>Ga0208826_1002498_pt1 | contig 13614 bp, 29 predicted proteins | sample AD_UKC115_MetaG_FD_184451 | JGI IMG/M metagenome (GOLD analysis project Ga0208826, IMG submission 184451) | Active sludge microbial communities of municipal wastewater-treating anaerobic digesters from Hong Kong - AD_UKC115_MetaG (SPAdes)... | ecosystem: Engineered > Bioreactor > Anaerobic >...
ACTCCAGTTCATCGTATTCAATCCCTACAATCCGGTATAATCTGTCTTTGACGATGAATGTATCACCTATCTCTCCTTTCTGCTCATCTCTGGTGGTACATATCTTCTTACCCTGCATTATCAGGGATTCCATCTCCGGTGAGAACTTGAGATTGATTAATGCCATTATTCACACTTCCCGAGGTATGGACAAGTGGGATCAATGCAATCCCACTTGATTTTACTGATCTGTCTCATTCCATCATCGTAAGTAGTGACTTCACAGGTGCATTCACCGCACTGGTTCTGAACTGTGTTCATTTACTCTCCTCCAGCGGGCACCAATCCGGTGTTGGTTTACTCATATCGATTATTCTAAACTTCTGCACAACAAATCCCGGTTCATTGTCTTCAGCCCAATCTATAGCAGCACAAACCCATTCGTGATCCATATACGCTTTATTCGGGCACCCCTGCCTGCATCTGTTTATCATGGCATAACTTCCATAGATTTCCAGTAACACTCATCCATTCTCCCTGTCCACGGGCAATATTCCGGCACCTCTGCGTCATTAAGTATCAAAACACATGGATCTGACTCATCGCAATTTGAACATTGAAATACAATCATGGTACCAACCTACATCTCCCTGGTTTGTCTAGATAACTTTGTTTCTTCCCATGCCATGCAGCGTTCTTTGATGCATTCTACATAACCCTTTTTGTAGAGATTAGATCCATCTGATAAAGTGCCAACAACAATGGCCGGCTTACTCATAAACGGGCAAATCTTCTCTTCTGTCATTCCTTCCACCTATGAACTACAATTGTTTTAGCAATCCCGTCTGCACACTCAATATCCGATGATTCAACACCATCCCGCTTACATAATTCAGTTACAAGAGATTTCCGGGTTGTAACGAACATACATACCGGCTCACCCATATCATCCACAACCGGGCACAATTCGTGCCGCCCCTTGAGTTCTGCAACTAATTCATCGGTTGTGAATCGTTTCAGTGAACATCCCACAGGCTTTGGTATCCATGAAACATCTGAATTTTTCGTCATTCTTTCCCACACTCCCTTTCATGGTTCTCACCGAACTTCAGCCGGATCATGTGTTTCACGTTATGCCATGCGTTCTCCTGCTCCATGTTCACCATCATCAGGCTCTTGTCATCAATAATACAGTCGGCAGATATCTTCCGGCAGTCGGTGCGGTATTTTACGATTCTCTCACAGCAATTCTCATTGCAATGGCAGTATTTCACTCCGTTTCGATTCAACCAACCGATCATCTCATCTTCTCGTTCCCGTGCCCGGCAGGAGTTGATGATGATGCAGTAACCATCATCATACAGTTCATTGATTGCCTGTATTGCTCCCGGCAGGGGTTTTCCTATGCCCGGATACTCATCTTTCACGATAGTGCCGTCAAAGTCGATGGCTATGATTGGCATGACTCATCCTCTTCATCATCAATCCATTCTACAGGATGATGACCGCAGCCATCATTATCATGAGTTTCCTCATATGAAACGAAATACTCCGACACTTCTCGATCGCATTTCGGACAATACCAGTATCCCATTATTCTATCTCCAACATGGCTTTTACTGTCCCGGATAACTCATAACCGTCAAAACAGTTCTTTGACTGGATATAACAACAGTTTATTTTCAAGCAGGGGGCTTCCTGGGGGAATATCCCGGCCATCCGCATGGTTATCATCTCCGGGTGCCTGATGTCCTGAAGATCCACTTCTTTGAATTCAATACCGGCCTGTTTCAGTAATTCTTCAAGCCGGTCGCAGTTCGGACAGGTTTCAAGTCTGAATACAATAATATCACTCATATCATCCCGCTCCCGTCAATTATATTCACCCGGTGCCTGTCTTTCAATTCCTGCTGCTTCCCTGAATTCCATCCGCTCACTTCCTGTAGATATCCGGTAACCCTGCTGATTTGTGCTACATCATGGCACTCGCATACAGGACACATTGCTTCACCACACTCCGGGCAGTATGCCAGTCCGTCAACGACATCATGTGAGCAGTCGTTCGTATCGTTCTTGCACATTTTCTTAACAGCAGCGCTGCTATGGCATTTCGGACAGGCATTGCCATATTCAAGTTCAGTTTCAGGTATTATCAGATGGCACAAATGGCATTTGTATTTTGGTTCGTTCATTTGGTTTACCTCATTAACTCAAGTCTGGCACATATACACGGGTTTATTTTCCATATCGTTTTCCGAAGTTCAAACCCGGTTCGGATAAAGACGCTTTTTGCACTCATCTTACGCATAAATCCACGGTTTGATACAATATCAATAATGTCTATAAATGTAAAGTCAGATCGTCCTACCCGTTCCCATATTGCCCGGATAATTTCAGTATCTTCTTTTCCGAGTGACTGTATCCGACACTTTATTGGTTTACTCATCATACCCATGTTCCTCTGCATATCCAGCATACGTTCCCTACCTGCACACCACCGTTCCGATTCGGGTTGAAGTGTTTCCTGGCTTCCGGGTGGAAGCAATAATTCCCGTCATACTCTTTCCATTCACCATTCTCAAGTTTCTGCCACGCCTTCAACGTCCGGTAGTATTTGCATACATGACATTTCGGAGAACTCATGCTGCTCCGATGATATGTTCAACCCGATACGGTGAATATAGGACTCTGGCGTTCCCACCATGTCCTGGCAACCTGTCGGCATTGTCAGGGAATTTCAATCTGAGTATGATTGGCCGGCCTGTCTGACACGAGAACCTGACTGCTTCAAAAACATCAGCCCATGCTCTGACAGGGGGCTTTATTATTCCTTCTGCTTTGTATTTCAGCAGTTTTTTCATTGACGTGACGTGATATACTTTCATGCTTCTCCTGCCATTTTCCGGAGTTCTTTAGCGATAAATTCCAGGTTATATGCTGCATCAATGAGATCGTCTTTGTTCAATCTGTTTAGATCAACATCAACACAGATCGGCGGTTTACGTCTGAATAAGTCAAGAACACTCATTCATTCCACCGAATATACCGATAAGAGAAACAAACCAAAGATATACAGACACATACGACTGCGACTTGTGCGAGTATGTTCGAGTATGGTTTCTCTAATACATACGCTGCAAATGCGCAGAGTAAACCAGAAACGAGAAAGAAATAATCCATTCTCGTTATAGTCTCTCTCAATCCAGGGGTAAGGATCGGATCTTCGTAGTTCATGATAATACCGCCTGCTTTGCTTCGGTGAACGCTTCTAATGTGAATTGTGGGGTTTTCGCGTCTTTCTCTGCTCGTTTGCAGTTCTCGACTGCCTGCTCATAGTATGACTCTTTCAGTTCAATCCCGTATGCTCTCCGGTTCATCTGAAGGGCCTGATAGAGTGTTGAACCAATCCCGGCAAACGGATCAAAGATTAAATCGTTCTCTGCACTCCAGAGGAAGATACATCGCTCAATCACGTCCAACTGAAGCGCTGAAATGTGTTTTTCGTCGTCTTCTGCTCGAGCGGATTCTCTCTGAAGTGTCCTGCTCTGGTTGATGTCCATCCATACTGGTGATGCGAGTTTCCCCCAATCTTCAGGGCTAAACTTCTCTTTATCGTGTGAGATCGGTATAGGATTCTCTCCAGGTTTACGGAAGACTAATACCCTGTCAGGAAGTGCAGTTCTGCTGATAGAAGCATCTTTACAGAACTGATGATAGAGCAACTGGATATTCTTTGTCCGTGTTACTGCAATCACCGGATCTTTCCAGATAGTTATCTCAGTATGATAGTACCATCCGCACTCCTGGAAGAGCTTAATCAACATCCCGCCAAAGTCTACAGTCGATAAAAATCCGTCTCTGCTTATTCCGGTTGTGAGATCCATGCAATGAATACAGGCTAACCTACCGGGCATGGTTACTCTGAACAGTTCAGAGACGATAAACCGGAAATGTTCAATGAATTCTGCATGGTTTGAACAGTTGGATAAATCCCGCTCTGAATCGCTGAACGTGTATAACGATGAGAACGGCGGGCTCGTTACGGTTAATCCGACTGAATCATCAGGAATGTCTTTCATCTTCTCGCATGAGTCACCCAATACAATGGTATGAAGTGATCCTGACTTCTCATCCTGCTTGTATTCTGTCTTATGTTCTACTCCGGTGATATGCTCTTTACAGAGTTCTGATGTTGCTGCAATCATGCCTGATAACATCTCCTGGAACTGCTTTTCTTTTCGCTTAATGTTCTGTACAACTAATCCTTCATGGATTGAGGTTACAACCCACACATTGACTTGGTTTGTCTGTCCGAATCTCCAGCATCTTCTAACTGATTGATAGTAGGATTCGAAGCTGTCTGATATACCGGTAAAAATCATGTTATGACAATGCTGGAAATTAAGCCCCATTCCAAATATAGACGGTTTACTGATGAGAACTCTGATTTTCCCCTGACAGAAATCTGATGATGTCTGCTCTTTGTATGATGGTTTATCAGAACCTCTGACTTCAACACCATCCGGTATGGCTGCTTTCAGTGCTGCTGATTCATCGTTCAGGTCGCACCAGATGAGAAACGTATCATCAGAATTATTGACTATCTCTGCAATCCTGGATACTCTCTCATTGATGGATTCTTTTCTCGCAGTTCTTCTATCTGTGAGTGTGGTGGCTTTTTTGTAGAAGAACGCAGTCTTTTCAGGTGTAACTACTTCAGGAACGATATTCAGAGGAGGTAAATCGAATTGTGTACCGTCGTAACCTAAATCTCTTGGATTTTGCAGCATCACAGCCCAACTTGCTACCCATTCCCAGAATGCTTTTACTGCGTGTCCTTTCAGTCTCCAATCCTGGATGTTTGTTACATCGTGAACAAAGAAGAGAGAAAGCATCTCTGCACGGTTCATTACTCCGAGGAATTCGGAATGGTTTCCTAATTCCATATGATCGTTTGGTGCCGGTGTTGCTGTGCAGGCTAATTTGTAGGGAGTTTCCCGGAACGTTTCAATTATCTGCGTTCTTACTTTCCCTGAGTAGTTTTTGAGGATGGATGATTCATCTAGTACAACACCAGAGAACACTGAACAATCGAATTTATCCAGGATCTCATAGTTGGTGATGTTGATTCCAGGCTTTACATCTGCCTGACTTCTGCAGAGGTTCACAGGGATACCGAACTTTACACCCTCATCTCTGGTTTGTGGTGCAACCGCCAACGGGGCAAGAATCAGGACTGGTTTTGCTGTGAACTTTACAACCTGATCAGCCCACGAAAGCTGACACGCCGTCTTGCCTAATCCGGTGCCCGCGAATATGGCTGCTTTTCCCTTTTTGCACGCCCACGAAACTATATCTCTCTGGAAATCAAATAACTGTGCAGGAAGTTCACCAGGGGCAAAACCTGACTCCTGATGACTCCGGGCTTTTGATTCCAGGAATGAGTGATAGGAAGTCATGAATCAGACTCCAATCATCTTTGAGGATACAATTTTGCAGATCTTATTCTGAACGTCCGGATCATCTAACCATTGAATAAGTCGTTCAGGCCGTGTAGATAGATACTCTATTGCAATACGTTTGAAGAACTCACTCCGGGTTGCAAACTCCCCGGAATTAACCAGAGCATCTATCTCATTCACTATGCTCTCTGGCATCCGAACCTGAACGGGGATTTGTATAGCAGTCATTCCATGACCTCTATCACAGGAGGATCATCAACCCATACTTTCACCGCCTTCATGCCATCCCCATCAGAATCAAAATATCCCTCTGCATGGATGATCATACCCTCATCTGGATTACTCGGAACATTTGACGTATCAAAATCTATCCATTCAGTATCTACCAGGAATGGGTATTGTTTCTCTTTATTCCAGAGCATAAACCCGAGTCCGATATCAATACACAGGAACGAGAGAGAAACTGTTGATAGAGTGGATGAATAGGTTATCATTCAAACCAGTCCGGGAATTAATGTGTTCTGATTGCAATCCTTCTGAAACAGTATCCTCTGCATCTCTCCGATGATTGAACATCTCCAGAGAATTGTATAGATTTCTTTCCCTCCATGTCGTTCGATGTGGATTTCGCCGAACTCTTTTCCTTTGTCGGTGAGGTTCCACACATTAGTTGTTTTACCCGTCTTTTTCATCCGGACAGTATGGAACTGGTATCCCTCTTTCTCCAGGATTTTATTTACTGACTGAGGAGAGAGTGAAAATTCCTTCCCTATTGCAGTTGCTGTAAGGTATGCAATGGTTTCATCTGATGATCTTGGAACCAGTGCCCGAAGATAGTCTAATTTCTCCCCGTATTGATCTTCTAATTTTGACATGCAGGCTGAAGCTGCAAGACCGCGATCCACTCCTATAATTGTCATGGCATCAGCACGGGCCAACTCTTCTTTAAGTGCATCAGAGAGAGGAGGTAACAATGACCGCGAAGCCTGTAAAGAGCCATCCATAACTTTTCCGAGAGTTTCTTTAGCCCACTTCTGAAAGGAAAGTATCTTCTCTCGTTTTGCAGGATCTTTAATCCGCTGATAATCGGTTTTCATTAGAAGGCCGATAACTCCATCGCGAGTGAGGCACGTATGAGGGGTTGGAGCCACCTGATCGCCGGTTATCATGATGATGTCTTGGGAGTCTTCTTTGAGTAATTCTGAATTCCTCTCAAATAATGAGAGAATATTTTGTTTTGCATATCCGATCCCGTCTGCAATATCGACCAGGGGGATCATGGGTCCTATATCTCCCTGAACAATCCGAACAGGGATTTCGTAGAAAGTTTCAGTAGTTATAAGAACAGACATTTACTTGCTCACCTCATGGCAGGTAGCTTTACCCGGCTCGGACTTGCAGGAGCAAGCCGGGAACTCATTCTCGATTTCATCAACTGCTTTCTCAAGCAGGGCAATCATGAATTTTCGTTTATACTTGAGTTCTTGCTTTGCAATGCGCTCAATCCGCTCATCAAGATCCCACGGAACTTGTAAGAGGACATTTTTCACTTCTGCCATACCTGTAAAACTTAGTTAAACTCGTATTAAAATCTTTACTTTCGCACCGGGGGTATGTGGGTTAATATATCCAAAAAACCAACGATTCTATATGGCAGAAGAAGAGACTAAAAGCAGATCTGCTGACTTGCTGTACGCGGCCGTAAAACAAATGGGAGTCGAGCGCGTAATATCAGCACTATTAGAAACAACTGTGCAAAAAAAAGACGTATGAGTGTATATCACTCTTTCAATTCACGGGCATTACGTAACAAAATTGCCAATTTCTTTGGATCATTTGAAATATCTTTTAACAAGTTTTCCAACTCTTTTTGAGACTCCCCATCCAGGCCATGACCGCACGCTTTACAGAACCGGGCATCTGAATCATTAACCACCCCGCAATTTGGGCATGAGTGGGCATTCACTGCTTCAATGTATGATTTAAGCGCGTCCCTGATAACGTCAGATTTATCAATTCCAAGTGTATTTGAGATTTTACTGATCTCATTAGACATCCAAACTGGCACCCGTGCCCCCAGATGGATTAGCTCAACTGGCTCTCCCATATACCACATATCAATCTAATAAATTAAGTCTTTTTTTAACACATTTTAACAGGTTTAACATATTAAAACACAAATCATAATCTATAAATAGTTCTGTGCATAATGGTTAAACATGGTAACACAGGAGGAAAAACTCAATCGGATTGCCGGGAGAGTCCCTGATGAGATGATACCAATGTATCGGGCTCTTTTGATGGTGGGCTACTCACCGTCTGAGATTGCCCGTGAGGGCATTCGCTCACTGTATCGACAAATGAACGTCCACAACCAGGAGGTAACAGCATGAAAAAAATGAATGAAACCCGGCCAGAAGGCACCACAACTGCCAAGAAGGAAGCCGAAAGCCGGGATAATAAACAGTATTGTTTCTTGAACCGCTTGAATGTTTCGGAAACCGAACGCGGAGTGTTAGCACGGATGAACCGCTGCACTCCGGATAACGAGCTCAAGATCCGGGGGTTTCAGTGATGACAATCAATCCGGACGCCTGGGAGATTCTCGTTGATGAAATCGGCCATGCAGACGCTCAAAGCATGGTAGAACTCGGACTCATAAGCCTGGGGGATGCATAAATGTCTCCTGTCGGTTGCCACAACTGCCAAAAGAACAAGCCCGGCAACTGGTTTGTCGCTCTCCCTGACGGGACTATTACCCGGTGTAACTCTATTTGCACAGACTCACGATGCGAGCCCGGACTGAACACTCATTACAGGCCGGTGATCTGAATGAGTCAGGAAGTTGTTGAGGCATTTGACCAGGGACATAAGAAGGGGTTCATTCACGGATACTCATCAGCCCTGCAGGACATCAGATCCCTGTTGGCTGGAGTGACTGACACAATCCCCCGTGATGATGTGGAGTCAATCATGACCAGGTATCATGAAATCTTTCAGGGACTCGACAATCCCAATCAGGTGATTGAGGCTCTTGAAGTAATCCAGGAGGCACTGGCATGAGTTCAGCTGCATTCAGCCGGGCACATGATATGTGGCTCCAGCCACCTGAGGAAAGCCCTGCCTTTCTGGAATGGTATGATGCACAGGAGGAGAAGAAACAACTCCTGGAGTCTGCTTCTGATATTCTTGATATGATGGAGTTTGATCCGGTTGATACCCTGGATGAACTGGATGAGTCTATCGATATGCTTGAGCATCACCTGAACGAGCTCAAAGAGAAGCGTGATGAGATAGCAGCACTGGAAGACGAGTTCCCGGTGCCGTATATCGATGAATGCCCGGATGATGGTGAGTGATCATGGCTTCACAATCACTCATTTCAGAGTTCAGGAACGCGGCTGATCTGCACACTCTCGGATATGCAAAATCCGTTTCTGATAATCCGGTTCTGGATATTATCAACAACTTTGCAACAGATAAGCGGGTGAATCATTTCATTGAAGAGGATCTGCCATCTGCAATGTCAGAACTCGGGTCCTCATTATCTGACGTGTTCAAAATCGATGAGTCTATCACCAGCATTGACCAGGTTATCAATCGCCTGCAGGAGCTGAAGAAAGATCTCGGAGTTCGGAGAGACATCATAATCGATGATCATGTCTCTGCCGGTATCCTGCAGGAAGACTGTTTCAAACTTGAACCGGTAATCAAGCACGGCAACCGAAAACCGGACGTAGAACTCATCCGGAAGATGTATCCTGAACAGTGGGAGAAACTGAAAGAGAATTATGTACCTACTATCACGGATCTTAAATTCGTGTTCAGGAAGGGATACGATGCGGTTCTCATCCCTGGAGAAGAGAAAGTATCCGGATATGAACTGAAACTTGCCATGCCTGAAAAGGCTGCTGAGGTGGAGTTATGATAACTCCTCGCAATCCTCCAGGCCGGGCATACCTGTCAGGTAATACGATCCTGTTCAAGATCGGCCGTGAAGAGCACCATATAGACGTGCCGAAACTCCTCCGAGTCATCCGGCATGGATACAACGAGACTCTCCTGAATGAGCAGAACCGGAATTCAGGTATCCTGTCATGGAACGATGAGGATACACTTCTCGTATGCCTGGATAAGCGATCCTACTGCGTATATATCGATGCACTCAAGCAGGTGATCGCAATGCGTCAGACTGCAGCACCACTAACTGAACTGGATCCCGGGCAATGGTGCATTCTGGGGGTGTGCTGATGACTGAAGCGGTATCAGCTCCATGTGCTACAATCACCGACAAAACCAAAGTGAGCAGCATTGACAGAGTTAAAAACACTGTCCGGTTGGTATTTCTGTCAGGTGTGGATAAAGACCAGCTGATAGAATACTCACTGACGGGGGCTGATGTTGATTCTCGGATCCAGTCCGGGGACATGCCTATCATGGCAACCTGCCAGGGAAGGCAACTGCTCAAACTTGCATTCATGCCAGGGACAGAACCGGCAGAAGCACCACAACCCCACCATCCTATCGTGCCGCCAAAGCCACCGGCACCAGCACAGAAACCGGCAGGAGATGACAAGCCTTACAATATGAAGGGTATTCTCCGAAAGAAGCAGTTAGATTCATCAAAAGACTTCTTTGGTTTCTCCCTGGAGCGGATCAAAGACGGTAAGCCATCCGGAGATGTGAAGTTTTTTGATCTCAATGTCCTGGAGAACTCAAAGACTCTGATAGAGTCTCTCCAAACACTCCAGGAGGGCACAGAGATCGATTATGTTCAGAAGAACTTTCTACCTGTCAAGGTTGGCCCGAAAGGATCACTCAATTCGTTTGGCGGGGGATTCAAGCGACCGTATGATCCTGAAGCAGAGAAGAGACGGCAGGAGAGTATTGAGAAACAGAATGCTCGCAATATTGCCAAAGATATTCTAACTCTGTGTTTTGAACAGTATCCTATCTCTGCTCACCAGGATAACTATGAAAAAGCGGTTTCTCTGTTCCCTCAGCTCATGCAGATGGTGAAGCAGGGAGAAGAGATCTTGATGAGAGGTGAGTGATGAACTCATCTCTTAATTTCTTATATAATAAATTCAGATCAGAAAAAAAGAGAGAGAATGATGAGAGAATTAATTGTTTATTTATTATTTATATAAATAATTATTTTCTTAGGTACAGAGATATTTCAATTTCTTTTTTTATTATATCTGGAGGTATCTAATGCCGGCCGGAAGACCTCGGAAATACTCTGATCGGTATGATACTACGGTATCAGTAGAACGTCCGCTATGGGATATCGCTAAGCGGTTGGATATCACTCTTGCAGAAGCTGTATCATATGGATTGCAGGTTCTTATTGAAGCAGAACTGAGATACAAGCCTGATATTTCATCTGATGATTTGAATACCTATCTGAAAATTAAAAAAGATGAGTTACTCGCAAACCAGAAGGAAGCAAAAAGACAGGAATCAGCTGAAGCAACAATACAGTCTCTCATCTCTCAAAGACAAGAGGAGGAGAAACAGGAATCTGAACTAATCCGGGTATGGGATATTGGATACTCTGACTATCGGATGATACCGAAATCACAGTTCAATCCGATTGTTCACAAGTTGGTGAGGTAGAGATGAGTTCAATCCGTGATCTTTTCCCTGATCTCCCGATCTCTCATGCAGCGGAACCAGTTCATATCACTGACCGGTGTACTGACTGGAAACTCTTCTTAGAAGAGAAATACGCCAAACACCTGAACACAATATCCAGAAACTACCCAGCACAGCACACAATCACAATCGATTACTCCAGAGTTCTTGAGTGGGGTGAATTAGGTTGTGAGATGGCAGATGAGATCTTATCCGATCTGGAAAAGGTAATCAGGGATATCAAAGACACAATCGAAATAAACAAACTAATCAAGCCGCCAAAAAAAGCACCCGTGGGTAAACTGAATGTTCGGATAGTAAACTTACCAAAGTCTACCAGGACTGCCATAAGAGACATCAGAACGGATCATCTGGATGAGCTTGTATCAGTAGAGGGGATCATCAGAAAAGTGAATGATGTCCGTCCACGAGTTACCAGAGCTGTATTCAGGTGCCCTGTAGGTCACACTCACATTATTGAACAGGGGTATGGTGTTATGGATATCCCTGATAGGTGTCCTACAGAGGGATGTAATCAGCGAAAACTGGAGATGATCCATAAGGCTTCTGTGTTTATCGATGCACAGAAAGCACGTATCCAGGAATCCCCTGAGGGACTACCTGCAGGAGCACAGCCACAGACATTGGATTGTGATATCACAGATGATATCGCCGGGTTACTCACAGCAGGATCCCGTGCTGTGATTAATGGGATTGTCAGAACACATCAGAGGATATCATACGGGCAAAAATCCACTAATTTTGAAATTTACCTGGATACAAACTCGATTGAATTACCAGATAAAGAATTCTCTGATATCTCAATCACGGCAGAAGATGAAGAAAAGATCCTGGAACTAGCGAAAGATCCAAACATCCATCTCAAAATCCGTGACAGTATGGCCCCGTCAATCTTCGGGTCAGAACGGATCAAAGAGGCCATATCTCTTCAGCAGTTCGGAGGCATAGCAAAAGAGATGCCTGATGGTTCGGTTCTTCGTGGGGATATTCATATTATGCTGATTGGTGATCCTGGGATTGCCAAATCTCAATTCTTGAAGTTCATATCCCGAATCTCTCCTCGGGCAATATTTACATCAGGACAGTCATCTTCAGCAGCAGGACTCACAGCAACAGCAGTTAAGGATGATTTCGGAGAGGGGCGATGGACATTAGAGGCCGGAGCTCTTGTCATGGCAGACGGCGGGACTGCTTGTGTGGATGAGATGGATAAGATGAACAAACAATGCCAGGATTCTCTGTTAGAGGCAATGGAGCAGCAGACAGTGTCCGTGAGTAAAGCCGGGATGAATGTATCACTGAAGAGCAGATGCAACCTGTTAGGCGCTGCTAATCCGGTACATGGTCGGTTCTCTCCAATGGAACCGATGGCAAAACAATTCAACATGAATCCCGCTCTTCTCTCACGGTTTGATCTTATATTTCTCGTAACCGACATCCCGGAAAAAGAGTATGATACCAAACTGGCAGAGCATATCTTAAACTCTCACAAAGCAGGACAGGAGATTGCCAGAAAAGGTAAAGCCTCAAAGAAAGAACTATCTCATTTAGTCCCTCCAATTGAAATCAATCTACTTCGCAAATACATCATTTACGCACGTAAAAACTGTATCCCGTCAATCAGTGATGAAGCATTTGAGATGCTCAAATCTTACTATACAACAGTCAGGGGATTGGGCGGCGATTCACAGGATAAACCCGTCCCTATCACTGCACGTCAATTAGAGGCACTGGTACGACTTGCAGAAGCATCGGCAAAAAGCCGACTGTCACAGGAGATCACAGCGTTTGATGCTAGTCGAGTCATCTCAATTGTTGATGAGTGTTTACGTGGGATTGCGTTTGATTCTCCGAGTGGTTACGATATTGGAAACATTACAGATGGAATTAGTAAAGGACAAACCGACATCAAAATATCTGTGAAGCAGGCGATTGAAGCACTTGGAGGCACTCCTGAAGAATCAAAAGTTGTTGAGTTGGTAGTATCCAGAGGATTTAAAGAGGGTACCGTTTCCAAACGCATTGAAGAAATGAAGCGGGATGGAACGTTATCAGAACCTCGATACGGTTTGTTGAAGGTGGTCTGAAATGACTTGCATACCTGAATCAATCGATGGTTTCTCCCGGTATTCGTGCTGCATAAAGAAAATAAGTCATCTTACTGAGGAGGATGCAAAGAAGAGCCTATACCGAATCCGTTCACGCGGTGAGATGAAACCATTACACGTTTATTTTTGCCCGTTCTGCTTTCACTGGCATGTCGGCGGATGTGAACCGGAAGAGGATGATAATATCAGAATAATTGACGGTTTACCGTTCAGACTTGTATCCACACAGAAAAGCCCGGAGGACATGATCCGGTACAAACTTCTGATGATAAAGAAAGGATACCAGGTTAGAGTCAGAAACAAACAGAACAAAGCGAAAACCAAACGCAGATACCAGATATTCGTATACAAACCGGAGAACTAGAAATGTCACGCCAAATGTTCAGAAACGTAAATGCAGAACCGAT
>Ga0208826_1002505_pt1 | contig 13606 bp, 7 predicted proteins | sample AD_UKC115_MetaG_FD_184451 | JGI IMG/M metagenome (GOLD analysis project Ga0208826, IMG submission 184451) | Active sludge microbial communities of municipal wastewater-treating anaerobic digesters from Hong Kong - AD_UKC115_MetaG (SPAdes)... | ecosystem: Engineered > Bioreactor > Anaerobic >...
TGTTATTCTCAAAGATGACGGTTCGATATACTATAGTGATCAATACTTCAAATCACTTGTGCCGGTGTTATCCAAAAAGGATGCCGGGCCAAGAGAACTGACGAGCAAGACTTATCAGTATGGAGGAAAGATAGTAACATTTCAAGATGGGGAAATCTATTCGTACGATACAAGACTCAACTATTGGGAAGATATTTCAAGAAACTTGTCGCTCCCAAAACTTTTAGATATAAGATTTTCAAACGGATATTTCTTTGGAATTACAGATAACGAATTGTACTTCTTCTATCCCGAAGATTTGTCGCAGTTCAATGTGAAAAAATTCGAGAATAAGATAACTGATGTCTCCTATTCAGAGAATGAAGTATTCGTTTTAGATGAAAAGTATAGCATCTCCAAATTGAATGTAAAAGACTTAAAGATCGAAAAAGTTTTCGAAGATTCATCGTACGAAGGCAATATAATACTTGGAACTCGCTCCATCAACGATTTTCTGTATGTCCTTACAGACAAGGCGTTGAATCTGTACGATAAGACCTCGAGAAAATGGTCTGCCATAAGTTTTAGCACGCCACCCATAGATTTCTACCTGGGGAACGATGTGTTCGTTATCTCGCAAGATGCATTCCATGTACTCAATAAGTCACTCAAGGAAATTGCAACAATCGATTATGAAGAGTTCTATTATTTCAATGGGAAGGATTTTTACTACTACAATGATGGAAACATTTATTCTTACTATGACAAGAATTTCGTCTTTGCTTTTCCTAAGGAAGGATTTGAGAATTTCGACCCGACGAAAGTGAAAGACGTCTTTTATTACAAGAACGATTTGGCTCTTTCAACTGGAGATGTGCTCTATATATACGACTTTTCAGATAAATCTTATACGACGATCAAAGGTGTAAAGAACATCGTGATGTACGAAAGCGCATTGTATTACATCAAGGAAGGTCAACTTTTCAAATACGATTTAGCTAACAACAAGGCGTCATCAATTGCCACTGATGTTATTGATTATGACATTTACAAAGGAAACGTCACTTATCTCAAGACCAACGGGATAGTGAATATCGATGGGAAAGAGTATTTTGCCGGTTCGTTCAACTTTACTACGGGTAATTTAAGAGCTATGCAAAAATTTCAAGACAACATCCTCATGATCAACGACAAAGCCGCTTTAAGTTTCAACTATGCTACGATGAATGCAACTGTTGTAAAAACGTTTGAAGGAAACTTCAAACAATTCAAGAGGTTCGATGAAGAAGACTTCTCCGTCCTCACCGATAAGAATATCTATTTCTTTTCCGCTGGAAAATACACGAAGGAACTTCCAGTGGTTGGTACATTGATGAACGCACGCGGGGATTATTTCGTATTTCTAGTAAGAGGTAAGACAGAAAATACATACCGTTTGATAGATAAAACGGGGAGTGTTTTTGAGTACAAGAAGGTTATACCATTTGAATCTAAGGATATAAAGAATTTCTGGGCATTAGATGGTAAGATAATTTTTCACTTAGCAGATGGAAGGTTGTTCTCATTTACACCAAAGATGTTTGCTTTTGAGAAATTAGATGCATCGTATGATGGAGATATCTCGAACATCCAAACGATCAACGGTACAACATACTGTATCAACAACGGCACACTGTATGAGCTTCTATCGAAAAAGAAGGTCGAAGATAATGTAATAGATTACACGGGTTGGAACAACACACTGGCCATACTGAAAAAAGATGGATATCTGAAGATAGACAATGCAACCTATTTCCTAAGAGGCATTTCATACGATATACTCTCAGCAGAGTGTTTAACTGAGCGCATATACGAAAACCGTTATTTTGCCATCATCACGAAATCTGGTATCGTAAGGATAGATTTGAGTAATTTCAACGTTGAAAATAAGAGCCTTGGCATTACCGAGGCATCTTTCTACTCTCAGAACGATGCATGGATTGTATCGGCTGGCACGTTGTACAAAACAGACATCGCAGCAGAAGAGCTGAAACTAACCAAGGTGCTCTCATTATCGAACAATGACTTTTCTTTAGGGCAACAAGTTACGTACGTCAGCAATGGAACCATCAAATCGATAGATAACTCAGGAAAGGTCTCCGATATACATGATTTTGAGACAAAGTCGTTCGCTGGAAAGAGTGTGAAACAAGCGTACTATTCTAAGAACTATTTGTACGTTTTTGGCGATAAATTCTATGCATCTTACGATGTGAAGGCACAAAAATGGACACGTTTAGCCGATAACCTTTCGAGTATTCAAGTTGCGTATGTTGGTGACAAGGTAGTTGGGAAGATAGATGGTAAGCGTGGTTTCTTTGAAAATGGCACTTTTGTGAACGATGAAAATACAGTCTTTGGTACGTACAACTCGATTAAAGGATATTTTGCCGGTAGCGGTATAGACCTCAGCAATATCAAATCGATAAACGTTATCAACAACGTAGTTGTTATATTGGCTGGGGACGAAATAATTTGCTATTCAAACGAGAACAAGTCATGGCAGAAATACTGGACCTTAAGCGACGTAATAGACATTTTTAACGAACCTGATGCGATGATCGTTTTTTCCAAAGGTTACATAACAAGGATATACGTTGCAGGTTTAGAACCACAAAAGACTACATTAGAGATAGATTACGATACGAACAATTACAATTATTCGGATTACATAGTGTTGAAAGTTGGTAGTGAATACAAGGCATTCGATAAGAATTTGCAACAATTGGCTGCATTTGTAGTACCATCGAGGGATATTACATCTTCAAAAGACATCTTCTACTTGAACAACAAGTTTTACATTATATCTCCGGAAAAAGTGATGGTGTATGATACCTTGAAAGAAGAAAGAATCTACAACTATGCGTATGATAAATACTTGTACACGAACGACAAGCTCTACTTACTTGCCGATGGCACTTTGTATGTGTCGTCAAACTCTGGTAAAGATTTCGAAGTAATATCGAAGAGCGTGACGGACTTTGCAGCGTTTGGAGAGCATTTCATACTGAATACTGAAAATAAAGTAATTTCAGACAATGAGGGTGCTAATTATTTCTCTCTTCTTTCCGCAGATGATAATTATTTTTTGCTTTCGAATAATTCAGTGCATATCTACGATAGTTCATATACACTGATGAAAACATTAGACATAGATGTTAACAACGGTGTGATTGAAATAATCAAAGATCAGAAGAATGGTAAAGCTTATCTAAAACTCTCGACAGAACAAGATGTATTGTACTACGAAATACGTTCCAACCAAAAGACTCCAAAATTCAAAATAAGCTTGAATGGAAACAGTGACATGAAAGCCGATTACGTATACGACGATGCATTGTACATAGTTCATACTGATTCTGTTGAAAAACACGTTTTGAATGGAAGCACCAAAGTCTATTCGTTGAGGATCCCAAAAGCGATTAGAATATTCCAAACAAAGGATAATATCTACTTTAAGGATGCAACCGGTTACTATAAAATGCTAAGTTTAACGAAATATGAACCAACTGCAATTAGTTATTATGAAAAACTCAAGAACTCCTCATCGTACTTGATCAAAATAGACGGTAAATACTACCTTAACGGGTCGGATGAGTTTAAACCTATCGACTACGGAAGATCTGCGTTGAAAATTGGTAAGAGCTACATACTGACATCTACAAAGCGTCTGTTAAGCACAAATGGGATTAAACAATACAATCAAAGCATCAATTATGGCAACTTTGTCCAACTCACCATCAACAAAGATAAGCTATTTGTCACGGATGGTGGCATCAAAAAATACGACGATTTCATTAATAACATTTCGAGCATCAAAATAAACAATACGACAGTAACTAACAAAGACAAATTGATAAAGAAGACGGAGAATGATAAGGTAAAAATCATCAAGAAAACTTCAACAAAGGATATTGTAATATTTGAATTTGATAGCGAAACAAAGTCATCTACATCAACAGAAACTAAATCATCACAAGCTAAATCGTCGCAAACTACACAAGTCCCCCAAGCTACTCAGACTACTCAGGCCACTCAGACTACTCAGACTACTCAGACTACTCCGAAATCTGCGCCGGAACCTGAATACGATTTTGCAAGTCTTGTCAAATACCTACTCGAGCATAACACAGATTTGACTTTCAATGCCAAGGAAAAGATGTTGACGGTTTCGAGTGCAAAGACCATCAAGAGCGTGAAATACGATGAAGTAGGTGGATTCATCATCTTCAACGACGGTAATTTTTTCGATGGTAAGAAAATTTCAAATTTCATTAGTGCGTACAGATCGGGAGATAAGGTCATCGTGGAAATGGGAAACGGGATGGTTCCGAATTTCTCATTAGATAACGCTACAAAAGGCGCAGTGGTTTTCAATTCGGATGGGACGTTCAATTTCAACAGTAATTTAGAACCGAGTTTTTATTTTGGCGATGAAAAAATCGATACACTGAATTTTACAGGTGGTGTTTACGAATCGAATGGAAGACTCATTTTTGCCACAAACCATTCCACCTTTGTGGACATCGATAGAGATACACTTGTATCACCATCAACTAAGAATAAAATTGATGGTAGTCAACCGCTTCCTTCAGAGAATGTAAAGAACGTGGGTCTCGATGCAACTGGCAATCATTATATCGTCTTTCAAAATAATATGTTTGTCAATCCTACCGATTATAGTGTGAAAAAAATAGCATCCGGTGTAGTCAGATTGTTCAACGATTACAAAGGCTCGCTAATCGTTCACACGAAAGATGGAAATTATTATACGTTCAACAAAAATAATTTGGTTCCCACAACGGCAGGAACGATAAAGGTAGAGGATCAATTGATCGAATTTGGCAGTAAAGTGAGTGCTGAGAATTTTGCAAGGGGCTTGGACTATGAAAAAAGGGTTTATTGGTTTGGAACAACGTACAAACCTTCCGAGATTTTCTCTTCTGGCAGATTTGTATTCGAAAATCCATGGCAAGTTACGTACGATGGCACATCATTCATCTTCAAAATTCGTGATTATGTGTACAAATACGATTCTCCATTCTCAATGCAGAGGCTGAATACATATGTGCAAAATATTGCTGTTTTGAACGGCAAGCTCGTTGAACTTTCGCAAGCGCAAATTGCCTTCAGAAAGCATTTTACAGCTAATATCGATTTGGCGAATGCAACAGTCACAAAGGCCGAAAGCGCTGCAAACGTCTTGAAGATCAATGGACAACGAGTTTCCACATCTGTCACTGAACGCATCTTGCTTGCATTCACACTCAACAGTAACTTGTATGTCGTTACTAACTACCATGTTTACAACTTATCTAACGGTTCCTCTGCTCTACTGACTATGAACAACATAAAATCGGCAAGTATCTTGGTCAACAAAATTTATCTCTTGTCATCCGACAACAAAGAGTATCTCTTCGACATCGCCACTCAGACGCTTCAGAAGTACAATGGAGAAAGAGCATCCGTCGATTTGGACACTAAGAAAACAGAATTGAACACGTACTACATAAAGGCATTCGGTATTTTCTTCAATCTTGGTGATTTAAGCACTGAAAAGGAAATATTTGGACTGCTGAAGGTAAACAAGGCGTTGAGCATGAAAGATGGGACATACATAGCTGCCGGTGGCAATCTTCTCAAAATGAATGGAACATCAATAAATCTGATCAAAAAATTCGGCCGTATAGACAAATTGTACGTCGTTGACGATGAGATATTCATAAACGACGTTTATGCCTATAGTAGCACAGGTTTGAAGACTGTGGATGTGAACTACATACTGCAGAAGAAAGGTATAAACGATATCTACTACGATGGGGAATCTCTAAGTTATGCTTTGTCTAAGGATATGCGTGTAGATATTTCTGTATCAGGCGTTCCTGCTAAGAGAGCAAAATTATTCTTCAATTCGATTCACTCCATAAGATCTATGAATGACAGCTTATCTCTTGTAACTGACACGGGTGTCTTTTCTTATTCACTAGGTCAAATACCTAAAACAGCGAAGGCTATAAAAATCGAAAGCGCAAACAAGATAATGGGTACTGTGGTCGTCAACTCGGAAGGGAAAAGCTTCATATTACAAGACAACTTAAACATGGCTTCAACATCGAGCAATCCAAAAACTTCTGTGAAAATATCTGGGGATTACGCAGTAACGAATTACCTGAATAGCGACAGAGACATAAAAGTTGTCGTGGATGATTCTCAAGTGAGCATTCTTAATAGCTTGTTCGATTACAAATACGATGTCGTGCTCCACAATGAAAAGTTGTTGAACATCCTTCAACCAGCAGAGAAACTTCTGCTCATCTTTGGTGAAAATGGGATTTCCGAAGTTCCAAACGATGCAAAAATAACACAGCTTTTCTCAGTCAACAATAATTTAGTCATATCTACAAGCTCCGGAGAGTTCATTTTAGACTACGATTCGCTTGTGAAAAAGCCGTATGATAGTTCGAAGGAAAGACTGAATTATTCAGTCGATTTGGAAACAAAAGATGCAAAAGTTTCTGCAATTCCGATACTTAGCATTTCTGGAATGAAGATCAATGTCCTGTCAGAAATTCTGCCAACTTCCGTCTTTATCAGTGGAGATGGCGTAACGAATGTTTCTACAGCCTTTGGCATATATGACATAGGTCTCAGCAAGCGATTGGAAAATGTGCAACTCACTCTCAAGAAGAGAATAGGCGATATCATATATTTGGAAGCAAAGGATAAGAAATTCGGATACAATTTTGAAAAGGCACCGTTCTATCCAACAACACAGTTGATAGTCGATAAGGATGGATTCCACACAAAGATTTCAGGCAAATTCAGATTCGATTTCTACGGATTCTCTTTGGAGAATCTGCTTAAAAACGGAATGTTCGATTTTGACAATTTTGATGGAACATTTTTGGTGTACGACGGAAATTTGTACAGTTCAACTAATTTAGGTACGTGGAAATTCGATGGTTTTCCACAATACATTTCAAAAGACAAAGTCGTGAATTCTAAGATCATGGTTGAAAATGATTTGGAGAAGATCGTGAGACTTACGGATAAAGATGCGAGCATCGTACCTTCGAATTACGTCGTTGTAGAAATCATTTCTCTTGCCAAAGTTAATCAGAAAGTCGTAAACGATAAAGATACAAACGCACATTTGGTACTTAGCAACGGTGAAAACGCCATCTACAAGCATCGATTCCTATTCGATATGATGGGAAACATCTATTATGATGCAAACACTTTGTGGAATTTGAACAAGTTTGGTGTGTTTTCTCCAAACAATTTTATCCTCAAACAAGACTTGGAGAAGAAGAACTTTACAAACAGCGATTATCTGTACGAAGATGGTAAATCACTCAAAATTGTGAATGGGGAGATTACAGCTGTGAATTTATCTGAACTAAAGCTTACGGACAACAAATGGTACTGGCACGTGAGAGCGGATAGTCTAAGTTTCGAAAACAAATTCGACAAAGCACTCAAAAGAGTGTACAAGAACGGTATATTCTTGGATGATATTGAAACCGATGTTTATCTGAACGATGGAAGGTTGTACACAAAGAGTACAGACAAGCTCATAACGGTTTACGATGGCACAACGCCAATAGGAATGCAAGAGTTCAAAGGCGAACCGTTTGAAGAATTCACTGATCTTTCGACTGTAAGATTCTCTTCAAAGAAGTACACGTATAGCTTCAGCAAGGGTGATGATTACATAAAGGTTTCGAGGAGGAAAACAGATGAATGACGATGATAAAAGTTTGCAATTCGAAGAAAAGACATTGGTAGAAGGAGTAAAAGAAGTAGTAGAAATAGAGGGAAAAACGCTTGTGGAAAATAACATCGGCACAAATGCAAATGAATATAAGGAAGCATTTACCGATGCAAAACAGTTGGAAAATCTGGAAAAGCCTGGTTTAGGCAACCAAGAAAAGATAGATGCACAAGAAGTTAAAGTTATCCAGAATGGAGAAGTTATAGAAATCATAAACAAAACTGTTAGCAAACCTGCAGTGAAATACGATTTTCCTCAAAGAGATTTCAACGATTTTTTCAAAAGTCTTGGGTACGAAGTCGAATCAGAGAGAACGGATATAGCTACGGAAAAGATACGATATCTCATATTGAAGAAGGATAATGAGGAGTACTTCGTCAAGGTTTCTTTGAACGTACCGAATCTTGCAAAGCTCGAGAAAATACATAAAGCGATCAACCAATATCCTGATAACTTTGTGAAAGTCTTAGAAGAAGCTGTGAAAGACGATTTTTATTACGAAATTAGAGAATACTGCCCACGTGGGAATCTACGTGATAATATCTCAATCGTCAAGGACAACATCTATGAATTCATAAGGCAAATGAACGAGTCAATAAAAATTTTGCATGACAACATGATCGTGCATCTGGACATTAAACCATCGAATATCGTCATTAAGAACGACAAATATCTCATAACAGATTTTGAGATCGCAAGTATCATCGATAAGGAAACAGGATTGAGCAAGGATACGGAAAAGGTAGGGACTGACTATTTTACTGCTCCTGAGGTAAGGAATCTTGTTGGAACAAGAACGCCTAAAGCAGATTATTGGTCGCTTGGAATGGTTATATATTATATTCTAACGGGTGAAATTCCATTTTCCGGCGATGATTACATGTGGGAAAATTTCATTTTGAACAATCCCGGTTATATCCCAGTTGACAAGCTTCCGGAGAGATTCCAAAAGTTGGTTGCAGGGTTGTTGACATTAGACTATGAAAAGAGGATTGGATACGAAGAAGTATCGAGGTGGCTACATGGTAGAAACTTCGATTTACCTATTCGGTTTAGTTCTTCATTGTTTGAATTCAAGAACATGGGGTACAATTCGCTTGATCAACTGCTTACTGCATATTGTGATGACTATGATCAGGCACTGGAACACTTCATCAATATTCTTCCACAACAGTTGAAGGATAAAAATTTGAACGAGGTATTAGAAGACTTAAACGAGATAATGCAGCGTACTAATTGGGATCAACACGACAAATTCGCCATGTTCATGCTCAGAAATTCCACAAATAAGCTACCAATATATTGTGGTGAGATTCTAACGCTCGAGACTTTTACGTCGTTTGTTGGAAGACTTTTGGCTAGAGAATCAGAAAAATATGGAAATTACATAATCGATAACTTCAGAAAAATATACGATTTATTCAATGAAACAGAATACGAAGGTGATTTCTCCATAGTTATGTCCCTATACGAAAAAAGGCCAGATATATTTGCCTACGACAAATTGATTCAGTTGAACGAATTCTTAGTGAAAATCAAGGATTCGGGAATACTCAGTTACAAAGATATATTGAACAACAACGTTAATGATTTAATAGATTTCTTTAGTAAGGCTAATAGAGGTACGGTTTTACTTAAATTGTCAAACGTTAAAAACTACATAGAACAGCCGGCTATATACATCATCACAAATCCCTCGACAATAGAGTTTTCAACCAAAGGTGACATAAGAAATGTTTTCTTGATAGGGGAATGGAAGATGAAGGTATCTATAAAGAATGGTGAACTGAAGAATTTCGACGGGTATTTTTCAAATCTTTCTTTTAACGATTCAAAATTCAAATTTAGAAATTCCAATGTGGTATTTACAAACTGTGATTTGAATTCCAAGAGTACTACAATTATAGCTGAAAATTCTAAGCTCAAGTTCAATAAATCAACGATACAAGGAAAAGCTCAAGCAATGTACCTGAAAGGATCAAGAGTAGACCTTGTGGATTCACAGATCATCTCTGAAAAGGATGGGATATTCTTCGAAGAATCTGAAATAAAAGAAATAAACGTTAAGTACCAAGTGAAGAGTAATCAAAAGCTTGAATACAAGAAATTCTGGGGGTGAGAAAATGGCGAGAAAAGGCTTTTCGATTTCTAAGATTAGAAGTGCCATGTATCAATCTGCGAAAATTCTGGGGGATGTTGAAGCGGTTTCAAAAGGTCCAAAGGCTGTAGGAAAACGAGTAAAGAGAAGATTATTCGGGAAATTTTTCGGAAGGATTTTAAGAAGATTGTAAACACAATTAATACAATGCAACCGGTAACGGGTCAAATGGGGCATTTCGAACATTTCGATTCAGACGTTTCAGAAGTTGTCAAGACATCAGTTATGCCAACTAAAAAAGGAAGGTGAATTGTATGGCTGAAAATACTCTTGATAATGTAAATCCTGATGGAACAAGAGCAGAATTGACACAACTATTTTCCAATTTGTCTTCCGACGATGTTAAGAATATCTTCCTCTCATCTTTAAAAGAGGCTGCAAGTGCTACAGTTATGACAAAAATAACATCTTTGGGTGATTTTGTAGAATTTGTTTTTACTGGTTCTATTCAAGCAACGAAATATATTTACAAGATAATAAAGGAAGAAAAATGGAAATTTCCCGCAAGAATGTTTCGAGATTTTTCAGAAGTTGTAAGAACGAGAGCTTTGTTATTGGAGACTGTATGGAAGAGTATGAGCGATGAAGAGAGGAAAGATACTGCGATCGATTTCTTAGTGATTGTTTTCAGTGCATTCATAGTCGGTGGTGGGGTTGATATGGAAGGTGGAATGCCTGATCTCGATATAAAAACCGGAATTGGAAATCACAGAAATGTGTTCAGTCACACGATATTATTGGGATTGACACTCGAACTTGCACTGAGATTCTTGGGAAACATATTGATCAACTTGGATGAAAGAGGAATCAAGCCAAGTTCTAAACTTCTGTCATCCGTACTTAATTTTGTCAAAGACAAACATGAAAAGGCTATACAAGGTATGTGGATAGGCCTATTCTTCCATTATCTAAAAGACGCAAATTTGCTTTCGGCTAAGACAAAACCTTATGCGGGATTGAATGGATTGAGCATGGGGACGCACAAGGGCATATTCGCATCCAATGCAATTCTGTCAGCGATATTTGCCACTAATGTTGATGCCAAAAAGGTGGATGAAGAAAAGATGTAGTACCTGATTAGTTACAATTAGTTACAGGTGTAAAACGCAAAGCACTGGGAGGGATTAAGTTGAATACATTGATACTATTGGAAAAGGTGAATTCAATGAATAATAAAGAGACGAATCCTAAGAACGATGGTAATAGTAATAATCAGAGTGACAAAAGTTATGAAATGCTCAAGAAGGTACTTGTGAAAACGGATCTCATTGCCAACAAGTTGGATTCTTTTTTCGGGGCCAAAGAATCTGAAATTAAATCAGATGAAGACATCAAAGAGTATACCGAAATTCTTATAAATATCTACGATAAAGTGTACGACATTCTCAGAACGCTCAAGAACGAAGATAGCAATAATACTATGGCCATCTCAGCACTCTCAAACATAAAAACGAAATTGGAGAACGAGATGAAGAAGGTATACATAGTGATAGATGAGCCATTTGGGAAGCCATTCAATCCAAGAGTTCACAAAGCCGTTAGAGTTGTACAAGTAAAAGATGAAGATTCTAACGTCATTACAGATGTTATCAGACCAGGTATCTACGTTAACGATAAGCTATTCAGAGAAGCGGAGGTAGTTGTATCAGCTAATAATTAGTGTAAATGTTATCCACACAATCATGCCAACCTTGAAATTTGAATCAATGGTTAGGATTAAAATGATAGGTGAAACTGAAAACATGGAGTATGTCTATCATGTTGTACGGCTTGTGTGCAAGACAGTGTTACGTAGGAGAGAAGGTAATGTCTTAGAAAAGGGAGTAAGAATAGGTGAAAATCCAAAAGTTCGAATTCTTAAAGTGGTGGATAAAAAGTAATGCATAGTGTAATCATACAAGGAGGATTGCGACATGGCGTACATAGGTATCGACTTAGGTACTTCTACATGCGAGATGGCATATTATAAAGATGGTAAAGTAGAGTTGATTCCTGATTTGAATGGTGATATTATCATACCTTCATACATTGGAGTTGATCAGGAAGGGAATTTCATCTATGGACGAACTGCAAAGAATCAATTCATAGCTAGACGTAAATACACAACGCGGGAATTTAAGAGATTGATGGGGACAAACAGCAAGATATCAATTGGAGATAAACAGTATTCTCCAGAAGAAGTCTCAGCGATGATGTTGGCTTATCTAAAGAAGAGTGCAGAAGTCTATCTGAATAAGAAAATAGACGAAGTAGTTGTCACTGTTCCTGCAAATTTTGATGATAATCAGAGAAGTGCGACAATGAAGGCAATCCAGATGAGCGGCTTAAGATGTGAACGAATTATCAACGAACCTACAGCCGCATCTATGACTTACGGATTAGACAATATCGATGAAGAGTCCACTATATTAGTCTTCGATTTCGGTGGAGGGACGTTGGACGTAACGATTTTAGAGATGTTCGATGGAATATTGGATGTAAAAGCATCACATGGTGATACTCAACTTGGAGGTAAGGACCTTGATGAAAGAATGAAAGGAATAATCATCGAAAAACTAAGAGCAAAGAGTATTGCAGTAAACGAACAAGATGATGAATTAATGGCAAAGATATACGCAATGGCAGAAGACGCTAAAATAGGATTATCAAATGAGAGAAAAGTGAGCGTACAATTGGAAAATGTGAGAATTGGTAACGAACTTCAAGATATAGAAATTCAAATTACGAGAGATGAATTTGAAGCAAAGATCGAAGACCTAATGAAAAGAGCAGAGAACTTGGTTGTAGAAGCTATAAAAGCGGCTGAAATGGAAATCGGGGATATACATAACGTTATTTTGGTTGGAGGAACAACAAAAGTACCTATCGTTAAGCAGAGAATATCGAAACTATTGAACAAAATATTGAGAACTGACGTAGAACCTGATACAGCAGTAGCAAAGGGTGCAGCGATACAAATTGCAATCAAGAGTGGATTGATAGACTCCAAATCAGGCCTATTGGTAACCGATGTTTGTCCATACAGTCTCGGTACCGAAACTGCGGAAATTGTAGATGTATTTCTTATCGATGGGCTATATCACGAAATGATAAAGAGAAACACCACAATTCCATGTGAGAGAACTGATGAGTTTGTTCCTCTAAGTCCCGAGCAAGAAATCGTGTCTGTAAAGGTATACCAGACTTTGAATGAAAACTGTAAATTGGTAAAGGATGCCAAACTTATAGGGGAGTTTACATTAGATTTAGTACCGAATCTTCCCGTTCAAGAAAATGCGATAGAGCTGACCTATTCGTACGACATAAATGGCACCTTGAAAGTTTCGGCAAGACATCTAAAAACTCAAGTTGTAAAGGAAATCACGATAGATAAGTCTAAGATATTGAGCGGTGATGGAAAAAAAGAAACTTCGAAAGAAAAACTTCAAACAAGTAGACTGTATAGTAAATACTCAAGTACTATAGAAAATGTTGAGAGAAAAATGGGTATGATTCAAGATCCAAAATTGATAAAAGAATTGGACAGCAATTTGGAAATGCTCAAACAACACATAATAAATGAAAATGAAGACCTTGCAGAAGCTATGGAATCAAAAGTACTTGACCTATTGATGGGTAACGATTTGCTATAATTGCTTTAAATTAGCTACGTGGGA
>Ga0208826_1002508_pt1 | contig 13595 bp, 13 predicted proteins | sample AD_UKC115_MetaG_FD_184451 | JGI IMG/M metagenome (GOLD analysis project Ga0208826, IMG submission 184451) | Active sludge microbial communities of municipal wastewater-treating anaerobic digesters from Hong Kong - AD_UKC115_MetaG (SPAdes)... | ecosystem: Engineered > Bioreactor > Anaerobic >...
CCCAAACAAACACAGCTTTACACAGGCGATTACCGAGAATACTACGACAACGGAACAATTCGGCTCGAAATGCAGATAAAAAATGGCCTTCCGGAAGGCACATATGTGGTGTATTTCGAAAATCGAAAACCCAAAGAAATCCGTTCATATAAAGATGGTAAATTGCATGGATTGTGGAGAACGTATGACATTTCGGGTCAACTAATTTCGGAAGCTGAATACAAAAACGGCAAGAAACACGGGACATGGCGAATTTGGGACGAATTGGGAACACAACGCTATGAAATGAACTACAACGAAGGGGCGAAAACAGGTATTTGGCGTATGTGGAACGAAAAAGGAAATCTGGTGGACGAAAAAAAATATTGATTTCGAATGAAAGCCATCGAAAAATTCACAATTTCTTAACAATAATGTAACCGTTCTGTAACAATTATACTGAAACTTTGTACCGTAAAAAAACAGATTACAAATAAAAAAACATATTTATCGGGTTATGAAAACATTATTATCAATCTTTGCATCACTGCTGATTTCGTTCACCACTTTTGCAAACTCGGATGCGAATGACAAAACAGCAAAAAAAACAGCTGAAGAAGCCACTTCTGCGACTGTGTCGCTTGAAATTACCGGAAGTGTGATTGACAAGGCGAACAATGAAACATTGGCAGGCGTAGTTGTCTATGTAGATGGAGAAAAGGTGTACACGGATCTCGACGGAGTTTTCAGACTGAGCCGTCTCACTCCGGGAAAACATGAAGTAAAAGCAGAACTCATTTCGTACGAACCGTCTATCATGGAGATCGATGTTCGCAACAATAGCAATATCACAATCGAAATGAGTCAGCAATAATCTCTCTCTTCATTTTCTCTCTATGAATTACAAAAAAAGGTATGAATTGCATTCATACCTTTTTTTGTAATTTTGTGCCCATAACTTCTTGAAATATGGCACGCAAAAAATTATCACAAACACAAATTGTATCCATTATTCTTCTTTGGTTCGCATTGGTCATATACATTTTGCTCAACGCAGAAATTACAACCATGACCGTGATTTCCATTCTTTTTTCGGGTGCAATCGTCTTTATCCCGGTTTACAAAAATATAAGGAAATAAATCTTTTGCCATCATTTTTATATTTTACAGGCGATTTTTGTTTCGTTTTATAAATAAATTCGTATTTTTGCGATCGATTTCAATTATACTATTTATTTATTAAACTGAATTTAAATGAAGACATCAGAGGTTGTCTCTCAATTGAAAAGGCGTTTTCCTAACGAACCGGAGTACTACCAAGCAGTACAGGAGGTTCTCGAATCGATTGAAGATGTTTATAATGAACATCCTGAGTTTGAAAAAGCAAATTTGATTGAGCGATTGGTTATTCCCGACAAAATTCACTCATTTCGGGTTACATGGATCGACGATAGCGGTAAAGTGCAAACCAACATGGGTTATCGTATTCAGCACAACAACGCAATTGGTCCGTACAAAGGAGGCATTCGTTTTCACGCATCAGTATGCCCTTCTATCCTAAAATTCTTGGCGTTCGAACAAACATTCAAAAATGCACTCACCACACTTCCGATGGGAGGTGCCAAAGGTGGTTCAGACTTTTCGCCACGCGGTAAATCGGATGCCGAAATCATGCGATTCTGCCAGGCATTTGTCGAAGGTTTATGGAAAGTAATCGGGCCAAATATGGACGTTCCCGCGGGCGACATTGGTGTCGGCGGTCGCGAAATTGGGTACATGTTTGGCAAATACAAAAAACTTTCAGGCGAGTTCACCGGAACATTCACCGGAAAAGGCCAGGAGTTTGGCGGATCACTCATTCGTCCCGAAGCAACAGGCTACGGGAACGTATATTTTCTGTTGGAAATGCTCAAAACCAAAAATATCGACATCAAGGGTAAGAAATGCCTCGTTTCCGGTTCGGGTAATGTAGCACAATATACTTGCGAAAAATTGATACAATTGGGTGCAATTCCTGTTACTCTTTCCGATTCTGATGGATATATTTACGATCCGGACGGAATTACCGAAGAAAAGCTGAAATACGTGATGGAACTCAAGAATCTTTATCGCGGCCGAATTCGCGAATATGCAGAGGAGTACGGGTGCAAATATGTTGAAGGTGCACGTCCCTGGCACGAAAAAGGAGATATCGCTCTGCCATCAGCTACACAAAACGAAATCGACAGAAATGATGCTGAAGCATTGGTTGCCAACGGAGTATTTGCCGTTTCGGAAGGTGCCAATATGCCGAGTACCCCCGAAGCCGTAGATGTATTTCAAAAGAATAAAATTCTATATGCTCCGGGCAAAGCAGCCAATGCGGGAGGTGTATCGGTTTCGGGCCTCGAAATGACTCAAAACTCCGAACATTTCAGTTGGAGTGCCGAAGAAGTGGACAACAAGCTGAAATGGATCATGTCGAATATTCACGAAAATTGCGTGAAATATGGTACGGAAGAAGATGGTTATGTCAACTATGTGAAAGGCGCCAACATCGCCGGATTTATGAAAGTTGCAAAAGCCATGATGGGGCAAGGCATTCTATAAAAAAACATTTTTGGAATAATTAGAATAAATCAAAAAAGCGGCTATCCAACGCCGCTTTTTTCGTTAAATAGACAACGACAAATTTTTTTTATTCTGAGAATTGCCTTAATTTTGCAACTTCGAACATTAATGATGGTCCGGTAGCTCAGCTGGATAGAGCAACAGCCTTCTAAGCTGTGGGTCTTGGGTTCGAATCCCAACCGGATCACATTTATTTTAAGGCAGTTATCAATATATTTTTGATAGGTGCTTTTTTATTTTCTCACACAATTATCACACAATGTTTTTTTAAATTATTTCAATAGCAAAAAATGTTCCCCACATTTGCAGAAAAAAATTTACCCGATACGCGTGAGATCAATCTAAGTAATTCATCCATAAAAAATCGGATTCATTTAATAGCAATAACTTTGTCGCTCATAGCTACTTTTTTATTGAACTTGCCATCTATATATGCCCAGCAAGACACCTGGAGGGAGAAATTGGCTCAGCTTGCGGAAGATGAAGAGTTGGACGAATCAGCTATAGACAATATGTATGAGGAGCTTTCAAATCTCGAGAACAATCCGATTAACCTGAATACAGTATCGCGAGAGCAACTCGAACGATTTCCGCTTTTATCGTTCGAACAGGCAAGTTCATTGGCCGATTTCCTTGAAAAGAATCGCCCATTATATTCTGTTTACGAATTGCGAAATGTTCCTCGTCTCGATTACAACACCATTCAACTTATATTGCCGTTTTTCTATGTAGGCGAAACTTTGGCACAAAAGTCGCCGTCGATAGACAAAATAATAAAAAACGGTAAAAACGAAGTTCAGTTTCGATTCGATAAAACGCTCGATGAACGAGCCGGTTACGGAGATTTCTCGGATAGTATTCTCGCCAGGTATCCAAACCGAAAGTATCTGGGCGAGGATTTCTACACTTCGCTCAAATATTCGTTTTCCTATCGCGATAAGATTCAAACCGGCCTTGTTGCCGAAAAAGATGCCGGCGAACCATTTTTCAAAGCCGATAACAGAAAAGGATACGATCACTATGGGTTTCACTTTGTGTTGCGAGATATGGGCATTGTTAAAACACTCACTCTCGGCGACTATCGGATGAGTTTCGGACAAGGGCTTATTTTGAACAACAATTTTTCTACACCCAAATCGTGGACGTCGGGCAACCTCATCGCACGAACGATGGAACCAAAGCGGCATTTTTCGACTGCCGAAAGCGGATATTTTCGCGGAGCAGCTACTGCCGTCGAAATCCGAAACACGACGATTACCGCTTTCTATTCAAATCAATATATCGACGCCAACATCTCTTCTGATGGAGAGATAACTTCGCCGAAAACCGACGGATATCATCGCGTTCCGTTGGATACCGCCAAGCGCAACAATACACACGAAGAGGTGATGGGAGCCAATGTAAATTATCGGACAGAGCATTTTCAGGTAGGAGCAAGTGGCATTTATTATCGATTCAATCGAAATTACAATCCCACACCTCGCGATTACAATCTGTATTATTTTCGTGGACGTGAAAACAGTAACTTCAGTATCGATTATTCCTACCGGTTTTCTCGATTCGTTTTTGGAGGCGAAACCGCTTTTTCGCAAAATGGCGCCATTGCAGCGCTCAACTCCTTGCAATATTTGCCAAATTCACCTCGATTGGGAACTGTTTCGCTTTCGTATCGCAACTATTCCAAATCCTATCAGGCGCTTTACGGACAGGCATTTTCCGAAAGCAGCATTCAAAACGAACAAGGACTTTATTTGGGTGCTACGATTTATCCGATATCAAAACTAAACGTTCAAACCTACATCGATTTCATTCGTTATCCTTATCTCCGATACAATGTGGATGAGCCTTCGCGTGCTATCGATTTGTATGCGGATGCCGAGTATTCGTTTTCACGTAATTCGCAATTCGAGCTCCGCTATAAACTCAAACAAAAAGAAAAAAATACAACCTATCCCAATGAAAATTCGACTTGGGTTTTGCCTTATGTAACCCACAAACTGAGGATGCGATATTCCCTGACACTCAACGACGGCTGGAATTTCCGAACCAATGTCGATGGTGTGATGTATCAGGTGCAATATTTCCCGCGTGAGAGAGGATGGATGATTTCTCAAAATGTCGGATATAAGAGTTCAAAGAGGTGGCAAAGCGATTTTTATGCCGGATACTTCGATACCGACAGTTACAATTCGCGCGTTTATTCCTACGAACGAAATCTGTTAAACACGTTTTACATGCCATCGTTCTATGGCAACGGAATCCGATTGGCGCTGTCGGCTAAATATCGGCTGATTGCTAATCTGACAATAGCAATCAAGGGTGGATATTCTCGCTATTTCGATCGCGATGTGATTGGTTCGAATACGGAACAAATCGACGGAAATCATCGCACCGATATTTTTACTTATCTGAAATGGCAATTTTGAAATCGAACTCTCCCTACTTTTCTTCCGATTTCCTAACTCCCAAATTGAAGACAACATCTTCAGCTTCGCAATTTTTTGTGTAATTTTGTCGAAAATAGAGATTCGTTCATGCCAACTTCCATTCTGCAAATCGACAGCCTCAGCAAAAGTTTCGGAGAAAGAGTGTTGTTTCGCGACATTACCTTCGGCATAGCCGAAGGCGACAAAATCGGCCTAATAGCCCCCAATGGTGCAGGAAAAACAACACTACTCAACATCATTGCGGGAAGAGAGCCTTTCGACAGCGGGAGTGTAACTTTTAAAAATGACGTCAGGGTAGCGTATCTCGAACAGTCGCCAGGCTTCGATCCTCAACTCACGGTTTTGCAAGCCTGCTTTGCAAGCGGCAACGAGGCAGCTCTAACTATCGCACGCTACGAACAAATTATTGCTTCAGACAATCACGAACAGCTCGATGAGGAGCTCGCGCAAATGGATTTGTTGAAGGCCTGGGATTATGAGCAGCGAATCAAACAGGTGCTCTCGCAGTTGAAAATAACGCGTGTGGATCAAAAGGTGGGAGAATTGTCGGGAGGACAAATCAAACGGGTTGCATTGGCAAATGTGCTGATTTCGGAACCCGACCTTATCATTCTCGACGAGCCTACCAATCATCTCGACCTTGAAATGGTGGAATGGCTTGAGGATTATCTCTCACGCAGTTCACTTAGTTTGTTGATGGTTACCCACGATCGGTATTTTCTCGATCGGGTGTGCTCGCAGATATTGGAAATCGATCAACAACAAATATTTTCTTACAAAGGCAATTATGCCTATTATCTGGAAAAACGCGATGAACGATTGTCAGCACAAACTGCCGAAGCAGATCGGGCAAACAATTTGATGCGTAAGGAGCTCGACTGGATCAGACGCCAGCCGCAGGCGCGCGGCACCAAAGCCAAATACCGCATCGATGCTTTCCACGAATTGGAGGAAAAGGCTCAAAATCGTCGAAAAGAAGAATCAATCCGCCTTACAACAAAAGGTTCGTATATAGGCAACAAAATTTTCGAAGCAAAGCATGTTACGAAGGACTTTGGTGATGTTGCCATCACACACGATTTCAATTATATTTTTTCGCGATACGAAAAGATGGGAATCGTGGGTAACAACGGCACCGGTAAAAGTACTTTTGTGAAGATGCTTCTTGGATTGGAAAAGCCCGACAGCGGCAGTTTCGACATCGGCGAAACTGTTAATTTCGGATACTACAGTCAGGAAGGATTACAGTTCGACGAACAGATGAAGGTGATCGATGTGGTGCAGGATATTGCCGAAGTGATCGATTTGGGAAATGGCAACCGACTGACCGCATCGCAATTTCTGCAGCATTTTCTGTTTACGCCCGACAAACAGCACAATTATGTTTATAAATTGAGTGGGGGAGAAAAACGTCGCCTTCATCTCTGCACAGTGCTGATTAAAAATCCCAATTTCCTGGTGCTGGACGAACCAACAAACGATTTGGATATTGTAACCCTAAACATTCTCGAAGATTATTTGCATTCGTTCAAGGGTTGTCTCATCGTGATTTCGCACGATCGTTATTTCATGGATAAAGTGGTAGATCATTTGCTCATTTTTCACGGCAATGCCGAGATTCAGGATTTCCCTGGAAATTATTCCCAATATCGCACATGGAAAAGCCTTCAGTCTAAATCTGAATTGGAGGCCAAAACGTCCGAAAATTCTGAAAAACAAAGCGAAAACAGAAAAGCACCTGTCATCAAAACCAAACTTACTTTCAAGGAAAAACGCGAATTTGAGCAACTCGAACAAGAAATTGAGTTAATGGAACTCGAAAAAGCTCAGCTCACTTCGGATTTATCTTCAGGCCAACTTTCGTCGGATCAGTTGATTCAGGCTTCCAACCGCATCTCGGAACTTATCCGTTTGATAGACGAAAAAACTGCCCGTTGGTCGGAATTAAGCGAATTTGAGTAATCCAACTATTTAGAAAGCATATAAATAGCCGCTTTATTGTTTCACTCTGAGTAATACTTCGCTTCTTTTCGTTATTTTTGTCAATCACAGTATCTAATCAACTCTTTAAACAATCAAAAGACATGAATAGTATTAAAGGAACACAAACAGAAAAGAATCTCTTGAAATCGTTTGCAGGAGAATCTCAGGCCCGTATGCGCTACACATTTTTCGCAAAACAGGCTCAAAAAGACGGATACGAACAAATTGCAGCAATTTTTCTCGAAACAGCCGATCAGGAAATGACGCACGCAAAAAGAATGTTTCGTTATCTGGAGGGAGGAATGGTTGAAATCACGGCATCCTATCCTGCCGGCGTTATTGGCTCAACGCTCGAAAACCTGGCTGAAGCTGCTGCCGGCGAAAAAGAAGAATGGACGGAACTTTATCCTCATTTTGCCGACGTAGCCGAACAGGAAGGATTCAAAGAAATTGCGACAATGTATCGCATGATTGCCAAAGCCGAAAGCACGCACGAAGAGCGATATCTTAAATTGCTCGATCGCGTGAAAAACGGAACAGTTTTCACGCGCGACACCGAAATCGAATGGCAATGCCGTCATTGCGGATATATTTATGTGGGCAAAACCGCTCCGAAAACTTGCCCGACATGTTTGCATCCGCAAGCCTATTTCCAACCGAAGAACGACACTTATTTTTAACAGGTGAAAAAATGTTCCAAAAACGCATCTCTCAACAGGAGGTGCGTTTTTAGTTCCCTAAAATTCATATCTTTAGCTTTTTAAAATTGAATTCAAATGACTACTGACGATATTTTTGCACGTGTCGAGTTGCTGGTGGGTGAAGAATGCTTTCGGGCATTGCAATCGAAAAAGGTAATTCTTTTTGGTGTAGGCGGTGTCGGAAGTTGGTGCGCCGAAGGATTGATCAGAAGTGGATTTTCGCATCTTACCCTTGTCGATTCCGACCGTGTTGCACCGGCAAATATCAATCGGCAGTTGCCGGCAACTACCCGAACCATCGGGCGATTGAAAGTGGACGTGCTGAAAGAACATTTTCTCGAAATCAATCCCGAAGCCGAAATCATTACTATTCCTCAAATTTATAGCAGCGAAACGTCTTCGTCCTTTCATCTCGGCGAATACGATTATATCGTCGATGCCATCGATTCGCTTCAACATAAGGCGCATCTTTTGACTGAAGCTTCCAAGACTGAGGCAACGGTTTTTTCGTCGATGGGTGCTGCATTGAAGATTGATCCACAACGTATTCGGGTTGCCGAGTTTTGGAAAGTGAAAGGATGTCCGTTGGCGGCAGCTTTAAGACAAAAAATACGAAAAGGCGAAGAAATGCTTCACAAAAAAATCCTTTGCGTGTATAGTGACGAGATTGCCCAAAATCGTGGGGGAAACCGTGTCAAAGAAAATGCTGCCGAAGGTGGCAGTTTCTACAAACCCACTGTCAACGGTACATTGGTTCATATTACCGCCATTTTCGGCTTCACCCTTTCGGGATTGGTAGTGCAGGATGTGATGAAGAAGGATGGTTTAAATTATTATGCTTAAGCGATCCATAGAAACTTCATCACCTATATCTACTACCCACTCGCATCAACATTGACGAATCTTTCTTATAACAAATACATCGTGTGAATTCTCAACTCGTCAGATAATTGTATTATTTTTATAATCAATACATTATGGAGATATGTTGCAAATATGAAATAATTATACGATAAGCATTTATAAACAATTTAAATGATACACAAATATATTTCATTTTTGAGTAATTGAAGTGCGGGATAGAAAAAATCCCGCACTTTCGGGCAGGATTTGACTGAGAAGCAAACAGTATTGAAATTATTTCAACTTCCACACAAAATAAATGGTCACAAACAGTAGAGCAATGAGAGCTAGTCGTCCGCACCAGATTTGGAAATTCTGCCAGCTTGAGAGGGGCGCCTCGGTTTGTTTGACGATTTCCACCGGATAGGGCACGTGGATGGTGTCATTGATAAAGATTGAGTCTTTGACCATGCGGTTTTTGTAGAGATATTTGTATCGCTCCAAAATGAGCGTGTCGCCTTTATCCTTGACATGCACAGAATCGTAACGGATAATAGAATCCCGGATAAGGTTGTCGCGATATTCGATTTTTGTGGTTTCGACCGGAATGTATTTGACTGATTTGCAGGAATACATGAGCATTGCCAACACTGCGAATAAAAGTATCTTTTTCATTGGATTTTGATTTTGGTTTGTAGATTGAAACCTGCCTGTACTTGGGCAATATCGGCATTTTGTCCGTTTTCGACGAAACTCATTGCCGCAACGATCATTATAAATTCAGCTCCGCTGGACGGGGTTAGTTCCTTGCGGCGGGGAACGCCCGAGTACTTTTCCACTTGGAAAATGTAGCTTTCGGTGTCGTTTTCAGTTGACGGCGCCCATTTGGTTATAATCTTTTCAATGGAGTTTATTCCGCGGGAAAGGTATGTGCCGAGAATAACAAAGGCAGCCCGATAGCCGTAAGGTAGCGAGGCAAAGGTTTTGAAACTTTTGTCGCGGCCGGCAATTTCACCCTGAAAACGGTCGGCACTGTGACGGATATTCAAGGGATTGTTGTTGCGAAGTCCTCTCGGCATCATTGTTTATCCTCCTTTTTATCGGCATTAAGCAAGGCAAGAATGTTTTGAATTTCGTCTTTGTTTTCGAGGATTTTCAAAAGCACGGATTGCACTTCGGCAATGCTTTTCTCTTGTTGCTTCAGATTTTCGAACACCGATTTGGCTTCGACCAAAACAATGCCTATAGCTCCGGCAACGGTGAAATAGGGCATTTTGAAAATTACACTTGCCACGATGTCGGCAATGGAAAGCATGAGCATCAAGCCGAAATAGTTGGTGAGTTTGGAAATGGTACGACGATAGCCCGAACTTGTTCGGACGATATTCATGCGTTTTGCACGCCTTATGCCGAAGAAGAAGTCGATGAGGACGGAGAGAAACACACCGGCGTAAAGGACTACCAGGACGATGAGACCGGCTTTGAAATGATTCCAATCGTGATTTATGAGATAAGGGATAAAAAGAGGTTGCATTTGAAAAGGATTTATGAGTTGTTCGATTTAAAAAAATCCCGCCACGGAGAGCGGGATTTGAAAGCAGGAAAACAGATAATAAACAGGCTTAGATCAAGGTTTTTTCACCGAGATAGATACTGTTGGCAATGGCTTTGCCGTCTGCCGAAACGAAGCCGAGATACACCTCAACGTTATCGCCTGCCCAGTCGGCCGGAAGATTTATTTCGGCCATGCCGTCGGCGCGTGCAGCGGCAGAAGTGCTAAATACGGCTTCGACTTTGAGCGGGTTGAACACTAACGGCATTGCAACATCCGTGGGAAGTGCATCGCTGATGCCGCTGTTATCGGTCCACGAGATGGTGATTTTGCCGGCATCGGCTTCGGCGGAAGCGTTTTCGACAGGGAAAAGCGAACCTCGCGAGACGAGAACTTTAGCGAAATCCAACGTGTGGTTGGGATATTCGCCCGAAACGGCATTTGCAACAATATAAGACATTGCGGCGTTGAACGCAGTTTGCTTGGTGGCGTAGGGTTTGAAGCCGACACGCACATAGTTGGTGATGGGCTTGAGGAAAGCGAGCGTAAGAGCGAACTTACTGCGCTGGGTCATTTGCGCGTCGGTGCGAGGGTTTTTCACGTTTTGAGCGAGACTTCGCATGTAGGAAATCCCTTTCCAGCTGCCTCCGACGACCGTACCGACTTTACCGGAAAAGCCGCCTAAGATACCTTGTTTGATTGTTCCCATTTTGAGAAAAGTTTAAAAGATTAGAAAATTGGTTTTTACTTGGACATGGTATTGAGGAAACATTGACCAAATACGGCCGAATTGTGGTCAGAATTTCTTTCGTTGCCTGTCCGATTTGGCAAAGATATAATTGTTGTAAGTACTTTATTCTGATTCGGTTTTGGATGCATTCGGGTGCGTTGTTTTGCGTTTAGCCCTTATAAATATTTTTTCGGGAACAACGGAAAGAAGAAAAAAAGAAAAAAGAATGCCTCTATGAGAGTGAAGTGGAGGGCTGTGTCAAGGTTTTGCAAACAAAAATTTCCATTCTGTAGATTATCGGCTGCGCTCGGCATAGTCAAACAAGTTTGCCTCTGCACTCACTTGCACGATAATTCTACCCGAAGCAAAGCGAGGTGTGGAGATTTTTGTGTAGCAAACCCGCAGGGCTTGACCTTGACGCAAAGCCTGAAACGGAGCTATTTTTGCATTCTCTTTTTTGTTTTTCGAGAAGATATTGATTTCGAATTGGATTGGAATTGGCTTTTGTGTCGGAATAAAATTCGACTGTGATTTTTTTAGGGGTGGGTGGTCGGGGGCTGTGAGAGGGCGAAGTGGAAACAGAGCAGGTAATGCAGCCTTGAGCCGACCGAAGGCGAGTGAAAAAGCAGCGGAACGAAGCGGAGTGCTTTTTTTAGCGAAGCCTGAGGGAGAGGCGCGAGCCGTAAGCGAGTGGAGCGAGGGCGCAGGCAGCAGGAAGCCCGCAACGAAGTGAGGGCAGCGGAATGCTGCCGCGTGCGGCAGGGCTGGCGCAGTTTTTTGCAAACGGAGCTTGTGCCGGGAAAGGCAAGTGCCTGAATGAGCGATTGAGAGAAGTGAAGTGGAGAGATGTAAACGGTAAATAAGAATGCAGCATTTTCGGTAATTTCGCGTGCAGCGTTTTTGGTAACAACACTGCAACACTTTCGGTAACAATAATGCAGCATTTTTAGTAACAATAGTGCATCAGTTGCAAAGATAATTTATTCATTAATATCCTCATTCTATATTTTAGTTTTTTGTTCACTTTCTCTTTTCTGTTCTTTTTTAAAAATAGTTTTCCTGTTAGTCATACGATAACTGTTCCCGGACAGCTGCAAGAGCTCACATTTATATAAAATCCTGTCCAGTAGAGCCGTTGCCAGCACCTCGTCGTCAAGCGAACGTGCCCATTCTGCAGGTGATTTGTTTGTTGTGATTATAAGAGAGGTAGATTCATATATGCTGTTTATAAAAACAAAGAGAAGGCTTCCGTCATCACGGCTGACAGGTATATTCATCAGATCATCTATAACTATAACATCTGCAGTGGTAATATTTTTATAATCCTTTTTTGCACTGGCAACTATATCTTTCAGTTTCAATGTGGTCAGTATTTCATCCATGCTCCTGAAGTAGGCTTTATATCCCTTATCAATGGCATCTGCACAAAGACCGGCAGCAATAAAGGTTTTACCTACACCGCAAGGTCCGGTGAGCATAAGATTATAGCTTTCATCAATCCAATGCAGCTCCCTGAGCTGATTTAGCTGAGTAGTACTCAGACCGTTGGATATACTTCTGTCATATAGATCCAGATTATGTGCCAACGGAAGTTTGGCTGCTTTTAAGCGTAAAAGTTTCTGCCTTTCTTCACGTCCCTTTATTTCCATCTCCAGTATATGGCTAAGAAAATCATCATAACTTGGTGATTCCTGTTGTGCTTTGAGCAGGATATCCTGAGCATTGAGAGTCAATCCCGATAGCCTTAACCTCTTTGCGTATCCTCGTATGGCGGTTGTTTTATCTGCTGTCATATCAATTGTTTTCAAAAAGGTTTTGATACACATCAATGTCTGATCTGTTTGGCTTGATATTAACCATTAACTTGGTTTGCGGTGTTCCAAGTGGTTTAATCTCCACCTCTTCATTGATTTCAATAATAGGAGTAACCTGAGAGAGTATCGATTTGAAGTCGGTAGCACTGAAAAGTCCTTTACTCAGGCATAGATCAAGTGCTTTATCGCAGTCCTGCCGTGTATATTTTGCAAGGCAGTTAAGCATAACGGTCAGTTGGTCGCGTATATAACGGGGATAACGCTCTCTTAGCCTAGCAATGAAGGCCTCAGAACCGGATTTATCCGTGAACTGGCCCTGTACCTGATCGCTGAGTTTTTGGATGCTTGCCGATTTGTCACGCCGGTGATTATTATTGACAATGTTTTCACCACGACCTGCTGCAATCAGGTGCTTTGCCAAATGCTCTCCATTCATGGTTTTAATAATCAGAGAGCCATCTTTTTCATTCACAAGCACTCTGGTCTCTTCACCACGGTATGTGCCAAAGGGAAGCGAGTAAAGGTTTCCTTTATAACGGAGCTTGTTTGTGCTTAACACCTTATAACCTTGTTCAATAGCTGAAGAGGTTACGGGCATATAGGGTCGCAGATCTTTGCACTCTGAGCACCATACTTTGTAGGGAACCTTGCAGGTGGTATTATGAACCATTGCATTGCCGGTTCTGTTCAACCAGCTTTCTGCATCTTTATTAAGATTGTCAATGTTACTGTAAGACCTGTTTAGTAAAAAGTTCTGTTTGACATACTTGATAACGTTTTCTATTTTGCCTTTGCTTTCAGGATCTGCCCTCCGACAAAAGACAGGCTTAAACGGACGGCTCTTTACATAGCTGTCAAACACATCCGTCATGCGGTAATCTCCTATATTTTCATCATAAAGGAATACAGAGTCCTGATCATAAACGATAAACCCGG
>Ga0208826_1002513_pt1 | contig 13578 bp, 11 predicted proteins | sample AD_UKC115_MetaG_FD_184451 | JGI IMG/M metagenome (GOLD analysis project Ga0208826, IMG submission 184451) | Active sludge microbial communities of municipal wastewater-treating anaerobic digesters from Hong Kong - AD_UKC115_MetaG (SPAdes)... | ecosystem: Engineered > Bioreactor > Anaerobic >...
ATTTTTCAAAACACATTTTGCAAAGGTATTTACCGAATCTGTTGATACCTTCGATACCCAAAAGTATTCAGAAATGCTTGTGGATCTTTCTTATGCGTATATAGGTTCGAACCTTTCCTTTACAAGCAGTATAGACAATTCTTTTTTCCGTTCAAGCGTAATTATAAAGGATATACCGGTCGAAATGGTTCTTGCTTTTTTTGTTCAGGAATCAAGGCTTCTTCCGGGATCCTTCAGAGCGGAAATTTCATCCAAAAATATATATGCTGTTTCATTCGGACTTGCACATACTCTTATCGATGCCGATTTTCTTGAAATAGCAGCGGCTTATGACGATATCGGAAATAATGATGCAGGTGGACGTAACTTTGATATTATATCCAGCCGTTATCTTGGCAATACAGCTAAGCAGAAGACGTACTTCAGTGACTACGACCTGTTAACCGTAAGGGGATCACTGCTTTATTCTTCGATATTCATGCAGTTGCTTTACCAGAAGCTTATCACTTATAAAGATAGTTTTTAATCTGTTCGGAGGTGTTTTTTGAAAAAGTTTTGGTTTTTTGCAGCTATATTTTTGGCATCCTTCACCCTTGTTTTTTCAAATGATGCGGAAAATCAGGTGATAAGTTTCAGAGATCCCAGGGCTATATTTTCACATCCGACTGAAAGGGATAATTTCATACGATACATGGCCGTAATGTATAATAAAGGTTATAATCTTTCTTTTGAATCGGTAAAATCAATTTCGGAAGGGGCAGGTTATACCTACGATGACTTTGTTCTCTCATACTATAAGTACTTTATAGGTGAACTTAATCTTGTTCAGGTTAAAGATCTGAAAACTTATGTCAGTGTAAGTACGGTTACAGCTGTAGCTACTCCTACAGCCGTTTCAAAGCCTGTAGAAACCAAACCTGTGGAAAAGCAACCAGAAGTTTTAAATTACAGGGATGATGTGAAAGAATATGTTAGCAGGATATTTGAATCTTTTACTGATGCCCGTTCAAACTGCAAATCCAGTGGCATGCTTGATTATTTTGACGAGATGGTTCCTGTAGATAATACTTATTACAGAGAGTTGTATAAGCTTAAGTATAACCCTATTCTTAGAGATGATTATCCTGAACGTACCGATTTGGTTTTCAGAATGAATAAGCTTATGGATTATTATTTTGAGTTAAGTGCCTCTTCTTTTAAGAGTTGGTTTGCTTATATTTTTCCGAATAAAGAATTTACCAAGCAGGATATAAACGCTTATTCAAAATATCTCGTGGATGTTGCTTATGCTTACAGTAATAGTTTTTTGACTTTTTACAGTCCGGTTGTTCCTATGGAAAGTTTTTTTAAGCAGAAGGTTATTGTTTATGATGTTCCTCCAGAGCTCATACTTGCTTTTCTTGTTGCAGAGTCGAGACTTGCACCTTTTTCTTTTCGTGTGGAGCAGAAAGGTAATTATGCCTATGCTGTTTCCATGGGTTTATCACATATTCTTATAGATGCTGATCTTTTAGATATTGATTATCCTGAGTTTGGTAATAAGAATGTTGATAGATATACTTTTGATTTTTTATCTTCTTACTATCTTGGAAATACCTTTGGAAAAGAGGACATATTCAGTGATATGGATCTGCTTACTGTAAGAGGTTCCTCGCTTTATTGTTCGATAATGCTTGAACTTATTTATCAGAGACTTTATGATTATTATTATGGTGTTTACTTTCTTGGTCAGTAAGTTTATTCTGTTTATGTATATATAAGAAGAAGCAGATGATGCAGTGATGTTCATTGTCGAAAAGCAACTAAAACGCGTTTTCAAAAAGGATTTTAAACGTTGGTAACTTATGAACTGAAAAATTTTTTATCAACATCATGTTGATAGTTGATAAAAAAATTAAAAAGAGATGTTGAAGGTTTTTGAATGTTCAAAAGTTATGAACAGTTTTTGATTATTCGAAGTTGTTATTTAGTTTATCGACAGTCCATGTTGATAAATGGTTGCTAGTAATGTTGGTAAGTTTTTTATTACAGCGTAAACTCTCTTTTTATAATGCTTACATACTATGAACATATGTTGGTGTTCGTTGTTAAAAAGAATGTTGATTGTTGAAAAAAAAATACACTTCTGCCACACTTTTCTAAGACCTGCTTAAGGAAAAAGCTTTATTATGAATGTAAGCACAATTAGAAGAGAGGTGGAAAATATGTACAGATATATAGGATATACAGGTGGTATGACAGGAATAGGTATGTTTTTTGTAGTGGTAGCAGTTGTTTTACTGGTTGTAATACTTTCGGTCGTTCTTTATAAAGTTCTTGCAAATAAGAGTTCAAAAAATGAAAAACATGAAGTACCAACGAAGGAAGAAGATATAGCGATTGAGCTTTTAAGACAGGAGTATGCAAAAGGCAGCATAAATGAAGAAGAGTATGTAAAAAGGAAGACATTTCTTATAAACAACTAAGTATCCGGCGGACTTTGCCGGATATTTTTTGATAAAACCGTTACTTTAATATATGCAGATAGATAATAAAAAAGATATAAAATAACATTTGAAAAAGTTAATACTTGCTTTTCGGTGCTGTTTTCACACAGCTTAATAGGGAATCCGGTCAAATGCCGGAGCGGTCCCGCCACTGTAAGAAGGAGTCAGAATGCAGTAAGCCACTGTTTTACGGGAAGGCGCATTCAGATGATGATTTCAAGCCAGGAGACCTGCCGGAAAGAACAAAACCACTATGACTTACGAGGATAAGGAGGTTTTAAAGGTGAGCTGTAAAAGTATTTTTTATATATGCTCTTCTTAAAACCCTTTTTCAAAAGAAAAAGGGTTTTAACATTTTATGTGTGTTGAATGAATGCTTAAGTTTTTTATTAAAACACTCTTAAAAAATCAAAGGAGAGCTAATAATGATAAAACAGTTGATAAAAAACAGTTTTGTTATGTCAAAGGTGATGTCGGCTTATGAGGCGGCATTAATGATAAAAGACGGAATGACAGTTGCGACCAGCGGTTTTACCCCCAGTGGCTATCCTAAAGAAGTTCCCAAAGCACTTGCAGATATTGTGGAAAGTACAGGAAAAAAAATAAAGCTTACTCTTTTAACAGGGGCATCGGTAGGAGAGGAAATAGACGGCAGATGGACTCAGGCAGGAATAATATGTAAAAGAATGCCTTATCAGACCAACAACCTTTTAAGAAATTCAATAAACAGGGGAGAATGTGAGTTTTCAGATATACATTTGAGTAACTTTGCCCAGAATATAAGGTATGGATTTTATGGAGAAATTGATATTGCCATAATTGAAGCTGTTGGAATAACCGAAGAAGGCTTTATTATTCCGTCAACTTCAGTTGGTGCCAGCCCTGTTTATGTGCAAAAAGCAAGGAAAGTGATTGTAGAGATAAACACATCTCTTAGTAAACAATTGGAAGGTTTTGCCGATGTTTATATGCCTGATGATCCTCCGCACAGACTTCCTATTCCTTTATTCAGTGCCCAGCAGAGAATAGGAACAAAGTATATTCCATGCAATAAAGAGAAAATAGCAGCCGTTGTTATTTCAGAGATACAAGATAAGCATACTGTTTTTTCAGAGTGTGATGACACAGCATTAAAAATTTCCAATCATCTGTTGAATTTTCTTCATAACGAAATAATAATGAACAGAGTCCCAAAAACTCTGCTGCCTTTACAGTCCGGAGTGGGAAATATAGCTAATGCTGTACTTTCCGGTATAGAAAAAAGTAATTTTTCAAATATCTCCTTTTATACGGAAGTAATACAGGATTCGATGCTAAAGCTTATTAAAAAAGGTAAAGCTGTATTTGCATCAGGAACAGCTCTTACACTTTCGACTGACTGTTTCAAAGAGTTTGAAAATAATATTTCATTTTTTAAGGAAAGAGTGGTTTTAAGACCGCAGGAAATAAGCAACAGTCCTGAAATAATAAGAAGACTTGGGGTTATAGCTATTAATACTGCGATAGAGGCTGACATATACGGTAATATAAACTCCACCAATCTTTTCGGAACACGTATGATGAACGGAATAGGAGGATCAGGAGATTTTGCACGAAATGCATATCTTTCTATTTTTACCATGCCCTCGGCCGCCAAAAACGGGGATATATCTTCCATAGTCCCTATGGTATCACATCATGACCATACAGAACATGATGTGATGATTTTGATTACAGAAAATGGCGTGGCCGATCTTAGGGGGCTTTCACCCAAGCAAAGGGCTATGGCTATAATAAACAATTGTTCTCATCCGTATTATAGACCTATGTTAAAAGACTATTTTTTAAGGTCACAGAAGTCCGGATCACTGCATACTCCACATAGGCTTGAAGAAGCTCTTTCGTGGCATGTAAGATTTCTCAGATACGGAACAATGAAAACCAATGCTGCGGACAGCGTTGTAGTAGGATAGAATACTTTAAAAAGATAAAATGGTCATAAAAAATGGAGTAAATAATAAAGCCCCGAAAATAAAATTCGGGGCCTTATTTAATTATAGACATATTATAGAATATCGTCAAAAGTTTTATTGAGAACCAAAGTAAACCAGCTTTTTTCATTTAACTTTAACCCGTTAAGTAGCCACTGCATTTCCATGGTATTGCGCATAAAACGAGCTCTTTTTATGAGATATTTAAGTTTCGGATATACCTCTGACATCATAGAAATGAAGTTTTCACCGTAGTTGTACATCAGGACAGACAGGTCATATGCAGGATCACCTAAGCCAATGGTTCCAAGATCTATGATACCGGTTATTTTATTTTTAAATTTGTCAAACTTAATATGATATGGGTTTATATCACCGTTTATTACACACAGGTCTGAGTTGAAGTCAAGCTCGTCATTTATAAGTGGAGCAAAGATATAGTTTATTTTTGAACGGGTGTACTGGTTAGGAACTATAGGAAGAATAAAAGTCTGAACATCCTCATATAACTTTATCCAATCTTCTTTTGACCGGTATGAATCCGAAAACCACGGGCCGTCTATTTTTAGTTCGTTTATGGTTTTTAAAAATAAAGCAAGCTCCCAAGCAATATTTTTCTGTTCAGCAACGGAAAGTCTTTTTATTGATTCTGAACTCAAATCGGTACCATGAATCATTTTGTAAGAACCAAAATCATTTTCGACAATATCAAACTCCGGAACATTGATTGAAGATATCCGGGCAATATTTTTTGATAAGATTACCTCTCTTTTAAGATAAATTTCTCCCCATTCTTCACGCGGGAACTTAAAAACTCTCTCATTGTTAAGAAAGGCTATAAGATTTACGCTTCCTTCTTCATTAAAGACAATATCGCTTTCTTTTGACTGTGGGAAAAAATCTTGTATTCTTTTATATGCGTATACTCTGTCAATCATTTTTTTCCCCCCTATAATTATATCTGTGGATAAGTAAATGATACTACATTTTATAAAATAATGCTATATGCACAGCGATATATTAATTTTTTTAAAGTTTTTGCAATAAATAAAATCTATTGAAGCAATCAAAAGTCTTGAACTCTATCCTTCCTTTTTCTACAACTTTAAAGTATTCCATGATCCATCGTTCAAACTTTTCATCAGAAAGATTATGAAAGTAAAGGCCGCTTTTTTCAAGGAAAAAATTATCTGAAATTTCTTTCTCGAAAAAATCAATACTTTCTTTTAGCTTTTCTTTATCCATAAAATCATTAAGCTTTACAAAAACTCTTCCTCCATGCGTAAGTATCCTGTATATATTTTTAAGAACACAGAGTGCATCATCTGGAAGAATGTTGTCAATAATATTTGAAAGTATGGCGCCTTCAAAGGAAGCATCTTTGATGCTTTTCAAAGCTTCCAGACTTCCCTGTATCACAGAAAAACCCAAAAGGTCTTTTTTTGAAATATAATCAACGGCAGTTCTTACAGCCTGGCAGCTTATGTCTATTCCTAACCCTTTTTTTACATTGAGATATGCACATCTTAGAAGCATAGAGGCATTTCCGCATCCATAGTCTATAATGCTTCCCGTATTGGCGCAAAGCCAGTCTATGCAGCTGTCCAGTTTTTCAATTCCAAAAGGAGCGGAAAGATCTTTTAACTTTTCTTTTTCAAAAATATCATCCCAGAATTTTTCGGTATTGTTGTACATTTTCCACCTCTTTTTTACTATTCATAAACAAAAGAACACTCTTTAATGCCGTATAGGTCAGCCAGAGAAAAAAATCTTCTTTCAAGCTCCATTTTTATTTTTTTTGATATTTTTCCAAACATGCAGATATTAAAAGAAATCTTTGAAGATGTTTTTGTCATTCTCCAAGTTCCTCCAGCCAATCCGTTTATCAGAATTACTGCTTCAATCTGGCCGGCTTTCCTGAAAATAAGTTTTTTAATACTGTCATCTGTGACAATCAGTTTGTTTTTTGAAAACAGATTCAAAACATCAAATTTCGGAAGAATAAGTATTTCTGGTATTTCAGGCAGTGTATCTTCTAAAAGGGACAGATCCTGTTTAAGCATAAGAAATTCTTTCTTGTTTTTGTCATATATTTTGATTAATTTATGTTTGATACTGTTCACTGCTGTTTCTGCATGTTTCTTCTGAACTCCTGCCCAATAGGCAAACTCTGAAATCTGAGCCGGCCCGTATCCGTTAAGATATTTTTCCAGTAGTATGCCGTAAGCCTGTTTTATATCTATTACTGGCAGAGATTTACCTATCCACATATCTGTGCGGACAAAGCCTGTTTTATTTTTTTTTCCTGTAACTATGTTCAAAAGTCCCTTGAATGAAAGAAGCTTAAACTCGCTTCCCCATGAATCGCCAAAGTTCTCCGTAAGATGAGGAATTTTGGAATGAATGTACTCTTTGGTTACTGGAGAATCGCACAAAAAGCTCTTTATTTCAGAATTAAGTTCTTCTATTCGTTCTTGGGAAAGTTTTTTTTGTTTTAGGAGTATTGAAGATATTCTTTGATAGTAAAAAGCATTGCATGAGCTTATAAGAACCGGTAAATCCTGAGTTTTTATTATGTGTATGGTCCATCTGAGGTTCCATGTTTTTATAAGGGATTTTTCAGTATAGAGTTTTTCCTCAATCCAGCCAGGAGTGTATTTTTTTGTCCTTGCCCAAAGAACCTGACAGGCAGTTGATGGATATTGATTTTGAATAGCAAAAAGACTTTCCACTGCCTGCATTGGATCATCAACAGGCGCAGAAAGCTTTTGTTTATAAAAAATAATCTGATTTAATTTTGAAGAACTTATCTGCATTTCTCCTCCAAATACTCATATATTAACGGTCAGTATGAACAGAACCATAGACAACAACGAAGCAAGTAGTCCGCTCAGAAAGTTTACCATGTTGTTGTTCATGAATTTTACACCTTTTACAAGCTTATTTTCACTTTCGTCAAAAAATCTCCTTTCAGTGTAGATCTTAAGTTTTTCGCAGTAGTAAAGGGCCTGCACGGATGCCCCGAGAAGACTGTCAATTATAGAACCTATAAAGCCTCCCAAAAAACATACGGCAAATGCAAAGACTATATTTTTGAAAGTTATTCCAGCCCCATACTTTAAAGCATATCCGATTGTAAAAATAAGCGATATAACCAAAGAACCCAATAAAGAAGCTAATGTTCCCAGAAGACTTATTCCTCCGGACATTCCTTTTTTAATTCTTTTCCATGTAAGTATGGAAACCGGTTGGTTTTTGCTTAGAACTCCCAGCTCTGAAGCCCATGTATCTGAGTTTGAACTGGCCATGGAAACTGCAAAACCAAGCATAAAGATATGATTCTGGGTTATATAGTATAAAAAGGCTGTCAGAAATGCCGGCAGACCGTTGGCAATAACCTGCGAATAGTCACGCCTTCCTGATTTTTCGGCAATGATCTCCGTATCTTTTTTTTCAGATTTTTTAAATTTGGTCAGAAGAGTTGAGGACACAAAAAAAGCGATAAGTATGGTAAAAAAAAGAAAGCCGCCGAAAAAATATAAGCTTGCGCCAAGAGCCATTGCTCCAGCAACACCACTTAAGGTAAGAGATTTTTTTCTGTAAGCATAAAAAGAAATGATAAAGCTTAAAACCAAACCAATAACGAAATTAAGCATGAGACACTCTCCTTCAGAAAGAAAGCAGATAATATAAGTAGGAAGTTATAAGCGGTACTGTAAGGTTGTCAAGGCCAAATACGGAAAATAACTCTGTGAACATAGCTACCGCAGCTATTATAAAAGAATTGACCAAAAAGTTCTGGTCTGCGTGTACAAACATAATTATAAGCGATACAAGGAAAGAGAAAACAAACATTGCCGCACTTCCCTCAAGACTTTTGGTGCTGTCGGCAATTTTAAAACTATGTTTTCCATACTTGCCGCCTATTATAGCTGCAAAGCCATCTCCGTAACCCATTATCAGTATACCCATAGCGCCTATGAAAGGTGAAGAACTTTTAGTAAAGGTCATAATGGAAAGTATAAAGAGAGAGACAGCAAAATAAACCGTTCCAAGATCTTTCTTTCCTGCACCCCTTTCCATAGACTTAAAAATATTCTTTTTGTAAGAGATGTAGTTTAGAACAATGAAGAGCGCTGGAACAACTGCTGCCCAGAGGTTGTTGTCAAAAAAAAGCATGGCCAGTATCCACCAGTTTGATACACCAATATGTACAAACTTTCTTGAGCTTTCTTTGGAAAGGATCTTCTTTTTTTCAAGCAATCCGGAAATCCCTATAATAAGAAATACAAAAATTATAGAAGCTAATATCCCGATAAAGTTCATACTCGTCTCTCCTCTCTTAAGGATATACTGCTTATAATGATTTTCTTTTCGTCTTGGGTCACGTAATTTCTTGACCCGAAACAATCATAACCGTTTTCTCTAACTTTATCAAGGATTTTTTGATATAAAAGGGCAGAGGTCAGTACCGGTTTTATGGATTTTTCATCCAGATACTCTACTGCCGATAAGAATCTGTCGTAATAATTTTTAGCAATTTTGGCTTCATACTCCCACAAATTTTTAAAATTTCTGTTTATTGTACTTTTGGAAAGATCATCCATAGAGTATCTGAACATCTTCATAACTTTTATAGGGAGGTAAACCCTTTTCATTGCAAAATCCTCTCCGATATCCCGCAGAATATTGGTTATCTGCATAGCTTTTCCAAGTTCCGCAGCAAAAGGAGCTATAATTTTATGATTTTTAACAGCAATAATTGGAGCAAGCATCATGCCTACTGTTCCAGCAACAAGATAACAGTAATTTTCAAGCTGTTTCTGTGTTGTAAAAACACAAAAATTCTGATCCATGCGCTGTCCGGACAACATATCGTAAAAAGGCTGTATACTGAGCTCGTATCTTTCAAAAACACTTCTCAAAGCACGCCAGAGAGGAGAGTCTATATACTTCCCTTTTTCAAAGCTCTTTAACTCATCTTCAAACTTTTTAAGAGAATATCCACCTTCATTTTTATCCACAATATCATCAGCTTTTCTGCAAAAAGCATAAACAGCATATACAGCCTGAGCCTCCTTTTTTTCAAGCAGAGAGAAGGCTGTATGGAAGCTATGGGAGTTTTGTTTTATTATATTCTCACAAAAGAGGAAATCATCATCCAGAGAATTTTTCATAAAGATTCAGCGTCCCTTCTAAGCTCTGTCGCAGCAAGCTTTGCTGATGTAAGTACTATAGGAACTCCTGCTCCGGGATGAACCGAGCTGCCGCAAAAATAAAGATTTTCGGTTGACATACACTTGTTGTGAGGTCTGAAATAATTGCTTTGTCCAAGAGTGGGAGCCAGTCCGAATGTGGCACCGTTATATGCGTTGAATCTTGATTCAAAATCGTTCAGAGTATATATTTTTTCATATTCGACCAGATTTTCTATGTCATTTAAACCGTTGACTTTTTTCATCTTGGAAAATATAATTTTTTTATACTGTTCAGTTTCTTCGGCTGTCCACCTCTTTTTTCTTACAGATAGGTCAGGAACCGGAACCAAAACATAAAGAGCTTCTTTGTCTTTGGGGGCAAGCGAGCTGTCAGCCTTTGTCGATGCGTATATATAGATTGAAGGATCTTTTGGGTCATTTCCCTGGAAGATATCGGATATATTTCTGTCAAAGTCATCAGCAAATATTATATTATGAACCTTCAGACCATCAATTTTCTTTTTTAAGCCAAGATACAGTAACACAACAGAACAGGAGTACTTCATGGAGTCTATTTTTTTATCCGTATACTTTCCCTTATAGGTACTTTGTCTTATGAGATTTTTCATTGCATAAGGGAAGTCTGCGTTGCAGACCACATAATCGCTTTTTATTTTCTGCCGGTCTGAAGAAACTCCGCAGGCTTTTCCGTTTTGAACAAGTACTTCTTCAACGGCGCAGTTGTAGTTTATCTTTCCGCCCAGCTCTTCAAAAAGTGATGCCATAGCTTTGGCCATGGTAAACATTCCGCCTTTTATGAACCATACCCCGTAAATACTTTCGATCATAGGTATTATAGTATATATGGAAGGTCCGTTGTAGGGCGATATTCCTATGTACAGGGTCTGAAAGCTGAGAAGCTTTTGAAGACGTTCATCCTTAACATATTTGGCAACTTCATTATGGGCTGTGTTAAAAGTTCTGAGTTTCAAAGCGTTGACAATAGTTTTTGGATTATAAAAATCCAATGGTCCACGGAAGGATCTTTCTATAAAATTCTCCTTTGCATTAAGATATCTGGAGTATGTTTTGGAAAGGTACTTGTAGTAACCTAGAGTTTCCTTCATGGAGATATTTTCAAGAAATGCGGTCAAATGAGCCATATCAGTTGAAACATCATACTTCTGGCCGTCGGAAAACTGTATTGAATATATAGGATCAAGCTGCTGCATAGGTATGTAGTCTTCGGGATTTTTCCCGGCATATTAAAAAACTTCTCTGTAAACCTCGGGCATCATAACTATGGTTGGTCCTACATCAAAAGTAAACCCGGCGGAACTTATCGTATTCATCTTTCCCCCCGGGAAACTGTCTTTTTCAAATATTTCAACATCATAACCGTCCTTCTGAAGTCTTATTGCACAAGAAAGACCAGCCACGCCGGCACCGACAACCGCAACTTTCTTCAACATGATCCCCCCCTTATTCTGGTTTCTATATAATATTATGTAGCAAAAATTAAAAAACGGAATCGCTTTTTTAAAATTTCCTTTAAATAAAGTGAATAATAAAACAAAATCTCCCATACGGGAGATTTTGGAAAAGAAAACTATTATAATTTTTTATCGTCGATACTGTCAAGATAACTTTCAATTACCTTGGAAACCGGCTCAAGACAACCGTTCTCGAAAGGGGATTTAAGGTTGGCAATTTCAAGCAGTCCGGTGAAGGGTTTTGAACCACCGGCTCTGCAGAGCCTTACATAATCCTGCCATGCCTTTTCCCTGTCCTGTCTGAACTTGCTCCAGAACTGAAAAGCACATACCTGAGCGAGAGTATAGTCTATATAATAGAAAGGATCTTTATATATGTGAGCCTGTCTCTGCCAGAATCCTCCGTTGACAAGATAACCGATAGCGTCATAATCTCTGTGTGGCAGATATTTTTTTTCAATTTCGGACCACTTTTCACGCCTTTGCATTGGGGTTGCCTGAGGATTTTCATATACAAAATGCTGGAACTCGTCGACAGATACGCCGTAAGGAATAAAAGTCAATGCACTTGCCAGATGCATATATCTTGCTTTTTCAGCGTTTTCAGTATAGAATAGTTCCCACCACGGCCAAGTTATAAACTCCATGCTCATTGAATGTATTTCGCATGCCTCAAGTGTAGGCCAGCCATACTCCGGAATCTTGAAGTCCTTTGAGGAATATACCTGAAAAGCATGTCCCATCTCGTGTGTGAGAACATCCACATCACCGGAAGTTCCGTTGAAATTTGAAAATATAAACGGTGACTGATAATCAGGAATAAATGTGCAGTATCCTCCGGGAGCTTTTCCTTCCTTTGCAACCAGATCAAAAAGCTCGTTTTCAATCATGAAATCAAAAAAATCTCCTGTTTCTCTGGAAAGTTCTCTATACATCTTCTGGGCTTTTTTCACGAGATCGTCATATGTACCTATAGGCTTTGGATTGCCGCCTTCAAAAGTAAAAGATTCATCATAATAGAACAGATGATCTATTCCTATTCTGTCTTGCTGCTTGGAAAAGATTTTAGAGGCCATAGGAACTATATATCTGCGGACCTGCTCTCTGTAGTTTGCTACCATAACGGGATTATAGTCAGTTCTCCCCAGTCTGTCGTAGCCTAACTGTACAAAGTTTTTATAGCCTAACTTTCTGGCTATGGTGTCTCTCACTTTCACAAGTTCGTCGTATATACCGTCAAACTCTTCAAGATGTTCCTCAAACCATTTAAATTTGGCCTGTACAGCTTTTTTTCTGGTCTGCCTGTCGGGTGACTGCTCAAAAGGCGTCATCTGTGAAAGGTTTCTTTCCTTTCCTTCAAACATAATTTTAGCTGATCCAAGAAGCTTGGTATACTTTGAAGTAAGCTTGTTTTCACTCTGCAGGTCATTTATTATTTCCGGTGAAAAGGTTTTCAGGGAAAGGTCTGCAAGCGCAAAAAGCTGTTTTCCCCATTTTTCTTCCAGTTCTTTGCGAAAATTTGATTTAACGAGCTCTTTATAAAAACTATTGTTGAGTTCTTCAAAAAGCGGCCCGTTTTCATCAAAGAAGTTCATTTCTTCTTCATAAAAGGAGTCTTTGGTGTTTATTGTAGCGCGTACATTCACTAAAACCTGCATGGTCATGAAGCTTCTTCTCAGATCATTTATTTTTTCCATAAAATCACTTTGTTCCTTAAACGAACCCGCTTGTGAAAAAGATTTTATAAGCTGTTCAAACTTTGTTTTGGTAGAGTTGAAGTCCGGACGGACATACTTCATTTCACTGAATTTCATTTTTATCCCCCTTTTTTTTGAATATAATTATATTCTATCATAAAAATTTTAATAATAAAAAAAAATTTATTGGATAATAAAAAAACTATCAGTTTTCACTGATAGTTTATGGCTCCGGATGAGGGGCTCGAACCCCCGACCTAATGGTTAACAGCCATCCGCTCTACCGCTGAGCTAATCCGGAATATATAAGTAAGACATAAATTATTATAGCACTGGACACAGCGATTTGCAAGAAAATTTTATGTTAAGTAATCTTTAAATATAGTAGTGCCTTATTATTCCGAAAAAGAGAAAGTAATTCTTTTATACAGAGTATCCAAAAGATCATAGGCATAGGCATCTTTATCTGATTTCAGAATTGAAAGAATCTGGAACACTATCTTTTCAAGTGTTTTAAGATTTTTTTCCTTGCTCAGGCGCAAAAGGTCTGTCAAAGCTTTTGTTACCCAAGCCTTCTTTGATGAAGCGTCGATACTCTGATACTCTTCAAGCTGTTTTTTTATATATGAGCGTACTCCTTTTAAATCTGTGTTATAAGAGTTAAGCTCTCCAATCGTATCCATTCCCTGCACGGAAAATTTGGTAAAGTCTTTTTTAAGATCGTAGTACCATAT
>Ga0208826_1002517_pt1 | contig 13565 bp, 11 predicted proteins | sample AD_UKC115_MetaG_FD_184451 | JGI IMG/M metagenome (GOLD analysis project Ga0208826, IMG submission 184451) | Active sludge microbial communities of municipal wastewater-treating anaerobic digesters from Hong Kong - AD_UKC115_MetaG (SPAdes)... | ecosystem: Engineered > Bioreactor > Anaerobic >...
CCTGTACGACCCGCCTGCGAACTACGGCATTCCCGGTGAACATCTGCCGGACCTGGCGGAGATCGACAATGAGTTTCGCCTACCAAATGGCGCGATCGATCCGCGACGAATGGTTGAGTGGGCAACTCGGGTGGCCGAGGAATATCCGCTGATCACAAAGGACGGCGTCCTTGGGATCTACAATTACACCACAGATTCATTTGAAGCCATCAACCCTTACCTTCGAAACATCGATCCATTGAATGCGAACCAGGAGGCAATTCTTCAGGCTCATTCCATTGTGGAAATGACCGACGAACAGCGTCTGTTCTGGGAAGCGAGGATAAGCCAGGCCGACGAAGGTTTGGCAGCTCTGCCGCCTTATCGGCTCGATCCGAGCGACTTGATGTCCACCACCTGGCGGGGAATGCGTGGTACGGACGAGCTGCTCAGCCGGTTGAACGTCGGCGATGTATTCCACGATCCGGGTTATTACAGCACGACGCTGGACCAATCAATTGCTGATGACTTCGCGCGCGGTGCAGAACCAGGAACCACGCCAACGCTCATGACGGTCATAGGACATGATGGTGTTCACGTGGCGCCATTATCAAGGTTCGCCCACGAAAGTGAGGTCTTGTTCCCGCGCAATTCGAGTTTCGAAGTCCTATCGCGAGTGATGGGCGACGACGGTATACTCAAAATTACTGTTAGGCAGGTTCCTCCGTGACATCCCATGTTCTTTCGTCGTCGGGCGAAATCGCAGACTGGCTTCGTCGGCATATGAGGGTCGGCTGGGGACTTGGTCATCCCTACGTGCGTAGCTTGCAGATGGCCAACTATCTTCCGAAGCACTCCCTATTCGACTGGCCTACTGATCGACTGGAGACCTTGGGTGCTGGATTGATCGCGTTGGGCCATCCTGTGAGCGCTTTGGACGAGGGTGTTGAAGTCAAGTTGCCGGAGCGAATCGTCGAAGTCTCGGTTGATCGCAGCATCCCCGGTGACGGGCCCCCGGAGGCCTACATGCTGGAGTCAATCGAGCGCGGTCGTCCGGACTACGTGGGTAACTCGCCAGAAGTTCTCATCGAACTGATTCGCCGGCTCGTGCAGTCGATACCGGAACCGATCCACGATGACCGAGTCCAAGTTGGCTTTCCAGGTCAACCGTCGGGCGAACTGATCTATGTCGGCAGCTGGCAATGGGATATTCATGGCGAAGCCCGTGGGGCCGAGTTCGTCGCGCGCGCTGCGGCGGCGACGCTGGCTGCGATCGAAGCTGCGGAAAGGGATTAGTCAGTGGCCGAAGACATCGTGACGACACTCTCCAAACTTCCTGCGATGCCAGCGATCACGTACCGAGGCATGGCTGGCCCGAGGCCAAATGCATCCTTCACGCTCAGCGGGATCCTGCCCACGTCGATGGATCCTCGCGTGGCGAGCGAGAACTTCACCGCCGAATGGCTGGCTGCGATCGTGAGCATCACGGGTCGGCTGGTGGCGCCGTTCGCGCGGTACCGCGAAGAACAGGAGATCGCCATGCTGCCGGGGACTCTGCTGCTCATGACGGGCTCGGTGAACGTGCCGGGACTGCCCGGCAGCGTGGTGCTCCTGGCGGAACCCGGCGACGCCCCTGGGTTGCCTGCTGATCTGCCCGCGCTGAAACAGACAGTGATCGAACAGATCTCAGGTGCCCTGGCGCGTCCGGACGTCACGATCAACACGCCGGGTCGGTTCGCCTTTCGCCCGCCCAAGTGACGTGACCGGACCCGTTCCATCCGTGAGCGTGCGTAGCGGTACGCATCCGCCCCGCGTTTCGCGTACCAACACGCACGCTCGCCGAGTAGCGCCCTAGCGCGGGATGGCGTCGTCGTAGGGCGCCGTGCTGCGGTCGTGCAGCGGGTGAATCGTCATGTACACCAACCCGATTCCCACCACGACGGCCGCCGAGAGGGCGACGATCCAATTGTCGAACCACGGCGCGCCGGGGGTGCGGGGCCAGGCCATGTTGATCATCGCGACGACGCCGTAACCGAGGGCGGCAACGTTGACCGGCAGTGCCCATCGGCCCAACCGGTACTTGCCGCTGGGCACCCAGCCCTTGAGGCGGGCCCGCAGCGCAGCGAAAACGACCATCTGGAATGCGAGATAGATGCCGAACGCCGCGAAGCTGATGATCTTGGTGATCGCGTCGGTCGAGAACTTCGAACCGATCACGATCACCGCCGGCACCGCGGCGGCCAGCAACAGCGCATACGGCGGCACGTGCCGGGTCTCGGAGAACTTCTTGAGCGCCGAGCTGCCCATGATCATGTCGTCGCGCCCGTAGGAGTAGGCCAGCCGGCTGGCGGCCGCCTGCAGACTCATGGCACACGACAGGAACGAGATCAGCACGACGAACAGCACGATCCGGGCACCGACGGTGCCGAACGCCTCGGTGAGCAGGGTGCTCACCGGGTCGGTGTCCTCGCCGGCGATCACGGCGGGGATGTCGGAGACGGCCAGCACCAGGGCCAGGCAGACGAACGTCGCCGCGGCACCACCGACATAGATGGTGCGCCGCATGGCCTTCGGGATCAGCCGGCCGGGGTTGGGCACTTCCTCGGCGACGTCGCCGCACGCCTCGAAGCCGTAGTACTGGTAGATGCCGATGAGCGCGGCGGCCGCGAACGCCCACAGGTAGTTGCCGTCACCGCCGGCGCCGAAGCTGTCGAAGATGATGCCGAGGTTGTGTTCGCGGTGTGCGACCAGTAGCCAGATGCCGACCACCAGCGCACCGATGATCTCGGCGGTGAAGCCGATGATTGCCGCCCGGGCAAGGACTTTCGTGCCCATGAAATTGATGATCGTGGCGAGCACCAGCAGGCCCAGTGCGAACAGGATGGTGTTGTTGACGGTGGCCTCGATGCCGAACGCGGCCGCGATGTAGGGCCCGGCCCCGTAGACCACCGACGCGATGGTCACCAGGAGTGCGACGAGGTAGATCCACCCCGTCATCCAGGCGTATCGACGACCCCACAGCCGGCGCGCCCACGGGTAGACGCCGCCGGCGACGGGGAACTGGGCGACCACTTCGCTGAACACCAGCGCGACCAGCAGCTGGCCCAGGCCGACGATGAGGAAGCTCCAGATCATCGGCGGCCCGCCGGTGGCCAACGCGAAGGCGAACAGGGTGTACACGCCGACGACCGGCGACAAGTAGGTGAATCCGAGCGAGAAGTTCGCCCACGGGCTCATGTCCCGCTTGAACTCCGACGTGTAGCCGAGGGCGTGCAGGTGCGCCGCATCGTCCTCGTCGTGGAAGTCGTAGTAACCCTCGTCGGCAGGCGAGGGGTTCGAGGATGTGGCCATGGGACTGCTTTCTGCCGGTGGGCACGAGCACGGTGAGCGAAAAACTACAGTCCTATTGTTTAAACGGCAACAGAAACGGCAGAATTGCCCGGAAGTCGGGTACATTGCCGACACGTCGGGACCGGTCGGCTGGAGGAGGTGGCGCTGGTGTCGTCGCTGTCGCCGCTGGTGGTGCCCGAGGCCCAGCTGGGGCGGGCCGACGAGATCGTCCAGCGCATCACCGAGGCGGTTCAGCTGGGTCTGCTCGACGACGGCGAGCGGCTCCCGGTGGAGGTCGACCTGGCCGCCCAGTTCGGCGTCGCGCCGATGACCGTGCGGGAGGCCCTGGCCACGCTGCGCGACCAGGGCCTGGTCGAGACCCGGCGGGGCCGCAGCGGCGGCTCGTTCGTGGTCCGGCCCGCCGAGCCGCCGGTCGCGCAGTTGACCGCGCGGCTGACGGCGATGAGCGCCTCGGACGTCCGCGACCTGTTCGACGAGCACACCGCGATCGTTGGGCAGGCCGCGCGGCTGGCGGCCGAGCGGGCCGCGCCGTATGCCGTCCGGCGGTTGTTCGCCCTCACCGATCAGCTCGGCGCGGCCGAATCGATGGGCGACCGGATCCGCGCCGACAGCCGGTTCCACATCCAGATCGCGATCGCGTCCCAGTCCGCGCGGCTGGCCCGCCGGGAGGCCAACCTGCAGGCCGAGGTCAGCGGATTGATCTGGTTGCCGCTGGAACCGACGGTCGACGTCGCCCGCTACGTCGACGGCCTGCACGGCATCGCCGCGGCCGTGGCCGCCGAGAACCCCGACGAGGCCCGACGGCTCGCCGAGGCGCACATCATGGGCCAGCTGGCCAGGCTGACGCAGGTCAACCTGGACCTCTCCGCAGGCGCCGCCGCGTCATGACCAGCACCGCGGCCGCCCTGGCCGAGCAGGTGTCGCGACGCCTCGAACCCGTCTACACACTGCTGGACCGCGTCGCCGACGAAGTGCTGCGCTGCCGGCCGGCGCGGGCGCCGTTGACGGAGGCCAACCTGGCCGCGTTGCACCGGATGCTCGCCGACCTCATCGCGGCGGAGCCGCTGATCTGGGGGGCGGGTTATGTCGCCGCGCCGCGCATGGTCGACGACCTCGAGCGCTACATGGCCTGGTGGCAGCGCCACCACAGCCGGGTGACGCGGTTGCGCCTGAACTTCGACCCGCGCAGCGTCGACGTCTACGACTATCTGCAGATGGACTGGTTCCAACTGGCCCAGGGCGGGCAGGCGCGGGTGGCCTACGGCCCGTACGTCGACTACAGCGGGTCGGACATGTACACGATCACCGCGACCATCCCGGTGGTGGCCGACGGCGCCTTCCTCGGGGTGGCCGGGGCCGACCTGGTGGTCGGGGAGATCGAACACCGGCTGCTCGAGGTGCTGCGCGGCACCAGCGCCGACGCGGTGGTGGTCAACACCGAGCGCCGGGTGATCGCCGCCAACACCCCGCGCTGGATCGTCGGCTCGCGACTGCCGGCGCTGCCGCAGGTCGGCGCGGACGACCAGGACGAGTTCGCGGACGTGGCCGAGTTGCCGCTGGGTACGGGGTGGGTGGTGGCCGTCGCCCGCTGACGGTGCGGCGCCGGCGAGATCGAAATACCGAATTGGCGCCAACCCCTTGACAGAAAGAATCTACTTTTAGAGTATTTGAGGATCATCCGGTCGGAGCTCTGGAGGTAGTCCCCATGTCGGTCAGCCCGTCGACCACCACCGGAGCGGTCCCGTTCTTCGACGTGACCGATCCGCACTTCTCGATCACGTCCGAGGCGGTCCACGCCGCCCGCGAGCAGAGCTGGTACGCCACCACGCCCTACGGCATCGCGGTGTTGCGATACGAGCAGATGAACAAGCTGCTCAAGAGCCGCCAACTGCGTCAGGGCAGCGTGGCCTGGCCGGCGCACAACGGCGTCACCGACGGCCCGTTCGCGCGGTGGTGGGACAGCTGGATCCTGAACAAGGAGGGCGAGGAGCACCGTCGGTTGCGCCGGCTGATGAGTCCGGCCTTCTCGCAGCAGCTGATCGCCGGCCTGGTGCCGCGGTTCCAGGCCCTGGCCGGCGAACTCATCGACAATTTCGCCGAGCCGGACCGCTGCGAGTTCGTCGGCGAATTCGCCGAACCGTACTCGGCCCGCGTCATCGCGATCATGCTCGGACTGCCCGAGGACGAATGGCCGGTCATCGCCACCGAATCGGCGACCCTCGGCCTGGCGATGGGCATCACCCTCAACGAGGACCTGCCGAAGATCGAGGCCGCCCTGGCCCGGCTGTACGAGTACTGCGACGCACTGGTGGCCGACCGCCGGGCCCATCCCCGCGACGACTTCGTCACCGCCCTGGTGAACGCGTCCGCGCCCGAGGACGGCCGGCTCAGCGACGAGGAACTGCGCGACGGTCTGGTGCTGCTGATCTTCGGCGGCTTCGACACCACCCGCAACCAGCTCGGGCTGGCCATGCAGACCTTCCTGGCCCACCCCGACCAGTGGCGGCTGCTGGCGCAGCGGCCCGATCTGGGTGGCAAGGCCGTCGAGGAGGTCATGCGGGTCAACCCCACCACGCGGTGGGTGACCCGCGAGGTGATCGAGGACCTCGAGTACGAAGGGCTGCTGCTGCCGGCCGGCACCACCGTCCACCTCTACGCCGAATCATCCGGGACCGACGCGCGGGTCTTCGAACCGGGCTTCGACATCACCGCAGAACGCAAGCCGCACTTCGGCTTCGGCGCGGGGGTGCACTACTGCCTGGGACACTTCGTCGCCCGCGCCGACATGAGCGAGGCGCTGCCACTGTTGGCCCGCCGCATGACGGATCCCCATGAACTGCCCGGCGCCACCTGGCTGCCGGACTCGGGCAACACCGGACCCAATCGACTGCCCATCGGTTTCACGCCCGCCCCCTGACCCGCCCGAGAGGACCGTCCCATGAGCACGACACCGCTGGACACCCACCGCCAGGCCAACGCCACCAGTGCGCAACTGGCCGAGGTCCTGACGACCATCGCCGAACGCGGCGTGGAGTTCGTCTACTTCCAGGCCATCACCATCACCGGCCGGGTGGTCGGAAAAGTAGCCCCGGCAAAGCATTTCGAGCGGCTGGCGGTCAAGGGTGTGCAGCAGCACCAGACCGCGGTGGCCAACCTGCAGGGCACTCGCGCCGGCGTGCTGCTGGCCGGCGGCGTCAACGCACCCGAGTACACGGCCGTGCCGGACCTGGAGACCTTCGGCGTGCTGCCGTGGGACACCAGTTTTGCGCGGGTGTTCTGCCGGCTCTACGAGCCGGATCACCTGACCGAGGGTGCCGGGGCCGAATTCGCCTGTGACACCCGCGGATTGCTGCGCCGGATGCACGCCGGCTTCACCGATCGCACCGGCCTGGAACTGCGCACCGGGTGTGAGCCCGAGATGACCTGGCGCGGTGAGGGTCTCGAGGCGCACTTCCGGCCCGGGTCGAGCCCCGCCTACCACATCGAGCATTTGGAGCGGAACCGGCCGATCGTCAAGAAGGTGGTCGAGTACGCCCAGGCCCTGGGTCTGGACATGGTCGAGGGCGATTACGAGGACGAGTACCAGGTCGAGCTGAACTTCATGTACGACCACGCCGACCTGACCGCCGACCGCCTGGTCACCTACCGGCAGATCTGCAAGCAGGTCGCCCGCGAACTGGGTATCGAGGCCAGCTTCATGCCCAAGCCGGCCACCGGGATGATGGGCAACGGCTGCCACCACAACTTCAGCCTCTGGCGCGACGGCGTGAACGTGCTGGCCGACCCCGGTGTCACCGAACTGCACCTGACCGACGTCGGCAAGCACGCGCTGGGCGGTCTGCTGTCGCACTCGGCCGGTGCCATGCTGATCAACGGCTCCACCGTCAACTCCTACAAACGGTATTGGGATGCAGGGCAATTCGCGCCGTCGCGGATCAACTGGGGTCTGGACAACAAGACCTGCACGGTCCGGCTGTCGGCGGTGGGGCGCCTCGAGTACAAGCTGCCCGACGCGGCCGTGAACCCGTACCTGTCGCACGCGGTGATCCTGGCGGCCTGCGAGGACGGCCTGAAGAACTCGACCGATCCCGGCGCCCCGACGCAGGGTTCGTCGTACGACACGCCTGCCGACGTCCGCTTCCCGGCGCTGCCGTTGACGCTCGGCGAGGCCATCGAGGCGTTCCGGGCCGACGGGGTGCTCACCGAGGCGCTGGGTCCCGTGCTGTCCGAACTCCTCGTCGACTTCCACGCCGACGAGTGGGCCAGGTTCTGTGGATACGTCACCGACTGGGAGCGCACCATGTACTGGGATGACCTGCCGTGACCGGGCCGCTGCGACTCGCCTGCCTGGATGCCGAAGCGCCGCCGCTGTTCTCGCTGTGGACGCCCGAGAACGGCCGGCAGGGCTACGAGCCCGCCGTGGCCGCGGCGCTGGGCGCCGAACTCGGCCGGCCCGTCGAGTGGGTGCGGGTGCCGTGGGTCGACATGATCCCGGCCGTGCAGCGCGGCGACGCCGACGCGGTGCTGTGCGGGCAGGGCATCACCGCCGAGCGCCGGGCCCAGGTGGACTTCACCCGGCCCTATGCGGTGTTCCACGAGGGCGTGCTGGTGCGCCGCGGCGCGGGCATCCACACCCCCGCGGACCTCGTCGGCCGCCGGGTGGCCGCGATCGAGAACAGCACCAACATGGCGCTGGTCGAAACCTTCACCGGCGCAGTACCTGTCGCGTTCGGCGCGGGCTCCGACGACGTCTACGCCGACATGCTGGCAGCACTGCGGGCCGAGGACGTCGACGCGGTCGTCGACGACGACGTGGTGTTCGTGCCCCTCGGCGCGACGCATCCCGACTACGAGTTGGCGTTCACCGTGCCGACCGCCAACAAGTGGGGGATCGCGGTGTCCAAGGAGCGCTCCGATACCCTGGCCGAGCTCGATGTCGCGCTCGGCCGGCTCGTCGAATCCGGTCGCCTGCAGCAGATCTGGAAGGAGTGGCTGCCGACCCTCGATTATCCCTTCGGCGGACCCTGAATGTCGCGTCCGCTGGTGGCCGTGGTGGGACGGCGGGCCGCACAGGTACCGATCCTGCGCTACTCGGCCACCCTGGCCGCCGAGGCGATGTGCGAAGCGATCTGGGCCGCCGGCGGTGAGCCGGTGGTGGTACACGGCCCGGCCGCCGATCCGCTGGCCGAACTACCGGAACGACTGTCGCGATTCGGCGGTGTGCTGCTGCCGGGTGGCGCCGACGTCGAGCCCTGCCGCTACGGTGCCGACCCCTCCCCCCTCACCGTCGACACCGTGGCCTTCCAGGACGACCTCGACCTCGGCGTCACCCGCGCGGTGATCGCGCTGGGCCTGCCGACCCTGGCGATCTGCCGCGGCATGCAGATCCTCAACGTCGCCACCGGCGGCACGCTGGACCAGGACGTGGCCGACGAAGAGGCGTTGCACCACAACGCCGTTCACGACGTTCGCGTGACACCCGGATCCCGGCTGCACGCCGTCCTCGGGGCCGAGAGCATCGACGTCTCGTCCTATCACCACCAGGCGATCGACCGCGTCGGCGCCGATCTGGTGGTCACCGCGGTGGCGCCCGACGGGATCGTCGAGGCCGTCGAGCACCGGCATGCCGACATCCTCGCCGTGCAGTGGCACCCCGAGGACCGCCACGCCACGTCGACCACCGACGCCGCACTGTTCGCCGACCTGGTGGACCGGGCAGCCAAACGTCAGGAGCAGCAATGACTTTCCGGGTCCGTCGCGAGGACGTCATCCCACAGGTGCGGCCACCGTATACGCCCAGCGCCCGGATCTGCGTCCTGGCCTCGTTGAACTATCCCGACATCAGCGCGTCCGACGCCGAGCTGATCACCCGGTTCACCCGCGTCGCCCTCACCACGCTGGTGCAGCTGGGCGTCCGACATGAACTGTGGGACACCACCGAGCCGCTCGAAAACCCATCCGGTGCAGCAGAATTCGATGGCCTGATGCTGCTCGGCGGCGGTGACATCGACGGATCGTGCTACGGCGCGGCGGTGAATCCGAAAGCATACGGCGTGGATCTGCGGGCCGACCGCGACGCGCTGGCCGCCATCGCAGCGGCCGAGCGCGCCGGCCGGCCCGTGTTCGGCATCTGCCGCGGCTCGCAACTGCTCAACGTAGCCCGCGGTGGCAGCATCATCGGGGACATCGCCGACTACGTGCTGCACCACGGGGCGCCGGGCGAACCGGAATTCGTCGACGAGCCGATCGACATCGTCGCCGGAACCCGGCTCGCGTCGATCCTGGGAACCGACCGCATCATCGGACGCTCGGGTCATCACCAGGCCGTCGACCGGGTCGGTGACGGTCTGGTGGTCGCGGCGCGCGCCCTCGACGGGATCGTCGAGGGCATCGAGGACCCGGATCGCTGGTATCTGGGTGTGCAGTGGCATCCCGAGGACGACGACGGCCCCGCGGCCGACCGGCTGCGACTGTTCGACGCATTCGTCACGGCCTGCGAGGCCGCAGCGGCCGCGCGGCTGCAGGGGGTGGCCGTTCGGGCGGGCAGCGAGTAGAACTGCTCGGATGGCGATCACCGCACGCGATCTGGCGGGTCACCAGGCCCTGGGGTTGACGCTGGCTGCGGGTGCGCAGGCCGCCGACCGCGAGATCGCCTGGGCGCACGCCATCGAACTGGCCGACCCGGCGCCGTACCTGGCCGGCGGCGAACTGGTGATGACCACCGGCATCAACCTCGGCGCCGACGCGGCGGCCCAGCGCGCCTACGTCCAACGGCTGGCCGATGCCGGCACCGCGGCGCTGGCGGTCGACACCGGCACCACCCTGCGGGCGGTGCCCGCCGGTGTGTTGCGCGCGGGGAACGAACTGGGCATCCCGGTTCTGGCGGTGCCGCCGTCGACGCCGTTCATCGCGATCACCCGGGTGGTCGTCGACGCGCTACGGGCCGAGGAGCTCTCGGCGGTACAGCGGGTCGCCGACCGTCAGCAGGTACTGGCCCGCGCGACGCTGCGCGGCGGCATCCCCGCGGTGGTGGCCGCGCTGGCCGATGCCCTGTCGGCCACCGTGGTGGTGGCCGGCGCCGACGGCACGGCACTGGCCGGCGCCGGGCCCGCGCAGCCCCGCCTGCTGTCGGTCCTGGCGGACTCGAAGCGGCCCGGGGCGGGTTGGGTGGTCTCCGACGGCGAGGACCTGGTGACCGTGCAGGCACTGCGGGCGGCGCAGCCGGTGCGCGGGCACCTGGCGGTGCGCACCGGGGAACCGATGTCGAATGCCGACCGGCTACTGCTGGCCCATGCGGTGGCATTGGTCGCGATTGCCGTTGAGAAGCCCGCCCGGATGGTGGACGCCGAGGACCTGTTGCGCGCCGCGGTCACCCGCCAATTGCTCAGCGGCCCAGGCATTGTCGATGACGGGGTGCTGCGCTACTTCGGCTTCGATCCGACCGCGGAGGTGACGGTGGCCGTGCTGGCGGGAACCGGTCCGGTACTGACCGCGCAGCAGCGGGTGGGCCGGCTGTTCGGCGCGGGCCCGTATCTGATGGCCCCCGACGGCGACGACATCGTGCTGGTGGTGCCGGCCGCCGGCAGTGGGCAGCGGCTCTCGGGTGCCGCCGGCGGCGGGGTGTCGCGGCCGGTGGGTCTGGCCGAGCTGGCTGTGGGCGCCGAGCAGGCGCGCACCGCGGCCCGCGCCGGCGCCGGCGGTGGACTGACCGCATTCGACGAGCTGAGCACATTCGGAATGCTGCTCGGCGGCCGCACCACCGCGGAGCTGCGGGTGTTCGCCGAGCCCCTGGCCGCCCTGCGTGGCGAGCGCGAACTGTCGCCCACCCTGGCGGCATACCTGCGCCACAACGGTCAGATGGATTCGGCTGCCGTCGATCTGGGCATCCACCGGCACACCGTCCGCAACCGGATGCGTCGCATTCGGGCCCTGCTGGGCGACGAACTGGAGTCCGCCGACAGCCGCGCGCAACTGTGGCTGGCGGTCAAGGCCGATCTGCTGCTGGCCGAACGCGGTCAGTCACCGGAACCCAGCCGCGGCGGGCCACTGCGGTAACTCACCGGCGTCGCCGACATGGACACCGGGTTGGCGACCTGTGGCGCGGTGCCGCCGGGAACGGTGACGACGGCCTCCATCCCCAGCGAACGGGCGAACGCGAACGCCTCGGCGACGTCGTTGATGGGACCGGCCGGCACGCCGACCGCGGTGAGCCGCTGGTACCAGTGATCGGCGCCGGCCGCCTTCAACGCCGGTTCGAGCAACGCGCACAACGCATCCCGATTGGCCACCCGCTGCGGGTTGGTCGCGAACCGCGGATCGGCCGCCAGCTCCGGCAGTCCGATCGCCCCGCAGAACGCGCCGAACTGCTTGTCGTTGCCGACCGCGACGGTGATCGGGCGGTCGGCGGTGTCGAACACCTGGTACGGCGCGATGCTCGGGTGCCGGTTGCCCATGATGCCGGGCACCGACCCGGCACCGAGATAGCCCGAGGCCTGGTTCACGAGCGAGGACAACAGCACCGCAAGCAGATTGGTGTCCACCCGCTGGCCCTGCCCGGTGCGGTCCCGATACGCCAGTGCGGCCAGGATACCGCTGAGTGCATGCAACCCGGCCAGCACGTCGACCAGGGCCACGCCGGCCTTGGTGGGATCGCCCGGCCCGGTGCCGGTGATACTCATCAGCCCGCCGACGGCCTGGACCAACAGGTCGTAGCCCGGGAGGGCGGCACCGCCGCCGTGGCCGAAACCTGTGATCGAGCAGTAGATCAGGTCAGGGCGCAGGTCGACCAGGTCCGGATAGCCCAGGTGCAGCTTCTCCATGGTGCCGGGCCGGAAGTTTTCCACCACGATATCGGCCCCGGCCACCAGTTCCCGGGCCCGCTGCTGATCGGCCCGGTCGGCGAGATCGAGCACCACCGACCGCTTGTTGCGGTTGACGGAATTGAAATACGTTGCCACACCGGCGGAGTCGTACGGCGGGCCCCAGTGCCTGGTGTCGTCGCCCGTACCGGGCCGCTCGATCTTGATCACCTCGGCGCCGAAGTCGCCCAGCATCATCGTCGCGTACGGCCCGGCCAGCACCCGGCTGAAGTCGACGACGACGATGCCGTCCAGTGCGCCGGCGCTCATGCGCCGGGCGTCCCGCCGCGCAGATACACCGTGGTGGTGTGGGTGAAGAACTCCCGGGCTGCCCCGCCCTGCTCCTTGGGGCCCAGCCCGCTCTTCTTCGCCCCACCGAAGGGCACATGCGGATCCGCGCCGGCCGATTCCGAATTGATGTGCAGCACACCGACATCGATGTGCTCGACGGCCTGCAGTGCCCGGGTGAGGTCCTGGGTGAATACCGCTGCGGACAACCCGAACTCGCTGTCGTCGGCCAGGGCGAAGGCCGCCTCGGCGCCGCTGGCCCGGCGGACCGCGAGCACCGGGCCGAACAGCTCGTCGGTCCAGACATCGGCCGCGGCACCGAGTTCGACCACGGTCGGCGGGACGAAGAAGCCCGTCGCCAGCAGACCGTCGGCATACGGTGCCCCGCCGGCCAGCACCGTGGCGCCCTGGGCGGTGGCGGCGTCGATCCCGGCCTGGATCGTGCGCCGTGCGTCCGCACTGACGACCGGGCCCATCTGGGTGGCGTCGTCGGTCGGGTCACCCACCGTGAGCGCTCGGGCGCGCTCGGTCAGCGCCGCCAGGAACCGGTCGGCGATACCGTCGGTGACGATGAGACGTGAAGTGGCGGTGCACTTCTGGCCCGTCGAACGGAACGCGCCGGCCATCACCTGATCGACCGCGAGATCGAGGTCGGCGTCGTCGAGCACCACGGCGGCATTCTTGCCGCCCATCTCGGCCTGCGCCGGGATCCCGCGGGCGGCCGCCGCCGCGGCGATGCGCCGGCCCACACCGGTGGACCCGGTGAACGTCAGCGCATCGATCCCGGGGTGACCGACAATGGCGTCCCCGACATCGGTGCCGCCGACCAGCAGACCGAGCACGCCGGCGGGCAGCCCGGCCTGCGTGAGTGCCTGCGCGAGCCGCATCGCCAGCAACGGCACGGTACTCGCGGGCTTCCACACCACGGCATTGCCGTACACCAGCGCAGGGGCGATCTTCCACGCCGGTATCGCGATCGGGAAGTTGAACGGTGTGATGACGCCGACCACGCCGATCGGCTTGCGGGTCACCAGGATCTGCTCGCCGGCGCGCGGCGAGGCGTAGATCTCGCCGGCCTGGCGGTCGCCC
>Ga0208826_1002523_pt1 | contig 13530 bp, 12 predicted proteins | sample AD_UKC115_MetaG_FD_184451 | JGI IMG/M metagenome (GOLD analysis project Ga0208826, IMG submission 184451) | Active sludge microbial communities of municipal wastewater-treating anaerobic digesters from Hong Kong - AD_UKC115_MetaG (SPAdes)... | ecosystem: Engineered > Bioreactor > Anaerobic >...
TTTAATTACATCCGTAGGAAAGTTTGAAAATAGATTTGAAGAAGAAGAAAAGGAACAAGGAGAGTGAAGATTTGATAGAGTTGGGATTTCGGTGAATTTGAAATTCTTTTTGGTGCCAAGACTATTAATTCGGTAGAAATTAGTATTTTTGTTTCTCAATTAAGGAAAATAGATATCCAGACATGGAGAAATATCTGATCATAAAGACAAGAGATGAATTGCTGAGAATCAAGATCAGTCAGATTCTCTATTTTGAGGCTGACCGCAATTATTCAAAGTTGGTGCTTTCCAATGGCATCCAATTTACCTTTGCCATCAATATAGGAAAGGTAGAAGAGCTTCTCGAGAGCCAGTATGCCGATGTTACCTCTTCTTTGGTGCGCGTAGGCAAGAGCCATGTTATCAATAAAAACCATATTCTGCAAATCAGTCTTCCGAAACAGAAGCTGGTACTAATCGGCGACGAAGGAAAGCCTCGTGAATTAGGTCTTTCCAAGGAACCGCTGCGCGTGCTTAAGGATATGCTTGAACATGATGCTGCAAACATAGACCGAGGTACTATCACAGACGATAAAGCCACGGATGTCATCAAGTCTGAGGTAGATACGACAATCGAAAAAGAGGAGAGTGAGGCATGATATCCATTGGATCTGCTGAGGATAACGATATCGTTGTGGATGATGCACAAGTCAGCCGTCACCATGCGGAACTTTTTCAAGACGAAGAAGGTCGCTGGACATTGACAGACTTGGATTCTACTAACGGGACATTCGTGAACGATCAACAGATTGCCCGCAAGCATGTTTCTAAAACCGATGTGATCCGATTGGGAAATCAATATGAAACGACTTTGGTCAAGATCCAAAACGATAACAATGATTACAGCGAGCAGTTCAATGCCTTGAAGAAAGTGTATGATGATTATATTAAAGAAAAGGTTCGAATTCAATCTTCCAATCAATTTAAAACTAGATTGTTTCAATCTATGCCTTTCGCTATGACTGGAATTGTCGGCATCATCATCGGCGTATTGGGAAAGAGCAATCCCGTGCTGCTTGTAATCGGTCTATGTATTACGGTCTGCGCACCTACAATCGGCATCTATTTGGGAGCAAAGCAATCATCCAAGATCCCGCAACTTCTTCAAGAGCTCTCCAATCGCTTTAAAATAGACTATGTTTGTCCGAAATGCGGGACTTTCCTTGGCGAAATACCATGGGAATCCCTTCGAAACCGTAAACAGTGTCCTGTGGGCACCTGTAAGGCCAAATGGGTAAATGTGAAAAATGAGGTTTCGTCCTCGAAAGTATAGCTTTCGTACAATAATCCCAAGGTTTTGATTATTAGCCACAAAAATATTTGTTCACTTCCAAGATAATTTTCTACTTTTGCTTCGTAGTAATATAGATACGAATATATGGACAATGACGATTACACATTCGTGACAATTGACGGTGCCGATGATTTTACTCTGGCAGATGATGCTGTAGTGATAGACATGGGCGATGGAGTTGATTTACCCGATGCAGTTTCTGTAGATGACAACATGGACAGTTCTGATTTCATTACGATGACAGACAGCAATGATGCCATGGGCGATGGAGATATGTTTGACATGAATATGGATGACATGCACATCGACGGTACAGATATCTCTATCATTATATGATCTCCATTAGATGTCCTCACTGTCACGTTGGTCTTAAGGTTGATGAAACGAAGATTCCATCCGGAATAACCTCATTCAAGTGCCCTAAATGCAAGGGCTCTATTCCCGTCGCACTATTGAGTGTGGAAGAATCCGGAGAAAAACCGACGGAATTGGTTTCATCGGTAACTACGAATACAGGTAAGATAACCGTTCTTCCTAACCCTGATACAAAAGAACAAGTGTTTCCTTTATACGAAGGAACCTATATCATAGGCCGCAAGTCGGCTTCCTCCAAAGCAAACATTGCCATCGAGACGATGGATCGTTCGATGAGCAGAGAGCATATCCGCATCGAAGTAAAAAAAGATGCGTCCGGACGATATAAACATTTCCTTTCAGATAATAATAGCAAGAACCATACGTTATATAATAACAACATTCTGGAAACGGGAGAGGTGATGGTATTGAATGACAAAGACGAGATCGTGTTAGGTCATACAATTCTGCGCTTCACTCACTAACTTAAGATTTGTTACTATGATAATAACGTTAGGCCCTGCATGTGCGATCAGTGAAAAGGGAGGAAGACGGAATAATGAAGATTCCATTTTCCCTATCCCTGAGTCTTCGAATGTCTCACGGAAGCTGTTTCTTGTCTGTGATGGTGTCGGTGGTGCTGATAAAGGTGAAGTGGCCAGTGCTTTAGCCTGTGAATCATTTAATACCTATTTTAATACATTCCTCGAGGGCGATCCTTCTGAGTCTTTCATAAAAAAAGCGATACAATATGTAGAGGTGCGTTTTGATGATTACGTCATCAATCATCCCGAAGCTCATGGTATGGCCACCACGTTCACGATGGTTTTTATCGGACGCAACGGCGTTATTGCAGCCCACTCAGGAGATAGTCGTATTTATCAGTTCCGAGATGGGAAAATCATTTATCGTTCTGAAGACCATTCTTTGGTGAATTTATTGGTGAAATCGGGGAAAATTACACCGGAAGAGGCCATTCATCATCCGCAACGTAACATTATCACTCAGGCTATTCAGGGCACTCATCGGCCGACAGAATCGGATGTGGAACTCATAACGGACGTTGAACCGGGTGACTATTTCTTTATGTGTACAGACGGTACACTCGAGAATCTTAGAGACTCCGCCTTGGAATCGATCTTTTCAAGCAACAGTTCGGCCGTGGGCATCAAAGATGAAATGCAATATGCATGCAATGGGAAAACGAAGGACAATTATTCCTTCTATATCATACCCATTCAAAATGTTCAAGAATCAGCTGGAATCAAACAAAATATTCTTTCTTTTTTTTATTCTTTAGTATAAAAGACGTACATTTGGCAGATAATTCGAACATTGTGTATCATGAATCTGCCTAATGGTCATTTACTTCAGAATGGGAAATACCGTTTGTCCTCTGTCGTGGGACAGGGAGGATTCGGCATCACCTATAGAGGCGTCTGGTACACAGAGGTTAAAGGTTCTCTGGGAAAGATTAAGACAGAAGTTCCCGTTTGTATCAAAGAATATTTCTTTAAAGACTACTGCTATCGCGATAATGATGGCAAGACTGTAAAAGTCCATTCCGAAACCGGAGCTTTACTCTTTGATAAATTCAAGGAAAAGCTGATCAAGGAGGCCCGAATCCTTTCTGAAGTCCATCATCCTTACATTGTCAATGTGCTTGAGGTATTCGAGGAGAATGGGACGGCCTATATCGCCATGGAATACATCAACGGCCATTCGTTGAAAGAACGGATGGAAACGGATGGTATCCTTTCCGAAGATCTGGCTTTGAAATATATTCACCAGATTGGCCTGGCTCTGAGTTTTGTTCATAAAAAGAACATTCTTCATTTGGATATCAAGCCGAGCAATATTCTGATTGATAAAAACAATAACGCACGCTTGATCGATTTCGGCGTCAGCCGTCGTTACGATATCGGACAGCAGGAGACAAGCACAACGATGCTGACTCTCTCCAAAGGTTTCGCTTCCATCGAACAATATGACAGCGAAGGAATGCTCAACTTTTCACCGAGACCTGATATCTACTCTTTGGGTGCTACACTTTATTACCTTCTTACAGGAAAAGTTCCTACCGAATCCATTCTGCGCACCACACATCCGCTGCAGAATCCTTCGACATTCAACGCGGCGATTTCGAAAAGGACGGAAGATGCTATTCTGAAGGCCATGCAAGTGATCCCAACCGATCGCTATGCGACTGTTAACGAGATGCTCGAGGCGTTGGGACTTGATGCTACGCCTTTGGCTGAAGATGCGCAGGAACAGCAACCTTCGGATGAAGTAGATGATGATGAAACAACTGTGATTTACAAACCTTCAGACAACAAGTCGAAGGATGTTGATGCGGGTAACAAAATCAAGGAGGAAAAGAATAAAAAGAAAAACAGAAAGATACGATGGCTTCTTTCAATATTTGCTATATTTGCAATGCTGATTGTGGCTTCTTTGGTCACAATGAGAAATAAATGGTTTGCCGGTAATGCAACTTCAACTGTCCAGCCATCAATGAATGCGGATAATCGTTCATTGAATGAAGCAGGTGATTCCATTTTGGCAGAACCTTCATCTCCTGTTCAATCAGCGACGGATTCCATGTCAAATGGAGCAGCAATGGAGCATAATTCAAACGCTGCTGTCGGCCAGACTGCGAATACGGACGTGAAAGAGGATGATGCGAAAGCTGCTGTGGAGTATAATAAGCTGTTGGCTTTGGGAAAATCAAAGATGAAATCGGGAGATTTTGCAGGAGCCAAGAGAGATTTTACTAACGCTCGCAATTCCAAATTGACGGAAGAGGTGGTTCGATTGATCATACAAGCTGATTCGAAGATGACGGAGAAAAATCTGTCCGACAAAAAAGCTTTGTACGAAGAGAAGATGAACTTTGGCAAGTTGAAGATCGTTCGCCGCAAAGGTACAGGGCTTTATGGAGCTATCGATTCGGATCTGAAAGAACGGATTCCGTGCAAGTACTTGAGTGTAGGAATAGCTGACAACGGACGCGCTTTTGAAAGAGCTGACCATTTATTCGATATTTACAATACAGAAGGAGTTTTAATCAGTGAAGGAGCAACCGGTTATTGATAGAATCGTATGAAAAGATATCTGTTTTTGTTGTTTTTGTTAGCCTTGGCACTCGATTTGTCTGCCCAGCAATTGAGTGATTATAATCGCAAAGGCGACGATGCAATGAAACGTAAAGATTATACCGATGCTAAAATGTGGTATGAAGAGGGTGTTTCCAGATGCGATAGCTATAGCATCGGCCAACTCACTCAGATCTGGCTTCTCGATTCGCAGATGCATCCTTCTATGAGAAGTCTGATGGACAAATGTTTGAATTGCCTGACAGTAAAAGCGAATGAGAACGATACAACGGCAATCACCCAGCTTATCCTATATTATTCGGAAGGAATTGGAACGTCCAAGAATGATGATTTGGCTGCATACTGGAAAGATCAGAAGGAAAAGCTGCTTCATCCTGTTATCGTTCAAACGCCTCCAACCGAAGTTGAAAAGCATGATACCATAATTACAGAGGTGCGTCCTGAAAAGACGCATTTCGATTTCTTCTTAGGTTATGCTTATTCTCCACAAGCTCCTTATGGACTTACTTTTGGAAGCGTTGGCAAACATATTGGATGGTATGTGAGATTCAAAACGAACATGAAGTTCCGTGATTTTACGGATAAGTGCAACGATAAGGGTGAGATTTTGAACTTCTCCAATGCGGACAGCCAATCATACAACGCGACGGGGAAGAAGCAATCCAATACGTTTGCAGGTACAGTCGGCATCGTGTTCCGCTGTGCGCCTTGGTTGTTTATCACAACAGGTGCTGGCTATGGCCAAAGGAGTTTGCTTTATTCGTTTACAACGCATAATTACGATAATTTCGACAATCAAGCTGAAATCTGGTGCAAGAATACCGATTCATCTTACAAAGGAATTGCAGCAGAATGTGACGTGATGCTTAAGTTTGGATCATTTTTTATCAGCTCGGGCTGTTCGACCATTAATTTTAAATATGTGGATCTGAATGCGGGAGCCGGTGTATTCTTTTAAATAGATGAAGATGAAATATTCAAATCTGACATATATATTTCTGATGCTGCTTCTCCTGTTGGGCGGTTGTGTCAGTGATCCATCATTCGATGATGACATTCGTAATGCAAAGGTTCCTGATGTCAAGACTTCGGAAGATATTGTTTCTGCTTCCACTTCTGTGACCATATCGGGAGAGGTGACCAGTGAGAACGGCGCACCTGTGACGGAAGCTGGATTCTGTTGGGGAACGACTTCTGACGTTAAGATGAGCACGGACAACAAGGTGAATCTGGGTACACGCAAGGCTGTCTTCTCCAGTGTCAAGATTGAAGGATTCAAGGAGAATACCTTATATTATATTAGAGCCTATGCAGTTAATGCAAAAGGAGTTGGTTACGGAGATGTGCTTTCTTTCACAACGACCAGTGGATTAGGAACCGTAAAGACCTATTCCCCTGATTCCATTCATGCTACTTCCATCGTCTGTGCAGGAAAGATTCTGGATATGGGTGAAGGTGACTTGACTGAATATGGTTTCTATCTCTCCAAGAATGCCGCGCCAACCGCTAGTGATTCTGTTTTCGCTTGTACCCGTATGGCTGCTGATTCTTCTTTCGCTGTGAAGATTACCAATCTGACGCCTTCTACAACTTATTACATCAGGGCTTATGCGCGCAATGCTCATGGTTATTTCAACGGAAGCTCTGTAGAGCAGTTCAAGACAACGGATGGTTTGCCAACTTTGGAAGGACTTACCAAAACAAATGTTGGATATACGAATGCCACATTCTCTGTTAAAGTTTCGAGCGAAGGTGATGCTTCTGTCACACGCGTTGGTTTCTGTTATAGCAATTTAGCTTCGCCAACTATCAACAACGACACGGTCGTTGCCGGTAAAGGGACGGGCACATTCACGGCAATCTTGACGAATTTGAAATCTCAACAGCAGTATTATGTCAGAGCTTTCGCGATCAATTCGTTTGGTGTCAAATATTCTGAGGGAACAGGTATGGCATTGATTACATTGAGTAATCTTCCTACTGTTACTACAGCTAATATTACTTCAATAAGCGGTGGAAGTGCAATCGTAGGTGGAGAAGTCCTGGACGAAGGAATGACTTCAGTTACAACTTCAGGTGTTTGCTATAGTACATCTCAAAGTCAGGTGAATATAACTTCCGGAGCTGTTTACAAGATATCATCCGGAAAAACGGTTTTCTCCGACACAATTAAGGCTTTGAAAGGTGGAACGACCTATTATGTTCGTGCCTTTGCCATGAACAGTTCCGGTGTTTCGTATGGTGACATTGTTTCTTTTACAACGCCATCCATCTTTACTACAGTGGCATCGTTCACAGGAGGCTCATTGATTGAAGGAACAGCTTCATTCTTCTCCATCGGTTATCGTGGTTATCTGTTAGGTGGTGATGTAGGTTCATCTTATACTTCGAACTTCTGGAATTACAATGCAAGGGATAATGTTTGGCAGCAACTGTCTTCTCAGCCCAATAAATTAACGTGGCAATCCGTTTCTAGTACGACCGTTGCAGGAATTGTCTTCGGTGGATTGGATGAATCGGGAAATGCTACCAATAGTTTCGTTTATTATGGGACCATTGATAATCGTTGGCACGAAATGGGTGATGATACAGCCAAACGTCCAGCTGCTATGTATCATGCGATCTCTGTTACAAGCGCCAAGAATGTCACCTATTTCTTCGGTGGTCGTCGCGATGACGCAATCCTCGACGAGGTGTGGAGCTTCGCTTTGCAAGCTAAAGAGTGGACGAAACATGGATCTTTCCCCATCAAACAGTATGGTGGTGTTGCTGTGGAAATTAACGAGAGGTTGTATGTCGGTTTAGGACAGACTTCTACATCGGCTATCTCATCATCGGCAAGCAACAGGCTTTGGAGTACGGATGCAAGTGCTGAATCCTGGACCGAAGAGACAACGTATCCGGGAGCAGCCGTAAAGTGTGGAGTTGCTTTGAATGGTTGTCTGTATGTCGTGGATGCGAATTCCTACATCTGGCAATACAACACCGTGTCAAAAGTCTGGACTCGCAAATCTCAGGTTTCATTGCGTGAGATCCATTGCATGTATGCTTTGAATGGCGCCATTTATATTGGTTTGGGTTCTTCAACCAATACGTTGATTGCTTACTATCCTGATTGGGACAATTAAACAGATGACTATGAACAGATCGGAGATCCTTAATCGAATTCAAAAGAATGTTGACTGTCTTTCGGCATTTAACTTGCCGGAATTCAAACATATTCCTTTGCATCAGAAGGTATCGCCTTCTGTGGCTTCGGTGAAAGAGGTGATGCGGCTTCTTAGGAATATCTTCTTCCCTGGATTTTTTGGGACACAGCAGGAAGCTCGTCAGGATTCTATACAATATTATATAGGTGTCAATCTGGAACAGGTTTATGATTTGCTCCAGGAACAGATTTCGAATAGTCTATGTTTTGAGTTGCAGGGTGAAGACTGCGTCAAGGAACGTTCATCAGAGATGGCTCTTGCCTTCATAGATTACATTCCCAAGATCAAGCACCTGCTTTCTACGGATGTCAAGGCCATATTGGATGGCGATCCGGCTGCTCATAGTGAGAGCGAGATTATCTTCTGCTATCCGGCAATTCTGGCTTTCTTTCACCAGCGAGTGGCTCACGAACTTCTCCTTCTGGGTGTTCCTGTTCTTCCTCGTATTATTACGGAGATAGCGCACACCTTGACGGGAATAGACATTCATCCGGGAGCTCAGATTGGTGAATATTTCAGTATAGATCATGGAACCGGCGTTGTTGTTGGCGAAACCACGATCATTGGAAGTCACGTGCGCCTTTATCAAGGTGTAACTCTTGGAGCAAAGAGTTTCAAATTGGATGAAAACGGACTGCCTGTCAATATTCCACGTCATCCCATCATTGAAGATAACGTTACGATTTATTCCAACTCTTCCATCCTTGGAAGAATTACAATTGGTCACGACTCTGTGATTGGTGGTAATATCTGGTTGACACATGATGTGCCGCCTTACTCAAAGATCCTTCAAACTCATGCCGTCGAGGATAAGTGATCACTTTATGCAGAAAAAAACTTTCATTTATTAAAGAAATATTTCCGTATTTTATTTTTTTGTTCAATCTAATTCTGTATGTTTGCTGCGGATAACTGTCAGAGTTATCTATACTTAGATCTTATACAACTTTCTCTAACATAAAGGAAGATGACATGAATACAGTACAATCGTTTGATGACCTTAGAAAACTACGTGAGTCGTATCAATCTCAACTTAAGGTTTACGACAAAGACCATCCTGACAAACCGGGAATTCGCATTCGTGTTTCTTTAGCAACGTGTGGAATTGCTGCCGGTGCTGGGGAAATCAGAGATTACATCCTTGCAGTGCTTGCTCGTGATAAGGTAAATGCTGTGGTAAAACAGACAGGTTGCATGGGCTATTGCTATGCAGAACCGACAATCGATGTGACGATCGGTGATAATGAACCTGTCACCTTCGGCTTTGTCACGAAGGACAGAGTGGATGAAATCATTGAGAAGTATATTATGAAAGGTGAGGAGGTTGAAGGTGTTATTCCTCAATCTTATGTGATTGCAGAACCCGATAAGGAAACTGAAATACCTGATCCTCATTCGAACTCTATAAAGAAGCAGTTGCACATTGCCTTGCGTAACTGCGGACAGATTGACCCTGAAGATATCCGAGACAGTATCGCTCACCATGGCTATGAGGCACTTGCAAAGGTCCTTACGACCATGACTCCGGATCAGACGATTCAGGAAATGATCAAAAGCGGACTTCGTGGTCGCGGCGGTGCTGGTTTCCCAACAGGTGTGAAGTGGCAGATTACGAGTAAGGAGAAAGCGCCTCAGAAATATGTCGTATGTAATGCGGATGAAGGCGATCCGGGAGCGTTCATGGATCGCTCCGTCCTTGAAGGTGATCCTCATTCAATTGTGGAGGCAATGGCTATCAATGGTTATTGTACGGGAGCGAGCAAAGGTCTCGTTTATATTCGTGCTGAATATCCTTTGGCTGTCGAGCGTCTGAAACGTGCCATTGATCAGGCTCATGAACTGGGTCTTCTTGGTGATCATATCATGGGAACTGATTTCTCATTTGATATCGATATTCGTTACGGTGCAGGAGCATTCGTATGCGGTGAGGAAACGGCATTGATCCATAGTATGGAAGGATTGAGAGGCGAACCGACTGTCAAACCTCCATTCCCAAGTCAGCATGGTTATAAAGGGTGCCCTACGAATGTCAACAACGTGGAGACGTTCGCCAATGTTCCGCTGATTCTGTTGAAAGGTGCTGATTGGTTCAATACAATCGGTACGGAGAAGAGTAAAGGTACAAAGGTGTTCGCTCTTGCCGGAAAAGTGAACAATGTCGGACTGATTGAAGTGACGATGGGAACGACCTTGCGTGAGGTCATTTATGAAATTGGCGGTGGTATCAAGGATGGAAAACAGTTCAAAGCTGTACAGACGGGAGGACCGTCGGGCGGTTGCTTGACTGAAAAGCATCTTGATCTGCCAATCGATTATGACAACCTGGTTGCTGCCGGTTCCATGATGGGTTCAGGTGGTATGATTGTCATGGATGAAGATGACTGTATGGTTTCTATCGCCAAGTTCTATCTCGACTTCATCGTTGGGGAATCGTGTGGTAAATGCTCTCCATGCAGAATTGGAAATAAACGAATGTATGAGATTCTCACAGAGATTACGGAAGGTCGTGGAACGGAGGAGGACCTTGAAAAGCTGAAGAATCTTGCCAATGTTATTAAAGATACGGCATTGTGCGGACTCGGACAGACTTCACCAAATCCAGTGCTTTCCACTATGAGCAACTTCCCTGAGGAGTATGAGGAACACGTACGCGATCATCATTGCCGTGCACATCGTTGCCGTTCGTTGACGCAGTATTTCATCAATCCGGATCTTTGTCAAGGTTGTACGCTTTGCGCACGCGTCTGTCCTGCTCATGCCATTACCGGCGAACGGAAACAGCCGCATTCCATCAATCCTCTGCTTTGCGTGCGCTGTGGAACTTGCATGCAGAAGTGTAAATTCGATGCCATTTATGTACACTAAATCTTGAACATCATGGAAACAATCAAATTAACTATAGATAATAAAGAGGTAGAAGTGCCTCAGGGAACAACCATCCTTGAAGCAGCTAAGATGAATGGAATTAAGATTCCTACGCTTTGCTTCATGGAGATGAAAGATCTGCATTACGAGAATAATCCCGGAGCATGCAGAATCTGTGTGGTAGAGGTGGCCGGAAGACGTAATCTGGCTCCTTCCTGCAAGACCGAATGCCTTCCCGAAATGTCCGTAAAGACGCATTCGCCAAGAGTGATGAATGCTCGCCGTACGGTGATGGAGCTGATTCTCTCAAATCATCCTGCCGATTGTCTGGTCTGCAGTAAGAACGGCTATTGTGAATTGCAGAAGATTGCTCACGATCTCGGTATTCGTGAGATCCGTTATAAGGGTGAACTCTCTGAATTTATGGTTGACAAATCTCCGTCTATCATTCGTGATAAGAATAAATGTATCATGTGCCGCAGATGCGAGACGATGTGCGACACGGTACAGACAGTGGGTGCTTTGTCAGCTGTGAACAGAGGCTTTATGGCAGCAATGTCAACGCCATTCGAAGGCGAGATTGCAGAAAGCACCTGTTCTTCTTGCGGACAATGTGTCTCTGTTTGTCCGGTCAATGCTTTGACGGGAAACAGTTCTGAAGATCCTGTTCTGGAGGCTTTGGCTGATCCCGATAAAATTGTCATAGCACAGACGGCTCCTGCGGTTCGTACAGCTTTAGGAGATAGTTTTGGCATTGAACCAGGAACATTGGTTACCGGCAAGATGGTTACAGCCTTGAAGCGGTTGGGATTTGATTACGTATTTGACACAGATTTTGCGGCCGATCTTACGATTATGGAAGAGGGTACGGAATTACTCCAGCGTCTTGGTAAATATCTGAAAGGCGATCGCGACGTGAAGATTCCTTTGATGACGAGCTGCTGCCCTGGTTGGGTTAATTTCATGGAACAGCACTATCCTCAGTTGCGTGATAATCTTTCCACTGCCAAGAGTCCGGGTCAGATGTTTGGTGCTATAGCCAAGAATTTCTTTACCCAAAAGCTGGGTATCGATCGCAAGAAGATGGTTGTCGTGGAGATCATGCCGTGTCTTGCCAAAAAATATGAAGTTCAGCGTCCTGAATTTGCTGTGGATCATAATCCTGATGTGGATTTCTCCATTTCCACGCGCGAGCTGGCAGGTTTGATTCGTTTTGCCAACATAGACTTTGCCGGACTTCCCGACAGCGACTTCGATCGTCCGATGGGCGAATCCACAGGAGCTGCCGTTATATTTGGTACCACGGGCGGTGTTATCGAGGCTGCTTGTCGTACGGCTTATGAAGTGTTTACCAAGAAGCCGTTGCCCAAAATCAACTTCGAAGAACTTCGTGGATTCAAGGGAATCCGTAGTGCTACAATCGATTTCAACGGAACGCCCATCAATATTGGTATTGCCCATGGATTGGGAAATGCACGCAAGATGGCGGAAGAGGTCATTGCCGGCAATTCTCCTTATCAAGCTATCGAGATCATGGCTTGCCCGGGTGGATGCATCGGTGGTGGCGGACAGCCGTTCCACATGGGAAATATGGACATCATTCGTAAACGTCAGGCAGCTCTTTATCGAGCTGACGAGAGCAAGACCATCAGGAAGAGTCACGAGAATCCTTACATCCAGATGCTTTATAAGGAATATCTGGGTGAACCGTGCGGACCGCTTGCTCACAAACTTTTACACACGCATTATTTTGATCGTGTTCCTGATATCAATTCATTTATTTCAACAGAAGAGGAGGAAAAATCATGAACGAAGAAAATAATATAGATCAGACCATTCATCTCCCGAAGAGCAAAGTAGATGAGCTGCATGCTCTTTGCAAGAAGTTCAACAACGATCCGGGCGAGATGATTAATATTCTGCACGGTGCTCAGAGCCTTTTCGGATATCTTCCGCGAGAAGTCCAGGAAATTGTGGCATTCGATCTGAAGGTTCCGGTTTCTCGGGTTTATGGAGTCGTGACTTTCTACTCGTTCTTCACCATGACACCTAAGGGGAAATATCCTATTTCTGTATGCTTGGGAACGGCCTGCTATGTGCGTGGATCTGAAAAGGTATTGGCAGAAGTAGAACGCCAGCTTGATATCAAAGTAGGAGAGACTACATCCGATGGATTATTCTCTCTCGATTGTCTCCGCTGCGTAGGTGCCTGCGGTTTGGCACCGGTTCTCACTATTGCCGGCAAAGTCTATCCGCGTATGACGCCGGAGAAGGTTCGCGATGTTCTTTCTGAGTATTACTACAAACAATGAGTATTCGTATGTAGCATCATATAGAGTGTGTTTATCAATTTCGTTTGAGAATTGCACGGCGGTCGCAGACGCTACTCGTTAGATATAACAGTTGGTTTGCGGCCGTCAATGCTTTTGGCGCAAGTTTGACATTGAAGTTCCAATTTTTTCCTTCGCTATCCATAATTCGCCTTCGGATAACTTTTCCCGTTCTTTTCATTAGGAACTTTCAGCACGGTATTATTGACATTGTATCTTGTAATGTTAATATTACGCTCGTTTAAATAGTAAAAAACGCATCGATAGTTATGGGCTATCGTGTGAAGTGGGAAAAAAACTGTAAAAAAGGAAAATCAGAATCG
>Ga0208826_1002525_pt1 | contig 13528 bp, 13 predicted proteins | sample AD_UKC115_MetaG_FD_184451 | JGI IMG/M metagenome (GOLD analysis project Ga0208826, IMG submission 184451) | Active sludge microbial communities of municipal wastewater-treating anaerobic digesters from Hong Kong - AD_UKC115_MetaG (SPAdes)... | ecosystem: Engineered > Bioreactor > Anaerobic >...
GGACAAGATCACCGCGGTGCCGCTGTCGAGTTACGGCAAGCCGTACACGCCGCCGCCGGGCACCGTTGATCCCGCGCTCGACACGAAAACCGCGGTGCGCGAACAGGTCAACGCGCTCGACGGCGCGGCGTTCTTCACCGACCTGGCCAAGCTGCTGAAGGACAACCCGCCGGCCGCCGCGGACGCACCCGTCGTCGCGGAGCTGGCGGCGCTGGGCATCGTGCCCGGCCAGGACTTCGATCCCGGCAAGTCCGATCTGCAGACGGCCAACGCGATCGCCGATGCGCCCAAGGCCGGGCAGGCCAAGATCCAGGCCTGGGCGGTCGACGGCGTAAAGGCCGGCGACATCAACCTCATCAACGGCTGGCTGTTCACCACCAAGACCGGCAACTACGGCACCAACTTCCTGCAGCGGGCCTACATCACCTGGATCGGGCTGGGCGCCAACCTGCCCGAGGATGCGGTGTACCCCACCTCCGAGGGCCCCGCCCGGGGGCAGAAGTACAGCGGCGCGAACAAGTACGTCATGCACTTCAACAAGGGTGAGCTCCCGCCGGTGCAGGGCTTCTGGTCGCTGACCATGTACGACGCGGACTACTTCTTCGTGGACAACCCGCTCAACCGGTACACGCTGAGCCAGCGCAACCAGTTGAAGGAGAACGCCGACGGCTCGGTCGACCTGTACCTGCAGGCCGAGAACCCCGGGCCCGACAAGGAATCCAACTGGCTGCCCGCACCCACGGACGACTTCGTGCTGATGCTGCGGCTGTACTGGCCCAACAGCACGCCGCCATCGATCATCGACGGAACCTGGAAGCCGCCCGCCGTCACGCAGCAGTGATGGCACACTCGACACCGTGAGCGGCGGAGTGCGGGTCGAGCGCAGCGGTGCGGTGGTCACGGTGGTGATGAACCGGCCGCAGGCCCGCAACGCGGTCAATGCCGCGGCCGCCGCCGAGCTGGTCGACGCGTTCACCGACTTCGATGCCGACGACAGCGCGGCGGTCGCCGTTCTCTGGGGTGACGGCGGAACATTCTGCGCCGGAGCCGATCTCAAGGCGTTCGGCACGCCCGAGATGAACAAGCTCCAGCCCGACGGCCCGGGCCCGATGGGGCCGACCCGGATGACGCTGTCCAAACCGGTGATCGCCGCCGTCAGCGGCCACGCCGTGGCCGGTGGCCTGGAGCTGGCCCTGTGGTGCGATCTGCGCGTCGCCGAGGAGGACGCCGTGTTCGGGGTGTTCTGCCGGCGCTGGGGCGTGCCACTGATCGACGGCGGCACCGTGCGGCTTCCCCGGCTCATCGGGCAGAGCCGCGCGCTGGACCTGATCCTGACCGGTCGGGCCGTCGGCGCCGCCGAGGCACTCGACATCGGCCTGGCCAACCGGGTGGTGCCGACCGGCACGGCCCGCGAGCGGGCCGAGGAACTTGCGGCCGAACTGGCGGAGCTGCCGCAGCAATGCCTGCGCGCTGACCGGCTCTCGGCCCTGCACCAGTGGGGCATGCCGGAGGAGTCGGCGATGGCGGCCGAGTTCACCAGCATCGAGCGGGTGGCGGCCGAATCGATGGCGGGCGCCCAGCGGTTCGCCGGCGGCGCCGGGCGGCACGGCGCCAGCGACCCGCTCAGCCCTTCTTGATGTCGTTGCCGGTGCCCAGGTTGCTGACCGTCGGGTCGCCGGCCTGGTAGATCACGGTGTTGTTGAGTCCGACCACGGACAGGTCCTGCTCGACGGTCTCCAGGGTGATCCTGTTGTCGGCGCCGCCGACGTTCACCGATGTGCACCGGCCGTGGACGGTCAGGGTGTTGTTCGATCCGCCCACGTTGAGCGCCTTGCCGTCGCCGCAGTCGATCTGTGCGGTGGTCCCGTAGGACCCGTAGTTGATGGTGTTGCCCACCTGGACCGATGAACCTGCCGGTCGGTCGGATCCGCAGCCGGCTGCGGTGACGGCCATGCCGACCGCCACGATCAGGCCGGCGTGGCGCATCAGGCCGGGATGCGGTTGATGACGTTGGTCATGCCCAGTTCGCGGCCGCGGTCGACGACCACCGGTTCGCCGTTCTTGTACAGCGCGGTCTGGTTGAAGCCGTACACGGTGATGTCGTTGATCACGTTGTCGGCGACGACCGTGTTGCCGGAGCCCTGGATGGTGACCGCCCAGCAGTTGCCCACCGCGGTGATGATGTTGTCGGACCCGTTGACGAACAGCGTCGCGTCGTTGCAGTCGACGGTCTGCGTCAGGCCGACCGACGTGATGTGCGTGTCGCCATTCTTGGCCGCCGCCACCGGGGTTCCGAGCGGCACCGTCACGGCGATGACCGCCAGGGCCGCAACCGCAGTCCGAAGCACATGACCTCCAGGTCCTCGTGGGGTTCGGCGCAAGCCTAACTTTTCCCGCCGGCCCGGGGTGCGCAGTTGCCCCGGTCACTTCGCTGGTCTAATGGTCGGGGAGTTGAACCTCGGGCATACGGTCGGGGGGCCGGAACGGTCCGAAAGGGGTTGGTGATGTCAGCAGAGCCTGAGCCGGAGGCGGAGGCGCGCCCGCGCGGCCGTTCCCCGCGGACGGCCAAGCTCAGCCGCGACATCATCGTCAACGCCGCGCTGAACTTCCTGGACCGCGAGGGCTGGGACGCACTGACCATCAACGCGCTGGCCGCGCATCTGGGCACCAAGGGCCCGTCGCTGTACAACCACGTGCAGAGCCTCGACGACCTGCGCCGGACGGTGCGGATGCGCGTGATCGGCGACATCATCGGCATGCTCAACACCGTCTGCGAGGGCCGGACCCGTGACGATGCGGTGCTGGTGATGGCCAGCGCCTACCGCAGTTACGCCCACCACCACCCGGGCCGGTATTCGGCATTCACCCGGATGCCCTTCGGCGACGACGACCCCGAGTACAGCCTGGCCACCAAGGCGGCCGCCGGGCCCGTCATCGACGTACTGGCGTCCTACGGCCTCGAGGGGGAGAAGGCGTTCTACGCCGCTCTGGAGTTCTGGTCGGCGATGCACGGTTTCGTCCTGCTGGAGATGACCGGCGTGATGGACGACGTCGACACCGACGGGGTCTACGCCGACATGGTGTTGCGGCTGGCGGCCGGGCTGGAGCGCCGGTAGTCGCCTGACCTGCGCGAAGGCGGGCGTCGAGCACTGTTTTGGCGCGTTTTGTCGGGGTGGGCTGGACTGGTATTGTGGTAGCTCGTGCCTGGCCTCGTTGGGCGCACGCGACTGCACCATCAGTGAGCATGCGCGCACGCCGGGCCAATTCGCATGTGCACCTAAACGCATCGAAGCATGTTCGATGAGTTCGGGCGCGTGCGACACGCCCGGCCGCGGGGTAACGCGCCGGGGGCGAACGAGCAGTACACAGACCTGAAGCAGTAACCCGAGCAGGGCAATAAGGAAGCAAAGAGGAAGCCGGTACATGCCAACCATCAACCAGCTGGTCCGCAAGGGTCGCCACGATAAGACCGCCAAGGTCAAGACGGCGGCGCTGAAGGGCAGCCCGCAGCGGCGCGGCGTGTGCACCCGCGTGTACACCACCACCCCGAAGAAGCCGAACTCGGCGCTTCGGAAGGTCGCCCGCGTGAAGCTGACCAGCGGGGTCGAGGTCACCGCCTACATCCCCGGTGAGGGCCACAACCTGCAGGAGCACTCGATGGTGCTCGTGCGTGGCGGTCGGGTGAAGGACCTTCCGGGCGTCCGCTACAAGATCATCCGCGGTTCGCTGGACACCCAGGGTGTCAAGAACCGCAAGCAGGCACGGAGCCGTTACGGCGCCAAGAAGGAGAAGAGCTGATGCCGCGCAAGGGGCCGGCGCCCAAGCGCCCTCTGGTCAATGATCCCGTCTACGGGTCGCAGCTGGTCACCCAGCTGGTCAACAAGGTTCTGCTGGACGGGAAGAAATCCCTGGCCGAGCGCATTGTCTACGGTGCGCTCGAGCAGGCCCGCGACAAGACCGGCACCGATCCGGTGATCACCCTCAAGCGCGCTCTCGACAACGTCAAGCCCGCCCTCGAGGTGCGCAGCCGCCGCGTCGGTGGCGCCACCTACCAGGTGCCCGTCGAGGTCCGCGCCGAGCGGTCCACCACGCTGGCACTGCGCTGGCTGGTCAGCTTCTCCCGGGCACGCCGCGAGAAGACGATGGTCGAGCGCCTGGCCAACGAGATCCTGGACGCCAGCAACGGCCTGGGCGCCTCCGTCAAGCGACGTGAGGACACCCACAAGATGGCCGAGGCGAACCGGGCCTTCGCGCACTACCGCTGGTGATCGCCCCCGCCGGATTCCCGGCGGGACAGGCGCCACCAAACGACTGAAGCAACTGAAAGAGTGGGATAACAGCCGTGGCACAAGACGTGCTGACCGACCTGACCAAGGTCCGCAACATCGGCATCATGGCGCACATCGATGCCGGCAAGACCACCACCACCGAGCGCATCCTGTACTACACCGGCATCAGCTACAAGATCGGTGAGGTGCACGACGGTGCCGCCACGATGGACTGGATGGAGCAGGAGCAGGAGCGGGGTATCACCATCACCTCGGCCGCTACCACCTGCTTCTGGAACGGCAACCAGATCAACATCATCGACACCCCCGGCCACGTCGACTTCACCGTCGAGGTGGAGCGGTCGCTGCGGGTGCTCGATGGCGCCGTTGCCGTCTTCGACGGCAAGGAGGGCGTCGAGCCCCAGTCCGAGCAGGTCTGGCGTCAGGCCGACAAGTACGACGTGCCGCGCATCTGCTTCGTCAACAAGATGGACAAGATCGGCGCCGACTTCTACTTCTCCGTCAAGACGATGGAGGACCGTCTCGGTGCCAACGTCATCCCCATCCAGATCCCGATCGGCTCCGAGGGTGACTTCGAGGGCATCGTCGACCTGGTCGAGATGAAGGCCAAGGTCTGGCGCGGCGAGACCAAGCTCGGTGAGACTTACGAGACCCTGGACCTTTCGAGCCTTCCTTCCGAGTACCAGGAGAAGGCCGACGAGTATCGCACCAAGCTGCTCGAGGCCGTCGCCGAGACCGACGAGGCCCTGCTGGAGAAGTACTTCGGCGGCGAGGAACTCTCGATCGACGAGGTCAAGGGCGCGCTGCGCAAGCTGACCATCAGCTCGACCGCCTACCTGGTGCTGTGCGGTTCGGCGTTCAAGAACAAGGGCGTGCAGCCCATGCTCGACGCCGTCATCGACTACCTGCCCTCGCCACTGGACGTGCCGCCCGCGGTGGGCCACGCGCCGGGCAAGGAGGACGTCGAGGTCATCCGCAAGCCGTCCGTCGACGAGCCGTTCTCGGGCCTGGCCTTCAAGGTCGCCACGCACCCGTTCTTCGGCAAGCTGACCTACGTGCGGGTGTACTCCGGCAAGGTCGACTCCGGTGCCCAGGTCGTCAACGCGACCAAGGGCAAGAAGGAGCGGCTGGGCAAGCTCTTCCAGATGCACTCCAACAAGGAGAATCCGGTCGAGACGGCCAGCGCCGGCCACATCTACGCCGTGATCGGGCTGAAGGACACCACCACCGGTGACACCCTGAGCGACCCGAACGACCAGGTCGTGCTGGAGTCGATGACCTTCCCGGACCCGGTCATCGAGGTGGCCATCGAGCCCAAGACCAAGAGTGACCAGGAGAAGCTGAGCCTGTCGATCCAGAAGCTCGCCGAGGAGGATCCGACCTTCAAGGTGCACCTGGACCAGGAGACCGGCCAGACCGTCATCGGCGGCATGGGCGAGCTGCACCTGGACATCCTGGTGGACCGGATGCGTCGCGAGTTCAAGGTCGAGGCCAACGTCGGCAAGCCGCAGGTGGCCTACAAGGAAACCATCAAGCGCGCCGTGCAGAACGTCGAGTTCACCCACAAGAAGCAGACCGGTGGCTCGGGCCAGTTCGCGAAGGTGATCATCAACCTCGAGCCGTTCGTCGGCGAGGACGGTGCCACCTACGAGTTCGAGAACAAGGTCACCGGTGGCCGTATCCCGCGCGAGTACATCCCGTCGGTGGACGCCGGTGCGCAGGACGCCATGCAGTACGGCGTGCTGGCCGGCTACCCGCTGGTGAACGTGAAGGTCACCCTGCTCGACGGCGCCTACCATGACGTCGACTCGTCGGAAATGGCCTTCAAGATCGCCGGTTCGCAGGTCATGAAGAAGGCTGCCGGACAGGCGCAGCCGGTCATCCTCGAACCGATCATGGCCGTCGAGGTCACCACGCCCGAGGATTACATGGGCGACGTGATCGGCGACCTGAACTCCCGCCGTGGTCAGATCCAGGCCATGGAGGAGCGCAGCGGTGCGCGCGTCGTCAAGGCGCAGGTGCCGCTGTCGGAGATGTTCGGCTACGTCGGCGACCTCCGGTCGAAGACCCAGGGCCGGGCCAACTACTCCATGGTGTTCGACTCGTACGCCGAGGTTCCGGCGAACGTGTCGAAGGAGATCATCGCGAAGGCCACCGGGGAATGATCTCCGGTTACCTTGTGCAGCAACACAACTGAAAAAAACAACACCTGCTTTAACCAAAGCACCAACAAGTCCAGGAGGACACAGAAGTGGCGAAGGCGAAGTTCGAGCGGACGAAGCCGCACGTCAACATCGGGACCATCGGTCACGTTGACCACGGCAAGACCACGCTGACTGCAGCAATCACCAAGGTTCTGCACGACAAGTACCCCGATTTGAACGAGTCGCGCGCATTCGACCAGATCGACAATGCGCCCGAGGAGCGTCAGCGCGGTATCACCATCAACATCTCGCATGTTGAGTACCAGACCGACAAGCGGCACTACGCCCACGTGGATGCCCCCGGTCACGCTGACTACATCAAGAACATGATCACCGGTGCCGCCCAGATGGACGGCGCGATCCTGGTGGTCGCCGCCACCGACGGCCCGATGCCGCAGACCCGCGAGCACGTGCTGCTGGCCCGCCAGGTCGGCGTGCCCTACATCCTGGTTGCGCTGAACAAGGCCGACATGGTGGACGACGAGGAGCTCATCGAGCTCGTCGAGATGGAGGTCCGCGAACTGCTGGCCGCCCAGGACTTCGACGAGGACGCCCCGGTCATCAAGGTGTCGGCGCTGAAGGCCCTCGAGGGTGACGCGAAGTGGGTCAAGTCCGTCGAGGATCTGATGGACGCGGTCGACGAGTCGATCCCGGACCCGGTCCGCGAGACCGACAAGCCGTTCCTGATGCCCGTCGAGGACGTCTTCACCATCACCGGCCGCGGCACCGTGGTCACCGGTCGTGTCGAGCGTGGCGTGATCAACGTGAACGAGGAAGTCGAGATCGTCGGCATCCGCCCGACCGTCACCAAGACCACCGTCACCGGTGTCGAGATGTTCCGCAAGCTGCTCGATCAGGGCATGGCGGGCGACAACGTCGGTCTGCTGGTTCGTGGCATCAAGCGTGAGGACGTCGAGCGTGGCCAGGTTGTGGTCAAGCCCGGCACCACCACCCCGCACACCGAGTTCGACGGCAGCGTCTACATCCTGTCCAAGGACGAGGGCGGCCGCCACACGCCGTTCTTCAACAACTACCGTCCGCAGTTCTACTTCCGGACCACGGACGTGACCGGCGTGGTGACCCTGCCCGAGGGCACCGAGATGGTGATGCCCGGTGACAACACCGACATCTCCGTCAAGCTGATCCAGCCCGTCGCCATGGACGAGGGCCTGCGCTTCGCGATCCGCGAGGGCGGCCGTACCGTCGGCGCCGGCCGGGTTACCAAGATCCACAAGTAGTTCCTGCGCGAGCAGACGTAAAGGCCCCCATTTCCTCCGGGAAATGGGGGCCTTTACGTCTGCTCGTCCGGCGTGCGGCATCTACGCTGACACCGTGCTGCTCCGCTACCTCAAGGCCCAGGGGTTCGTGCTGCTGTGCGGCGGCTTGGTGGGGCCGATCTTCCTGGCGGTGTATTTCGCGCTGGGCGCGGATCCGCTGTTGAAGTGGATGTTCTGGTGGGGCCTACTGGTCACCGGGGCCGATGTGCTGATCGCACTGGCAATGGCGAACTACGGTGCCAGGAGCGCTGCGACGTCACAGTTCCTGGAGAGTTCCGGCGTGCTCGCCCTGGCGCGGATCACCAGCATCAACGACACCCCGGTGTTCGTCAACGATCAGCAGATGATCAAGGTGGCATTCCACGTCGAAATGCCGGGCGGCGCCGGGTTCGATTCCGAGCAGACGATGACCTCCAGCCCGGCGCGCATGCAGATCCTCAACGGACGCAAACTTGTCGTGCTCGTCGATCCCGCCACCAACAAGTACCAGATCGATTGGGACAGAAGCGCTCTCGTCAACGGCGCGGTACCCGCACAGTTCACGCTCGACGAGGACGGCAAGACCTACGATCTGTCCGGCCAGGCCGCCCCGCTGATGGACATCATGCGGATACTGAAGGCCAACAACATTCCGGTGCAGGGCACCATCGACATCCGGTCCAATCCCGCGGTGCGCCAGCAGGTCATGCAGATCGTCCGCGCGGCAGGCCGGACTTCGGCGCCCGCCTCGGGACAGCCCTCGAGCGAACCGGCGCGGTCAGTGGCCGACCGCCTGACCGAACTGGACACGCTGCGCGACAGCGGCACGATCACCGACGCGGAATACACCGCCAAGCGCCAGCAGATCATCTCCGAGCTCTGAGCCCGGCGAACGTCCCCGGGTTCGGGGACCGAATTCTCTCGCGGCGCCGGGCCGGCCGCTTGCACAATGGCCTCGAGCGCGGCTCGGGGGAAGGCGGACGATGACCGAGGAGCAAGAACCGGCACCGGACATCAGGCGCCCGTCGATGGCCGATGCGCTGATCCCGCTGGTCGCGTTGACCACCCTGATCGCGGTATCGCTGGCGCTGTTCGGGCTCGACGCCCTCGACGGCCCGATCCAGGTCGGCCTGCTGGTGTGCTGTGCGATCGCGGCACTGATCGGGCTGCGCAACGGCCATCCCTGGTCGGCGGTCCAGGCAGCCGGGCAAAGTGCCCTGACGTCCATCACCAGCGCGATCTTCATCCTGCTGGCCGTCGGCGCGCTGATCGGCACCTGGAACCTGTCGGGCACCATCCCGACCCTGGTCTACTACGGCATGCACGTGCTGTCGCCGGCCGTGTTCTACGTCGCCACGGCGGTCATCTGCGGTGTGGTCGCGCTGTCCATCGGCAGCTCGTGGACCACCGCGGCGACGGTCGGTGTCGGGCTGATCGGCATCGCGGCCGTACTGGGGGTGTCGCCGGCGATCACGGCCGGCGCCGTCATCTCGGGCGCCTATCTCGGGGACAAGACCTCGCCGCTGTCGGAGACGACCATCCTCACCTCGCAGATGGTCGGGGTCGACCTGTACACGCATATCCGTTCGCAGATCTGGACCAGCGTGCCGGCCTTCCTGCTGGCCGCCGTCGGGTTCACCGTCGCCGGTTTCGTCGGGCCCGCGCCCACCCACGACGCGGCCTATCAGGACATCGAGCTGACCAAGCTCGACGCCATCTTCTGGATCACGCCGCTGAACCTGCTGCCGTTGGTGCTGCTGGCGTTCCTGTCGATCCGCAAGGCGCCGGCGTCGCTGGCGCTGCTGGGTTCGGCCATCTTCGCCGGTATCCAGGCCACGATCCTGCAGCGCGACGTGGTCAACGGGTTCATCCACGAGATCGGCGGCCACGCCAACCCGATCGTGGGTTCCATCCAGGCGGTCTGGAAGACGATGGCCAACGGGTTCCAGATGAACTCCGGCATCGCCGACATCGACCGGCTGCTGTCCCGCGGCGGGATGGACAGCATGCTGCTCACCATCTGGCTGATCATCGCCGCCGTCACCTTCGGGGCGCTGCTCGAGCAACTGGGTCTCATCGACCGGCTGATCACGCCGATGATCGAACGGGCCAGGACGCGGGGCCGGCTCTATCTGACGGTGTTCGGGTTCGGCTTCGGGCTCAATGTGGTGGCCGGGGACCAGTACATCGCGCTGGTGCTACCGAGCCGGATGTTCCGCGCCGAGTTCGCCGCGCGTGGTTTGGCTCCGCAGAACCTGTCGCGGCTGGCCGCGGACAGTGCGACCGTGACGTCGCCGCTGGTGCCGTGGAATTCGTGCGGGGCGTTCATGGGGGCGGTGCTGGGCGTGCCGACACTGTCGTACGCGGTGTTCGCGTTCTTCAACTGGATCAGCCCGCTGCTGAGCGTGCTGTACGGTTTCACCGGCTTCAAGATCGTCAAGACGCAACCCGTATCCGACACCGAAGGGGCCACATGACCGATGCCGAAGCGGTGACCCGCGACCAGAAGGTCAGCCTCCCGACGCTGACGGCCATGGTCATCGGGTCGATGATCGGATCCGGTGTCTTCCTGTTGCCCCGTCGGTTCGGCGTCGAGACCGGGGTGGCCGGTGCGCTGATCGCCTGGGCGATCGCCGGTACCGGCATGCTGATGCTGGCCTTCGTGTTCCAGCGGCTGGCCACCCGCAAGCCGGACCTCGATGCCGGCCTGTTCACCTACGCCAAGGCCGGTTTCGGCGACTACATGGGCTTCAACTCCGCGTTCGGCTTCTGGGCGTCGGCGTGCGCGGGCAACACGTCGTACTGGGTGCTGATCATGACGACGCTGGGCGCGCTGTTCCCCGCACTGGGCGCCGGGGACACCGTGCTGGCGGTCGTCCTGTCCTCGGTGGGCGTATGGCTGTTCTTCTACCTGATCCTGCGCGGGGTCAAGGAGGCCGCCTCGATAAACCGGATCGTCACCTTCGCGAAGATCATCCCGATCGTCGTGTTCGTGGTGATTGCGATCGTCGCCTTCAAGGGTGGGGTGTTCACCGACAACTTCTGGGGCGGCGACGGAAACTACTCGTGGAGTTCGCTCTTCGAGCAGGCCAAGGGCACCATGCTGATCACGGTGTTCGTCTTCCTCGGCATCGAGGGTGCCAGCGTGTACTCCCGGTTCGCCCGCAAACGCGAGGACGTCGGGCGTGCGACGGTGATCGGATTCCTCTCGGTGCTGGCCGTGCTGATGCTGGTCACGCTGACGTCCTATGGTGTGCTGCCGCAATCGGAGCTGGCTGCCGTCAGCCAGCCGTCGGTGGCCTCGGTGCTGGAATCCATTGTCGGGCCGTGGGGTTCGGTGTTCATCAAGGCCGGTGCGGTCCTGTCGGTGCTGGGCGCCTACCTGGCCTGGACGCTGATGGCGGCCGAGATGCTCTACATCCCGGCGAAGTCCCAGGACATGCCGAAGTTCCTCACCCGGGAGAACAGACACGGTGCCCCGGTTCCCGCCCTCATCATGGCCGGCGGACTGGTGCAGTTGCTGTTGGTCCTGCTGCTGTTCGCCTCGGACGCACTGGATTTCATGCTCGACCTGACGGCGGCGCTGGCGCTGATCCCGTACCTGCTGGCGGCCGCCTACGCGCTGAAACTGACGCTGACCCGGGAGACCTACGAGGACAGGCGCTCGTTGGTGCCCGACACGATCATCGCCGCGATCGCCACGATCTACACCCTGTTCCTGGTCTGGGCCGCCGGCTGGGACCATCTGCTGTTGTCCTGCATCCTCTACGCGCCGGGCGCCATCCTCTACGTCATCGCCCGGCGGGAACGGAACCTGCGGGTGTTCGCGCCCGCCGAAGCCGTGCTGTTCGGCGTCATCGTGCTCGGCGCCATCGCCGGCATCTACGGGTTGATCAACGGCTCCATCCAGATCTAGACAGAAGGGACAGCATGACCCAGCCATCCGCCGGCTATGGCGTGCATTCGGAAGTCGGTGTGCTGCACAAGGTTCTGGTGTGCTCGCCGGGGCTCGCCCACGAACGCCTGACCCCGTCGAACTGTGACGACCTGTTGTTCGACGACGTCTTGTGGGTGCAGAACGCGCGGCGCGACCATTTCGACTTCATCGACAAGATGCGCGCTCGCGACGTCGAGGTGGTCGAGTTGCACGAGCTGCTGGCCCAGACGATGGCGATTCCCGAGGCCAAGGCCTGGCTGCTGGACCGCAAGATCATCGCCAACGAGGTCGGCCCGGGTCTGGTGGACGACACCCGGTCGTTCCTCGACGAGCAGGCACCGAGCCGGCTGGCCGAATTGCTGATCGGCGGCATGTCCATTCGTGACCTGCCGCCGGGGGTGGCCTCCGGCTACCGGCTGCTGGCCCGGGAGAACGCCGGCCTCACCGAATACCTGATGCCGCCGCTGCCCAACACCCTCTACACCCGCGACACCACGTGCTGGATCTACGGCGGGGTCACGCTGAACCCGTTGTTCTGGCCGGCGCGGCACGACGAGACCCTGCTGATGAAGGCCATCTACGAGTTCCACCCGGACTACGTGGGTTCGACCGTGTGGTGGGGCGATCCCGAAAAGTCTTGGGCCCTGGCGACATTGGAGGGCGGTGACGTACTGGTCCCGGGCAACGGCGTGGTGCTCATCGGGATGAGTGAACGGTCGTCGCGCCAGGCCATCACCCAGGTGGCCGCCGAGTTGTTCCGCACCGGAGCCGCCGAGCAGGTGATCGTGGCGGGCATGCCGAAGCTGCGCGCGGCGATGCACCTGGACACGGTGTTCACCTTCGCCGACCGCGACGTGGTCACCATCTACCCCGAGATCGTCAACACCATCACCCCGTTCACCCTGCGGCCCGGCGACGACGGCGGCGTGGAAGTCACCGAGGAGAGCCGGTCGTTCGTCGACGTCGTCGCCGCCGCGCTCGGTCTGCCCGCCCTGCGGGTCGTCGAGACGGGCGGCACCCACTACGACTCCGAACGTCAGCAGTGGGACAGCGGGAACAACCTCGTCGCCGTCGCGCCCGGCGTGGTGTTCGCCTATGACCGCAACACGCACACCAACGCGTTGCTGCGCAAGGCCGGGGTGGAGGTCATCACCATCGTCGGTGCCGAACTCGGTCGTGGGCGCGGCGGCGGGCACTGCATGACCTGCCCGATCATCCGTGCCCCGATCGACTACTAGACAGCCCAGAGGACACGGCCATGGCTCCTGAGAACTCGCAGAACCGGGGCGCGGTAACGGGTTTCGCGCTCCGCAACTGGCTGGCCCTGGTGCTGGCGGTGCTCGCGGTGGCGTTCATCGCCCAGAACCGGGACCGCGTGCCGGTGCACCTGTTCTGGCTGACGGTGACCTCCCCGATGTGGTTGCTGCTGACGGCGCTGTTCGCCGCCGGCTGGTTGGTCGGGATGCTGTTCAGGCGGCGCTGACCCGATAACCGGTGGCTTCTAGAACATGTTCTAGTTCTGCTGCTAGCCTGACGGCATGGGATCACTCGACGGCCGGGTCGCGTTCGTCACCGGGGCCGCGCGCGGGCAGGGCCGCGCGCACGCCGTTCGGCTGGCGGCCGACGGCGCCGACATCGTGGCCCTGGACGTCTGCAAGCCGGTCTCCGACTACGTCACCTACCCGATGCCCACGGCCGACGATCTCGCCGAGACCGCGCGGCTGGTCGAGGCCACCGGCCGCACGGCGCTGGTCCGGGAGGTGGACATCCGCGACCTGGCCGCCCAGCAGCAGCTGGTCGCCGAGGCCGTCGAACAGTTCGGCCGCCTGGATATCCTGGTGG
>Ga0208826_1002530_pt1 | contig 13513 bp, 11 predicted proteins | sample AD_UKC115_MetaG_FD_184451 | JGI IMG/M metagenome (GOLD analysis project Ga0208826, IMG submission 184451) | Active sludge microbial communities of municipal wastewater-treating anaerobic digesters from Hong Kong - AD_UKC115_MetaG (SPAdes)... | ecosystem: Engineered > Bioreactor > Anaerobic >...
AAATTCAAGTAGAATAACAGGTATATGAAATTTGGAGGTGCTGCCGTTGCGGACCGGAAACAAAACGAGACTGATTGCCGTGCAGGCGCTGATCGCGGCGGTCTACGCGGCGATGTCGCTCGCACTGCCGATGCTTTCCTACGGCACGGTGCAGGTGCGCGTCTCCGAGGCGCTGACGCTGCTGCCGGTCTTTTCTCCGCAGTGCATCTGGGGCGTCGCAATGGGCTGCTTTCTTGCCAACCTGATCGGTGCGTTTCTGGGCGTCAACACCCTCGGCTTCCTTGATGTCGCGGTCGGCACCGCCGCCACCGTGATCGCCGCGTTCCTGACTTCCGCGCTGGGGCATGTCCGCTTCCGGAGACTGCCGGTACTGGCCTCCCTGCCGCCGGTCGTCGTCAACGGGCTGGTGATCGGCGCGGAGATCACGTACGTCACCGCCGGGGGCCTCGACCTGCGCGTGCTTCTTCTGTCCGGGCTTTCGGTCGCGGCGGGGGAGCTGGTCGCCTGCTGCGGCTTCGGCCTGACGATGGTCTGGTTCCTCGAAAAGCGCGGCCTTGCGGAAAAATTTGTCGTAAAATAACGCGGGAGTTCCGCGGAAGCAGAAATGGGGAGCCGGTTCCCGGTTCCCGGGAAGAGGAGGCAAACGATGTTTCCTGTGAGCATGATCGCGGGCGAGCCGGTCTGGGATTCCCTCCCGGCGGCCAAAATTATTCATTATCCGCTCGAGAAGGCGGATTACAAGCCTTACGCGCAGGCGAAGGTCTGCTTTTCTCCGGATGATCTCCATATCCGTATCTATTGTTTTGAGAATAATCCCTCCGAGCAGAGCCTTGCGGCGGCGGCGATCTCCCTGTTTCCGGAGGAGGACGGCGGAAAGCGCTATTTCTGGTTTTCCGCGAACCGTTCCGGGAAGGTCGCCTGCAAATTTATCGACGAGAGGAACGGTACGGAGAAAGATCTCTCCCGCCGCGCCTCCCACCGCATCTTTTCCGGAGAGGATCTGCAGGGCATCTACTGGTGCGTCGACTTCACGCTGCCGCTCGCCGCGGCCGAGAAGTTCTGCGGAAAGAGTTATATTGAAAAGGGGCACCGGATGAAAGGGAACTTCTATAAAATCAGCGACGACCCGGCGCGCCCGCATTACGGCAGCTATTATCCCGCGGATTTTACCGCGGAGAATCCTTACGGCAGCGCCTTCTTCGGCGATCTGGCCGCGGAGGAATACTGAATTTGAGCCGAAACGAGAGTGAGAACATGAAATTTATCCGGAATATCCTTGCCCCGGCGCTGGCGCTGCTGCTTCTGCTGGCAGGCTGCGGCGATCAGGAGGAATCTTCTTCCGGGGAAGGGGTGCTGAGCGGGGAGATGGAGATTTCCGAAACTTCGCCGGAGCTTTCTTCCGAAACCGTGATGCCGGAACCGGAATCCTCCTCCGGCGAAACGGAGCCGCAGAACTCCGCGCCGGAGGCATCCGAAGCGAGGAGCGAGGATACTGTCCCGGCTTCCACATCGGGCGATTCCGGTAACCTGCTGATCCTCGTCAACCCGTGGAACAGGATCCCGGACGACTATACGCTGGATCTTGAGACCGTGCAGGGCGATTACAAGATGAATAAGCTCGCCGCCGGGGCCGCGAAGGATCTGATCACCGCGGCTGCCGCGGACGGCTATTCCCTGCGCGTCTGCTCCGGCTACCGCACGGTCGAGAAATCCCGCATCCTTTATGAAAGAAAAGTGCAGCAGTACATTGACGCGGGTTACAGCGAGGCGGATGCGAAGGTCGAAGCGGCCAAATGGGTCGCACCTCCCGGCACGAGCGAGCACCACACCGGCCTTGCGATGGATATCGTCTCCGCGGACTATTTCGACTATTACTCCGATCTTGAGCACGACTTTGACAAATTCGACGAATTCAAATGGCTGATCGCCCACTGCGCGGAGTATGGCTTCATCCTTCGCTATCCGGAGGGCAAGGAGGATATCACCGGCATCACCTACGAGCCGTGGCACTACCGCTATGTCGGCGAAGAGGCCGCCGAGGTCATCATGTCGGAGGGCCTCTGCCTCGAGGAATATCTCGAGCAGTACGGCTCCTGAGTGCGAAGGCACCTTCCTTTACAGGAAACTTCTTGACACGGCTGGTGCCGGGAATTATACTTTATCCTATTCTAAATATCAGCGCGGGAAGGACTTTTCCGACACCGCGGCCGCCGTCTTGAGCACGACATTCCATTTTGAGCACAGGAGGAACAAACAGCATGAAAAACCAGTTGACACTGATCCTCGATTTCGGGGGCCAATACAAAGAGCTGATCGCGCGCAAGGTGCGGGAATGCGGCGTCTATTCCGAGATCTGGCCCTGCACCTCGAGCATCGAGGCGATCCGGGAGGCTGCCCCGATCGGCATCATCCTGACCGGAGGGCCGAACAGCGTCTATGCGCCGAACGCCCCGACCTGCGACAATGCGGTCTTTCAGCTCGGCATCCCGGTGCTCGGCATCTGCTACGGTGCGCAGTATCTCTGCAGGGTGCTCGGCGGCGAGGTCAATGCCGGAGAAAACGGCGAATTCGGCAAGGTGGGTATTCGCTTCGACGCCGCCTCCCCGATCTTTGAGGGGATCGGCGTCTGCGACACCGTTCTGATGAGCCACAACGACCGCATCATGAAGCTTCCGGAAGGATTCCGGACGATCGCCGAATCCGCCGACTGCCCATATGCGGCCGCTTCGGATGAAAAAAGAAAATTCTATTGCCTGCAGTTCCATCCGGAGACGGACGCCACCGATTCCGGCACCGAGATGATCCGAAACTTCCTCTTCGGCGTCTGCGGCGCTGCCGGCGATTATTCCATGGATGATTTCATTGAAAAACAGATCAGGGCCATCCGGGAGCAGGTCGGAAGCGAAAAAGTGCTGCTTGGCCTTTCCGGAGGCGTCGACTCCGCCGTAGCGGCCGCTCTTTTAAGCAAGGCCATTCCGGGGCAGGCCGTCTGCATCTTTGTCGACCACGGTCTGATGCGCAAGGACGAGGGTGACGAAGTCGAGGCCGCCTTTTGCGTGCGGGATCTGACGTTCGTCCGCGTCAACGCCGGGGAGCGGTTCCTCCGCGAGCTCAAAGGCGTCACCGAGCCGGAGGAGAAGCGCAAGATCATCGGCCGCTGCTTTGTGGAGGTCTTCGATGAGGAATCCGCCAAATTCGGCGACGTCAAGTACCTCGCGCAGGGCACAATCTATCCGGATATCGTCGAGTCGGGCGTCAACGGCTCCGCCAAAATCAAGAGCCATCACAACGTCGGCGGCCTGCCGGAGACTATGCGCTTCATCGGGCTGGTCGAGCCGCTCAGAAGCCTCTTTAAAGACGAAGTCCGCGCCGTCGGCAGAAAGCTTGGCCTGCCCTCCGTGTTGACCGAGCGCCAGCCGTTCCCGGGCCCGGGGCTCGGTGTGCGCTGCATTGGCGAGCTGACAGAAGAAAAGTTGGAGATCCTCCGCGGCGCCGACGCGATCTGGCGCGAGGAGGTCGAAAAATGCCCGGTCCGTCCGGCGCAGTATTTTGCCGTGCTGACCGACATGCGTTCCGTCGGCGTCATGGGAGACGAGCGTACCTACGATTACACGGTCGCCCTCCGCGCGGTCGTTACGCGGGATTTCATGACCGCCGAAGTCGCGCCGATCCCGATGGAGACGCTGCTCACCGCTTCCCGCCGCATCACCAACGAGATCAGGGGTATCAACCGCGTGGTCTACGATATCACGAGCAAACCGCCGGCAACCATCGAGTGGGAATGATCGGGCGGAATTTTCAGCAATCAAACAAGACGTCCGGTGAAACATACTGTTTCGCCGGACGTCTTTTGGTTTTGCCGTTCCCCGGCCGGGGCCCGGAGCTTTTTTCCGGCGGGCGGTTTTGCTATTTGAAAGCTTGCCGCGGGCGCGTTTGCCCGGTTTATGGCGGGCGGGAGGGTTATTTCACGGATTTCTTTTTAAAATTCGCCTTGGTCTGTTCGGCCAAAAGTGCCTTTATCTCCGCCTTCAGTTTTCTTTTCGTGTCCTCGTTCTGCGCTTTTAGTTGCTGATAACTTTCCCGGCTCAAAGCGATTTTTTCCCCGTTCATCATGACGGTCACGGTATCGGGTCCGGCTGGCACATTCTTGACGGAATGAATCCATTCTTCCGTATGGCCCACGATTTCCTGCGTCGCCGCCTGAATCAGATCGGACAGCTTTGCACTTTCAGATATATTAGACATAATCGTTTCCTCCATGCTCCGGCGTGTCACTGCGGCTGGTAGCTCAAAATTTTGCAGAGCGGAATCGCGTAAATCACGGTCGGGCAAACGAGATCATTCACCAGATAGACGATGCCGTCGCTGATTTTGAAGACGTATCCCGTAAAGGATGTGTCCGCAAGGCGGATGGAAAGCTGCGTCCCCAAAGTGCGGTAAATCTGAAGCTGCATCCGCAGGGTTTCAAGACAGCAGCGGTCCGGGTGGGTTTCGGCAGCTTTCTTCGGAACGAGATCGGTCAGCGCCCGCAGATAGGCCAGCAGGAGGGAGAATAGATTCGGCGTCGTCTCGGTGGGACTGAAGGACAGAGCCTCCAGCGAATCCGTCAAAACGGTGATCGTATTTCCATCCGATACGGGCACGATGGTGAATGCGCAGGACGAGACGGTTCCGAGATTTCCAACCGTCGGCAGCGTCTGAAGCCCCTGCGCGTAAAAACCGATCCGGGCGGCGCTTGGATCCGTCACCGCCGAGGACAGCGTACTGATCAGAGAGAGCAGCGACGCGGCGGTGTTTCTGCAGGCGGTCTGGCAGTCCTGAGATCTGCACGGATCGGATGTGCCGCACTTGTCGCGCTTGTCGTCCTTGTCGCATTTATCGCACTCGTCGCATGCATCGCACTCGTCGCATGCATCGCACACGTCGCATGTGTCGCACACACCGCACCCGCGGCAGCACGAGAGCCTGACGTTTACGTTTACACCGCTGACGTTGACCGGCGTCGAAATCGTCGGGCTGTTGGTCAGCGTCTGGTCGCCCATGGTCTGACCGCCGTGCCCGGTCATCGTCTGCGTTTGGCTTCCCTGGGCCTGGGACGGATTCCCCATCGTCTCGGTCTGATTTCCCTGGGTTTGGGTCTGAGTCTGATCGCCCTGAGTCTGCGACGGATCACCCTGAGTCTGCGCCGGATCGCCCTGTTCCTGTTCCGGGTCGCCCAAGGTCTGCGCCTGATCGCCGATCTCCTGTTCCGGATCGCCCTGTTCCTGTTCCGGGTCGCCCAAGGTCTGCGCCTGATCGCCGATCTCCTGTTCCGGATCACCCTGCTCCTGCTCCGGATCGCCCAAGGTCTGTGCCTGGTCGCCCTGAGTCTGCGCCGGGTCACCTTGTGTCTCTGCCTGATCACCCTGAGTCTGGGTCTGATCGCCCTGAGTCTGCGACGGATCGCCCTGTTCCTGTTCCGGATCGCCCTGGGTCTGGGTCTGATCGCCCTGAGTCTGTGCCGGATCACCCTGCGTCTCTGCCTGGTCGCCCTGTGTCTGGGTCTGGTCGCCTTGGGCCTGGACCTGACCTTGGACCTGGGTCTGATCGCCGAGCTCCTGCGACTGGTCGCCCTGCTCCTGCTCCGGATCGCCCAGCGTCTCTGTCTGGTCACCCTGGGTTTGCGACTGGTCGCCCTGTTCCTGTTCCGGATCACCCTGCGTCTCTGTCTGGTCACCCTGTGTCTGGGTCTGGTCGCCTTGGGCCTGGGCCTGACCTTGGACTTGGGTCTGATCGCCGAGCTCCTGCGACTGGTCGCCCTGTTCCTGCTCCGGATCACCCTGAGTCTGGGTCTGATCGCCGAGCTCCTGACACAGGTCTCCCAGACACTGAACCGGCTTCCCCTGATCCCGTATAGAGCATCCACAGACAGGAGGATACGGAGCCGGCATGCTTGACTCCGGGTCCTCAGTCGGGGGGTGCGCCGGCGGGAAATGATCTCTGCAGCATTGACGGAACCACTTCAGCGCGCTTCCGTCGGAAATATCGCTGCATCTGTATATTTTCAAAAGCGGAACTCCTTTCTTCGAGATTCCATGCGGCACGATAGCCGCTACAAAAAAAATGTGTGGATAAAATTTATTTGGGGCCGGCAAGGGCGCATCGCATCCGGAGGACCGCGAAAAGAAGCCCGCGGAAGATAATTTGGATGCGGCGATTCTCAGAGCCCCGCGGCGGCATGCATTCCCGGAAGGCCCGGTTTCCCGGTGAAAAAAGGCTTGCGGTGGCCGCCTATTTTATTTTATGAAGAGGGGAGGCGGCCGGTGCGATTGCAGGATTTGCAGAAAATCCGGAGGTTTCCTTCTTTGGAGAGCGAAAGCGGAAACGGCGCAAATTCCAAAAAACGAAGAGGCAAAGCCACTTGACGAGCCGCCCTCCTTTCGGCTACAATAGGCTTACATTTTTCTGCTTAAAATAAAGGAATTTTGTTTTTTGGACGGATCCCTTTCGGATGCCGGAAGCGCGGTCTGCAAAAACAAAGCGGCAAACGTAAAATCCGCTAATTTGCCGCCGCCGTGCAAGAAACCGGAAATCCCGGCATACCATCATTTTGGCAGCCGCGCGGAAGCAAAAGGTCCGCGTTTTGAAACGAATCCCGCCTCCGTTCCGGGGCGGTTCTTTTTCAGGAAAGAATGCGGCTGCGGCGGCCGGGGCGGGTCCGCGGGGCAAATTCTGTCGTCGCAGCTTCGGCGGGTATCGCCGAAGCGCGGAAAGGAGATATCGGGAATGTGTGGGATCATCGGCTTTACGGGCGCAAGAGAAGCCGCGCCGGTGCTGTTGGAGGGCCTCAAGAGGCTTGAATACCGCGGGTATGACTCCGCGGGCATCGCGGTGCAGACGGACGGCAAAATCGATATGGTCAAGATTTCGGGCGTCATCAAAAACCTCTGCGAAAAGACGAACGACGGGGCGGATCTGCACGGCGCCAGCGGTATCGCGCATACCCGCTGGGCGACCCACGGGGCTCCCACGGATATAAACGCGCATCCGCATCTGTCGAAGGACGGCCGGTTTGCGGTGATCCAGAACGGCATCATCGAAAATTTCGCCTCCCTGCGTGAAGAACTCCGGGGAAAGGGCTATGAGTTCCTCAGCGATACGGATACCGAGGTTATCCCGTACCTGTTGGATTTATACTATACCGGCGATTTCAAGGCCGCCGTGATGAAGACCGCCGCGCGCCTGCAGGGTTCCTACGCGCTGGGGTTCCTCTGCGCCGACGAACCGGGAAAGCTCTATGCGGTCAAGGAGGGCTGCCCGCTGATCCTTGGGCTCGGCGTCGGCGAAAACTTCTTTGCCTCGGATGTGACGGCGCTCGTCTCCCATACCAAGAACATGATTTATCTGGAGGAGGGCGAGTTCGCCGAGATCACGCCGAAGACGGTCATCGTATTCGACCGCACCGGGGAGCCGGTCAAAAAGTCCGTCACGCGCGTGGTCTGGAACATCGAGGCGGCGGAGAAGGGCGGCTATGAGCATTTCATGCTCAAGGAGATCATGGAGCAGCCCAACGCGGTGAAATCCACCGTCGAGCCGCGCATCCGGGACGGCCGGATCGTGCTCGACGACTTCGACATGACGCCGGAGGAATTCGGAAGGTTTCAAAAAATCCTGATCACCGGCTGCGGCTCCGCTTATCACGCCGGCGTCGTCGGAAAATACATCATGGAATCCCTCTGCCGCCTGCCGGTGGAAATCGACATCGCGAGCGAGCTGCGCTACCGCGAGCCCATCGTGGACGAACACACGCTGCTGATCGTCATTTCCCAGTCCGGCGAGACGGCCGATACCATCGCCGCGGTGCGCCGGTGCAAATCGCTGGGCGCCCATGTGCTCGCCGTTGTGAATGTGGTCGGCAGCACGATCGCAAAGCTCGCCGACAAAGTGCTCTATACCTACGCCGGGCCGGAGATCGCCGTTGCCACAACGAAGGGGTATACCACCCAGGTCGCCGCGCTCTGCCTGATCGCGGTCTGGGCGGCGGAGAAGCTCGGCCGGATCGACCGGGAACGCTATGACGAGCTCGTGGGGGCCATCCGCGCGATCCCCTCACAGATCCAGCGCGCGATCGACCTCAACACCAACGTGGCGGAGCTTGCGGCCCGCTACCATACGAACAGCGCCCTCTTTTTCATCGGCCGCAACATCGACTATGCGGTCGCCCTTGAGGGTTCGCTGAAATTAAAGGAAATTTCCTACCTTCATTCGGAGGCCTACGCCGCGGGGGAACTCAAGCACGGTACGATCGCGCTGATCGACAAAGGCCGGCTGGTTGTTGCGCTCTGCTGCCAGGAGCGCCTCTTTGAAAAGATGATGTCGAATATCGAGGAGGTCAAGGCGCGCGGCGCGACAGTGCTGGGCGTGGCCGGGGAGGGCGACCGGCGCATCTTCTCCGAGGCGGACGACGTGCTTGTCGTCCCGCGCACGGAGCCGCTCTTTGCCGCCGCCGCGGAGATCGTTCCGCTGCAGCTCTTCGCCTACTATGTGGCGAAGGAGAACGGCTGCGACATCGACAAGCCCCGCAACCTCGCAAAATCCGTTACCGTGGAGTGATTCCGCCCCGAAAAAAAGGCATGCCCTGCGCGCCGCTTCGGAATCGGCGGAATTTTTCTCTCCGGCCGGCGGGTGGGCAGCCGGAATCGAACACAGGCACGGCCGCAGAAGATACTGCGGCCGTATTTTTTGGTGTGGGCGGCGCCGCCGCATCGGGAAAACCGGGCGGCTTTTCCGGGTACCGCCGGACGGAGCGGATGGCTTTGCTGAAACTTACGCAGACTGCGGGCAGAGCACCGCGTCTATTTGACCCGAATCTGTGGGATCCCACAAATTCCAAATAAAAGAGTTGGATAATTTGTACGCAAAAAGTGCTTGACTTTTGGACTTTACAGGGTTAAACTATACCACAGCAAAGCACGAAAGAATTCGGACGAAAGGAGCCGCCGAAAGATGAAAACCGTTTCGAGAATCCATACGATGTCCCCGTGTTCGGCGGATTTCTGCGCCCGTTTCTTTACGAAACCGGCCCGTTTTTTTGCGGGTCTGGTTCTGCATGCCTATTATTACTATTACTATTACTATGAGTTCACGCGGCCACAAAACGTCTGAATCGACCGGCGCTCAACTTGCCTTGATACTGAGCGGCCCCGTCAGTTTGGACGGGGCCGTTTTTGTATAGGAATTTCTGAAACATCAAACAATAAAAAGGAGAAAACGAACATGAAAAAAGTATTTGGCGTCGTGATGGCCCTGCTGATGGTGCTGTCCCTGGCCGCCTGCGGCGGCGAAACTCCCGAAACCACGGAGCCGGAAACTTCCTCCGAAGCTGCCGGCGAAACTGAAATCTCCGAAGCGGAGAGCACGGATACCTCCGACGAGACTTTTGTCGTCGGCATCTGCCAGCTTGTGCAGCATCCGGCGCTGGATGCCGCCACCCAGGGCTTTGAGGACGCCCTGACCGAGGCGCTGGGCGACCGCGTCACCTTCGATCTGCAGAACGCCTCCGGCGACGCCCCCACCTGCGGCACCATCGTCAACGGCTTCGTCTCGAGCAATGTGGATCTGATCATGGCGAACGCCACTTCCCCGCTGCAGGCCGCCGCCTCCGCCACCAGCGAGATCCCGATCCTCGGCACCTCCGTCACCGACTATGCGACCGCGCTTGAGATCGATAGCTGGACCGGCACCGTGGGCGGCAACATCTCCGGCGCCTCCGACCTTGCCCCGCTGGATCAACAGGCCGCGATGATTCAGGAGCTGTTCCCCGACGCGAAAAACATCGGCCTGCTCTACTGCTCCGCCGAGGCCAACTCCCAGTTCCAGGTCGACCAGATCACCGGGCTCCTTGAGGCGGCGGGCTATACCTGCACGCCGTTCGCATTTACGGATTCCAACGATGTCGCCTCCGTGGCCCAGGCGGCCTGCGACAGCTCCGACATCATCTACATTCCGACCGACAACACGGCCGCTTCCAACACCGAGGCCATCGCCAACGTGGTCCTGCCCGCCAAAATCCCGGTCGTCGCGGGAGAAGAGGGCCTCTGCAAGGGCTGCGGCGTCGTGACGCTCACGATTGATTACTATGAACTCGGCCGCACCACCGGCGAGATGGCGGTACAGATCCTGACCGGTGAGGCGGATATCTCCACGATGCCGGTGCAGTACGCGCCGAGCGTAGTCAAGAAATACAACGCGGCCAACTGCGCGGCGCTCGGCATCACGGTGCCCGAGGGCTACACGGCGATTGAGGAATAACCCGAAAAAATCTTTTCGCAAAAAGCGAGCGAAGGGGGAAATCCCTCTTTCGCTCCTTTTTGCGGAATTCCCGGCGATGCCATTTCAACCTGATGGGAGAATTGTTTTATGGATTTCATTCTGTCCCTGCTCAATTCCATGCCGGGCGCCGCGGCGCAGGGCGTGATCTGGGGCATCATGGCGATCGGCGTCTTTCTCACGTTTCGCGTGCTCGATGTGGCCGATCTGACGGTGGACGGTTCGCTCGCCACCGGCGGCGCGGTCGCCGTCATGCTGATCCGCATGGGATACAGCCCGTGGGCGGCGCTGCTTTGCGCGTTTCTCGCCGGCCTGCTGGCGGGCCTCGCGACCGGCTTCTTTCACACCTTCTGCGGAATTCCCGCGATCCTCGCCGGCATTCTGACGCAGCTCGCCCTGTATTCGGTGAATCTGCGCATCATGGACAACAAGTCCAACCAGCCGGTCGGCGTGGATAAGTACGACCTGCTGGTCTCTCAGCGCTATGTGCGCGACCTGACTTTGGAGAATCCGCTGCCGCTGCTGATGCTCTTCACCGCGGTGCTGATCGCGCTGCTCTACTGGTTCTTCGGCACCGAGTGCGGCTGCTCGATCCGTGCCACCGGCGCGAATCCCGAAATGTCCCGCGCGCAGGGCATCAACACGAATTTTAACATCGTGCTCGGCCTGATGCTTTCCAACGGGCTCGTGGCCGCGTCCGGCGCGCTGCTCGCGCAGTATCAGGGCGCCGCCGACATCAACATGGGCCGCGGCGGCATCGTGATCGGCCTTGCGGCGGTCATCATCGGCGAGGTCGTGTTTGGAAAGATCTTCCGGAATTTTTCGCTGAAGCTGCTCAGCGTCTCCATCGGCGCCGTCGTCTATTACATCGTGATTCAGGTTGTTTTGAAGCTGGGGCTCAACACCAACGACCTGAAGCTCATCACGGCGCTGATCGTCGCGGTTTTCCTTGCCGTGCCGTACTGGAAGAGCCGCTGGGCGCAGAAATTCAGAAAGAGAGGTGTCCGCAGTGCTTGAGGTTACCAATCTCTGCAAGACGTTCAATCCCGGAACCGTCAACGAAAAGATTGCGCTGGACGGGCTTTCCCTGACGCTCCGCGACGGCGATTTCGTTACGGTCATCGGAGGCAACGGCGCGGGAAAATCCACGCTGCTGAACGCGGTCGCCGGCGTCTGGCCGGTGGACGGGGGCAAGATCTTCATCGACGGCGTCGACGTCACCGGCCTGCCGGAGTACCGGCGCGCCCGGTATATCGGCCGCGTCTTTCAGGATCCGATGATGGGCACCGCGCCCACCATGCAGATTGAGGAGAATCTCGCGCTGGCCGCCCGCCGCGGCTGCAGCAGGACGCTGCGGGCCGGCATCACGGGCGCGGAGCGGGAGGAATACCATGAGAAGCTCAAAATGCTGGAACTCGGTTTGGAGAACCGCATGACGACGAAGGTCGGCCTGCTCTCCGGCGGCCAGAGGCAGGCATTGACGCTGCTGATGGCGACGCTCCGGGAGCCGAAGCTGCTGCTGCTCGACGAGCATACGGCGGCGCTCGACCCCGCGACTGCCCAGAAGGTGCTCGATCTGACCGACCGCATCGTGGAGGAACACCACCTGACGACGCTGATGATCACCCACAACATGAAGGACGCCCTTCGCCACGGCAACCGGCTCATCATGATGAATGAGGGAAAAATTATTCTCGACATCTCCGGCGAGGAGAAAAAGCGCCTCACGAAGCAGGATCTGCTGAACAAATTTGCGGAGGTCTCCGGCAGCGGTTTGGAGACGGATCGCGTGCTGCTCTCCTGAGCGAGGATATCCTTTTTTTACAGCTTCAAAAAACAACGAGCCGCCTGTTGGTACGGAGGTTTTCCGGAGCCGCGCCGGATCGGGGTGCGCTTTCCGGCATTTCGGAAAAAAAGACTCCGGTGCCTGACGGATTCTTCCCGCCCGGCCGCCGTTTCTTTCCCGTACCGTCCTGCTTTGCTTTTGCGGTGCCCGCCTGCCGGATCCGCGGAAGAATCCCGACATTTTCCCGAAAGCGGGAGCGGATTTCTCCGGCGGTTCGTCAAAAATTTCAGGTTGACATTTGCGCGGATTGATCGTATAATGCTCCTAACAACAAAATACCAAAACCGTTGAGTAAGAAGAGTAGCGTTGATCACTCACTCCCAGAGAGCCGCAGCCGGTGAAATTGCGGCAGCAGAAGTCATCGTGAATGGACTTATGAGGGCGGCCGAAAGCGTAAGCAAGTAGTAGCCGACGGGGACCGCACCCGTTATCAGAGCGGCCTGCATGACAAGTGCAGGGCAGAGCGGATGATTATATCATCAACTTGGGTGGTACCGCAGGAAATGAACTCCTGTCCCTTGACTGGGACGGGAGTTTTTTGTTTTTATTCAGGAGGTTTTATGATGAGACAGACAAGACGATGGCGACTTTTTCAGAAAACGATCCAAATTCACACATTTGATTTTTGAAAGAAGAAAAGGAGATTACTAACCATGAAAAAATTCATTTCCGTTCTTTTAGCCGCCGTCCTGATGCTCTCTCTGGCCGCCTGCGGCTCCACCTCCTCCGGCGAAGAGGAAACTTCCTCCGAAACGGAGGGCTCCGCCGCCGAAACCGTCTCCGAATCTGAGACGCAGACCCCCTCCGCCAAGTACCTGATCGGCATCTGCCAGTATGGCGAGCACGCCTCGCTCGACAACTGCCGCGAAGGCTTCCTGCAGGGGCTCATTGACTCCGGCCTGCTGACCGCGGATGATTTTGAAATCGATTACCAGAACGCCGGCTTCGACGACGCCGTCACGACCCAGATCGCCCAGAGCTTTTCCGCCGAAAATGTGACGCTGATGTGCGCCATCGCGACTCCGGCCGCGACCGCCTGCTATGCCGCCGCCGAGGATAAGGATATCCCGGTGATCTTTACCGCCATCACCGACCCGGCCGCGGCGAAGCTGGATTCCGGCAACGTCACCGGCACCTCCGACAAGCTCCCCGTGGAGGCGCAGCTCGACCTGATCCGCACTCTGCAGCCCGACGCCGACACGATCGGTATCGTCTACACGAGCAGCGAGCCCAACTCCGTCTCCGCCATTGCCGAATATGAGGCCAAGGCCGGCGACTACGGCTTCACGATTGAATCCATCGGCGTCACCGCGCAGTCCGAGGTCACGCAGGCCGTCGACACGCTGATTTCCAAAGGCG
>Ga0208826_1002535_pt1 | contig 13501 bp, 15 predicted proteins | sample AD_UKC115_MetaG_FD_184451 | JGI IMG/M metagenome (GOLD analysis project Ga0208826, IMG submission 184451) | Active sludge microbial communities of municipal wastewater-treating anaerobic digesters from Hong Kong - AD_UKC115_MetaG (SPAdes)... | ecosystem: Engineered > Bioreactor > Anaerobic >...
TCTCACCAAGATTACAGTGATGTGATTAGTGCGGTTCATCCTTAACACCAAGGATATATTTTTACCTATTCACATACAACCAATCATCATAATCCCAAAATTCTAAGAACATTTTCCTAGGAGAAATAAAAAACAAGGGGATGTGATGTTATTTCAGTAATAGACGAACCTAACCCTAAAGCAATCCAAAATACTACAAATGGAATAATTCGAAGCCGAATAATCCGTAATTCCCAGGGAGAAACTATTGACCACCGGATTGTAGATGTCAATGAAGCTTTCCAGAACATTACCGGACTTGATTGCTTGGAAGTTAAGGGTAAGAGTAATAAAGAAGTTTTTGAAGACCCCTTATTTTTAAATGTATTCAAACAAATGGAATCCATGGAAAATTCAGAGAGCTTTGAGGAATATTCAGTTCAATTCAATAAACACCTGGAAATTTTCTCGTTTTCTGTAGGGAAAGATGAATACGCCACTATTTTTAAGGATATATCACAACGTGAGCTTTTTTTAAGGAAGAAAGAAGAATTGGAAAAGGAAATAACTTCCCGCCTAAAACAACAATCCGCACTATCCGAAATAAGTCAACTAACCCTATCAAATGCTTCTTTAAAGGAAATATTCCACAAGACAACAGAGATATTAGCCGAAGCTCTCCAGGTGGATTACAGTAAAATTTTAAGGCTGTTACCCCAAGAACAGCAATTTATAATGGAAGCCGGAGTAGGATGGGAGGTTTCTGGCCGTGATAACTATATTATCCCAAACAATCTTGAATCACAGGCTGGTTACACCTTACTTTCTGAAAAGCCAGTGGTTGTGGAGGATCTTTCCCTGGAAACCAGATTTTCAGGACCACAACTACTTGTGGATCACGGGGTTACCAGCGGGATGAGTGTTATTATTGGGCCCCTAGAGGATCCCTATGGTGTAATGGGAGTTCATACGGTTGAACACCGTATATTCAGCCCCTTTGATGTAGAATTCGTACAGGCCGTGGCCAACGTCCTGGCCAACATCATTAACCAGAACCGTATCTCCCATGAGCTGGAAGAAAGTGAGATGCGCTACCGTTTACTGGCGGAAAATGCATCAGACATGATATCCACCCATAAAACAAGTGGAAATTATAGTTATGCTTCTCCTTATTCTTTGGAACTAATAGGCTACCTTCCAGAAGAACTTAAAGGAAAAAGTGCATTTATTTTTATTCATCCGGATGATATTGAATCTGTGAAAGAAAATCAGGCCAAATTACTGTCTTCTGGAAATATTGTTATCTCCAATTACCGTTTGAAACATAAGGAAGGTGATTATGTTTGGGTGGAGTCTACAGCAAGAATTTTAGACCCTCAAACAGGGGAAATAATTGTTATAACCCGAGACATATCCGAAAGGATGGTGGCAGAACAGGAACTTAGGAGTTCTCTTAAAGACAAGGAGATTTTACTCCAGGAAATTCATCACCGGGTTAAAAATAATATGCAGATAATCTCCAGCCTCCTGAACCTTCAATCGAATTTTATCACAGATCCAGAGGCTATAGGTGTATTTCGTGAAAGTCAAAACCGGGTTAAGAGTATGGCCCTCCTCCACGAGAACCTTTACCAGTCCCGGGAAATGGACAAGGTGGATTTTAAACAGTACGTGAAAAAATTAACAGATAACCTGCTGAGCACCTACAGTACCCACTCCAGTCACCTGAAAACCGAGATATCATCAGAAAATGTTAAATTAAATATCGAAACTGCCATACCCTGCGGACTCATCATCAATGAACTTTTAACCAACAGCTTAAAATATGCCTTCCCCCCTGGAGAAAAAGGCACAGTTTATCTGAAAATCAAGGCTATTGATGATAAATACGTTCTTATCCTGGGAGATAACGGGGTAGGACTGCCCCCTAATTTTGACCTGGAATCCACGGATACACTGGGACTGCGTCTGGTACACAACCTAGTGAACCAGATAGATGGCGAATTAAAGGTCAAAAATTCCAAAGGAACCTGTTTTGAGATCGTATTTAGAGAATTGCAGTATAAAAAGCGAATATAAAGTATTTTCGTTGATTTAACCTAAAATTCGTAACAGAATTTAAAAAAAAGAATCAAAAATTAATAGGAATTTAATGAAAATAAAATCCAAATAATTCCACTAATCAATTCCCACGACTCGGATATTCTCCCGCTCTTCAGGGGGGACTGGTACTTCCACAGTTGCTGTTCCATAGCAGGGTTTGGTGTAAGGTAGCATAATGGTGCCCTTCTCCTCGTTAATACCTATGGGGACAGGAGGTATCCCTATGATACGGGCCCCTACAATTTTCTCTCCAGGTTTAACATGAACCACTTCCGGGGCGTTTTCTTCTATAAAGCGAGCACAATCCTTAAAGCCAGATCTAGTCATGTGTATTTCGTAGTCTTCTGATTCACGGAGGTAGGTATCAAGACAAAACATATCAGGAGTCCCCCTCTTTATCAATTTTATCCAGTGCCCGGTCCAGTCGTACCCGTAGTGGGGTAGGATTATGGTATGCTCTGGCCGAGACAATATCGGCATTGGTGTTTTCCCTGACTGAATTTTCAAAGTTTTCCAGTTTTTCCGGGTCACGGTGGAAGACCAAGGCCAGGCTTTTGGTGCTGAGGATGTGATAGAATGTTACAAAGTAGCTAACTGCAGCGTCTTTAGCCACAAATCCCAGGAGAAGATCAAATTCCCCTTCCTCCAAATTATCCAGGCAGGATTCAATATCTATCTTGTTCTGCACATAGTACTCCACTGGATCAGCTACCTCCACCAGTTTCTTGGCTGAGGGGGTGCTGGCCACAGTAACTTCATATCCCATTTCCGTTAATTTATGGGCAGAGTAGATTGTTAAAGGAGTTTGTGAGGGTGATTCAGGGCATCCTAACAAAATTATGGCTTTTTTCATTACATCACCTTTTTTATCCTACTTTTTCTTAATCAGTACCACGTGTCCCACCACCAGGGCACTCAGCAAGAGGAAAGTCAGTAGCGCAGTTCCATTTATAGAACGGTTCATTAAAAACAAACCCATGGTTCCCTGGGCAATGAAGGCAGTCAAAGATCCTATTAAAAGGGCTTCCCTCCCTAAACAGGTTTTATCTCCATTTTCCCGCCTTTTGCGGTAGGAACGAAGCATGCGGAATCCGAGATACATCACCAGAATGAACCATCCCAGTAAGAATACCAGGAAGATATAGCCAAAGTCAAAGGCCACCCCAAATATACCTGGGAGCATATAATCAATAACATCCTTTTTAGTCACCAGTAACCCATAAAACAGGGGAAAAGGCAAACCAAACAGGGTGATTAATGCTATGGGTAATGATATGTATCCATCAGACCCTCCCATACAGGCATCACCCCAGTAACAGGATCCCAACTGGTGTCCAGTGAGGGTGGTGTTCTTTATCACCATGTCCAGGCTGGCTGTGGCGTAATTTTCGATCCTGGAGAGTCTAAGGAGTGGGCTAAGCACACTCATATCCAGAACCCGGGAAAGCAGTTCCAGACCTCCAAAACCAGCCAGGGCTATTATCACTACCATGGCCACTCTTTTCACAGTGAACACTGATTTCTGGCGGAATGATTTGGAAATTATGAAGAACCCTATGAACAGCCCGAATATCCACAGTAAGAGGAAAGACCGGTGCATCAACCCTCCGGCTATGGTTATAAAGATTATAATTCCCCACATGTAAATTTGCAGACTGCGGGTGTTTATTCCTGATTTTTTCATTATGGGAATGGCCGCCATTATGGTCACCACTGCCAGTAAAGCTAGTGGCCCGTAGGGGTGGGTAAACTCCGAATGGGAGAATCCGGGTATGAAAAGGAAGAGAGCATCCACTCCAAACATTAAAGCAAATCCTAGGGCCACTACCATGGCCACCAGCATAATTAAGTTTAAACCCAAGGGTGCCAGGTTCAAGATGAAGATAACCGCCAGTTGAAGTATAACTGCGATTTCTATGATGTACTGTAAATGAGTTTGAGCAATTAAAGCCATATTATATGATTCCTCCAATTTTAGAGACTTTATTCACTAAAGATGATTTAATAGTGAAATTCATAAAAATCATTAACCAGGCATAAAAGTATGGTCATTGACAATGAATTATTCCGATATTATAATTAAATTTTCTATTATTCCCATCTAAATGATAAATAGATGTAGTACCCAATTAAGGCATGATTTTACATTACCATGATCCTGATTTTTATATAGTTTATAAGGCATGTATTTAAAAGCTTTTGTAAAGAATTAAACTTCCACCTATAACCTTATTTCATGATATTATGAATATATGAGGCTTAATTATAAATAAAAAATTAAACTAAGTCTTTATTTTATAAGCATTGCCTAGAAAAAGTTTTAACAAGGAAAAACCCCTCATTAATATTTCCCCTGAACATTATATCCAGTTAGGTAATACTTCCCTGGTCCTGGTGCAGCCATTAAGTTTAAATACCGGAAAAGATGAAGTGTAGTAAGAGGGCTGGTAGCTCAGGTTGGTAGAGCGTCGCCTTGGCATGGCGGAGGCCCCGGGTTCAAATCCCGGCCAGTCCATTATCATACTAACAAAACTATGCTTTTTTTATTTTAATGTTAAATAGAACTTCAAATCAAGAATAAAACATTAAATCTAATTCCAAGAAAGATAAACTTTTTTGATGATTTAAATCTCCGCGTGTTCTCCTTTTTTTATAATTCTAAAGTGTAAAAAAAACCTTTTTATAATCCTTTTTGGGATAATTCATAAATTCTTCGGTTAGTTTGTTGAAACCTCCAATAGAAAAAACAGAAGAGGAAGAATAAAAAATCTGACTAAAAAAAAGATTTGAACAATCCGTTAATAGCCAGATACCGGAGAATAGGGGTACTAACCTTCGCCAGCCTGATATATACTGTCAATGATTATTTTAAACAGGTCATCAGTGGAAAGCTGGGGACGGTGATGATTGTCCTGGAGAAGTTCCCGGGCCAATCCCACTATTTCATCAGGGTGAGTAGAGCGTTTCATTAGACCCTTTTCAATGTAATAGGAATCCACAGAAAGTAGTTCACCGGGGTAACAGGAGATCACGGGAGTTCCCAGGAGAGCTGCTTCCCTGTTCATGGTCCCCCCAGCACCTATCACCAAGTCACAGGCCTTCATGAGGCTGAAAGTGTCCACCGGTGGTTTTATCAACGTGATCTTTTCATCATTTTCAAATATTTTCTGTTGTTCCCAGAAGCGGGGTATCACTAGTATGTTGGCCTGATCCTCCAGTGCTTCCACTATGGGTGAAAGAACAGTTTTCCTACAATCTGCCTCCAAATATGATGCCAGTGCCGGTTCTGGCCTCATAAGTATGGTTTTTTCCTTTTCAAGATCCAGTTTAAGATCTTGGAATATGTTAGGGTTGTACTGGAAATCCACCAGGTGAGTGATCTCCGAAGTACCATTGTAGGGGTACAGATGGTCTGGATCAGCACCACAACGAATAACCGCTTCCCTATCAATCACTTCCGGTAAAATGATCCTATCACAAAGGGATAAAGTGAGTTTATTAGCAGCTATGGCATGTTCATTATCCAAAACGTATACACTGGGTATTTTAAGGCCATAAGAAACGCGGGGAAGTTCAATGGAGTGTTTAGAAACCGCCACATCTGGTTTTTCCCGGCTTATGATCTGGGAAAGTTCGTAAGCCCTCTGTGTACTGCGGATGAGTTTTTCTTCCAGGCTTACTCCGTGCCATCCCACCAAATTGTATTCAATCCCAAACAAATCCAGGAGTCGGTGCACATCACCAAAACGGCGGGTAGTTACCAAAACTTCTTCCCCCTGATTCTCCAGGTAGCGGATTATGCTGTGGAAAAACCGTGCATGGGGGGAGTTAACAATATCGATCCATATCTTCAACCCATCACCTGCTCTAAGTCAAGTTCCAATCAAGTTCTAAATTAATCAATTAATCTAATCTTAACCTAATCAGTTATCGGTTATAAACCCGTCAATTGCTTTAATAACCTCTTCAAAACCAGTTCCAGTTTTTAGGCTGGTTTTGATTACTTGTACTTCGGAGTTTAACTCTTTGACGTCGCGGACCATCTTATCAGAATCAGCACCCACTGCCTCAGCTAGGTCCACCTTGTTGATGACCACCAGATCGGCATCCTGGAAGATCAGGGGGTGTTTTTCCACTGTGTCGTCCCCTTCAGTGACACTGATTACCACCATACGCATGTGGCTGCCCAGGTCAAAATCCACAGGGCAAATAAGGTTACCGACATTTTCAATGAATAATACATCTATATCTTCAAGGGGCATGTCATGAAGGGCATGTTCCACGAGATGGGCATCTAAATGGCATTCTTTGCCTGTGTTCAATCCCACCACTGGTACGTTATGATTTTCAAATCTACCAGCATCGTATTTACTAATAACATCACCGGCAATGACTCCGATCTTGTAATCAACCGCGTCGATTATGGCTTCTATGAGGGATGTTTTGCCAGATCCTATGGCTCCCACCACATCCACTGAAAATACGCGGTCTTTATCCAGTATTCTCTGATTTTTGCGGGCCAATTTCTTGTTGGCCACCATTATATCGTGTTGAACTTCCACTTCTGCAACTTTATGCATCCTTATCACTCTTTTTCTATTTTAATAGTTTTAACGTTACATTCTTTTCCAGTTAAGATTTCAACATTCCTCTCATCACACTGGGGACATTTAACAATGGACAGGTAATGATCAGAACCATCTGTATTGGCTAATCCAGTATAATCACAACTTCGACAATCAATCTCCACGGGCACATCTTCAATAATGATTTCTGCATCAGCAAGGAGTGTGTCCTCTACTATGACATCTAATAAAAATTTCAATTGCTCGGGATTTAACATGGTGAGCATTCCCACTTCAATAGTGACTTCAACAACCTCTGTGGCGTTATTTTTCTCTGCAGCATCTAGTACTGTGTCCACTATAGCCTGTGCCATGGATAATTCATGCATTGCGCTACCTCTCTTGACCTTGTATTTAACCTATGTTATGGGAAGCTTATTAATAAAGTTAACAAATAATTAAAAGTGAAAGTAAAAAACTGGTAGCTTCTTCCCTGATATAAATAAACCGGGGAATTGAAATAAGCCACCCGAAACTCTTTAGTAATATTTTAATTAATTTATGGTGATTTTTATGATAATTGGAGGATCTTCTTCCCAGAAACTAGCCGCTAATATTGCTCACGAAATGGACGATGTACTTTGTCCCCTTGAAACCCGTAAATTCCCTGATGGAGAACGTTACCTGAGAATTAAGAAAGAAGTGGATGACGGAGTGGTGGTGGTGCAGTCCACGGGTTTCCCCCAGGATGAGAACCTCATGGAACTATTCCTTATTTTAAAAACCCTCCGCAGTATGGGTGTTAACGACATCCGGACAGTGATACCCTACTTTGGTTATGGGCGGCAGGAAAAAAGTTTTAACTCCGGAGAAGCTGTCTCTGCAGAGGTGGTCTGCCAGTTGATAGAATTTGCCGGGGCCAGCTCAGTTTACAGTTTAAATCTTCATGAAAAGAACATCTGTGACCTGTTCCAGATACCCGCCTTCAATCTGTCAGCCATGCCAGCCATTGCCCATTATGTAGAGAAAAATGTGGAAGATCCAGTGATCATAGCTCCGGATAAGGGTGCCCTGGGTTTTGCTCAGGAAGTGGCCGAAATATTAGGCTGCCCATCGGATCATCTGGAGAAAATACGCTTATCCCCGGAGAAAGTGGAAACCAAACCGAAGAATCTAGATGTTGAAGGCAGAGATGCAGTTATAATCGACGATATCATAAGCACTGGGGGAACCATTGTAAATGCCTGCCAGATCTTGAAGGAACACCAAGTGGGCCAGATTGTGGTTAGCTGCGTGCACCCGGTACTGGTGGGTGACGCCCTTCTGAAGATATTCGCGGCGGGAGCTGACGATGTGGTGGGAACCAACACCCTGAAATCAGAGGTGAGTAATGTTTCTGTAGCCGGTTTAGTGGCTGAGGCCTTGAAAAAAGAGTAATTCCCGGATACAGTCAATATCCTAACCATATTTGTGTGAATAATATTCTGGTGAAAAAATGAAAAATTGGACCCCGGTGATTATAGGAATAATTTTAACTGCAGTGATTGGCCTGATTGGCATTTTCATTCCATTTTTAAGCATTCTGGCCCCAATTATTGGTGGTGCTGTAGCTGCCTACCTGGTGGGAGGAGATTATAAGGATGGTGCAGTTAATGGTGGTATTTCCGGTGCTTGTGGAGGGGCCATCATGGGATTTGTGGTCTTAGGACCTTTCACTGCAATTATTGGTGGCTTGGCTTTAGGTTTTATATTTGGCCTTATTCTGGGAATAATTGGTGGAATAATTGGAGTACTGATTAAAAGATAAACCTGGAGGGATGATAATGGTAAACTGGTCAGCAGTGGGAATCGGTTTTGTGGTCACGGTAGTGCTGGAGATAGTTGGTATTTTCTTCTTATCCCTAGATGCAGCAGTCTCAACATTCATAGGAGTTTTTGCCCCTATTATCGGGGGTTTAATAGCAGCATACTGGGCGGGTGGTAGTTACCGGGAGGGCATAACAAACGGAGGACTGGCTGCCGGTATGGGCTCCTTTATTGCCGCATTCATCGTACTCAGCGGGACAGATTTAATGCCCATAATCATAAGCGCGGTGATTAGTGGAGTTATTGGAGTGGTTCTAGGTATTATCGGTGGTCTGGTAGGGATATTATCCAAAAAACAAGGAAAAGAGAAATTTCCCCCTGAAAAACCATCTGAAGAGGATTAAAATGATGAAAATCCCCCAAAAAATCTCATTTTTAGTTCCACTAACTTAAACTTTTTTTTTATTTAATTTTATCCTCAATTTTTCTTTAATTCAATTTCTTTAATTTGTTTATGCTAGATCATCCCTTATTCTGAACAAATTTCTCCACATATTCCCTATAAACTAAATTCCAAAGTTTTAATTCCATATTATATTCCAAATAAATCAATTCAATTTGGCCGCACCCATATCTATCCCCTTCATCTACCAGTTAGTGATATACCTTGAATGATAAATGGCCTTAGATGGAGTGGAGCTTGTTTTATTTTCAAAAGGAATACAAAACCTATATTATAAAACACCGCCCAAATAGTATTAGGAGGGGTTGTCTTGGTGAGACTTAATTTTGGGGATAAGGAGTATGTGGGGCAAAAAAGCCAGATCTTTGGTGAGTTACTTTTTTTAAAAAATATAATACAATTTAAAAGATCAGCACATCCCAATGACCTTACTCTTAATGAACTTATTAAAAAAAACGATAACTATCTAACGAACGATAATCACCAAGTAAAATGGAATAATAATTCCCAAATTAAAGGTAATCTTTTTTATAACTCTTTTATGCCCGAGATGGAAGTACCAAATTCATTTTTCAAGCCGGGTGGAAAGAAAAATTTTCGAGGGACAGTATAACCAGTGGAGGACCAGATAATGAATCCAGATACGGTTGACAGACCCGGAGTAGATAAAGAAATTCTGGCTTCCTTGAAGTTAAAAGCTGAACTGAAGTTACTTCCCATAGTTTTACGTGCTGTTCGTGATGTTGCCTACAATTATGGCCTCGATAAGGCTTCAGTGCGGGATCTAGAGCTGGCCACAGAAGAAGCCTGCCATAACGTCATTGAACATGCATATGAACCCGGTGAAGAGGGTTATTACCAGGTGAAGATTCACCGTGAACCTACCTGTTTCCGGATTACAGTACAGGACCAGGGAATGCCCTTTAATCTTCAGCGTCTAAATAGGGATGAAACTTCAGATATAGGAGTAAAATTAATGCGGGCCTGTACTGATGAAATTAGAAGTAGGTATCTGGGAAAAAGGGGTAAAGTGGTGGAACTGGTTAAAAATTTCTCATTTGAATCTGTAGAAGATCTAGATGTGCCCACAGTACAGCCCAATGCCGTGAAGATGGCTTCTGCTTCTGAAAAGCTTACTTTGAGGTTAATGCGTCCAGATGAAACTGTTTCCCTGGCCCGCCTGATATACCGGGTCTACGGTTACACCTATCCCCACGAGGATATCTATTACCCTGAAAAGTTCGCTTCACTCTTAGAGTCCGGCCTGGTGACCTCCTGTGTGGCGGTGAATGAACAGGATGAAATTGTGGGCCATCTAGGAGTTTTCCTGGAAACTCCGGAAGACCATGTGGGAGAATCTGCCCTGGCTGCAGTTGACCCCCGTTACCGGGGAAGGGGACTTTTCCCTAAAATGAAGAAGATGATGATGGAAGAAATAGCGGCCAAAGGAATTTTAGGCCTGTATAGTCGGGCAGTTACTGTTCATATGGCTTCTCAGAAATCCAATGTTAAGATGGGTTCCAAAGAAACAGGATTTATACTGGCCCATTCACCTCCCACCACCATCTTCAAGAAAATGAAAACAGAACCAGCCAGCATCCGCCGAACTGTGGCCCTTTTTTACGTGCCGGTGGTTCCCGACCAGGAACAAACTGTATTTTTACCCTGTAAACACCAGGAAATCATCCGTAAAATTTACAACCACACCGGACTAAGCCGAGTGATTAAAAAGGCAGACCCCGAAAGCATGAATTTGGCCCCCCATTCCCATATACATTCCCATGTTTTGCCAGAAATGGCCAGTGCATTTTTAAGGGTTAAATTGTTTGGTGTGGACTTTATCGATGAATTAAAACTACAGATCCGGGATTTGAAACTGCGCGGAACCGAACTTATTGTACTGGATCTGCCATTAAAAGACCCTAACACCGCTATTTTATTTCCAGAAATTGAAAATATGAAGTTCTTCTTCGGTGGAATCATGCCCGAGTATCTGGAGGGGGATTCCATTCGCCTGCAGTACCTCCATAATGTGGCCTTTGACCCGGAAAGTGTGGATGTTTACTCGGAATTTGCCCGGGAGATATTTGACTATGTGGTAGGCGAGTGGAAGAAACATAACCTGGAATGATGGCCAGAAATTAATATTCAAAGAATTTAAAAAAAAACAATTGAGCAAGGATGGTGCAGAAATGGAAATAAATCAAAAAACAAGAAATGATGTGGAAATAATATTTATAACTGGTCGGTTAGACGCCTACAACTCAAACTTAGTGGAAAAGAAGTTAAACGAGATCATTGCCTCTGGTAAAATAAATATAGTCGCTGACCTTGAGGGAGTGGAGTACATAAGCAGCTCTGGTCTGAGGGTGATGCTTTCATCCCTGAAAAAGTTGGATAAACTGGGTGGTGCCCTGAAACTATGCTCATTACAACCCTATGTAGGGGAAGTCTTTGAAATTGCAGGATTCACCCAACTTTTCGAAGTCTACGACGAAAGTAATGACGCAGTATCCAGTTTTTCTGATAATTAAACCATACCAAAACAACTTATAATTCAACTGTAGAACAACAACTATAACTTCATATCAATTAAATTGGATTTAAATTTAGTGATTAAATAAAGTACTAGTAAATCAGAAAGATTTCCATGGACACCATATCCCTCACTATTTTAACCGACCTGGTAGAAAAAATCTGCGTAATATTTGTCCTAGCATATATATTAACACGTTTAAAATATTTTACCGAAGTTATTGACGGTAAATTAACTATTAAAAATCAATTAATTCTTATATTCATATTTGGCGGAATATCAATTTATGGTTCTTACTCCGGAGTGGATATTTTTGGTGCGGTGGCCAATGTACGTGATCTGGGCCCCATGGTAGCCGGATTAATTGGTGGGCCCATTGTAGGATTAGGGGCAGGGTTGATTGGAGGTTTACATCGTTTAACCATGGGTGGATTCACCTGCATTCCCTGCTCCCTGTCCACAATCCTAGCCGGGGGATTGGCCGGCATTATTTATCTGGCCAACAAAAAACACTTTGTAGGCATTGGCGGGGCAGTTCTATTCTCGGTTTTGATGGAAAGTTTTCACATGTTACTGGCACTAATACTGGCCTCTCCCTTTTCACAGGCACTGGGAGTGGTTGAAGATTTATTCATCCCCATGATACTGGCCAATGCTGTGGGAATGTTCATCTTCGCTCTGATGATATCCAACCGTATAAAGGAACGTAAAACAAAAAAAGAAAGGGACAAACTTTCGGCTCAATTGGAAAGAAGAAAAAAAGAACTGGAGATAGCTCAACAAATCCAGGAAAGTTTCCTGCCTCACACCATACCGGTGATCAAGAACTACGATCTGGCGGCCAGCAGCATCCCTGCCCAGGAGGTAGGGGGTGACTTCTATGATTTTATCCCCATCACCGGCAAACAGACCGGGTTAACCATTGGTGATGTTTCTGGTAAAGGAATACCCGCCGCGCTTTTCATGGCCTTTTCCCGTACACTGCTACGGGCCAAAGCCTGCCGTAACCCCGGAGTGGGCCGGATGATAGAAAGTGTCAATAACTTCATTAACGATGAACCTCACTCCAACATGTTTGTAACCTTGTTTTACAGTGTTCTGGACAATGCCCAGAATACTTTAACCTTCGTCAATGCTGGTCACAACCCCCCGCTACTTCTTCGAAAGAAAAATGGAGATATCATCAGGTTAAGCACGGGAGGGGTGGTTTTAGGTGCCATGAAGGGCCTTAAAATGAATGAAAAAACCATAGACCTCCAGGCAGGAGATCTGCTGGTTTTGTATACTGATGGAATCACCGAAGCCATTAACCAGCAGGAAGACCAGTTCGGTGAAGAGCGCCTTATTGAACTTCTTAAAGAAAATCAGGAATTATCATCCGGGGATTTAAAAAACCTTATCATAGACCAAGTGTATGATTTTGCATCCCGCACTCCCCAAGCCGATGATATAACCCTTATGGTGCTGAAGAGAGTTTCATAAGCACCTTAAGTAGATTTTATAAATGAAAGTCTCAAGAATGTTGAATAAATGGAATTCTCAAGGTTAAATGGGGTCTTAGAGGAGAGTTATAAATGGAAGAGAAATTTACACTCCATGTAATGGCTGATCTGAAAAATTTGTCCACCATTGGTGAATTCATCAAGGGATGTGCCAGTAAACTTGGTTTGGACAGGAAAGGGGTTTTCCAGTTAGAACTGGCAGTGGATGAAGTTACCTCCAATATCATCCTCCATGGTTATCCCCAACAAAGTGGCCCGATCCACCTCCTGATTTGGAAGGAACAGAAAAAAATCTATATCCAGATTCAGGATAGAGGTGAACCATTTAATCCTTTAAATGCAGATAAACCAGATTTATCCACTGCTCTTGAAGAAAGATCACCCGGTGGTTTGGGAATTCATTTCCTTAAGACAGTAACCGACGCGGCCTATTACCATTTCCACGATGGAAAAAACATTCTAACCCTGGTTAAAAATATAGATGGATAAAAAGAGATAATATTCCTCATTAATATAATTAAAACCCAGTGAATATATTAAAATAGAT
>Ga0208826_1002536_pt1 | contig 13496 bp, 8 predicted proteins | sample AD_UKC115_MetaG_FD_184451 | JGI IMG/M metagenome (GOLD analysis project Ga0208826, IMG submission 184451) | Active sludge microbial communities of municipal wastewater-treating anaerobic digesters from Hong Kong - AD_UKC115_MetaG (SPAdes)... | ecosystem: Engineered > Bioreactor > Anaerobic >...
AAACAACGGCCTCTCGCCGATCTGCAATCCACCATTTCATCTCTTGCGGAGTGGATAAAGCGTTTATAGTCACTTTGTTCAAGCCATTCTATCATGGCAGTCAGTGCCGCCCAGTTCCGGCCATAGTCGTAAATAATCACTTTTTCTTTTGTCACCCGGCTCATCTCAGTATACAATCTGGATCGATCTTCCTTCTGCATACCATGGGCAACATAAGCGGCAATGGATATGTCAAATGTTTTGTCAGCAAAGGGAAGCTGATCCAACGCATCAGCCTGGATGAATGGAATGTTATGATTCTCAGTCTTCCTTCGTGCGGATTCAAGCATTCGTGCGGCACGGTCAATTCCGGTTGGCATCATACCCTTGTCTCGCAGGACTGATGTGAGAGCACCGGGACCGCAGCCAATATCCACAACTGTTTTATTGGGATCCAAATCAATTTCAGTAGATATCGCTTTGAGTACTCCTGAAAAACGATCCTTTTGGCGTAGATAAAACATACCGTAAACCGGCGCGATGCTATTAAAGAGTAAGTTATGCCATAGTTCATTCAAGAATAAACTCGTTAAGATAAAATAAAAACGTTTAAATGTACGAATAATTTCCTTTGCCGCTCCTTTTTACCTGGTATAAAGCTTCATCTGCTTTCGAAATCAGCATATTCAGAGATGTTCCATCTTTCGGGAAGAAACTAATTCCAAGGCTGCAGCTTACATTGATACGAAATCGGCTGCCATCCTCTTCCTGCACAATTTTATATTCTGCAGAGATCTTTTCAAACAAACGGCTGATAAATTTCGGAGCATTTTTTTCATCCTGGATATCATGATAGTAGATAAGGAATTCGTCTCCGCCTGTACGTATGATTAAATCATCGTCTCTAAGTTCCTGTTTGATACGGGTAGCCAAATACTTCAACACCTTATCACCAACCAGGTGTCCGTAGGTATCATTGATATTCTTAAAATCATCCACATCCAAAACGACCAGGCAGCTGATGAGTTTCTTCTCTGCTGAATCGTTAATACGCTCCAGCAGGATCGTCTCTAATGCATGACGATTATAAGCCCGAGTCAGCGGGTCACGTTGTACTTTCTCTTTTAGTTCATCCTCGGTTTTCTTTTTCTCAGTAATATCATCAACAACAATATTCGCACCGATGATTTTCTCATTTTCCTTGATAGGAGTAAAAAATACTCGCAGCCAGCAATATTTTCCCCATAAACTGGTATAGCCCATTTCAAACGAAATCTGCCGATCTTTTATCATACATTCCTTCAGCTTTTCTGAAAAACCGGCTGCTTTCAGTTTAGGAAAATCAAGAAGATTAATGCTTCTTGTAGCATCATATGAAGGCGAATCCATAATTTCAATCAGCTTCTTATTGGCATAGGTTATCGTTCCTTTGCAATCACAGGATATAAAACCGATCGGAGCGAACTCAGCTAGCGTATAAAACATTTTCTGATTCGTCTGCAATGCAACATCGAGACGGTTTTTTTCCATGAAAAGGGAAAGCTGAGAAATATACAACAGCAGAAGGTTTTGATTTTTTAATGAATGGTCTTTCGTAAAAAAGAGTGTGAAATCACCGAGTACTTTCCCTTCTCGTGTGATTTTGGCAATTACAGTGATACCAAGCTTGAATATATTTTCAAGTTGTATAATGACCTTTTTCGGAAGCACCTTTCCTGTCAGATCGTGCAGCGTTTCAAAAACCGTAATATCTTTATCTTTTGTTCTTTTTTCTCGCTCAGGATCATAAGCCCAGGTCTTGCCGATGATTTGGAAATCAAGCATCTCACATATTTTTTTCAGTTGATTGGATACGCCACAAAGTGATATGGTCGAAAAATCACGCCCGTTTTCGTGAAACAAATTAAATGCAGCATAATCGGCTCCGGAAATTTCATAGGCAAATTTCGTTATTTGATCATAATTGATCTGATTGCCGATATTATTGATAAAATATTGAGCAATTTCCTGCATTTTCAATTCAATCGTTTTATTTTGAAAAATGGTAACAAATCGGCTCTTTTCGGATGAATATGCAATGACTGAATAATAGCGGCTGAATTCTGTCGAATATTCCTGGAAATCCACGGTCGATTGCTCTGTTACGACTTTTTCATAAAGATGAACCCATTTCATCGCCTGGTCTTTATCCTGCGCAACATCCTGTACATACCGTTTATTAAGAATATCTTCCTTTTTCAAACCGGTTAATTCCTCAAATGATTGATTGACATCCAAAAATATATAATCAATCATCCGATTGTTTTCATCAAAAACAGCCTCATGATACGCAAAAGCGCAAGAGTTCTTGTGAACGGCTTCATAATATGGATTATGATCGATCAAACCTTGCCTCCATTGTGTCTATTCATTCCTACATAGTTCGATTGAAACCACGATACCATAAAAAATAGAAATACCTTTCATTTGGAACAACAATTCGAAAAATGCGGAGAATCCTTTGTTATTGATATGTTGCTACGCTTCGCGCAGAAAACATCACGATAACAATTTTTTCCTTCATCGTTTGAATAGCGAGTCGATATTCTAAATTCCTTTCGTTTTAAGAAAATGAACTGGAAATATCAGGCTATTTTGCTCCATTCCTTTCTAAAATTTGATCCAATGTCTTTGAATTACGTCCCAGTTCCAATGCGGCATCTTCATTAATTGGACGACTGATCAGGTATCCCTGAACCATATCACACCCGCATCGATACAAATATTGAAGCTGTTCTTCATACTCAACACCCTCTGCGACAACAACATGTCCGACCTTGTGCGCCATGGATATAATATCCGATACAAAGGATAACTCAGGATTCATCTGCATGAGATTGTTGATGAATTCTTTATCAATTTTCAAACAATCGACATTTAATTCATGTTCGCGAGAAAGTGATGAATAACCCGTACCAAAATCATCAATGGCGATGTGAAAGCCAATTTCTTTCAATTGACCGAGTATGGAATTGATTTCCTCATAATTGGACGCAAATACGGATTCAGTGATCTCCAAGCAAATAGATTCCGGCTTAATCGGTATTTCATGGATCAGGCTCTGAATTATGCTGCAAAAGTCTTTATTTAACAATTGAATTACTGAAACGTTGATCGTTATATACAGCGTCCGATTTACAAAAGCGGCTAATTTCTTATAAAAACGGGAAGCCTGGATGATAATTTTTTTGCCGACAGGAATGATCAGTTTCGTTTTTTCTGCAATTGGAATAAATTCCAACGGTGAAATCAATCCGATTTTTCCTCCTTGTATCCTCGCCAATGCTTCGAACCCGCATATTTGATTGGTTTTCAGATCCAGAATCGGCTGGTACTGTAAAAACAGTCCGCCATCATTTTCGTCGGAAGCGGTTCTTGCAAGTTCATGTTTCACTTCCGCTTCACGGAGTAAACGCTTTTCCATATCAGCATCATAGAAACAAATCGCCAAATCCCGTTCATGAAGCTCAAGGCTGCGCTCGGATGCGATTAGAAGATTTTTTAATAATTGATTTATATCCCATTGATTCCTGGAATCAATTTCAGTCACACCAATTCCACAATTAATTCTTTCGACAGACAGCAACGGATCTAATAAATGGATAATTGTTTCGCAAAAGCTGATTAATTCCGCTTTTGTTTGATAGTCTTTAACATAGAAAACAAACCGGTTTTCGTAGGTATTAAAAAGCTGTCGCGTATCTGTGCAATATGGAAGAAGTACATCGACAATACTCCTGATAAACTCCTGCGTATAATGAAAACCATATATAGTTGAAAGGGATTGCACCGAACTCAGATTGATGGAGATCACAGCCCTTTTTATTCCCTGCTGCTCTCTTGCATCCATCTCTAATAAATTTTCCAAATAATTCCGGTTATACAAACCAGTCCATGGATCATGTTCAGTGGTGTAGCGCAATGTGTTTTCAATTTGTTTGCGATCAGAAATATCAATTACAATTCCTTCGAGCGCTTCCACTTCGCCCTTCTCGTTATAAATTCCTTCTCCCAGTTCAAGCACCCATTTGTGATCACCCTTCGCAGTAATGATCTCATATTCCTGTTGGAATGGTTTTTTCTCTTCAAGAATTTGTTTCCATTGATTCCATAATAAATTGCGATACTCCGGTGAAATTATCTCGTTATACGAAATATCTCGATTATTGATCAGGCTTTCCGGTTGATAACCCGTCAGTGAATAGCAGCCAGAAGATACATACTGCATAGTCCAATCAGGATCATAATTGCAGCGATAAGCCAGTCCCGGTAGATGGGAGAGAAGCACAGATTTGCTGCGCTCACTCTCCAGTAATTTTGCTTCGATTTCTTTTCGCCAGGTTATGTCCTGAACCAGACAGATATGAGTAAACAAATTACTTGTTGATAAGGTTAATGGCGCCACAACCATATGCACCCAGACAATCGACTCATCCGGTTTGATATAACGCTTATCCATGGCATAACTTTGAATTTCCCCTTCGCGAAGTTTTTTAAGGTTCTCACGATCTCGCTCCAGGTCATCCGGATGAGTAAAATTTCTCCAGCCAACTCTTGCTTGTTCTTCTTTCGTTCTGCCGGTAATTCTCTCATACATCGGATTTACATCAATCAGAATGTCATCTTCATTGTCAGAAATACCTGACCGTTGAGAAATTGCAATTCCAATCGGCGCCTGATGAAAAATAACATCATACGTCAGTCCTTGTTCCTGCAATTTTTGTTCATATGCATTTTGAATGCGAAGTAATTCGATATAAATCGCAACCCTGGTTCGCAATAAATCCATTTGAACCGGTTTCCGAATATAATCAACAGCGCCTAATTTCAAACTTTTAATTTCATTGTCCAGGTCCTGGTAGTTTGTCAAGATGACGGTGCGGATTTTTCGATAACGCTCATCAGATTTCAACAGGGTCAGAAACTGAAATCCGTCCATATTTGGCATATTAATATCCAGCAGCACCAGACTAATCGCAGGGTCTGCTTCAATTTTTTGAATTGCTTCCAGACCGTCATTAGCAGTTACAACCTGATATTCGCCCAACATCTGTTGAATTAAAAGACGATCAGCCGCTGAATCATCCACAATTAATATCTTAATGGTCATAGTTATTTTACTTTCTTGAAAACAAACAGCAGGCAATTCGTGTTGTTATTAAGAAAAACATTTATTCAGGATATTTTATTATATACAACTATTATAAAATATGCTGATATCGTAAAAACAATTCGAAATTTGAAAAGGATTATTTGCTATGGTGTTGATTTTACGCAGAGCGCAAATATTAAGAACGGTAAGCAGAATTTTTTCAAATTTATAATGGTTATATATATGGCAATTCATAACCTCTGTCATAAATTTAGAATAGAAATTCGTGTGGAGACAATGATCTGCCAAAAATGACATTGATTCAAAATATGGACAAGGGACTAACTTTTCGAATTTAGAAAAAAATGAATTCATTTTCGTCTCCCACCAATCCACCTTCAGAGTAATTTGAAGTATTTTGAACAAACGACGAGTAATGCTTTCTTTTCGAAAATGGTTGTTCCAGATTATGAATAACTGATAAATACGATCTTTCTTTGAGTTTATGAGAAAAGAAGTCTTTTTTCAACTGCCTTTTTTACGCAGTTTTAGCAGTATGCCCTGTTGTTGAGCAAGTTCCTTAAATTGACCTGTAATTTGCCGGCATTTCTCTTTGACTGGCAGGTCAATAAAAGCATTCTCATTGATAGTTCTTTCCAACAAAATTTCAATTTCCGGTAAAGGCAGAAGGTTCATTGCCAGGCAATAAAACGTCTTACTCCGACCATCATCATAATCGCTTAAGAGTTGTTCAAGAATTTGAATCCTTTTTGATAATTGGTTGTTATATGCTTCGATTCCGATTTCCCGGGCTCTTTCGATATCGCGCAATTGTCCTTGATGTGTAAGAAAGGAATCATATGGATCGATGTTCGAATAACGGCTGCAGGGATATTCTGGACAAAGAAAGCAATATTCTACATGATCATGCTGAAAGCTGCAGCGAGCTATGACACAGGTTTGATTGCCTGCACCACCGCCGCATCCTGGACAATATCCGCCCAGTTTCATAGGACACAATCCGCAATTCAGACCGCAGAGTGAAAAAATTAAGTTCGTTCTGGAAAAATTTTTCATCTTACTTCATCCTTCCAACCTGATTGTGCATACTTTGCCAGAATTCGGAATTCAGAAAAAAATTTGTTGTCGTGATGTTTTTGCGAGATGCGTAAAGACATCACGACAACAAGTTTTCACGGATGATTCGAAATGTTGGTTTATATTTCGAATTGGTCAACTAAAAATAAATAACCTGCTCCAAATGTCAATCGGTTTTCCATAATTGATTCATCAAGAAAGAATCAACACAGAAAACGGGAAACGATCCACCCGATGAGTAAAAACCAGAAAATAACAACCGGAAATGCATAGCGCCATTTTTTTGGTCTTCCATTCGTCCACAAATCCATTGCGCCGATTCTGCATTCGTCCAGGATTACTTGAGGAATCATTTTTTCAGTCAGCATAATCAGCAAAGGAAGGATAATTAAATCATCCAGTAAGCCCAAAACGGGTATAAAATCCGGGATCAGATCGATCGGAGATAATGCATAACCGACTGTCATTCCGGCAAGAATTTTGGCAGTAATCGGTGTATCAGATCGTTTTATGGCAATACAAAGAGCAGGAATATCCAATTTTAAAGTTTTTGCCTTCTCCTTAAGATTCATAATTTTAAGAATTATCCTTCTGTTATTTCCCCGGATGAATTCTCTTCACTATCCAGTAATTCGAATTATCGAAAGGAATAATTGATGTTGTGTTGGTTTTGCGCGAAGCGTAAAACCAACACAACATCAAGATCTCCCTTTTTTTCAAAAGGCTTTTCCAGATTTCGAATTGCTGTTCACCATTCGGTTCATCATGGCATATAGAAAGAAGGCGATTAATTCCGAAATACAGCTTAGAGCAATAATGAGGTCTTTTTGATTCTGATCATAAAGCCATCCCATGATTGCAGCTCCGATCAACAAAGCCAATCCATAACTTGTATTAAAAACACCATAACCGGTACCTCTCTTGTGAAATGGCGTAATATCTGCAATTGCGGAGCGCATTACCGTTTCATGCGTGCCCATGATTATGCCAAAAACTATCAAACCAATGACAATCCAGATTCGTGAAGCGCTTAATACAAAAATTGGCAGCAACATGGTCAGAAGTGGAATTGCCACCAGAACCAGTATGCCACCCGTTTGTTTTTCTGTTCGTATTTTTATTCGATCATAAATTTTTCCGATTACCAGCGCTGTTAAAGCATCTACAATCATTGCAACCGAGTACAACATTGTAATAGTGCCATCCGGTAGAAGATGGTTGGCTTTCAGATGATACCCGGCCATACTGAAATTCACAAATCCCAGTGTACAAAAAAAGGTAAAGGCTGTATAAACCCAAAAAATTGGTTGGAGCTGTTCTGTATGTTTTTCCCTTTTTCCATCTCCTGTTATAAGTTGATTCTTTTTAATTTTTGTATAAGCAAAGACTAAAAAAAGCATCAGTATCACATACGGGATGATCAGCAAACGATAACCCGTCTGGTATTGTGTGATATTATTTTCTCCTGATAAGAAAAAGACTGTTGAAAAAATCATCGGTCCGATGAAAGCGCCAATTTGATCCAAAGCTTCCTGCAATCCGAATGCCATTCCGATTCCGACCTGCTTTTCTGCAACTGCAGACAGAATTGTATCCTTTGCCGGACTGCGAAGCGCTTTTCCGATCCGTTCCATTAAGATCAGCACAATCAACAAATTCCATTTCATCGTGAATCCAATGAGCGGCACGACTGCCAGCATACCGTATCCCAGAAATATCAGCTGCCATTGATTGCCGCGCCGATCGGAAAAAACACCGGAAACAAGGCGTAAGAAATATCCGAGAAATTCACCTATCCCAAAAACAAGCCCAATTTGCGCAGCATTAATATGCAACAGATTGAAATATTGACCATTCGCACCTCTTGCTGATTCATAGATGATATCGCCGAACATGCTAATAAAACCGAATAGAATAATCACTGTCACGGCCGGTGAAAAACGCAATTTTAATCTTACTTTCATTAGATTTGGCCTTCCAATTAATTTATCAAATCAAATAATTCATTATTATTCCTATGGTTTTATACTTCGTGCCATAGATTTTTATAATCAATGATTCATAGATGGATCTGTCATTGCAAGTCCCGCAGGGGTGAAGCAATCTATTCCCACTTGTGACAGGAGATTGTTTCGCCCTTACAGAGCTCGCAATGACAGGATTCGCTCCTACGGGGCTCGCGTGACAACCTGTCATAGCGAGGAGGGCGTCAGCCCGACATGGCAATCTATTCCCACTTATGACAGAAGATTGCTTCGCCCTTACAGGGCTCGTAATGACAGGATTCGTTCCTACGGGGCTCGCGTGACAACCTGTCATTGCGAGGAGGGCGTCAGCCCGACGTGGCAATCTATTCCCACTTGTGACAGGAGATTGCTTCGCCCATAAGACAGTTTTCATCTATTCCATTTGACTTGGTATCCAATCATTTCATATAGATCATCATTTATAAAGATAAAAGTCTTAAATATTCTTAGACAATTTACATTCATTTCGCCTGATTTTCATATTTTGAATTGCTGTGAGGCATAGTTCCTATTATAATCTTCTGATATTGAATTTGAATTTCCTCATCAATAAAGTGAATTAAGAATCAACCTTTTGAATCAATCGAGAAAACTTGTTTTGTATTGTTGAGTTGTTTTTGTGTAAAGCCTAAAAACGGCCATAAAAACAAGGTCAGTATATGAAAAACAACACTGCATCAACTTTTCTCTCTTTTTCTACAAGATGATTCAAAATTTCGATTGACCACCAGAACATTGCTAAGATTCCTGAGCATCAAATTGGCTCGCAGGAAATGAAACGATAGATAAACAAAAAAAATCGTCCTCGGAAATAGCTTTCTGAGGAGAAAATCTAAAAAAAGGGGGCTTTCTATGAAATATGACGTTATCATCATCGGTGGTGGTCTCTCCGGATTAACAGCTGCCAGTTTACTGGCAAAACGAAATCTCTCCGTAGCCGTTATCGAAAAGAGCTATAATCCGGGCGGTTCTTGTGGTATATTCAAACGCGGACATGTCACATTTGATCCAGGTGCAGCCATGTTATACGGCTTTGGCGAACATGGCTTCAATGCACATCGTTTTGTCTTTAATGCGCTTGAGGAACCGATCGATATCATCCGCCACGATCTTTTGTATTGCGTCAATTTTAAAGAGAAAAGAATTCGCTTTTGGGCTGATGTCAGCCAATTCGCAGACGAACTTTCAGAAGTTTTCCCCGCTGAAAAAGAAAATATCCATCGTTTCTATCGCGACATGCTGAAGATGTACCAGCATGTCCTCGTTGAAAATCCCAGTTACACAACTGCCGATGAGACAGATCGAAAATCCGCATTGAAAAACATGCTCAAACATCCGATTTCTTATGCCCGCTTTCTTGGTTACCTCAATAAAAGTGCAAAGGATTTGCTGCAAAAATACTTTACAGATCCGGAAATTTTTAAGTTTTTCGACAAACTGACTTCGACATATTGTTATGCCACAGTTGAAGAAGCACCTGCGGTTCTTGCAGCGGTTATGTTTGTCGATAATCATATCGGAGGCAGCTATTATCCGGCAGGTTCCACGCTTTATTTGCCCGGAAAACTGGAAAAAGTCATCGAAGAAAATGGCGGGGATATGCTGCTCGAGCATGAAGTTGTCTCGTTAATTTTTAGAGACGGAAAACCTGCAGGGGTTCAATTGAATGATGGCACATCCATTTTCGCTCCAAATATTGTTTATTCAGGGACTGTGTGGAATCTTTATGAAAAATTGATTGATCCTGCCTTTTCGACACAGGAGCGAAGGGAATGGGCTCAGAAACAAATACCAACCTATCCAAGTGTTGTGCTCTATGCGGTTGTCAGCAGCAATGTAATACCAAAGGACACTGCACCGATCGAGATGTTGATCGGCAATCCGGATAAACTGGACGAGAGTGAAGTAACCGTTTATATCATGAGCATCGATGACAAAACCCTCTGCAAGGAAGATGAACATACCATTGCAGCCATCGGCCCAACTTTTGAAAAATGGCTTACGGATGACGCTCAGGAATATCAAAAAAAGAAAGAGAAAGAGATTATAAGGTTGGTTGGAGTGTTGGAAAAGCGTTTTCCAGGTTTTTCGAAAGCCATTCGCTATGTGGAACTGGCTACACCCCGCACCATCGAACGCTATACGTTAAAAAATGGCGGAGCCGTTGCCGGACCCAAACAAATGATCGGTCAGCATATGTTCCATCGGCTGCACACCAGATCCGAATGGGACAACCTGTTCTGTTGCGGAGAATCAACCGTCATGGGAACCGGCACTCCCACCGTTACGGTTTCCGGACTGGCTGCAGCCAATGCATTACTAAAGAAGCTTGGAAAAGAACCATATATCTATCAGGAAACAATGAAAAATTACGTCAGGATCGTAGAAAAACCGTTTATCACTGATCGTCTTTTCGAATCGTATGATGAACTGTCCCGTTCCGTGATGCAAGCGGCGATGCGCTGTCGATTTTGTGAGTTCCCATCCTGCACAAAGGAAGAAGCTGTGGATATCCGAGGAATTATGCGCCGTGTTTCAGCAGGTAATTTCACAGGCGCCCAAAAATGTTGGAATAAAGCCCCAGTGGATGACGTCAGACTGACTGAATTCGAAAGCGAATGTCGTTGTCTGGAAGAAGAAGGCAAACCCGTTCAAATCAGAGAAGTGATCCACTTTCTGATCAGTAATTCGAATGATGAAAATAATTCTATGTAGTTCTAATGGTTTTACGCGAAACGTAAAACCATTAGAACTACAAATTCTCTTTTTTTTTATTCGAAAAGCCAATCCATATTTCGAACTGCAGATGAAAGAAATTACACATCCGATAATGAAAATTGAATTCTATATTCATAGGAATTGCTATTAGGAACCTGTCATTGCGTGGCAATCTCTCCGCTACGTGTAGGGCAGAGCGCCATCCGGAAATAGATTGCTTCGTCGGGCTGATGCCCTCCTCGCAATGACAGATCAACCAATATTTCGAACAGCAGATGAAAGAAAGTACACATCCGATAATGAAAATTGAATTCTATTTTCATAGGAATTATTGACTATCAGATCGGAGGAACAACATGAATCAAGAGTATGATGTGATTATTGCTGGCGGGGGAATGGCAGGATTGACAAGCGCCGCATGTTTATGCCGTAATGGATTCCGCACGCTATTATGTGAAAAAAGGGAGAAGACCGGCGGCCTGGTTCAGACTTTCTGGCATCATGGTTTTGCTTTTGACGCAGGGATTCGAGCTTTTGAGAATTCAGGTATCATTTTCCCTATGTTGAAAAATTTTCAAATCGATCTGGAATTTGTTCAAAATCCGGTATCGATCGGAATAGAAAAAGAATGGGTAGTAATTAACTCGTGTGAAAGCCTCCGAAATTATGCTGCAATGCTGACAAAAATATTCCCGGATGATGCTCCTGCTATTGAGAAAATCCGAAATGAAATTAAAAAAGTGATGGGGTATATGGATGTCATTTATGGCATTGACAATCCCCTGTTTATCGGGCAATTTCGAGATTTAAAATATCTCTTCAGGACATTACTGCCGTGGATTGTGAAATATCAGATCAACATCGGAAAAGCTGCCCGTATGAATGAACCAATACAAACCTGTTTGCAGCGTTTTACGCAGAATCCTGCATTAAGGGATATGATTGCGCAGCACTTTTTTCAGGACACACCGTCCTTTTTTGCCCTGAGCTATTTCAGCCTGTATCTCGATTATCAATACCCCATTGGAGGAACCGGAACCCTGTCTGAGAAAATGACGGAAAAGATCCTTGCCGCCGGCGGGGAGATAAAGACGAAAACGATTGTCGATCAAATCGATCTGACAAATAGAGAAATTAAAACAACCAAGGGAGAAAGCTTTCGTTATAAAAAGCTGATTTGGGCAGCCAATCAGCAATCTCTGTATAATGCAATCCAAGGACAGCAATCTTCGGTTATTGAAAAACAGCGTACGCTGGTAAATCGCAGTAAAGGCAACGATTCCATTCTGACACTATTTTTGGGTACTGATATCGACAGGGATTATTTCAGAAGTCGCTGCGGCGCTCATGCGTTCTATACTCCTTCGAAAATTGGACTCTCATCGCTTCCCGCCTGGCAAGATGTAATTCATCAGGATCAATTTTCGATAAACCGATGGATACAAACATATCTTGAATGCACGACCTATGAAATTTCCTGTCCGGCATTAAGAGATCCAACTCTCGCACCGGAAGGGAAAACTGGATTGATCGTCAGCACACTGATGGATTATGCGCTGGTGCGTCAAATGCTGGAAGAGGATCGCTATGATACATTCAAACAGTTTTGTATCGATACCATCATTCAGGTATTGAATACTTCCATTTTCCCTGACTTTCGTGAAAAAATACTTTTTTCGTTATGTTCGACACCCGTCACGATAGAACGGGAAACAGGAAATACACAAGGCGCCATAACAGGCTGGTCGTTCACAAACCAACCGATCCCTGCCGTTTCACAGACTAAAAGAATTAACGAATCCGTTTACACTCCGATGTCCGACATATTTCAATGCGGACAATGGACATTCAGTCCTTCCGGTCTGCCAATATCGATTTTAACCGGGAAATTAGCAGGCGATGCGGCTCAAAAAGCATTAACATTAATAGCAAAAAATTCTTCTTCCTAACCGGAACCAGCAGACGTATCTATTTCGCTTCAACACGGTTACGACCGTTTTCTTTTGCCAGATACATCGCATCATCCGCGTTTTTATAAGCGATTTCCAGCGCATTCTGTCGATCTGCTGGCAAGGAAGCGACTCCGAAGCTGGCAGTCAGATGGATTTCTGAATCCTGGTTTAACTGCTCATAATTTTCCACAATCTGCCGTAATTTCTCAGCAGTTTTTTTTGCTTCTTCCAAAGCAGTATTTGGCAGCAGAATCAGAAATTCTTCGCCGCCCCAGCGGGAAATTGAGTCCGTATCCCGGATGTTTTTCTTAAGTAATCCGGCAAATTCCTGCAATACGCGATCACCGACCGGATGCCCATAATGATCATTGATTCGTTTAAAATTGTCTATGTCAATCAATACGATGCTGGCTGGTTGATGGTAACGGCTGATTCTTGAAATTTCATTCTTCAGCAATTCTTCATATTTCCGGCGGTTATATACACCTGTCAATTGATCGAAAAATGCCAGACGCTCAAGTTCCCCATTTTTTTTCATCAGCTCTTCCTGCTGTTCCGCAATTAACTGTTTTTGAATCAGATTTGAAGTGG
>Ga0208826_1002537_pt1 | contig 13480 bp, 9 predicted proteins | sample AD_UKC115_MetaG_FD_184451 | JGI IMG/M metagenome (GOLD analysis project Ga0208826, IMG submission 184451) | Active sludge microbial communities of municipal wastewater-treating anaerobic digesters from Hong Kong - AD_UKC115_MetaG (SPAdes)... | ecosystem: Engineered > Bioreactor > Anaerobic >...
GGAAAAACATCCGTGAAGGCGTGAGCGGCATCGGCCCGGTCACGCACTTCGATGCGAGCGCGTTCCCGACGCGCATCGCCGGCGAAGTGCGCGATTTCGATCCGACCTTGTACGTTGCGGCGAAAGACGTGAAGAAGATGGATCCGTTCATCCATTACGGCATCGCCGCTTCGATCCAGGCGTTGGCCGACGCGGGCTTGTCCACCCACGAGCACGACGCCGAACGGATCGGCGTCGCCGTTGGCGCCGGCATCGGCGGCATCCACACGATCGAAAAGACTGCCATCACCTATCACGAAAGCGGGCCGCGCAAGATTTCGCCGTTCTTCGTGCCGAGTTCGATCATCAACATGGCGGCAGGCAACCTGTCGATCATGCTCGGTCTGAAAGGGCCGAACATCGCCTGCGTCACCGCCTGCACGACGGCGACGCACAACATCGGCCTCGCCATGCGCATGATCCAATACGGCGATGCCGATGCGATGGTTGCCGGCGGTGCCGAATACGCGACCTGCGGCACGGCAATGGGCGGATTCTGCTCGGCGCGCGCGATGTCCACGCGCAACGACGAGCCGACCAAAGCCAGCCGCCCCTGGGACAAGGATCGCGACGGTTTCGTGCTGGCCGACGGTGCCGGCGTGCTCGTGCTCGAAGAATACGAACACGCGAAGAAGCGTGGCGCAAAAATCTACTGCGAAATCGTCGGTTTCGGCATGTCCGGCGATGCCTATCACATCACCGCACCGAGCGAGGGCGGCGAGGGCGCGGCGCGCTGCATGCGCAATGCGCTCGCCGACAGTGGCGTTGCCGCCACCGACGTGCAATACATCAACGCGCACGGTACATCGACGCCGCTCGGCGACGTCGGCGAAGTGCTCGCGGCAAAAACCGTGTTCGGCGAACATGCGCATAAATTGGCGATCAGCTCGACCAAATCGATGACCGGCCATCTTCTGGGCGCGGCCGGTGGCGTCGAGGCGATTTTCACCGTGCTCGCCTTGCGCGACGGCGTGTTGCCGCCGACGATCAACCTCGACGAACCCGGCGAAGGCTGCGACCTCGACTTCGTGGCGAACGTGGCGCGCGATGCGCACATCGACGTCGCGGTGTCGAACTCGTTCGGCTTCGGCGGCACCAACGGCTCACTGGTGTTTCGCCGCCTTTGATCCGCCCGGCTTGCGCGTCGATATCGCAAGGCATGCGGCGCGGTCGTGCGCGTCGACGGATAAGGCACAATAGCCACTTCGTCCGAGCGGTGATGCCGTGAATCGATCAGACTCCAATCAACCCGGGCGTTTGCGCATCCGACGCGCCTTGTTCGGCGCTCTCGCCGGCGTCGCGCTCACCGCGGCGGGATTGGCGGGCTATGTCTATGTGCAGCTTCGCAGCTTTGCCGACGCGCCGTTGGTGGGGCTTGGGCAGGCGACTCGGATCGATGTCCCGATCGGCACCCATCTGCCCGGCGTCGTCGCCTTGCTCCAGGAGCAGGAATTGCATCCCGGCAATGCCTTCTACTGGCGATTGCTCGCGCGTCGGCTCGACGTTGCCGGCAAGCTGCATGCGGGCGAATACGCGCTCGATGTCGGCACAACGCCGCGCAGGCTGCTCGAAAAAATGGCCGCAGGCGAGGTCGTCCAGCACAAGTTCACCATTGTCGAAGGCTGGACGTTTCGACAACTGCGCGAGGCGCTCGATGCCGATGCCGACTTGAAAAAAGATTCCTGCGCGCCGGCGCCATCGTGCGACGATCACGCGATCATGGCGAAGCTGGGGCAGCCCGGAACCCCGCCCGAGGGCCGGTTTTTGCCGGAGACCTACCGTTTCGTCAAAGGCATGAGCGATCTGGATATTTTGCGCAGGGCGAACGATGCGATGAAGAAGACGCTGGACAAACTCTGGCCCGAACGCTCGCCGGGTACGCCGCTCACATCGTCCGACGACGCGCTGACGCTGGCCTCCATCGTCGAAAAGGAAACTGCGCGCGCCGATGAGCGGCCCCGCATCGCACGCGTGTTTCTTTCGCGCCTGCAACGCGGGATGAAACTGCAAACCGATCCGACCGTGATCTATGGCATGGGGGCCGCCTATGCCGGCAATATCCATCGCCGCGATCTCGATACCGATACGCCCTTCAATACCTATACGCGCAGCGGGCTGCCGCCGACCCCGATCGCCATGCCCGGCAAGGCGGCGATCGAGGCGGTGCTGCATCCTGCCGACACCGATGCGTTGTATTTCGTTGCCCGCGGCGACGGCAGTCATGCCTTTTCTGCCACGCTCGACGCGCACAATCGGGCGGTGGCCCAATACCAATTGAATCGGCAATTGCACAAACGATGAGCGCAAGGCGAGGGAAATTCATCACGCTCGAAGGCGGTGAAGGGGCGGGCAAGAGTACCGTGCTCGATGCCGTGCACACCCGGCTCGTTGCGCTGGGCCACGATGTCGTCGTCACGCGCGAGCCGGGCGGCACGCCGGCGGGCGAGGCGATCCGGCGTGTGCTGCTCGATCCGGGATTGCATGGCGGCATCGCCGCGGAAACCGAATTGCTGCTGATGTTCGCCGCGCGCGCGCAGCATGTGCGTGAGACGATCGCGCCGGCGCTGGCGGCCGGGCGCTGGGTGCTCAGCGATCGTTTCACCGATGCGAGTTACGCCTATCAGGGAGGCGGGCGCGCGCAACCGGTCGAGCGCATTGCCGAGCTTGAGCATTGGGCGGCATTGGGTCTGCAACCGGATCTGACGCTGCTGCTCGACTTGCCGGTCGACATCGGCCTGGATCGCGCGCGCGGACGCGGTCCGGCCGATCGGATCGAACTGGAAACACAGGATTTCTTCGAACGCGTGCGTGCCGCCTATCGCGCACGCGCCGCGGCGCAACCCGAACGCTTCCGCGTGATCGACGCGGCTCGCTCGCTCGATGCTGTGCTTGCCAGCGTACGCGATGCGGTCGATGCCTTCGCGCAGGCACGAAGCGGCGAGGTTCGGACATGACGCTGGCGGCGTGGAACATGCCTGCCTGGGCCCAACTCGGCGAGCGGCGAAAACGCAATGCGCTGCCGCATGCGCTATTGCTTGCGGGGCCATCGGGATTGGGCAAGCGCGAGTTCGCCGAAGCCTTCGCCGCACTCCAACTTTGCGAGCGCCCCGGCGATTTCGCTTGCGGCGCGTGTCGATCGTGCCGTTTGTATGCGGTGCGTACCCAGCGCGAGCCGGCAGAGACGCGGCCCGATGGCAGTCTTGCCCATCCGTGGGGGCACTCCAACCATCCCGATACGCGCTTCGTCGGCTTCGCGTTGAATGAGCAGGCGAGCCCGAAAAAAATGTTCGGCGACATCGTGGTCGATCAGATTCGCGAACTCTCGGCCTGGCTGGTCCTCGCGCCGCAGTACGAAAAAGCGCAGGTTGCGATCATCGATCCCGCGGATAAACTCAACGTCGCCGCGGCCAACGCCTTGCTGAAAACGCTCGAAGAGCCCGGGCCGGGCCGTTATCTGGTGCTTGTGACCTCGGAGCCGGCGCGCCTTTCGGCGACGATACGCAGTCGTTGCCAGCGGATCGAATTTCGCGTTCCCAAAATCGAACTCGCCATGGATTGGCTCGCCGCGCAGGGCGTCGATGCGCGCGCGGCGGCGGATGCGCTCGATGCGAGCGATGGCAATCCCGGACTCGCGCTGGAGTGGCTGCGCGGCGGGGGCATGACATTGCGCGCGGAGGTGGCCAAAGACCTGCGCGAAGTGAATGCGGGAATCGCCAACGCGTTCGATGTCGCGCAGCGCTGGGGGCGCGAACAACCGGGTCTGCGCCTGAGTTTCGCCGCCGCACTCGTGCGGCAGCAGAGTCGTGCGCTGATGCGGGGCGGCCGTGACGTCTCGCCCGCAGCAGGCCCGCTTGCCTTGACCCGAGCGGTCGAATTGTCCAAGCTTGCCACTTGGTTCGATTTCGCCAATCGCACGCGCGATCTCTTGCGCGGGCCGATCCGGCCAGAGTTGGCCATGCTTGATCTGCTCCGCGATTGGGCAGGGGCCGCGAGCCGTAACGTTCAGGGAGGGCATGGGTAATGGGTGCAGGTCCCGTCGGCAACGTGCCGCTGCAAGGCATCTTGTCGCTCACGGTCAAAGACAAGAATGCGTTGTACAACGCCTACATGCCTTTCGTGCGCGGTGGCGGTATTTTTGTGCCGACCGCGAAGCGCTACGGCCTCGGCGACGACGTTTTCATTTTGCTTTCGCTGATGAGCGAAGCCGAGCGCATGCCGATCGCCGGCAAGATCGTCTGGATCACGCCGCCGGGCGCGCAGGGCAATCGGGTCGCCGGTATCGGCGTGCAATTCAACGACTCGCCGGAGAGCGAGTCGGTGCGCGTCAAGATCGAGGCGATACTGGCGGAGCTTCAAGGGTCGGAAAAACCGACCAACACGATGTGATCGCAGCGGCATGAGCAAAACGTATTTCGGAACCGATGGCATCCGCGGTCGTGTCGGCGAAGAACCGATCACGGCGGAGTTCATGCTGCGTCTGGGGCAAGCGCTGGGGCATGTGCTGGGGGCGCATCGCGCGGAAAACCGGCATCGTCCGCGCGTCGTCATCGGCAAGGACACTCGCGTCTCCGGCTACATGTTCGAGTCCGCGCTCGAAGCTGGCCTGGTTTCTGCGGGGACGGACGTGCGTCTGCTAGGGCCAATGCCGACTCCGGCGGTTGCCTGGTTCGTGCGCGAACTCGATGCGGATGCGGGCGTGGTGATCAGCGCATCACACAATCCCTTTTACGACAACGGCATCAAATTTTTCGATGCGGCAGGAGAAAAACTCTCCGATGCCCTCGAAAGCGAAATCGAGCAGGCGTTGGGTCTGTCGCTGCGCACGGCGCCTTCGGAGAAACTCGGCAAGGCCGTACGCATCGACGATGCCGCCTTGCGCTATCTGCACTACTGCAAGGGCGCGGCGTCGGGGCTGGATCTGCGCGACCGGCGCATCGTGCTCGATTGCGCGCACGGCGCCACCTATCATCTTGCGCCGCGTCTGTTCGCCGATCTGGGCGCCGAGGTCGACGCCATCGGCGTGGCGCCGGATGGGCTCAACATCAATGCGGGTTGTGGCGCGACGCATCTGGAGGCGCTCAAGCAAACCGTTTTGGAGCATCGTGCGAATCTCGGCATCGCCTTCGACGGCGATGGCGATCGGGTGCAGATGATCGACGCACAGGGCGGGGTGATCGACGGCGACGACATCGTCTACCTGATGGCCAAGGACATGCTGGCGTCGGGGCGATTGCGCGGGCCCGTCGTCGGCACGTTGATGACCAACTATGGCGTCGAACTTGCGCTGCAGAAGTTGGGAATTCGGTTTCTGCGCGCCAGTGTCGGCGATCGCTTCGTTTTGCAGATGCTGCGCGAACAAGGCGGCGTGTTGGGCGGTGAGGCATCCGGTCACGTCTTGTGCCTGGATCGCAGTAGCACGGGCGACGGCATGCTCAATGCCTTGTTCGTGCTCGACGCCCTGCAACGCTTGCGCATGACGTTGGCGGACGTTCGTGCCGAGGTGAGCCGCTTTCCGCAAGTCATGCTCAATGTGCGCGCCACCGGCGGCGCGGCGTTGGTCGCGCACCAGGACGTTCAACGAGCGTTGCGCGAAGTGGAAAACACGTTGCGCGGTCGCGGTCGCGTGATCCTGAGGCCATCGGGCACGGAGCCGCTCGTGCGCGTGACCGTCGAAGGCGATGATGTCGACGAAGTGCAGCGATTGGCGCAAACCTTGGCCGAAGTGGTACAACAGACCAGCCGCGCCGACGATCCATGCCAGTCCACGACCGATACGGGCGGCGTTCTTCAAGCCAGCTGAATCAAGCAAGGTGTTTTCATGAGCAATCGCGTTCCCACCCTCGATATCCGTCGCTACGACAGCGACCGCCGCGCCTTCGTCGCCGAGATTGGCGCCGCCTATCGCGAGTATGGCTTTTGTGGCATCTCCGGACATGGCATCGCGCAGGAATTGATCGATCGCTCCTACGACGTATTCCAGCGTTTTTTTGCACTGCCGACGGAAGCGAAGATGAAGTACCACGTCCCCGGTACCGGCGGCGCGCGTGGGTACACGCCATTCGGCATCGAGACGGCGAAGGATTCGAAACATTTCGATCTCAAGGAATTCTGGCATGTCGGTCGCGAACTGCCGGCGGGCTCGAAGTTTGCCGACTACATGCCGCCGAACCTGTGGCCGAGCGAAGTGACTGGCTTCCGGGAGTACGGTTACGGCCTCTACACCGCACTCGACCAGCTCGGCACGCGCGTGCTGCGTGCGCTCGCACTGCACATCGACTTGCCGGAAAATTATTTCGACGACAAAACCCAATTCGGCAATTCCATCCTGCGCCCGATCCACTATCCGCCGATCGTGCAGGACGAAATTCCGAACGTCCGCGCGGGCGCGCACGAGGACATCAATTTCATCACCTTGCTGGTCGGTGCGAGCGCCGAAGGCCTGCAACTGAAACAGAAGAACGGCGACTGGTTGCCGATCACGACCCAGGGCGACACCATCGTCGTCAATATCGGCGACATGCTGCAGCGCCTGACCAATCACGTGTATCCGTCGACCACGCATCGCGTGGTCAACCCGCCGGGCGACAAGGCACGTCAGCCGCGCTACTCGGTGCCGTTCTTCCTGCATCCCAACCCCGACGTGGTGCTCGATCCGCTGCCGCAGACGATCACGCCCGACAACCCGAGTCGCTACGACACTTCGATCACGTCGCACGAGTATCTGCAGCAACGTCTGCGCGAGATAAAACTGATCAAATAGAGCGGCAACAAGGGGTTGGAGAGGGGGCGCAAGCGCACTCCGATCGCACCCTGCGCCCGAGAAAAACATGCAAATCGAAAGCAAACTTCCCAAGGTCGGCACCACCATCTTCACCGTCATGTCGCAGCTCGCCGTGCAGCACAAGGCGGTGAATCTGGGGCAGGGATTCCCCGATTTCGAAGGCCCGCAAGCCCTGCGCGATGCGCTTGCACGGGCGATGAACGAGCACAAAAACCAGTATGCGCCGATGGCGGGTATTCCCGCCTTGCGCGCGCAGATTGCGCTGAAAACCGAAAAACTGTACGGCGCGAAGGTCAATGCCGATACCGAGGTCACGGTGACCAGCGGTGCGACCGAAGCATTGTTCGCCGCCATCGCCGCGGTCGTGCATGCGGGCGACGAGGTCGTCGTGCTCGATCCCTGCTACGACAGTTACGAGCCGGCGATCGAGCTTGCTGGCGGCCGCGCCGTACATGTGCCGCTGCGCTTGCCGGACTTCTCGGTCGACTGGCAACGGGTCAAGGATGCGATCACACCGAAAACGCGTTTGATTCTGATCAACTCGCCGCACAATCCGACCGGTGCGGTGTTGACGGCCGCCGATCTCGATGCGCTCACGGAGATCGTGCGCGGCACGAACATTTTCGTTCTCTCCGATGAAGTCTACGAGCACATCGTGTTCGACGGCGCGTTGCATCAGAGCGTGCTGCGCCGCGCCGAACTCGCTGCGCGCAGTTTTGTGGTGTCCTCGTTCGGCAAAACCTATCATTGCACGGGTTGGAAAATCGGTTACTGCATCGCGCCGCCGCTGCTCAGTGCAGAGTTTCGCAAGGTGCATCAATACCTGACCTTCTGCACGTTCAATCCGGCGCAGTGGGCGTTTGCGGAAATCCTCGAAACCGATCCACAGCATTATCTGGATCTACCCGCCTTCTATCAGGCCAAGCGCGACCGATTCCGCGAATTGATCGGCGCATCGAAATTCCAGTTGCTGCCGGTGCGCGGCGCGTACTTCCAGGTTGTCGATTATTCCGCGATCAGCGACAAGGACGACCTGAATTTCTGCGAATGGCTGATCCACCATGCCGGTGTCGCCGCGATTCCCGTGTCCGCATTTTATGAAACGCCACCCGAAACACGCCTGGTGCGTTTCTGCTTCGCCAAGAACGAGGAAACGCTGAGTGCGGCGGCGGAGCGGCTATGCAAGCTCTGAGAGTTTCGCTCGTCCAGGGCGCCACGCGCTGGCACGATGCCGCTGCCAATCGCGCGTATTACGGGGCGCTCGTGCGCTCGCTCAAAGGCCAGAGCGATCTCATCGTCCTGCCGGAAACCTTCACCAGCGGCTTCACCAACGAAACCTTGCATCAGGCCGAGTCGATGCAGGGCGAAAGCGTGGCGTGGTTGCAAGCGCTGGCGCAGGATGTGGGCTGCATCGTCACCGGCAGCATGGTCATTCGCGAAGGCGAGCGTTGCGTCAATCGCCTGATTTGGATGCGCGCCGATGGCACGTTCGAGGCGTACGACAAGCGCCATCTGTTTCGCATGGCCGGGGAGCACGAGCGCTATGCGGGCGGCGAGTCGCGCCTTGTCGTCGAGTTGAACGGATGGCGCATCTGTCCGCAGGTGTGCTACGACCTACGATTTCCGGTTTGGCTGCGCAATCGCTACGATGAACAAGCGCAGCGCTTCGACTACGACCTGTTGATTGTCGTCGCCAATTGGCCGAGCGCACGCCGCGAACCTTGGCGCACGCTGTTGCGCGCGCGCGCCATCGAAAACCTGGCGTATGTCGTCGGCGTCAACCGCGTCGGCATCGATGGCAATGATCTGCACTATGCCGGCGATAGCGCGGCGATCGATTACGTGGGAACACCCCTCATCGAACTCGGCGCACAGGAGCAAATCGTTACCGTGGTGCTTGATCCGGCGGCACTCGCCACGCACCGCACTCGCTTTCCGGCGTGGCGGGATTCTGACGATTTCATCCTGCGCCTGTAAGCCCCAGCGTCTCGCGCGCCGAGTCGGTGCTGCTGCCCAGCGCCATTCCCGTCAAAATGCTGCGCTGCGCCATTGCGTGAGCCATGGTATTGCTTGCGTGCGGCAACGGTTTCTCCGATGATGCGCCGCAGGGGTGGCAGCGCGGCGGCACGTGGGAATGAAGCAGTGCCGCGTAGGCGGCGTACCGTGAGATATCTCGCTGCGTACATCGCGTGAAATCGGTGGTGTGCAGCGACAACGTGCAATGAAGTGGAAATTCCTTGGAGGAGTGACTATGAACGTGAGTACTTGGGTATCGAGGCTATTCGTGGCTGGGCTGCTGGTGTTCGCAGGTGCAGCGCAAGCGGCGCAGAGTTCGGCGGTATTCGCCTATTCGGGTTCGCCGACCCCGGCACAGTTGCAGCTGACAACGACTACCGGGCCGGTGACGCTGCAGGCCACCAATGCAGGCTGGGTTGATTCTTCGGGCAGTAACAACGGCTCGGCTGTGAACCGCAACTACATTGCCGGTACTTGCGGTACAGACAGTTGCAGTGGCAATGGCCTGGAGACTCGCAACTGGTTTGCATTTCAGATGCCGGCGGGCGTGACTTTGACGATTACCTCCGCCACCCTGTCCATCTTGGTGCCGAATCCCACGCCGCCGCAGCAGGGTGTCTACACCATCACCGGCCCGCTGGTGTACACGCTGTACGATGTGACCAGCCCGGCGGCAACGTTCACCGGCGCTACGGCAGGCTTGGCCCAATTCAACGATCTCGGCACCGGTGTGGTCTATGGCACGCGCAGCTACACCACGGCCGATCAGGGCACCTCGCCTGCCATTACCTTGAGCCCGGCCGCGATTACGTGGCTGAACACGCAAAACGGCAACGCCATCGTGCTTGGTGGTGCGGCAACCTTGCAGGTTCCGCAAGCAGTGCCGGCGCCTGCTTTTTCCGTGGGATCATTGTCGCTGCTCGGCCTTGGCATTCTGTTCGCCGTGGGCCTGCTGTGGCGGCGCGGTTTCGCGCGCGCCTGATTCATCGCGATGCTACGAGGCAGACGGCGATGGCCGTCTGCTTTTTTTTCGTCTGTGATTTCGCATAAATGGAATGCCGCGCTTTGGCGCGAGTCGCCGTGCGCGAACCGCAAACGCGGCAGCCGGGCGCTACAATGGCGAATTGCCGCGCTACGGAGCCGCCATGAGCACGACCGCCCCATCCATTCCCGCTCGCATTACGGCGGCGGACTCCCTGCCGCTGCGGTTCGTCACGGCGGCGAGCCTGTTCGACGGGCATGACGCCGCGATCAACATCATGCGTCGCCTGATCCAGGCGCAAGGCGCGGAAGTCATCCACCTCGGCCACAATCGCAGCGTCGAGGACGTGGTACGAGCCGCGCTGCAGGAAGATGCCGATGCAATCGCGCTGAGTTCGTATCAAGGCGGCCACGTCGAATATTTCAAGTACATGGTCGACATGCTGCGCGAGAAAGGCGCGGCACATATTCGCGTGTTTGGCGGCGGCGGTGGCACGATCACGCCCGAGGAAATCGCCGAACTCGAAGCTTATGGTGTCGAGCGCATCTACCATCCGAACGACGGCATGCATCTCGGGCTCGTGCAGATGATCGAGGACGTCGTCGCGCGCGCGCGTCAGGCCGCGGATTCGCGCCACGGCGCCGAAAGCCGGAAACCTGCCGTGGCGCAGGCCAAGGTGAACATCGACGATGAAATCGCCGTTGGCCACGCGCTGACCGCGATCGAGGAAGGTCACCACGAAGAAGCCGAACTTGCGCGTCTGCGCAAGGAATGGCAGCTCGCCGGCGGCAAGACGCCAGTCATCGGCATTACCGGCACGGGCGGCGCGGGCAAGTCGAGCGCGGTCGACGAGCTCGTGCTGCGTTTCCTGCACGCGTTCCCGCAGATGCGCATCGCCGTGCTCGCGGTCGATCCGACGCGACGACGCTCGGGCGGCGCTCTGCTCGGCGATCGCATCCGCATGAACTCGCTGCGCTCGAAGCGCGTATTTATGCGCTCGATGGCGACGCGCCGCCAGCACGCGGCGACCAGCGCCGTGCTCAAGGACAGCATCGCGTTTTTGAAAGGGCAGGGGTTTGATCTCGTCATTGTCGAGACGGCGGGCATCGGTCAGTCCGACTCCGAGATCGTCGACCTCGTCGATTTCCCGATTTACGTGATGACCAGCGACTACGGCGCCGCGAGCCAGTTGGAAAAAATCGACATGCTCGACTTCGCCGAGCTGGTCGTACTCAACAAGTACGACAAACGTGGCGCCGAGGATGCGCTGCGCGACGTGCGTAAACAATGGAAGCGCAACCGTGTCGCGTTCACGCTCAAGGATGAGCAGGTGCCGGTTTATCCGACCATCGCCAGCCAATTCAATGATCCCGGCGTGACCTGGATGTTCGTCAACCTGTGCCGCCTGCTGCGCGAGAAAATGAAACGGGGTCAGGTTCACTTATCGGATCCGTCGAGGCAGGCTGGCGATGCGGCAACGCAAGAAAGTGAACCTGACCCCGTTTTCGGGCATTGCGATTTCGAGCCGCAGGTCGACACGTCGATCAAGGAGCCGCGTGCGACCGTATTGATACCCGGTGCCCGCGTGCGTTACCTCGCCGAGATCGCCGAAGGCGGGCGCGGCATCAACGCGCAAATCGGTCGTCAGGCCGAAATCGCCGACCGTGCGCAGTCGTTGTGGATCGCGCTGCGCGAACTCGGCGATCAACACCTGCCGAAGCCGCTCGACCTCTATGCGCCCGATTCTCTTTCCCCGTCGGGAGAAGGGAAGCAGGGCGACGTGCTGTTGCCGCTGCGCCAGCACTACAACGACGCCGTCAAGCAACTCGGCAGCGACGCGCTCAACCTGCTGCGCGACTGGCCCGCGCGGCTGAAGGCTATCACCGACGAACACTACACCTACCTTGTGCGTGGGAAACCTGTAGATGGCAACAACTACGTCGAGTCGATGTCGCACCAGAAGGTGCCGAAGGTCGCCGCGCCCACGTACAAGAACTGGGGCGAACTCGTCACCTTCCTGATGAAGGAAAACCTGCCCGGCGCGTACCCGTACACGGGCGGCATCTATCCGTACCGGCGCACCGGCGAAGACCCGCTGCGCATGTTCGCAGGCGAGGGCACGCCCGAGCGCACCAACCGCCGCTTCCACTACCTCTCTCAGGGGCAGAAGGCGACGCGCCTCTCGACCGCGTTCGACTCGGTCACGCTCTACGGCGAAGACCCGCATCCGCGCCCCGACATCTACGGCAAGATCGGCAACTCCGGCGTCAACATCCCCACACTCGACGACATGAAGAAGCTGTACTCGGGCTTCGACCTGTCCGCGCCGAGCACGTCGGTGTCGATGACCATCAACGGCCCTGCGCCGATCATCCTCGCGATGTTCATGAACACAGCGATCGATCAGAACGTCGAAAAGTATCTGAAGGAAGACGGGCAGCGCTGGGCGGTGGCAGAAAAGAAAATCGCCGAGCTGTACAAAGCTAAAACGCGACCGACTTACGCCGGCGAGCTTCCCGCCGGGAACAACGGCCTCGGACTCGGCCTGCTTGGCGTTACCGGCGACCAGCTCGTCGACGCCGAAACCTACGCGCGCATCAAGGCGGAAACGCTCGCCGCCGTGCGCGGCACCGTGCAAGCCGACATCCTCAAAGAGGATCAGGCGCAAAACACCTGCATCTTCTCCACCGAATTCGCGCTGCGCATGATGGGTGACATCCAGCAATACTTCGTCGACCACAAGGTGCGCAACTTCTATTCGGTGTCGATTTCGGGCTACCACATCGCCGAGGCCGGCGCGAACCCGATCTCGCAGCTCGCCTTCACCTTGTCGAACGGTTTCACGATTGTGGAGTACTACCTCGCGCGCGGTATGCGCATCGACGACTTCGCGCCGAACCTGTCGTTCTTCTTCTCCAACGGCATGGACCCGGAGTACAGCGTCATCGGCCGCGTCGCGCGGCGCATCTGGGCACGCGCGATGCGCGAGCGCTACGGCGCCAACGAGCGCAGTCAGATGATGAAGTACCACATCCAGACCTCGGGCCGCTCGCTGCACGCGCAGGAGATCCAGTTCAACGACATCCGCACCACCTTGCAGGCCCTGTACGCGCTGTTCGACAACTGCAACAGCCTGCACACCAACGCCTATGACGAAGCGATCACCACGCCGACGGAAGAGTCGGTCCGCAGGGCGGTGGCCATCCAACTTATCATCAACCGCGAGCTGGGGCTGAATTTCTGCGAGAACCCGTGGCAGGGCAGCTTCATCATCGACAAGCTCACCGACATCGTCGAAGAAGCCGTGTACAAGGAGTTCGAAGCGATCTCGGAGCGCGGCGGCGTGCTCGGCGCGATGGACACCATGTACCAGCGCGGCAAGATTCAAGAGGAGTCGCTGTATTACGAACACAAGAAGCACGACGGCAGCCTGCCATTGATCGGCGTCAACACCTTTTTGCCGAAAGAGCATGCCGGAGATATCACCACCACGATCGAACTGATTCGCTCGACGGAAGAAGAAAAAAATCAGCAAATCGCCAATGTCGAAGCGTATCGCGCGAATCGGAATGCCCTTGCGCCGGATTCGCTGAAGCGCCTCCAGCAATGCGCACGCGATCGCGAGAACGTGTTCGCGCAGCTGATGGAGGCGGTGAAGTACA
>Ga0208826_1002538_pt1 | contig 13474 bp, 9 predicted proteins | sample AD_UKC115_MetaG_FD_184451 | JGI IMG/M metagenome (GOLD analysis project Ga0208826, IMG submission 184451) | Active sludge microbial communities of municipal wastewater-treating anaerobic digesters from Hong Kong - AD_UKC115_MetaG (SPAdes)... | ecosystem: Engineered > Bioreactor > Anaerobic >...
CGAGGTTTTGCAACGAAATTCCGTCTGAGGGAACGAGGCTCACAAAACGAGCTGGCTCGGGGCCGCCGACGGATGAGCCCATGAGCGTGTACCCCTCATCGGAGATGACGAATGCGTTTCTTTCTGACGGTTGTTGCAACCCTGCTTCTGGAGGCATTTCCCGTCGATTTCGCGCTCGCGGACGGTTTCGTTGCGACGCCGCCGATGCCAACGGCGCGCGAGACCCATACCGCAACGGAATTGAATACGCACAAAGTGCTCGTGGTGGGCGGCGAAGTGCCGGTGAGCGGCAGCGGCGTGTCGATAGCAACCACCGCCTTGTATGACCCGGCCGTCAACACCTGGGTCGCCGGGCCTTCGATGGGCACGGCGCGCAGCGGGCATACGGCGGTATTGCTGAACGGCGGCAAGGTGCTCGTCGTTGGCGGCGTCGACAACACGGGTGCGGTGTTGGCAAGCGCGGAAGTGTACGACCCTGCGGCCAATACCTGGACGCCGGTCGCGTCGATGTCGCAGGCCCGAGCCTGTCACACCGCGACACTCCTGGTGCCGAGCAATAAAGTACTGATCGCGGGCGGATCCTCGGATCGGTACTGCTATCTGAACGCCTTTGCATCCAGCGAAATTTACGATCCGGTGGCGAATACCTGGTCGGCAGGTGGCGCCATGACCATCCCCCGCGTCGGGCATACCGCGACGTTACTTCTCGGCGGTTCGGTGCTGGCCGCGGGCGGGTTTACTGGCGGAAACTCCGGCAGCTTTCCGGTGCAGACCGAGCGGTACAACCCGACGACGAACACATGGTCGGCGTCAGGCGCCTTGTCGATCGGGCGCACCGGACATACCGCCACGTTTTTGCCCGGCAATGGCAGCGTGCTGTTGACCGGAGGCCAGGCGTTCGCCAACGTCACGGCGGTGGCAGAAATCTACAACCCGACCACGACCACCTGGGAGTTGACCGGTTCGATGGCCTTGCAACGGCATCACCACACGGCATCGCTTTACACCTCGGCGGGCAAGACCTATGTCCTCGTCGCTGGTGGCAACACGACCACGTTTATGGGTGCGTTGGCCAGCGCGGAGTTGTACGACATGACGACCGGAAACTGGTCGCCGGCGGGCGGGCCGATGACGACGGCGCGGATCGTTCACGCCTCGACGCAGCTATATCTGAGCTCGGGCAAGGTGCTCATTTCAGGTGGCAACGATGGTATTGGCACGGCGCTGGCCTCCGCCGAACTGTATGGCCCGACCAGCGCCACCGTCACGGTGACGACGGTATCCAGTGCCACTAACCCGTCGCATGTGGGGCAGGCCGTCAACTTTTACACCAACGTGCAGGGGGCTGCGCCCACGGGCACGGTGACGTTCTACGATGGCGCCGCCGTGCTCTGCGCCAATGTAACGGTGGCGGAAGACGATACGTTCAATTCCACCGCCGGCTGCTTCCCGCCACCGCTGTCCGCGGGGTCGCACAACATCACCGTCGTCTACAACGGCGATGCGAACAACGCGGGCAGCACTTCGGCGATTCTGGTGCAGGTGGTCAATCCCAATGGCGCGGCCGCAGTGCCCGCACCCGCGCTGCGTGGATGGGGATTGGCGATGTTGATGATGGGCCTCGGCGGCCTCGCGCTGGGCCATCGCCGATGGGCGCGGCGATGATGCGGCAGTGAAGAAAAATCAGCGTGATGCCACGCGCGCGAAGGCGTCGCGCGCGTGCTACGCGCGCACCAGCAGGCGAACCAAACCCAGGCCGGCGAGCGTGGTCGCGAGCGATCCGATGACGTGGGTTGCGACGATCGCGAACGCCCACGCATATTGCGCTCGCAGCAGCAGGGCGACGGTTTCGGCGGAAAAGGTCGAGAACGTGGTCAGGCCGCCGCAGAAGCCGGTAATGACGAACAGGCGAAGCTCCGGCGGCAGGGTTTGGTAGTGATCGAACACGCCCATCGCGCCGCCGATGATGAAGCCGCCGATGAGATTGACTGCAAGCGTGCCCAGCGGCAGCGAGGCGAGCACGGGGTTGAGGGCAAGGCCCAGCGCCCAGCGCAACGCGCTGCCGATGGCGCCACCCAGAAGCACGGCCAGCAGTGAAGGAAGTGGAAAGCTCATGGGCTTGGGGAATTCCGAGCGGGTGCCCGAGCCGTGGTGTGCTCGCTGCGCAGTGGCCGGGACGCCATCGCCTCGGGGTGAATTCGATCATACGCGAACGCTTGCGAGGGCGGCAACGCGTTTGCGCTGCGCAGTGCCGTGCGTTGAGAGGCGTTCGCTCAAACGCAGCGCGCCGCATGTAGCTGGCGTGTGCGCGCGGCTCACGTAGCGCGAGTCGCACGGCAGGTGTCGCCTCGTTGTCGGCTGCGAACGCAGGCCCATGCCAGCCGCGCAAGCGCGACGCCGTGCCACTCAACCCGGTGGCAAGGTTGCCTTGAAGGCCTTCGCCTCGGCGAGCAACGGCTTGGCGGCGTCGCCGCTGACTTCAAAGATGGCGATGGCGTGATCGGTTCCGGCGCGCGCGTCGGCCTTGCGCCCTTGCATCAGGCGCAAGCGCGCTTGCAGCAACAGGCCGGTCGCGAACAGTGGATGCTGCTCGCCGAAATGCGCTCGCGGTAACTCCACGGACTGGGTGACGAGCGCATCGGCGGCGTTGGCGTCGCCCTGCGCAAGGCGCGCTTCAGCCGCAGCTTGCAGCGTCGCAATCGTGAGCTGGCTGTGCTCGCCAGTGAACTTGCGCGCCATCTGCAGCGCTTGTTCAAGCACGGTCACGGCATCGCCTGCGCGCTTCTGCGCGAGCAGGGTCTTGCCCAGACTCAGCAGGCCGGAGGCAAGTGCGCCGGATTCACCAAACAGCGCCCGGCGCTCGTCGCTGGCATGCCGCAGCAACGCTTCGGCGCGCGCGTAGTCCTTTTGCCGGTAGGCGATGGCGCCGCGGTTCTGCTCGACGATCAGCGCGGCCCCTTGGTCAGCGCGCAGCTGCGGCGTGCGGTAGCTTTCGATCACTTGATCCATCAGCCGACCGGCCTCGTCGAGTTGACCGGTCTGCATCAGCGCGAGGGCAAGGCTGTTGGTCAGTTGCACCGTGGTGTCGTGCAGCGCCCCCAGACGTTGTACGGACTGCGCAGCAGCCGCGCGAAACGTGTGGATGGCGGCGCCCATGTCGCCTTGGGCTTTTTCGATTTGGCCTTGCAAAATCCGGCTGCGCAGCAAGCGATCACCGTAGGCCGTTTCATCTTCGTTCCACAGCGACTGCGCGAGATCAAGCGTTTGCCGAGCGGCCTTTGCATCGCCCTGATGCAGTTCCAGTTGCGCCAGATACATGCGTGCATCGGCCGCTTCGATGGGGCTCTTTGCAGCTTCCGGTGAGGCAAGAAAACGGCGCAGCAGCGGTGCGGCGGCCTTGTCGTCATCGAGTTCGGCGAATAGCTCGCCGACGAAGCGCACGATGCTGGCTTGTTCGGCGGGATTGCCCGCAAGGCGCTGGTCGAGTTGCGCTGCGCTGTCGGCCAGCGCCTGACGCAGCGGCACGGAACGTTCACCGGCCTTTTCCATGTCGCCGAACACGAGGGCGAGATAGTGCAGCACCGATTGCCCGTGTGCTGCTTCATTGCGGTACAGATCGCGCTGTTGCTCGGCGCGTCGCGCCTCGGCGCGGGCGATGCCGGCTGCGCGCAGACTGAACGCGGTCGCGGCCACCAGCGCGAGCAAGGCGATACTCGCCGCGGCGACGGCGATGCGATTGCGCTGCACGAATTTGCGCGCGCGATACCAGGCGTTGTTGCCGCGTGCGCGCACCGCGCGCCCGTCGAGGTAACGGCGCAAATCTTCGGCGAGGGCATCCACGCTGGCATAGCGCCGCTGCGGCTCCTTGGCGATGGCGGTCAGCACGACGCGATCCAGATCCCCGCGCAGCGTGCGCGCGCGCCGCGCATCGCCGCGATGGGCGCAGGCGACGCTCGGTGCAGGCGGATCGACAGCAAGAATCGCCTGTTGCACCGGCATGCCGCGATCAAGCCGATACGGGCGCGCGCCGCAGAGCAATTCGTACAGCACGACGCCCAAGGCATAGACATCGGTTGCCGCGCTCACCGCATCGCCGCGAATTTGCTCGGGTGCGGCATAGTCCGGCGTAAAGGCGTGCGTGTGCGTGCCGGTGAGGTTTTCGCCGTGGGTGGTTTCGAGCAGCTTGGCGATGCCGAAGTCGAGCAGCTTGGCTTGACCGTCGTCGCCGACAAGGATGTTCGAGGGCTTGATGTCCCGATGCAGCACCAAGCTGTGGTGAGCATGGCTGACCGCTTCGCACACGCCCAGAAACACGGTCACCGTCGCGCGCACGTCCAGGCGTTTTTCCGCGACATGCTGGGTGATCGGCACGCCATCAACAAATTCCATCGCGAAGTAGGGGATATTCCATTCGCCGACGCCGCCATCGAGCAGGCGTGCGATGTGTGGATGTTCCAGTCGCGCGAGTATCTGGCGCTCGCGGCGAAAGCGCGGCAACAGGCCGGGCGTCGGATAGGGCAACAGCTTGAGCGCGACGTGCTGTTCGAATTCGCCGTCATCGCGCTCGGCCAGATGCACCTCGCCCATGCCGCCGCGCCCGATCAGGCGCAGCAGGCGATAGGCACCGAACCGACGCGAGCCGCTGGCGTAGTCATCGCTCCAACGATCCCAGGCATCGCTTGGCAAGGGCGCCGCCGGAGTTTCGAGAAACGCGTTGGCACCGGCGCCCTCGTCGGCGGCGAACATGCGCGCGAGACGCTCGCGAAGGTCGGCGTCCGCGCCGCAGCGCTCGGCGAGAAAATGCTCACGTTCGCGCGGCGACAGGTCGAGCGCCGCATCAAACAATTCAGCGAGGCGGTTCCAGCGGTCGGGAGTGTCCGGATTCAGCATGGTGGTTGGCCTTGTCGAGCCGCAAACATCGCGGCAGGTTTACGTGTTTCGTTGCTCCATTCACGTAAAAACCGCAGCGCATGAGACACCGCGCCGGATCGATTGCGCCGGATCATGCACCCGGCGAGGTGACCGCTTCGAACAGGAACGCGCGCGCGCGGCGCCAGTCGCGGATCACGGTGCGTGTGGACGTTTCGCGCAGTTCGGCGACCTGTTCGACCGAAAGGCCGGCGAAGAAGCGCAGCTCGACCAGTTCGGCGAGCGCCGGCTCCATCGCGGCGAGACGCAGCAGTGCGGCGTCGAGGTGGATCAGCGATTCCGGGTCGAGGCCGACGCCGTCGAGTTCTTCGTCCAGCGTCGCCATCGTCGCTGCGCCGCCGCGTTTGTGGGCGTGGCGACGGCGCGCGTGGTCGATGACGATCTGGCGCATCGCTTTGGCTGCGGTCGCGAAGAAATGACCGCGATCTTTCAGCCTGAGCACGTCCGGCTTGATCAGCTTGAGGTAGGTCTCGTGGACGAGGCCGGTGGTGTTGATCGTCGGATTCGACTGGCCGGCCAGGTGTCGGCTGGCGAGGCGCTTCAACTCCTCATACACCGCAGCAAACAGCTGCTGCAACGCGGCCCCGTCGCCGTTGCCGGCGGCGTGAACCAGTTCGGTGACGTCGGCAGCACCCATTCGCTTCCTCCCTTGTGCTGTCGTGCAGTCTAGCCGATTGGCCTGCGACGCGCGTGTCACCTGGTTCCGTACTTCCCGTTCTTCTGTGTGCGAATTTTCCAAGGCGGCAGCATGCCTCTGTCCTGTGGCAGCGGGTTTTTGCGTGTGGTTCCAACAAAGCCAAGTGATGTCGCGGCGAACTCGCTTTTCACGTCGAATGAGAGGAGATGCAGGTATGCGATGCCCCATGATTGGAATTGCTGCGGTTGTTGCTGCAATTGTCTTTTCGCCTTTGCAATGCGTACGTGCCGCGGATGTGACGATTGCGCCCATGGCAGGCGGCGGCTTCGTGGTGAAGAATGCAGCCGGCGCCACTGACCGGTTGCGCGTGAACGAAGACGGTACTGTGTGGATCCCCGTGCTCGCGACCGGATCGCAGCAAGCGACGCCGGTCTGTGCGGGAGCGGGTGGCATTGTCGGGCCGTGTGCGCCAGAGAGCGGTGGCGGAAGCTTGCCGGCGGGCACGGTCAATCAAACGTTGCGTTACGACGCGAGCAGTGCACTCGTTGCGAACAGCGAATTGCAGGTGTTCGCTGACGGTGGCGTGCTCGCCACCAATGCCGCGGTCAATGCCGCGGTGGCCGGCGGCGCGTTGACCGGGCCGGGTGTGATTCCGGCGTCCGGGCCGGGTCGGCGCCTGATGTGGTATCCGGCGAAAGGGGCGCTTCGTGCGGGCTATGTGGATGCCACGGAATGGGACGACGCCAATGTCGGCGCAAACTCCATCGCATTGGGTGGCGGAACGACGGCAAGCGGCACTGATTCCATCGCTCTGGGCGGAGGTGCCATCGCCAGCGGTGCCGTCGCCATCGCGATGGGAAGCAGTACGCTTGCGAGCGGAAGATTCGCCACGGCCATGGGACAGGGCACCAAGGCGACGGGCGATTTTTCCACCGCGCTCGGAGCGGTAGCCAAGGCGCAAGGCGATTATTCCCTTGCCGAGGGCTATTACGTCAACGCATCGGGAGACTATTCCCTCGCATCCGGTCTGCGCACCGATGCCAGCGGCAACACGTCCACGGCGATGGGCTACAAATCGGTTGCGAGCTGCCAGTCGGGAGGCGAATTTGCCTATCGCAATCGCGCCAACGTCTCTGACCCCGCACCGAGTTGCAATTCCACGGCCTTCGGAGCGGGGTCTCTCGCAACCGCTTATGCGGCAACAGCGATGGGTTTGAACACGACGGCCAGCGGCGCGTCGTCCACGGCGATGGGCAACTACTCGACGGCGACCGGTTCCTACTCGACCGCGATAGGCAATGCCGCGAATGCAAGCGGCTTCAATTCCGTGGCAATAGGCGAGGACACGACGGCCAGCGGCGCCGCGTCGACTGCAATGGGGGTTTTTGCGGACACGGTCAGTCATGCCGGTTCATTCGTGATCGGCGACGGCTCCGGGTCGACACTTTCGACTGCCGATCACCAATTCATGGCGCGCGCTTCCGGCGGCGTGATTTTCTATACGTCGTCGGCGCCGAATACGACCGCGGGAATCCAACTGGCTGCCGGCAGCGGTTCGTGGACGGCGCTGTCCGACCGCAACGCCAAGGACGCCGTCACGCCGGTCGATCCGCGCGAGGTGTTGGCCAAAGTCGCATCGATGCCGCTGGCGACCTGGCACTACAAGACTCAGGACGCGAAGTACCGGCACATGGGCCCGATGGCGCAGGATTTCTACACTGCGTTCCATCTCGGCGAAACCGACAAGGGCATCGATACGATAGATGCGGACGGCGTGGCGCTCGCGGCGATCCAGGGCCTCGATGCAGAAAATGCGCTGTTGCGCGAGCGCGTGGCGCGTCTCGAAAAGCAAAATGCCGACAATGACAAGCTGCGCGAGCGAGTAGCGCAGCTCGAAGCGCAAGAAGGTGACGTCGCCGCGCTGAAGGCGGTGGTGGAATCGCTGCCGCGCGTACGGGTGGCGCCTTCCATCGTTACCGTCGCGGTGCAACCATGAGTGCGAGGCGTCGTGGAACTTTTCCCGCACTGGTGCTTGGTGCGCTCGCCGTCGCGGGGCCGTGTGTCGGCGCGGGTCTCAGCGTAGGCGCGGGCTCGACGATGAATTTTGCCGACGCCGTGGTCTCGCTCGGCTGCGGCGATCTGTCCGTGGTCGGGCAGGCGAACGCAACGTCGGCGACGATTGCTTCCGTTGCCAATGTCGGTATCGCTGCGGGCGGCACGCTTGCGCCGGATGCGGGCAGCATCGCGCTTGGTGGAAAATTTTCCGATGCGGGTGTATTCGTGCCTGGGACGAGCCGCATCGGCATCGTCGATGCTTGCGGCAACGGATCGAGCGTGGTGACTGGCGCGACGAATTTTTACGATTTGATCGTGAGCACGGCGAGCGGCAAGGCCCTCGTGTTGCCGGCGTCGCTGACGCAAGGCATCAAGCACACACTGGTCTTGTCAGGCGCGCCCGGCAACCTGCTGCGGGTGACGAGTTCGAGCGCAGGCCAGCGCGCGTTTCTCGACGTGGCGACAGGCGCCGCGCAGGCGATTGCCTATGTCGACGCACGCGACAACGGCGCGACCGGTGCAAAAATCGCACCGGGCACGGCGGCGAGCTACCGCTCGCTCGACAGCGGCAATCTGTTCAACTGGTTTGCCGATGCGGCGACCGGCATGGGCGGCGTAGTGCCGGCGCCCTTGCCGGGGCGCATGGGCTTGTTGCTGCTGGTGCTGCTGCTGGCCGCGGTTGCATGGCGGCCAGCAGCATGTAGCTGTCGAACGACCGACGGTTTCATTGTTCGATGATCAACCTTGTCGGTCGTCGCGTGGGCCGAATGGAATCAACATCGGCACGCGCTGCCGATACGCCGCATACGCGCCGGGATCGAGTTCCGCGGACAACCAGCGTTCTTCCAGGCGCGCTTTCAACACGATGCCGAACGCAAGCAACGCGAATCCGGTGGCCGCGAGCAGCGTGCCTTTGGCGACGGAGGTCGCCAGCAGCGAGAGCAGCAGGCCGGTGTAGATCGGATGACGCACGATTGCGTAGGGGCCGCTGTCGACGATGCGATGGTCGGTCTTGCGCGTCACCGCACCCGACCACAACACGCCGAGATGGATGCGCGCCCACCATGCGAAGGCGATGCCGGCGGCGACGAGCACGACGCAGAGCCACGCGCCGTTCCAGCCAACATGCCAGAGGCGCAGCGCACCTTCGTAGCCGTGCGCCTGCGGAATCAACAGCAGCGTGCCGAGCAGCATCGGAATGCGATAGCGCAGCATGCGGGCGATATCCACATGCTTTTCCGCTGGACGACTCCACAGCGCGGCGATGAGCCACGACACGAGCCACAGCAGCCACAACCCGATGATCGCGATGCCGGGAGACACGGTGCCATTCCCCGAATGCAAATCGCGAATCTAGCAAATTTTCGCGAGCAACGCCTGTTGCGCCGAATGCGGCTTGTCGCCGTTCGGCGTCAGGCGATGGTAGTGGCCGTCCGCTTGAAGTACCCAGGCCTGCGTGTTGTCGGCGAGGTAGTTGGCGAGTGCTTCGTCGAACACACGCGCGGCGAGGTCGGGGTCAAGGATGGGGAAGCCGGTTTCGATGCGGCGTAGAAGATTGCGTTCCATCCAGTCCGCGCTCGAGCAGTAGATTTCCGGCTCGCCACCGTTGGCGTACCAGTACACGCGGCTGTGTTCGAGGAAGCGGCCGACGATCGAGCGCACGCGGATGTTTTCCGAGATGCCGGGCAGGCCCGGCTTGAGCGTGCACGCACCGCGCACGATCAGGTCGATCGATACGCCGGCAATCGACGCACGATACAACAGCTCGATCACGCTGGGTTCGTTCAACGCATTCATCTTGGCGATGATGCGCGCAGGTTTGCCCGCTTGTGCATGCGCGATTTCGCGCTCGATTTTTTCCATCACGCCCTTGTGCAGCGTGAACGGTGATTGCAGAAGATGTTTGAGCTTGATCACCGGCCCCAGACCGGAGAGCTGCTGGAACAGCTTGTGCGCGTCCTCGCCGATGTTCTTGTCGGCAGTCATCAGCCCGAAGTCGGTGTAGATGCGCGAGGTTACGGTGTGGTAGTTGCCGGTCGACAGGTGCACGTAGCGGCGCAAGCCGGTTTTTTCGCGGCGCACGATCAGCAACAGTTTCGCGTGGGTTTTGTAGCCGACCACGCCGTAGACGACCTGCACGCCCGCTTCCTGCAGGCGATTGGCGAGCGAGATGTTGGCTTCTTCGTCGAAGCGCGCGCGCAGCTCGACGACCACGGTGACGTCTTTGCCGGCGCGCGCCGCGTCGATCAACGAGTTGACCAGCGGCGAATCGTTGCCGGCGCGGTACAGCGTCTGTTTGATCGCGAGCACGTTCGGATCGATCGCCGCTTCCTTGACCAGCTCGGTGACTGCGCCGAACGATTCGTAGGGATGGTGCAGCAGGATGTCGCGTTCGGCAATCGCCTCGAACAGGTTGCGCTCGGCGACGATGGGGGCGATCAGGCGCGACGTGAACTTCGGAAATTTGAGGTCGGGGCGCTCGACCTGATCGTAGATCGCGGTGATGCGATGCACGTTGACCGGGCCGGGCAGGCGGAACACGTCCGCCTCGGTCAGTTCGAAGTTGTGCATCAGATAGTCGGCGACGGGCTTCGGGCAGGTGTCGGCGATTTCCAGGCGCACGGCCTTGGCGAAACCACGACCGCGCAGCTCGTCGCGCAGCGCGAGGGCGAGGTTCTCCACGTCGTCCTCGTCGACGAACAACTCGCTGTTGCGGGTGACGCGAAACTGATACGCGCCGGTCACCCGCATGCCGGGGAAAAGCTCGTCGACGAATTGATGCAGGATGCTGGACAGGAACACGAAGTCGTACGGCTTCTCGGCGACTTCGTCCGGCAGGCGCACGATGCGCGGCAGCGAACGCGGCGCGCGTAGCAGCGCCATGTGGCCTTGACGACCGAACGCATCGCGGCCTTCGAGCGAGACGGCGAGATTGAGCGACTTGTTGAGAATGCGCGGAAACGGATGTGCGGGATCCAGCCCGAGCGGGGAGAGCACCGGCATCACTTCGTTCTGAAAATAGCCTTGCAGCCAGCGCGTTTGTTTGGACGTCCATTTATCGCGCGCGATGAAGCGGATGCCTTCGCGATCGAGCGCCGGCAGCAGGGTGTCGTTCCAGAACGAATACTGCGCCGCGACGAGTTCGAGCACGCGCGCGCGGATGCGCGTGAGCAGTTCCGCCGGCGAAGTGCCGTCGGGGCCGGCCTTGGCGTCGCCGAAAGCGACATGGTGGCGCAGGATCGCGACCTGCACTTCGAAAAATTCGTCCAGGTTCGAGTTCGAGATGCACAGAAAGCGCATGCGTTCGAGCAGCGGTACCGCGGCGTCCTGCGCTTGCGCCAATACGCGGAAGTTGAATTCGAGCTGGGCCAGCTCGCGGTTGAGATAGAGCCATGGGTCGCGCAGATCGGCGCGCGCGACGACGGCATCGGACGCCTTCGATGGGCAGCCATTTTCCTGCATATGCGTACCTTCCATCAGAGTAATTCCGTTCAGCCATGCTGCGGAAGGCGAATTATGCCGCCGTTTTCGTGACGGGGCGATGGCACGGGTCGTACGCGCCTAGCCAATGAAGAGCGAATGCGTTGTGTATCTGCTCGGGCGTCACTGCGCCTGGTTGGCGCTGAAACGCACCGATGGCGCCAATCGGATGAGTGTGGGCCCGGAAAAATATGCGCTGCGCGTCACAAAAACGATCGTATAAATGGATGTCTAGCCGTCTAGATGGCTGTTTTACCAAAGCGGTGTTGTTTTCTTTTCTTCGGTTGCTCTTTTCAGGTCAGGGGATAAATCGCTCAGTGAAATACCATGCGTATGGTCAGAAAGGGGCCCCTCACCCAACCCGCTCCCACGAGTTGGCTCGGGGAGCGGCCTTGCTTCGTGCTGAGATTCGGCGTCAATCAGGAGCCATCAATCCGCTGCGTATGGCTTGACACGAATTCGCCATAGTCATCCGGGTGCAACCTGATGCTGCGGAGCATGCAAATTCGCGATGCGGGCATCCATTGGCTCGACACGTTTTCTTGCGGGCCGCGCCAAGAGTACATGCCACACCTTGCCCCCCTTCGGCACGATGGAGTGGTAGCCGTTCGCACTGCGCGTCGGCGCGCAGCGGCAAAGTTGACGTGCCGCTGCAACAGGCGTCGACTTCGTGTCTTCGGCGCCACGCTCCGCCCGAACGCATTTGCGCATTGCCGTGCCGCACGGGGCAAAACCCCCGGCATTGCCGGGATATTGGGTTGTTGACCTTGAGCAATGCGTGGCTGCGTGCGGTTCACGCTGCGCGGATGCTATCGCTCGGAAGTACGGCGAATGTGCGGCGTGCACGCCGGTCACGGCGGCAGGATGCGGGAATTGCACACAGCCTGCGACTCGGGTTTTTCTTTCGGGTATGTCTGGAATCGTCTGCGTTCAATTGTGGCAACGTTTTTATATTTACACACGCTGAACCCCAATCTAGTATCGAGCAGAACCGGCATTTTCACGCAATGAGTCGCGTGAAAACCGCGCCAGATCAAGGCGTTGACGTGTCGGGCTTGAGTCGCGAACAGAATCACACGCAAAGACGGATTTTCAAACGCACCGGGCCTTGGCGGGATGCCATTGCCGGGGACGCATGACTTGAGGCGCGCAAGGTTGGAACACAAAGCGCATCAAATGTTGAGCGCGTTGCAGTCGCAAGGGCAACACAAGGCAAACGGCGGGACGGGTCATCTGGCTTCCAAACTTACCTTCACTGTTGGGGACTTTCACATGTCGAAAAGAGCACTGCTTACCGTATCCATCCTGATTGCTCTGGCAACGCCAGCACTCGCCTCCGCTCAGTCCGCAGAGAATGCGCAACGGAATGCAGATAAATCGGACGCTGGGCAACGCAATGCACCCGTTGCGATAAAGTACGGAGAAGCGCGCGGCATCGTCTCCAATGCGTTTACCGGGAAAGCGCTCGAAGGTGCCTTGATTCGTGTGCGCGAATCCGGTGAAACGGCGCGCACCGATAGCAACGGTCTTTACCGTTTCGTCGGCCTGCAGACGGGCCGCTATACGCTGGACATTTCTTACCTTGGATTTGCGACCGCAGAGAGAAGGGTGCGGGTGAGACGCGGTGAGGTGGTTGTCGCCAACATAAATCTCGGAGACAAAGAAGACACGCAGACGTTCGACACCATTGAAGTGCGGGCCACCGCCTTGACGGCAGAGGCTGCTGCGCTGAACCAGCAACGCACTGCGGACAACATCTCCAATGTTGTCTCCTCTGATGACATGGGGCGATTTCCGGACATAACTCTGGCCGATGGTCTGCGTCGCCTGCCGGGCATTTCGTTCCGGCGCGAAAGCCGCACCGGTGATGGGCAGTTTATTTCGATTCGTGGGCTGGACTCCGCGCTCGACGCGGTCCGGATCAACGGCGTCAACGTTGCCGCCGTCGGTGGCGCAGACCGTTCCGTGGCATTGGACGTGTTCACCACGGAAGGCATCAGCAAGGTGGTGGTAGACAAGACCTTGCTGCCGGACAACGAGAGTGTGGGTATCGGCGGAGCTGTCTCAATCGAGACATTGTCGCCAATGCAGCTCGGTAAAAATGTTGCCGAAGTTCGGATGGAGGGCTCGCAAAACCAGTTTGCCGACAAATTGGGCTACAACTACGGCGGGACGATTTCGCATATTTTTGGTGCAGACAGGCAGTTCGGTTTCATGCTGTCGGGATCAATTCGGCACCGCAACATAGTCAAGTCCAAAATCTGCTGTAAATTCTCTTCGCTTCGGCTGTCGCTTTTTTCTATAGATCGCTCTTCAAGTGGCGTGAGAGAGTCGGTGCGCGACTGAGGATTTTTTTGTCCTGTTCGGCTTTCC
>Ga0208826_1002539_pt1 | contig 13474 bp, 8 predicted proteins | sample AD_UKC115_MetaG_FD_184451 | JGI IMG/M metagenome (GOLD analysis project Ga0208826, IMG submission 184451) | Active sludge microbial communities of municipal wastewater-treating anaerobic digesters from Hong Kong - AD_UKC115_MetaG (SPAdes)... | ecosystem: Engineered > Bioreactor > Anaerobic >...
CTTTGGCACGCAGTTGCTGTGTGAGCAGGTCATTGGCCGTGCGTTGCGCCGCCAGTCCTACGATCTGAACGAGCAAGGGCTGTTCAACGTCGAATACGCGGACGTGTTCGGCATCCCCTTCAACTTCACCGCCAAGCCCGTCATCGGCCCGCCGCAACCGCCGCGCGAGACCGTGCAGGTCAAGGCCATGCGCCCGGAGCGCGATGCGCTGGAGATCCGCTTTCCCCGCGTCGAAGGCTACCGCGTCGAGCTGCCCGAAGAGCGCCTGAGCGCCCGCTTCAACGACGAATCCATCCTCACCCTCAGCCCCGCGCTGGTCGGCCCCTCCATCACCCGCAACTCCGGCATCATCGGCCAGGGTGCCGACATGAGCCTGCAGCACCTGGGCGACATGCGCCCCAGCACGCTGCTGTTCCAGCTCACCCAGCGCCTGCTCTACACCAAGTGGCGCGACCCCGGCGAAGCACCCAGGCTGCACCTGTTCGGCCAGCTCAAGCGCATCGTCAAGGAATGGCTGGATGCGGTGGACGATGCTGGCAACCCGAAATATCTGGTCTGCAAGGGCGATACCTACCCCGCGCTGCTGATGTACCAGGAGCTGGCCGACATGGCCTGCAACAAGATCAACGACGCCATCACACGCCAGTTTCTGGGTGATCGCCCGATCAAGGCGCTGCTCGACGCCTACAACCCCACCGGCTCCACCGCCCATGTGCGCTTCAACACCAGCAAGACCGAGCGTTGGGAGACCAGCGGGCCGCCGCCCAAGTGCCACCTGAACTGGGTGATTCTGGACAGCGACTGGGAGGCCGAGTTCTGCCGCGTGGCCGAATCGCACCCCAAGGTGCTCGCCTACGTGAAGAACCACAACCTGGGGCTGGAAGTGCCCTACCGCTTTGGCTCGGCCCTGCGCCAATACCGGCCCGACTTTGTGGTGCTGGTCGATGACGGCCACGGCCCCACCGACCCGCTGCACCTGGTGGTGGAGATCAAGGGCTACCGCGGCGAGGACGCCATCGAGAAAAAATCCACCATGGACACCTACTGGGTGCCCGGCGTCAACCACCTCGGCAGCCATGGCCGCTGGGCCTTTGCCGAATTCACCGAGGTGTTCCAGATCGAGGCCGACTTCAAGGCCACGGTGGAAGCCAATTTCAACAAGCTGATCGAGGGGTTGAAAACATGACCGCCATGGCCCCCAAACCGGAAAATCTGGCCAGACTTGTGCTTCTGATCCGTGGCGAGAAGGTTCTGCTCGATTCCGATCTGGCCGACCTCTACGGGGTCGAGGCCCGTGCCTTGAACCAGGCCGTTGCGCGCAACCGCTCGCGCTTTCCGGACGACTTCATGTTTCAGCTCACGCCGCAAGAGTGGGTGGCCATGCGGTCACAAACGGTGACCTCATCCGGTGCAAAAGGCAGCAAGACGGCGCAAACCGCGATGAGCCAAGCACCCGTCGCGGCTTTGACATCACAAACTGTGATCTCAAACGGCAGGGGCGGCCGGCGCACCTTGCCCTACGCCTTCACCGAGCAAGGTGTCGCCATGCTCTCCAGCGTGCTGCGCTCGCAGCGTGCGGTCGAGGTCAACATCGCCATCATGCGCACCTTCGTGCAGCTGCGCCGCCTGATGGATTCCAACCGCGATCTGGCCCGCCGCATCGAAGCCATGGAAACCCGCTACGACGAGCAGTTCTCGCAGGTGTTCGACGCCATCAAGCAACTCATCGCCGAAGACAAAACGCGCAAAGCCAAGCCCCCCATGGGCTTTCTTTGACCCGCACCGCTTCTGCCACCCACGCACACACCGCATTTTCCATGGCCACCAAGCTCAGCACCAAACACGTCGAAACCCTCACCCACGACGAGGCCCGGCGCAAGAACATCCCCTCGGTCGAGCAGCAATCCATTGCCACGCAAGAGCACATCGCCCCTCGGCAGGTGCGCTATGCGCGCAACACCGACTTGGACCCGCAACTCGTCTGGCGCGGCAAGGACGAGCAGGACTGGAGCGACCTGGTCGTCAACGCGCCGCCGCTCTACATCCAGGAAAAGGTCCACCCCAAGGTGCTCATCGACGACCTGCTGCGCAGCAGCAAGGCGCGCGAGCACGAGGCCGGGCAGGCCACCCCCGACCTGTTTGCCGACTTCAACGGCATTCCCAAGGGCGTGGACAAGACCGAGTTCTACCAGCACGACCAGAACTGGACCAACCGCATGATCCTGGGCGACAGCCTGCAGGTCATGGCCAGCCTGGCCGAGCGCGAGGCCCTGCGCGGCAAGGTTCAGTGCATTTATTTCGACCCGCCCTACGGCATCAAATTCAACAGCAACTTCCAGTGGTCAACGACCAGCCGCGACGTGAAGGACGGCAACGCCCAGCACATCACGCGCGAGCCCGAGCAGGTCAAGGCCTTTCGCGATACCTGGCGCGACGGCATCCATTCCTACCTGACCTATCTGCGCGACCGGCTGACGGTGGCGCGCGATCTGCTGGCCGAGTCGGGGTCGATCTTTGTGCAGATCGGGGATGAGAACGTGCACCGGGTGCGGGCGGTGATGGATGAGGTGTTTGGGGATGAAAATTTCGTTGCACAGATTTCGACAAAAACATCTGGCGGTTCGACTGGCATTTACCTGTCAGGCGTGATGGATCACATCCTGTGGTTCGCCAAAAACACGGAGCAGACGAAGTATCGTGAGCTTTTCGGAACGAAAGAACTCGGAGAAGATGGCGCAGAAAAATACAACCGCGTCAGATTGCCGAGCCTTGAGGCCCGCAGTCTGACTGCCGCTGAAAAACAATTGGAACAAGCCATTCCAACTGGCTCACGAGTTTATCGACAGGACAACATCACCAGTCAGAGCGTTGGCCGCGACAAGGGCGAAGGCGCGGCGTCCTGGTTTCCAGTGAACATTGATGGCAAGGAAATCAAGCCGTCCTTGAAGGTTCGATGGAAAACGAACGAGAACGGAATGAAGCGCCTCTTGGCAGCGTCTCGCGTTGAACTCACGAGCAATAGCCTCGCGTATGTTCGATTTCTCGATGACTTCAGCGCGACGACGATCAACAACCTTTGGACTGACATTGGTGGTATCCAGAGCCGCGCAGACCCGAAGGTCTATGTTGTTCAGACACCAACAACGGCAATCCAGCGTTGCATCCTCATGGCCACCGACCCCGGCGACCTCGTGCTCGATCCCACCTGCGGCTCCGGCACCACCGCCACCGTCGCCGAGCAATGGGGCCGCCGCTGGATCACCATCGACACCTCGCGCGTGGCACTCGCCTTGGCCCGCGCCCGCATCATGGGCGCACGCTACCCGTTCTACCTGCTGGCCGATTCGCGTGAAGGCCAGATCAAGGAGGCCGAAGTCACCCGCACGGCGCCCAGCAGCCAGCCGGTGCAGGGCAACATCCGCCACGGCTTTGTCTATGAGCGCGTGCCGCACATCACGCTCAAGTCCATCGCCAACAACGCCGAGATCGACGTCATTTGGTCGCAATGGCAAGCCACGCTGGAGCCGCTGCGCGAGCAGCTGAACGCGGCGCTGGGCACCCACTGGCAGGAGTGGGAGATTCCCCGTGAGCTGCCCGCACCGCCCGCTGCATCCACCAGCACGGCCAAGGGTATCAAAAATGATAGCTGCTCGCGCTTGCCAGATAAGCTCCAGGAGGCAAAAACACTCTTGAACGCCTGGTGGCAGGCCCGCATTGCCCGCCAGAAGGAGATTGACGCCTCCATTGCCGCCAAGGCCGAGTTTGAGTATCTGTACGACAAGCCGTACGAGAACAAGAAGGCCGTGCGCGTGGCCGGGCCCTTCACGGTCGAATCGCTCAGCCCGCACCGCATGCTGGGCGTGGACGAGAACGATGAGCTGATCAACGTGGCCCAGGAGCCGGGGGCAGACTACAACGCCCGCCAGACCTTCCCGCAGATGATTCTGGACAACCTCAAGACCGCGGGCGTGCAGCAGGCGCACAAGGCCGACCGCATCAACTTCACATCGCTCACGCCCTGGCCGGGCGAGGGCGCGGTGTGTGCCGAAGGCCGCTACCTGGAAGGTGACGTTGAAAAGCGCGCCGGCATCTTCATCGGCCCCGAATTCGGCACCGTGCAGCGCAGCGACTTGGTCGAAGCCGCCCGCGAGTGCGGCGACGCCGGCTTTGACGTGCTGATTGCCTGCGCCTTCAACTACGAGGCGCACGCCACCGAATTCAGCAAGCTGGGCCGCATCCCCGTGCTCAAGGCCCGCATGAACGCCGACCTGCACATGGCCGAGGATTTGAAGAACACCGGCAAGGGCAACCTGTTCGTGATCTTCGGCGAGCCCGACATCAGCCTGCTGCCCCAGGAGGGCGGCCAGCTGCGCATCAAGGTCAACGGCGTGGATGTGTTCAAGCCCCAGACCGGCGAAATCATCAGCGACGGCGCCGACGGCATCGCCTGCTGGTTCATCGACACCGACTACAACCAGGAGAGCTTCTTCGTGCGCCACGCCTACTTTCTGGGCGCCAACGACCCCTACAGCGCGCTGAAAACCACGCTCAAGGCCGAGATCGACAAGGAAGCCTGGGACACGCTCAACAGCGACACCTCACGCCCGTTCGATCGCCCCAAGTCCGGGCGCATCGCGGTGAAGGTCATCAACCACCTGGGGGATGAGGTGATGAAGGTGTTCAAGGTGTAAGGGGGCTGGCATGGAGGCTGGAGACAAGGTCAGGCTGAAAGCCAACCCAGGGCGCATCGGCATTCTGGGCCGCGAGACCGATGGCCCACCCGGACGCCAGCGCGTGCTGGTGAACTTTCTGGACGGCACGGAAGAATTCTTTTTGCCCGGTGCGCTGGAAAAAGTAGAGAAAAAAGCGCCTGGGCCTTACGAGCTGATCAAGCAGGGGCGCTATGGCCGCACCAACGACCTGCGCGGTGCCATCACCTATTACAGGCTCAGCGGCAAGTTGGCCAACCTCATCTACAGCATGAACTCCACCAACACGGAGTTCCTGGCTTACCAGTTCAAGCCGGTGCTGCAGTTTTTGGACTCACCCACCAATGGCATCCTGATTGCAGACGAGGTCGGCTTGGGCAAGACCATTGAGGCGGGCCTGATCTGGACCGAGCTGCAGGCGCGCGAGGATGCGCGCCGCCTGCTGGTGGTCTGCCCCGCCATGCTGTGCGACAAATGGAAGCGCGAGCTGGCCCACCGCTTTGGGGTCAAGGCCAGCATCGTGGACGCACACGAGTTAATCCAGCAGCTCGAAGAGATCAAGCGACAGCCGCATCAGGAATTCGCCCTTATTGCCAGTCTGCAGGGTATTCGGCCGTCGCGCGGCTGGAACGACGAGGACGAGCCATCCGACACGGCAGCAGCACGCCTGGCGCGTCTGCTCAACGAGTCCGAGCTGGAGGAGCCCTTGCTCGACATGGTGATCATCGACGAGGCCCACTACCTGCGCAACCAGGATACCCAGACCTATCGATTGGGCAAGCTGCTGCGCCCGGTGGCGCAGCACATGGTGATGCTGTCGGCCACGCCGATCCAGTTGCGCAACCGCGACCTGTTCAACCTGGTGCATTTGCTGGACGAGGATGCTTTCCCCTACGAACGGTCTTTTGAATGGACTTTGCGCGCCAATGCGCCCATCGTTGATTTGCGCGACCGCGTGCTGAGCTCCACCATCACCCAGCAGGACTTTGTCTCTGCAGTGGCCACTGCGCAGGAGTTGACCTGGTTTGAAGACAGCGAGCAGTTGGCCTACCTGCGCCAAAACCCGCCCAGCGATGCAGAGCTTGCCAGTCCGCGCGGCCGGGCAGAAGTTGCCGATCAGCTGGACCGCGTCAACCCGCTGAGCAAGGTTGTCACGCGCACCCTCAAGCGAGACGTGCAGATCAACCGTGTGGAACGCCTGCCGGTGGTGCTCAAGGCACGCATGTCTCCCATTGAGGAAAACTTCTACAACCAGGTCACAGCTGCCGTGCAGGACCTGTGCGAGGAACTCAACATCTCCGAGGGGTTTTTACTCACCATCCCTCAGCGCCAGATGGCGAGCTCCATGGCCGCTGCTTGCGAGGGCTGGAAGGCGCGGGTCGAAACGGCCGAGGGGCGACAGGCGTTTGGCGAGGCTGCGGCAGAGCTGGATGCCGACATCGACGACCATGTGCACACATCAAGCGGAACTCTGATCAACGAACTCAGGGCCATTGCGCACGAGGTGGGTGATGCGACCGCCCTGGCCGCCAGTGACAGCAAGTTTGAACTGTTGCGCAGTCACTTGGCTGACTATTGGCGCCAGCACCCGGGAAAAAAAGTGGTGTTGTTCTCCTTCTACCGCGCCACGTTGTATTACCTGCAACGAAGGCTGGCGAGCGACGGGATCCAGGCGGTGGTGCTGCACGGCGGAATGGACAAGCAGCAGGCCCTGGAGCACTTTGAGCGCGCTGACGGGCCGCACATCCTGTTGTCCTCCGAGGTGGCGTCTGAAGGGGTGGACCTGCAATTTTCCAGCTTGCTCATCAATTACGACCTGCCGTGGAATCCGGCCAGGATTGAGCAGCGCATTGGGCGGATCGACCGCATCGGCCAGCAGGAAGAGCAGATCCTCATTTGGAACCTGGTGTATGAAGACTCCATTGACGACCGGGTGTATGAGCGATTGCTGGATCGACTGGGTGCCTTTCGGCAAGCGCTGGGCAGCATGGAGGCAGTGCTGGGCGAAGAAATGCGCAAGCTGGCGTACGAGCTCCTCTCGCATAGGCTGACGCCGGAGCAGATGAACCGGCGCATCGACTCGACTGCGGTGGCCATCGAGAACACGCAGCGCCACCAGATCCAACTCGAATCCGAGGCGGCCAACCTGATTGCGCACGGCGAATACATACAGAACAAGGTGCGCGCAGCCGACGAAGTGGGGCGCTACATCCGAGGAGAGGATTTGCTGGCCTACGTGCGCGATTTTTTCCTGCGCGCTTACCCAGGCACCAGACTGATCGCGCAGAACGAAGACAGTCTGCTGTGCCGTTTAGAGCTGTCCACCGATGCGCGCGTCAGGTTTGCAGATTTCATCCAGGCCCAGCGCCTGCAGGGGCGTACGACGCTACAGGCAAGCAGCCCGCTGCTGTTGCGCTTTGACAACCGCAAGGGCAAAGCCCCGTCCGGTGTGGAGATCGTGGGCCAGGACCACCCTCTGGTGCGTTTCGTTGGAGAGCAGCTGCGCCAGGCAGGTGGTGAGCTGAATTACCACCCTGTGGCTGCGTTGGAGTTGCAGCAAACCCATTTGCCCAAGTTTCAACGCGGTGCTTATGTGTATGTGGTGATGCGCTGGTCGGTTTCGGGTTCGCGTGAGATTGAGCGCCTTGAATACATGGCCAGGTCACTGGATCGGGACCGACTTCTAGATGGCGATCAGGCTGAGCAGCTGGTCAATATGGCCGCTCTCAAGGGCAGCGATTGGTTGGGTGCAGCCGATCAGGTTGACTCGGACCGTGCCGCTGCCTTGCAAGATGAGTGCCGCACCGAGTTGGATGAACGCTTTCACCATTTTGTTGAGGCCCAGCAACGTGAGGATGCAGACCGTGTGCGCCTGATGGTCAGCTTGCTGGAACAGCACCTTGCAAAGAAACGAGAGCAGTCACAAGAGCTGATTCGCAGGCACGAGGCGTCCAGCAACCCCCGGCGGCGGAGCTTGATACCTGCGGTGAGGGGACGTCTTCAGAAAGAGGAAAACCGGGTCAATGAAAAGATCGCAGAACTGCGGCTCAAGACTGATTCGGCACCCCACCCAAGCGTGGTCTCTTCGGGAGTGATTCGCATCAGTTGACATTTGTTGTCAGGAGGGGAAAGCATGGCGAGATCAATTCGGGAAGCTTTCGAGCTGGCCGGTGGAGCGGCAAAGGCAGCAGTGACGTCCGGCAGACCGGTTGCCAATCAGCCTTTTCCAGAAGTCAAGTCACCAAACCAACCGGCCGCAGCAGACCCGCCGCCGCGAAACGTACCGCCGGCCGCCGGAGCAAGGTCGTCAAAGCGGCGGCTCGGCTCGCAGGCACGGCGCGCACCGCCTCCTGAGCAAGACGGGCTGGGCACACATTTGCGCAGTGATTCGTCAACGCGACGGGCGCAGGTTCGCAGCGCGGTTTCGCATCCTCCCCAAGCACGACCGCATCCTCCGAAAAAGGTAGTGCCAGCACCTGCGATGGCTCCAATGATCCCAGCGGCCGTCAAGCCGCTGACTGTGTCGCCTTCAGCCAGGCTGCTGCTCACGGCTGGCGAGGACAAAACCATTGCCGTTGCGCCTCAGATAGAACGGGCAGGCCGCAGGACACAAGCCTTGGTTGGCGAGGCACAGGCCCAGCACGAGATTGCACTTGGGTTGGATTTCGGCACATCGTCGGTCAAGGTGGTCATTGGCGATAGCGCTCTAGGCAAGTCATTTGCAGTACCGTTTGCGAAGCATGAAGGCATCGACAAGTACCTTCTGCCTTCGCGCCTGTTCCAGACTGGCTCGCAGTTCTCGCTTGCAGAGGGCGCCCAATGCCACCGAGACCTGAAACTTTCTTTTCTGGCGGCGCCGCAGGACCAGAGCAACCAGGTGCGCATCGTCGCGTTCTTGGCGCTGGTGATTCAGCGTGCACGGGCCTGGTTGCTGACGCGTCACGCGCAGACGTACCGCCGCACACAGCTCTTCTGGAAGCTGTCCATAGGGCTTCCCGCTGCACATTTTCAGGACTCGACGTTGTTCAGTCCTTTCGCCCAGCTTTGCGCAGTGGCCTGGGCGGTGGCCGGTAACACGGGGCCGGTGGATGAGTCCACCATTGTGGCGCTGCTGCGGCAGCCGCCCACCGCCACTGGCTCGGATCAGGACGCCGTGGTGACGGTTGTGCCTGAGATTGCGGCGCAGATATACGGCTTCGTGGTCTCAACCAGTTTCGACAGGAGGGCGAAAAACATCTATCTCATGGCCGATGTGGGCGCTGGCACTGTGGATGCGTCGCTTTTTCGTGTGTTTCCGGCGCATGGTGGCAAGTGGGATTTCGAGTTCTTCACATCGGTTGTCGCGCCTTACGGAGTGAGTAACCTGCATCGGCACCGCGTTGACTGGTGGACAGAATCTCTACAGGAGTCCTCAGCGCCGGCGGAACTTGCTCAGCAACTTCTTCAGTTCAAATTCCAGACCGACCAGCAGCGCAATATTCCGGCTTCATTCGCCAATTACTTCGCTGGAATCAAAGTGAACAAACGCACCGGGATGTCGGACCCAGATCGTCACTTCTACGAAAAGACGCTGGCTCAGATACAAGGTCGAGCCCTCTTGCGAACGTGGAAGGACAACCTCCTGTCTCAGGAGGCGATCGCTGGAGTGCCTTTTTTCCTTGGCGGCGGCGGCGCGCGCATGACGTTCTACGCAAATTTGACTGCCTCGATGAATCAGCGCCCCACCGGTTACTCGTGGCTTTACGCTACGCCACGCGCCTTGACGCTGCCCGACGATCTGGTGCTCGATGACATTGCCAAGGCAGACTACGACCGACTTTCCGTAGCCTATGGCCTCAGCCGATTGGAGCTGGGTCGTGTACTGAAGGCCTTGCCCAAGCCCAAGCTGGTTTTTCCGGACACGGCAACGTGGACCGATCACTACATCAGCAAGGATCAGTGTTGAGCGCGTCAACTATGCAATTCCGCATCGCCGACACCTTCACCGACAGCCTCGCCCGGCTGACCGGCGACGAGCAAAAGGCCGTCAAGACCACCGCCTTCGATCTGCAACTGAACCCGGCGCATCCCGGCATGAGCCTGCACCGGATCGAGCAGTCCAAGGACAAGAACTTCTGGTCGGTACGTGCCGGCAGCGACATCCGGCTCATCGTTCACCGGACGGAAAACAGCCTGCTGCTTTGCTATGTCGATCACCATGACAAGGCCTACGACTGGGCCGCAAGGCGCAAGCTGCAGACGCATCCCGCGACGGGCGCGGCGCAGTTGGTGGAGGTGCGCGAAACCGTGCAGCAGGTAGTGGTGCCGGTCTATGTGCAGACCGACTTGCCTTTGGCACACGGGCCGGGCGCGCCAGCCAAGCTTCTGTTTGCAAACAGGCCGGACGATGAGCTGTTGGGCTATGGCGTGCCCGCCGAGTGGCTGGCCGACGTCAAGGCCGCCACCGAAGACAGCCTGCTGGCTCTGGCCGATCACCTGCCCGCCGAGGCGGCGGAGGCCTTGCTGGAGCTGGCCACGGGTGGCAAGCCCCGCGTGCCTGTTCCTGCCGCGGCCACGGCCAACCCGTTCGATCATCCGGACGCGCAACGGCGTTTCCGCGTGATGGCCAACGTGGCCGAGCTGGAGGCGGCGCTGAACTTTCCCTGGGACAAGTGGACCGTCTTTCTGCACCCCGAGCAGCGCCAATGGGTGGAGCGCGACTACACCGGCCCGGCCCGCGTGTCTGGTTCTGCCGGCACCGGCAAGACCGTGGTGGCATTGCACCGCGCTGCCCATCTGGCACGCACCCATCCCGACGCCCGCGTGCTGCTCACCACGTTTTCGGACACGCTGGCCAGTGCCTTGCATACCCAGCTGAAAAAGCTGGTCAGCAGCGAGCCCAAGCTGGCCGAGCGTATCGACGTGCATTCACTCAACGCCATCGGCCTGCGTCTCTACAAGGCGCAGCATGGGGCGGCAACGCTGGCCAGCCGCGTTGCGGTGCGGCAGATGCTGGAGCATGCGTCCAAAGCCGTAGGCGGTCACAAATTCAGCCTGCACTTTCTGCTGACGGAGTGGGAGCAGATCGTCGATGCCTGGCAACTTGCGCGCTGGGAGGACTACCGCGACGTCACCCGCCTGGGGCGCAAGACACGGCTGCCGGAACCGCAGCGGGCGGTGCTGTGGGCCATTTTTGAGCAGGTGCGCACGGCATTGACGGGCCAAAAGCTGATCACGCACGCGGCCATGTTCACCATGCTGGCAGACAGCAAGCACGCGCCGTTCGACTTTGCCGTGGTGGACGAGGCTCAGGACCTCAGCGTGGCGCATTTGCGTTTTCTGGCGGCGTTGGGAGCCCATCGTCCGGATGCATTGTTTTTTGCGGGGGATCTGGGGCAACGCATCTTCCAGCAGCCGTTTTCCTGGAAGTCGGTGGGCGTGGACATTCGCGGCCGCTCGCGCACGCTGCGCATCAACTACCGAACCTCCCATCAGATTCGCCAGCAGGCCGACCGTTTGCTTGGCGACCAGAGCCTTGACGTGGATGGCAACGCCGAAATCCGCAGTGACACCGTGTCGGTCTTCAATGGCCCGCCGCCTGTGATTCGGGTGACCAAGTCCGAGAGCGAGGAAATCAAGGCCGTCGGCGCCTGGCTGGCCGAGCAGGAAGAGGTCGGCGTCTTGCCGCAAGAGTTTGGCGTGTTCGTGCGCTCACCAGCGCAACTGGAACGGGCGCGCGCCGCAGTCGCCGCGTCGGGCATGCCTTTCAAGGTGCTCGATGAACATGCCGAAACCGCCGTCGGCCATGTCTCCATCGCCACCATGCACCTGGCCAAGGGGCTGGAGTTTCGTGCCGTGGCGGTGATGGCCTGTGACGATGAGGTCATGCCCTTGCAGGAGCGCATTGAAACGGTGGGCGACGATGCCGACCTGCACGAGGTGTATGAAACCGAGCGGCACTTGCTGTACGTGGCCTGCACGCGGGCGCGCGATCAGTTGCTGGTGACCGGGGTGGAACCGGCTTCTGAGTTTTTGGATGATTTCAGGCAGGGAATTCACGCATAGCCACATGAACTCTGATGCACTTTTTTGTTCGCTGTCGCAGTCGCGCTTTTCCGAACGGGTTCAGTCCATTCCCCGGCTTCTGACTGATGCGCTTCCGGTGGCTTGTGATCGGGTGTACGAGGATTTCAAGGCGTTCTAGGGCAACAAAAAACCCCATCGCTGGGGCATGTTGAAGTTCACTTCGTGCCGAAGATGCGGTCGCCTGCATCGCCCAGGCCCGGCAGGATGTAGCCGTGGTCGTTGAGCTGGCGGTCGATGGCAGCGGTGTAGATCGGCACGTCCGGGTGCGCCGCCTGCAGCGTGGCAATGCCCTCGGGCGCGGCCAGCAGGCACAGGAACTTGACCGAGCGCGGCGAGCAGGCCTTGATGCGCTCGATGGCCGCCACGGCCGAGTGGCCGGTGGCCAGCATCGGGTCGACCACCACGACGTCGCGCTCGGCCATGTCGGCGGGCATCTTGAAGTAGTACTCCACCGCCTGCAGCGTCTTGGGGTCGCGGTACAGGCCCACGGTGCCCACGCGGGCGTTGGGCACCACGCGCAGCAGGCCGTCGAGCATGCCGTTGCCGGCGCGCAGGATCGAGGCGAAGACCAGCTTCTTGCCGTCGATCATCGGGCTTTGCATGGTCTCCAGCGGCGTCTCGATCTGCACCAGGTGGGTGGGCATGTCGCGCGTCACCTCGTAGGCCATCAGCATCGCCAGCTCGCCCAGCAGGGTGCGAAAGCTGGTGCTGCTGGCCTGCTTGTTGCGCATCAGCGTCAGCTTGTGCTGCACCAGCGGGTGGGTGACGAGGTGGACCTGGGCGCGTGGCGTCTGAGACATACGGGCGATTGTAGAGAGCGCTCACGGTCGGGGCGAACGCTCGCCCAGCCAATGGTCCACCGACAGACGGCCCGGCCCCGAGGCCGCAATCGCCAGCGCCATGGCGGCCCAGGTGAGATGCACGGGCCAGCCCTCGGGCACGGTCAATTCGATCACACAGGTCATCGCCAGCAGGCCCAGGGCGGCCAGGCGCGCGCCCAGGCCCAGCACCAGCAGCACCGGCAGCAGCACTTCGCCGCAGCCCGACGCAAACGCGACCACGGCGGGCGCGGGGAAGGGATAGGGCCCGCCCGGCAGGTGCAGCTTGAATTCGTCGGCAAACAGATAAATCGCCGTGTCCTTGAGTTGCAGAAAGCCGTCCCATTTCAGCAGGCCGGATTTCCAGAACGGCACGGCGAGCGCCACGCGCAGCGCGAACGGCACCAACCACGGCTGGGCGATGTCCTCAGCCAGGCGCCGGGCTTTGTCGATCGGCCCTCGCGCGGGCGTGGCGGCGATGTGAGTTGTTTGCATGGTCAATCTCCAGGTCGAAGGGCGGTGAACACACCGGCCGAGAGCATTCCCGCCAGGTTGGCGCCAAGGTCGAAAGACGCCACCTCGTCCAACGCGGCGTTGGCGGCCGCGCCCAGCGGGGCGCCTGCCAGCAGCGCGTGCAGAAAGGCCGCGCCGCCCGCGGGCAGGCGCGAGACGATCACCTCCCCCTCGGGTCGGGTGATGAGCGCGTCTTCCGCCGCGTGGGCAGGCAGCGGCGCTGCCGCGCGAAGGTGGCGCGGACGCTCGCGGCCGAGGTGGCGTAATTCTCCTTTTCCGGCGTCTCGGATGCGTCCGGGCCCACGAGCAGGTTGCCGTCCGCCGTCGGCACGATGCCGCCGCCCTTGGTGTGGGCGTGCTCCGTGTCCA
>Ga0208826_1002540_pt1 | contig 13469 bp, 12 predicted proteins | sample AD_UKC115_MetaG_FD_184451 | JGI IMG/M metagenome (GOLD analysis project Ga0208826, IMG submission 184451) | Active sludge microbial communities of municipal wastewater-treating anaerobic digesters from Hong Kong - AD_UKC115_MetaG (SPAdes)... | ecosystem: Engineered > Bioreactor > Anaerobic >...
TGAACGTTGTGTAAACAACGTTTAAAAATTGTAGTGCGTAGCAGAATCGAACTGCTATTATCAGATTGAGAAACTGACCTCCTAACCATTAGAGGAACGCACCGGTTGAAAAACATGGCAAATATAAAAAAAATTATGGAATCTGTTGTTGTAGAGGAATAAAATAATTGTGGATGATTCTATTTTCATTTTTTAAGAACATAGTGGGCGAAGAGATTTTTGCACTATTTGTCCTGAGATTTTGTCAATCTTTATTTTCTTGCTTTTTTCCAACTGCAATATTTTATTTTCCATTTTTCCAATTTGAAAAGTACTCTTTCCACGAACCAGACACAGCGATACAGAAACGGATATTTTTTCAACCGTTCCATTTGGTCGATATCGAAACCGTACAAATCATAATCAGCCAAAATGCGTGGAGGCAACAGGGTTTCCAACACCTTTCTTCGTTCGGCTTTGTCCAATGTCTTGTTTACACTGCTGATGCCGCCGGTATCGAAACACGATACATACAAGGGCGTAAAGCAAACGCCGGCATTATGCCATCCAATCACTTCGAGATACCATTTCCAGTCCGAAACAATTTTCAGGCTTTCGTCGTAATAGCCGTATTTTTCGAACAGCGACCGGCGAATATAAGCCGAAGTGTGTTCAATGGTGCCGCGGTAAAAAGTCAGCATGGTTACCGGCTGTACGGAATTTTTTCCTTTTTGAATTTTTCCGTCCGGACGAACTGCAATTTTGTTTCCCACATAAATATCGCAATCGGGCAACGTTTGCAACATGTTTTCCACCACCTTTTCGTCCACCAGCCAATCGCCCGAATTCAGGAAATGCAAATATTCACCCTGTGCCATGCGGATGCCCTTGTTCATGGCAGCATAAATGCCGCCATCAGGCTCGCTTTTCCACTGAAACGGGAAATCGGCTTTCACCGAAAACTGTTCAATCAATTCCTTGCTGCCATCTTCCGAAGCTCCATCCACCACAATATATTCAAACGCCCTGCAAGTTTGCCGAAAAACGCTTTCCAACGTTTTCTGTAACCCGCCGAAATTGTTGTAATTGATGGTGATAATGGAGAGTTTCATAAAATAAGATTAATTGATTTTTTTCAATCTTTTGCCATAATACCAATCATTGCATTTAAATGAATCTAATATTTGATAATTAACAGGAATAATCCATTTTTTTTCATATTCTGGAGACTGAATGACAAAAATATCATTAAATTGGTTTAGATAATTAAAATACTGTGATTCTGTTCGGGGGAAATAAAAAATTCTTTCATCATTAAAATATGATAAGAAAAAATCATACTCCCAATAATGATCAATACAAAAAACAGCAGGTATGTTTGTATTTTTTAAATAATTTGCTGGCACCGTATATTCTCCAATAAGGAATTCTTTGTTATTTATGACATTTACGAGCATTAAAGGAATGATTATAATAGTGCCTATTTTTTGTACTGTCCTGTTGGTATAGGATAAGAGAAATGGAATAAATAAAGTTATTATTGGGAAAGAAGGCATAATATAATGGAAACTTGGCGTTAGAAATGTAACTATAAACGACCAGAATAAAGCTGTTGTAGCCAACAATAAAATTGAATAATCTGTCTTTTTTAAATTTTTTCTATAAAAAATAATAATAGCTGCAAGCAAAGCTATTAGAGCAATAATTAAATATTTCCCTAAAAACATTTGATCAATAGAACGAAAATATGAGTTTAAAAATATTTTTATAATTTCTAGAGATGATTGAGGTTTATTAAAATTATTTATTATTTCAACGCTTTTATATCCAATGAAACCATCAAAATATTTTGCATATAAGCCTTCAGTAAGCAACAAAGAGAAACAAAAAGTTATCAATAGATAAATTACATTTTGTTTTTGTTTTGTCTTATAAGATAGAATTATTAGAATTATTCCTAATAAAAGTACGAAAATTAAGGAATAATATCCCGATAATAAAGTTAACGCAGTTAAAAGGGAAATTATGCATAAATCTTTCCATGTGTCAATTTGAAAATGTTGTTTTATTTTTTGGTAATAGACAACAAAAATATAAGAATAAATAATAAAAAATGTTTCTTGAAGCTGATAAGGCCTTAAATACAGTGTATTTGCAATGGCTACTGGATTAATAAAGGCAATAAACAAGGTTAATAAAATCAACAAATCATTTTTAAAGATTTTTCTTGTTAAGACGCAGTAAAAAATAAATGACAGAATAAATAACAGAAAATTTAACCAAAAACCTTTTAAAATAATATGGTGAATGTCATTTGTTTTATCTCCAGCAAACCATAGCCTGAGTAAGGTATAATAAAAATTAGTATGAGGTGCATCTCGAGTATCCAGATGTAATTTTCTAATATCATTCAAAGCATTGGTAATTCTTTCATTATCAAACAATAATGCAGAGCGGATTTCTTTTCCAGTATATGCAGTCGAATCACTAAAAAATTTATTCCAACCATAATCATTATAGGCGCATATTGTTATAGATAAAGCTTCATCTCCATATAAGGTGGTTTTTTGGGTTACTTTATAAAATCTTATTCCTGCTGATAATAAAAATATCAGCAAATAAACATACCAATATTTGAAAAATAAATTTTTTAATTTCATTTGATATTGATTATCAATATATTATTAAATGGTTCGTTAAAGCTGTTATGATTAGCAATACAAGTTGATTGAATTATTTTTCTATAGCTTTTGTCTCTTATGTTTATTTTGATATAACAGATTGATATAGACTTAAATATTGCTGTGCTACTATTTCTTCCGAAAAATTATTTACAACTTTTTGTCTGGCGTGAACCGACAAATAATCGTCATGGTTATTTTGCTGCCATCCTCAGAAGCTCCATCCACTACAATATATTCAAACGCCCTGCAAGTTTGCCGAAAAACACTTTCCAACGTTTTCTGCAAACCGCTGACGTTGTTGTAATTGATGGTGATAATGGAGAGTTTCATGGTACAAATTTGAATTTATTTTCAAAGAATTTAATATTTATCAAGTGAAATTTTTGTTTTGAAAAGATCATTTCGCTTTTTGTCTATAGTACTTGTTGCTGTATAATATAGATAAATTGTATCATTTTCAATATAGCCTGTTGGTTTGTAAAAGTACACTCTTTGTCTAGTAAATTTTTCAAGATAATGATTATTAACCAGCGGAAGATAAAAAGTTTTAAAGTTTTTATAATCTTCAGAGACACTCAGCATGATGTTCTCTCCCCATTCAGCTACTGAAAACATATATAATTTGTCTTTGTATGCATACAAATCGAAATGCCATAAATCATGTTTTACTGGTTTAGGAATAAAAAATAATGTTGAGCCTATTCGTAATTGTTTCCATTTGCCACAAGTATAAATGTTTTTAAAAGGAATTATTTCTTTTAGTACAAAATCAGGTTTATTTAAAGAAGTTCCTTCCCAAATAGCAATGCCTTTATTTATTCTTTTAGGTGTGTATTGATAATAACTGGCATAAAAGTAATATTTATTTTCTTTTTTTAATAAGACCGGTGCTTGTTCGGCATCAAAATTCGGATTTTGTTGTATAAGATATACTATTTTTTTACTGAAAGTTTTCCCATCAGTTGTGTAAACTCCAACTGTAACCATAGATGCAGATAAACTATCGCATAAAGGAGTACAAAATTCTCTCCAGAAAATCCATAATTTATTATCTTCATAAAATAAATTGGGATCAGAATTAAATCCTTTAGCCGGAGTTGTAGCTACTTCGGTAATAAATTCCCACTCTGAAGGAAAAGAATCTTCTTTTGAATAATAAAGAAGAGGATTTTCATATATAGAATTTCGATTATAATAAGGTGATTGTACCATCCACCATTGATATCCTAAAAAACTTTGTGGAATATAGCGAATACAGGGATGCAAACAATCATTGTGATAAAAAGATGGAGTAGATATTTTTACTTGTTCAGGTAAAAATGCACTTTGACTTGGATAAAACTGGTAAGTGAAAATTCCAAGTAAACAGACAAGGATAAGAAAAAATAAAAAAAAGACTTTTTTATTTTTCATACAAAGACTGATATAAACTGAAATATTGTAGAGCTACTATTTCTTCCGAGAAATTATTTATAACTTTTTGTCTGGCGTGAACCGACAAATAATCGTCTTGGTTATTTTGAAGGCACCAACGAATGCCCCATGCCAACTCTTCAACAGAAAAAGGTTTTGCAAATAGCCATTATTCCGATGATCAATCAAATCGGTATTTCCTCCTGTGTCGAAAGCAACAACAGGCGTCCCGCACGAAAGACTTTCCATGATCACATTCTAAAGATTTTCCGACAGGGAAGAAACCACCATTACACTGGCTGCACGATAGGCTGCTACGAGCATTTCGTCTCACAAAACTCCATACGAATGAACAGGCATTTTAATATCCGGCCTTTCAAGTTCATTCGAAACCCCATCTACCACAATATATTCAAATGCCCTGCAAGTTTGCCGAAAAACGCTTTCCAACGTTTTCTGCAAACCGCCGACATTGTTGTAATTGATGGTGATAATGGTGAGTTTCATTTGTGTTAATAACTAATTATAAATCTTTTTTTTAATAACAAAAGGTGCTTTTCCCCCTAATTTTCGAAACAGAAAATTGATACCTTTTTGCCACAACGGACGTTTCTTACGACAATTTGCACTATAAAAAGAATTTATAATATTTTTATCTTCATATAGAATATCAAGAAAACGGATTTCTTCTTTGTTATTTAATTTTTGATTGTAATAAACAGGGTTAATACTGCAGTTCTCTCCTGAACCATCCAGTCCTATATTATTTACATACGAAACTACAGGCACAATTGAAACAGAATGATGCACAAAATGAGCAAGTGTAAACTGGATAGACCAAATATTGAGTTTCCCTTCCTGTTGCATTCTCAGCATTTCAAAAATATCGTCACCACCTCGATTCAGGGCTTCCTGCATTGCAGGTTGTTGGAGCAAGATTGGATATGTTTTAACTTCCCAATCAATTTTATTCCAGCGATTTTTCCATGTCCCCCAACCCCATGAACCATTTCTTAAACTTACATATACATCATAAGGATAATTTTTAGGAAATGGCATACGTTCTGAAGGAAGATTGTAGGCGCTTATAGAAAAAACACTTTCCTTATCCTCGTAATAATCTAGGGCTTGATTCATATAACTGAGAAATGCTTTTGAACAGATCAAGTCATCTTCCAGAACTATTACTTTACCATGTTTTTCTATAACTTCATTCACTCCTTTTCGAATAGAAGCAGCCAAACCATTATTGAAGTCAGATTCATTAATAATAACTTCCTTACACCATGCTTCAGAATGGATAATGGAACGCACGGCTTTTATTTGTTCAACTGTTTCATTGTTGGCATTATCTTTTGGACCATCAGCATAAATGTATAAAATACTATCTTTTGCAAGCGGATTTTGTTTTAGTGATTGCAATGTCTTTTCAGTATGCAACGGACGCTTATATACAAACATTACTATTGGAGCTAAGTGAAAATGATTAACCATAAGTAGAAGAAAAAAGGATACAAATTATTTAATTAACTCTGATAAAATTTTGTCTGCAAGAATTGAATTATAATACTTAAATTTTGAATTGAAAAATTTATAATGATAATTTTGGACAACTTCATCAACATAATCATTTGGTGGCGTGAATCCTTTTTTTTGTGCAAATAAAATGTAATCAGGAACAATTCCTTTTAAAACTTCTTTCATTAAAAATTTTGGTTGATTTTTTCTGTATTTTATATTGTTTGGAAGTCCTGACACAAAATCAACTAACTGATAATCAAGCAACGGGGACCGTATTTCCAACGAATTTCCCATCCCCAAACGATCGGAAAGGTACAAATAAGCCATTGTCATGATTGAGTCAAAATTAAACTCATAAATCAAATCTATTTCTTTACCCAGATCGCATTTACCAAAATCGACATGAAGATTCAAATCCCGAAATCGAAAAGTTTGATGGTCAAACTTAAAAAATGCATCTGATTCAAAATTCAAATACGATGGATATTGCCAAAAACCAATGGTACTGTCAGCAATTTTCAAAGGATAACCAGCAAAAAGCACATATTTCAGATTTTTCAGTATAAATCGAAGCCACGCTTTCTTTTTTTGTGCACCTTTCCACGGGAATAAAGCTTGATGATATCGATGAAGATACAATGATTCTGCCAAATTATTCCAATATGGATAACCGTAAAAAAGTTCGTCTCCACCCATGCCACTCAATAGCACTTTGAATCCCAAATTTTTCATTTTTTTATACATTGCCCATTGTGCAATAGCAGCAGCATCAGTTACCGGCTCATCAATATGTTGAGTAAGTTCATCAAAACTGTTTTTATAATCGTTTTCATCTAATTCAATTTCGTGATAAATAAGCCCTTTTTCTTTAGCAAAACGTTTTGCAACTGAACGTTCATCGCAATCAAACTTTCCCTTATATCCAACAGTAATTGTATGTATTTCTCTTCCTGTTTCTTTTGCCAATGCAGCTATTGCGCTGGAGTCGACACCACCACTTAACATTACAGCTATCGGAACATCGCTTCGCAAGCATAAATCTACTGATTCGCACATCAATCGAAAAGTTTCCTTTTTTGCTTCTTCCAAGCTAAGTTGAAAACGGTCTGACCAGTCACGTCTCCAATATTGATATTTTCTAATGCCATATTGGTCAACTATAAGATATTGTCCCGGCTCAACTCTTTTAATTTGTTCAATAAAAGTATCTTTTTTGTTAATGGGTGATGTGTAACGTATAGGTTCAGCAAGTGATTCAAAATTGATTTGTGGTTTATCTATATAAAATTTTAAAATAGCTTTTAATTCTGAACTGAAAACTACCCCCCCAGTAATTTCTGCATAATATAATGTTTTTTCTCCTATTCGATCACGAACAGCAAAGAGTTGTTTTTTTCTGGTATCCCATATACAAAAGGTGAACATACCTCTTAAATACGCTACACATTCTTCTGCGTACTCTTCATAAAGATGGAGTATGGTTTCTGAATCACTCTGTGAATTGAAGATATGACCTTTCTTTTGCAAATCTTCTTTCAGTTCAATATAATTGTAAATTTCTCCATTACAAACCAGCACCAGCGATTTATCTTCATTGAACAAAGGTTGTTTACCTTTTTCAAGCCCAATAATGGATAGACGGACTTGAGCCAAACCACAATGTTCGTCATGCCAAAGTCCCTGATCATCCGGTCCACGATAATGCATCTCTTTATTCATCAATTGAAGCTTTTGAATATCAACTTCATTTATTGACTGATAACGGCAAACCACAGAAATTCCGCACATATTTTTAATTAAATTTTTAATAAAGCTTGTTTTTAATGTATCATTTTTTTGATAACCTCATAAATTTCCTTCGTATTTTGTTCAGATGAAAAATGAGATTTTCCATAATAAAAAGCATTTATGCCCATTTGTTTGCATTTTTTTGGTGACTGTATAAAAGTAAAAATTTTTTCGGCTAATTCATCAGGATGATAAATGGAATAAAGATAGCCATTGATATCATCTTTAACTAATTCAGGATTTGCTCCTGAATTACTGGTTATTACTGGCATCGTACTCCTCATATATTCTACTGTAACTCTACCAAAAGCTTCATTTTCAGAGCAAATTAATCCCAAATGCATATTATGAAGTATTTTATCAACCTGATCAATATGACCATGAAATTCAACATAATTTTCTAATTGATTTTCATGTACATAATTTTTTATTTCTGTAAAATAAGGTTCTTTATAGCCTCCGATGAAATGCAATTGGATTTGCTTAACTTGATAATGCTCTATAAGTATTTTTAAAGCATGTAAAGCATCAAACTGATTTTTTTGTTCTGAAAGTATGCCTTCTATTGCTATGTGAAAAGTATTGGTTGGCTTATTGGTATCGACTTCATGTCCTGTAAAATCAATTCCATTGTAAATTCGAATCATCCGAGTTTTAGGTAAAAAAGGTAGATAATAGTTTTTCAAAAAATCGGAAATTAAAATATATTTTTCAGCACCCTTCCGTAAAATAAATCTGGACAAGAAATTTCCCATTGAAAATTTAAAATGATAAGCTTTTAAACTTTCTCTCATATGCCAAATGTGAGGACAACCTAATTTGCGACTTATAAAATAACCTATATTTATAGTAATGGAATTGCTGTAAACAAGCGAAATGGAATATTGATCAAACAAATGAACAATTTTAGAAACTCTTCGTAAATTTATGAATTGTTTTCTCCAATTCAGCAAATATTGAAACAGTCCATGCTCTGCATTTACCCACCAATAAAAATGAGAAACGAAATATTGTATATTGTTACTCTTTAAAAATTTACATATATCTCCTCCCTCGGATGGCAATAAAACAAGAGGAATTATTCCATACTGTTCTCTTAATTCAATCATTAGTCTACACAACGATTGATTGGCTCCATACATGCCGGTGTAATGAGTAACGAAAAGGATATTTATATTTGATGGAGACATCAATAAACGGTTAAATGTTAACTAACTAATTTATGTAAAAGTATATATTTAAATTCAAAATATTAACTATGATATAATTTATGAGATAATTCTTTGATTTTTAAAATAAATTGTTGATAAGGTACATTTTTAATAAAAAGATAATCTTTCCAATTTAAAATTGATTTTAAGTTTTTAATGGGTAGTTTTTTTGAGTTATTATTAAAATTAGTCCTTTCTATATAATCTAAAAGCATCAGATTATTTTTAATTTCATAAATATGATATTTTGAAAAATCTACTAATAAATTTTTATATTTTTCATTTAAAATTGTATTTTGAGAAAGATCAATACATCTTAATGATAATTTTAAAGATTCGAGAAGTTTATTATAAGTAATTGGAGAATTAGTGAAAGAAAAAGGGTTATTTCTATAACAATATGGAGTTTCAGAAATATGCATCACTCTTTTTGCTGAATTAAATGTTCTGATAGAATAAGTAATGTCTTCGTAAAAAACATTTTCATCAAAAAATAAATTATTTTCTAATAAAAAAGTTCTTTTATGTATTCGTCTCCAAACTTCAATAGCTTTTTTCCACCAAATTTCATTTTTATCAAAGAAAAAAGTGTTCCCATCAATTATATCGGTTTCACTATTTTTCGGGTATTCTAAAATTTCTCCATTATTATTTACGCTCGCATAGTCAAAATGTAACACATCAAGATCATTCAACAAAGCCATATCAACCAATTTTTTTGAGACATTCGGTTTGATGTAATCATCTGAATCAACAAACCATATATATTCACCTTTAGCTGTTTTTAAGCCGGTATTGCGTGCACAACCAAGTTTTTTATTTCTATTATGTTCAATTAAAATTAATGTTGGATAAATTTCTTTTAGACTCAAAGCAATATCGCCACTCGAATCTGTAGAACAATCATTAATCAAAATAACCTCATATTTGTCAATAGGAAGATCTTGATGATATAAACTATCAATACATTCCTTAAGATAATTTTCGACGTTATAAAAAGGAACTATAAATGAAAGAAGAACATTATTCATTTTTTATTAAATTCCAATATTCGGTAGATAAAATTTTTAAAAAAGTATTTCTACCATATTTTTTTCTTATGTTTTTCGATATTTCCAACTTATTAAACTGGTACTGTCCATGCACAAAATTTTCAATGATCACAGCTAAAGACATTGCATCTTGAATTGGTACAATCAATCCGTTAGTTTCATTAACAAAATCATGAATTCCTCCACTGTCAGTGCAAACCACAGGTAATCCATAAGCTATTGCTTCTGCTATGGCAAGGCCAAAAGTTTCAGAAATACTGGTAGAAACCAGAAAAGAATAATTTTGGTATTGTTTTAGTAAATCTTCATGTTTAATTGGGCCTATGATATTGATTATTTCTGATAAATCAGCTGCTTTAATTGTTTGAAATAAGGGGTTCCCATTTTTATAAGGAATATCTGCAGGCAATCCTATGATATCGATAGAAAAATTAATTTCTCTTTCTTTTAATAACTTGGTAACTTCAAGCAATAAATCAAAATTTTTGTCTTCAAAATGTGACGCTATATATAAAATTTTATTATTTGGCTTTTCGGTATTAAAATTATTTTTTACAAACCCATCATCAATAAAATTACCAATTATCTTAACGTTTTTTAGTTGTATTCCTGAAGTGAGCAAATTTCGATAAAGATAGTTGCTGACACATAAAACTCGGTCTGCTTTTTCGTAAACTTTTTCTTTTAATTTTTGGAAATTATCGAATTGATGTCTGATATAAAGTATGTGTTCGGTAAGAATCACAGGAATTTTGTTTATTTTTGCCCAATTACATACAAATACAGCTGTATCGCTTAATGATTGTATGTGAATTAATGAAGGTTTTTCATTCTGATATATTATGTTTATTAATTTATCAAAACAACTTGTCAAACGTTCGATTTGAATGCTGTTTAAATTTTCAGGTAAATGATTTAGATAGTAATAGGTTGCCTCATAATAATTCTCTTTTTTCTTAAATTCAAAATATTTTTTACTAAACCATTTATTAAGGCCTTTTCTTCTCCCAACAGTTATCCTTTTTCCTACTATTATTTTAAAATTGAAAAAATCTTCTACTAATTCCATCTGCTGCTGAAAAAAGATAGCGGGATACCAAGCAGGAATAACAAGGATATTAGGTTTGCTCATAAATTTGAAATTAAGAATAAAGCCATCGACTTATCTGAATATTTTCCATCATTTTCGGTGCAATGTTCATTAATAATTTCAAGTGGCATTGTTAAATTAAAAGGTTCTTTCTCCAAATTTATTGTCCTCCAACCTCCATCAACGGAATCTCGGTTAAAATCTCTATTTGTGAATGTTGTTGTTAATAAATATTTACTTTTTGAGCGTTTAATATTTTTGATAGATTTATCAATATCTTTAAAAGATAAATGTACAAAACAATCTCTAACAATAATTATGTCACACTTAGGTAATTTGTTAGAAGTTAAGTCAATAACTTTGAATTTAATATTTGGTGATTTTTGATATTTCTTTCTATTCTCTTTAATCAATGGTTTTACAATATCAGCTCCAATATAGTTAAGATTTTTAAAATCAAGTTCTTTCATCCAGTTAAAATCTCCGCAAGGAATATCCAAAATTGTCTTAATTTCATATTGATTAATTATACGAATCAATTCTTGTCTTAAAAAATAGGTTTGTTCTAAAGTAGAGCCTGTGCCGGAAAAACTTTCTTGTGAAGACCAACTATTTTTTTTGAAAATTTCTGTAAAAATAAGTCTATTTTTATTTCTTAAAGTATAGATTTTCCTCTTTAAAAAATTGAATTTAAGGAAACTTTGTATTCTTAAACGTTTAATTTCCATTCTATTATAGGATTTACAATTGATTGACTTGAGTGTAATGTTGATAAACTTTGACTTTGATCTTTATAGAAAGTTAAAACTATTTCTTTTTCTTCATAGGGATTAACAATCCATGTGCTGTTATGTCTACTTGCATCTAAAACAACATTGTAAGTTCCCGATAAAAGGATATCAGTATTTAGTTTTGCTCTTAATCTGTTTATCCCTAATTTTTGAAGATTATTTATTTTTTCATCGATATCTGTATGCAAAGTTCTATATATATTTCTACCAAAACTATCAAACAATGAAATTCCAATTGTTAAATCTTTGTAAATGTTTTTAATAGCGAAATCAATTATAACTTCAAGATTATCACCTTCTTTAACATTGTCATATAATATTTGTCCATTGTTTTCTAAATGAAAAGATAGAATCTCTATGTCATCTTCTTTTATTTTAGAATTAACCCATTTACTCTTTTTATTAAAAAAATAATTTTGATATTTATTAACAACTTCATTAATATTGCTAAAATCATCAATTTTACCATCAGATAATAAAATTCCTTTTTTACATAGTTTTAAAATACTTTCCATGTTATGGCTCACAAACAGCACGGTTCGGCCGTCGCCTTTGCTTACGTCCTGCATTTTGCCAATGGCTTTTTTCTGAAATTCGGCATCGCCTACGGCCAGCACTTCGTCCACCACCAGAATTTCCGGTTCCAGATGGGCAGCAATGGCAAATCCCAACCGCACCGTCATACCACTGGAGTAGCGTTTCACGGGAGTATCGATATAACGTTCCACGCCGGAGAAGTCCACAATTTCGTCGAGTTTTCGGTCAATTTCCTTTTTGGTCATGCCCAGTATAGCGCCGTTCATGTAAATATTTTCGCGTCCCGTCATTTCAGGATGAAAACCAGTGCCCACTTCAAGCAGGGAAGCAATGCGCCCGCGTGCGCGGATGGTCCCGATAGTGGGTGAAGTTACGCGCGATAGAATTTTTAGCAAAGTAGATTTTCCAGCGCCGTTTTTGCCTATAATGCCCAACACTTCGCCCTGTTCCACTTTCAGATTAATGTCTTTCAACGCCCATACATATTCGCTTTCTCCTTTGTGTGCACGGTCGTTAACTTCTCCTATTTTCAGGTAAGGATCTTCTTTGCGGAGAATTTTGGTTTTCCACCAGCGGTTCATGTCGTGGCTCAGCGTTCGGGTAGAAACCAATCCCAGACGGTATTCTTTGGAAATGTTGTTAAACTCTATGGCAGTTGGCATGGTTGCTTGGATTGAATAAGACTATCTCACGGTTTGGTTTTGTATTCTTCTCCATTCGGATAATACTTTCAAGACTGTAATTAGATTAAATTTTATACGAATTACAAATATACAGGATTTTTAGGAATTTCTATAAGCTTGGATAAGTTTTTGTGAAGAATGGATACATTCTTTGTGGTCAATTACAAAACCCTTTAATTATTTTTACGGATAGGTTTTGATTTTCTTTGTTTATTCGGTTGATAAAGGTTTTCAGCAAGAAAAGGTTTGAAAAATTAAGACATTGATTTTTTTAAATTAATCATATGTTATTCAATTCATTAAGTAGAGACGTTGCATGCTACGTCTCATGCAAATACCCAATTTAACGCAATAATTTTGATTCAAAACGTGGAATTAATTAAAAATTGTTCGGAATTTTTTCCATTTGAAACGTTATTTATCATGGTAAAGACGTAGCATGCTACGTCTTTACAAAAGCCCGAATTTGGTGCAAGAAATTGGAATTAATACATGAAATTAATTTGGAACTTTTTGGCAGTTTCCCCTTCGAAACGTAATTTTATCATGGTAATGCTTTATACTGTCAAAATTGAGAAAAATCAGATTGTTCTAACTCTCACGCAACTCTCACGCAACTCTCACATAACTCTCACATAACTCTCACATAAATTAAACTACATTTCTCAAAATTTTTTGATTCGGTAAGCTAAATTTTAGTTACTGGGTTGTGGAAATTTT
>Ga0208826_1002544_pt1 | contig 13460 bp, 9 predicted proteins | sample AD_UKC115_MetaG_FD_184451 | JGI IMG/M metagenome (GOLD analysis project Ga0208826, IMG submission 184451) | Active sludge microbial communities of municipal wastewater-treating anaerobic digesters from Hong Kong - AD_UKC115_MetaG (SPAdes)... | ecosystem: Engineered > Bioreactor > Anaerobic >...
GGCTGGGGTGGGTCTTGCTTTGGCAAAGATACGGCGGCGCTGGTGGCGACGGCTAAGGAGTACAACTTAGCCATGCCCATTGTGCAAGCCGCGCGCGACGTAAACTATCACCAGCGCACGTGGGTGGTGGATGCTCTGCAAGATGCGCTCAAGATCCTCAAGGGCAAGCGCGTGGCGCTGCTGGGCTTCAGCTTCAAACCCAATACGGATGACCTGCGTGATGCGCCTTCATTAGATATTGCCCGGCTGCTGGTGCAACGCGGTGCTAGCGTGCGTGCGCATGACCCGGTGGCATTAGATAATGCCCGCCGGCTGTACCCGGACCTGGGCGTGCGGTATTGCACGCAGGTGGAAGAGGCGCTGGAAGATGCCGATGCGATTGTGCTGGTCACCGAGTGGCCCATGTATCGCGAGCTGGATTGGGAGCACATCAAGCCAGTGCCGCTGGTGGATGGACGCAACTTTTTGGACCGCGAACGCCTGAGCGCGCTAGGCTTCAAGGTCATTGGCGTTGGTCGGTAGCCTGTAAAATCACAATGGGGGAGGAAAATTATGCTCTTTTGGAGTAATTAGCATTACTTATGAGAATATCACTTCTCGATAGCTATAAGAGGGGATGAAAGCGGTTAACGAAGGGTTTGGCAAGTGCGGTGCAGTTTCTGTTCGAATTGAAAATGAGCACAATGCAGGACTAAAAGTATACCTAATGTATTTCTAGCGCGTTTTTAAGCCTTTTTTTTGCGGCTATTTTTTGGATTCGAGTGAGATTAATATTGTGGATAGGGGTTAGAGCAACTGTAGCTTCTTTATTAAATTCTATTTTTCGGTACTCAGCAGTAAATTTAGGCAAAACCCGTTTTGCCTGGTCGGGAGACCAAGCAAGAACAACGACGTCTTATTGGCAATGCGCGCAAGATTAGATTAGTGCTTCCCTGCTCAGGATACATCAAGCGGTTATAATTACTTATGAGAATATTTTGTTTTTCACCGGAGCAATAAAGATGCCTAAGCCCCAATCCAAGTTTGTGCTGAACCTGCCGGATCTCCAGGCTGCCCCACCCCAGCGCCCAGAAGCTGAATCCCCAGCGCAAGCCTACCTCAATTCACTCAGCCCAGCTGGTCGGCGCACACAGCACACTGCCCTTAATAACTTAGCGTATATCTTCTCTGACGGTAAGATTAGTGAGGCGTTGGACTTTCCTTGGGAAGTTTTGCGTTATGGGCATACGAATGGTTTAGCAGCTTATATGGTAGATATTGGCTATGCGAAATCTACCGTAAACAAGCACCTTGTTGCATTACGGCGCGTACTCGCCGAAGCCTACCAATTAGGGCTTTACACCGACCATAACGACTATTTCCGCGCTGCGAACGTGAAATCGCTGCGGACGGCTCCCCTCCCCCGCGGGCGCACACTCAAGCTGGAAGAGCTGCGCCAGCTCACACAAACTTGCCTCCAAGACGCTCACAACCCCACTTTAGGTGTACGCGATGCTGCCATCATCACGGTGCTGTATGCCGCTGCTTTGCGCCGGCAGGAAATCGTGGACCTCAACCTGGCAGACGTGGACCTTAAAGAGGGCAAATTACGCATCTTAGGCAAAGGCAGTAAGCGCCGCCAAGTGTACATGCAACCGGATGCCGTCTCAGCCCTCGATGCTTGGTTAGACATACGCGGCAGGCAGATTGGCCCCCTCTTCACGCGCGTAACGAAATCGGGCAAGGTCATCTTGCGTCGGCTCACACCCCAAGCCATTTACTACCTGCTCGAAAACCGACAAAAACAAGCCGGCTTAGATGCCTTCACCCCGCACGACTTGCGGCGCACTGCGATTACGGATTTACTCAGCGCACAGGTGGACGTGCTCACCGTTTCGGCGATTGCCGGGCATGCCAGTGCGGATACCACCCGCCGCTATGACCGCCGCAGTGAGGAAAATAAAAAAGCCGCCGCGCTCAAATTAGCCTCACCTTTTAGCCCAGAGGAAGTGAAACCCGCCGATGCTCAGCCGACCAACCCTTCCACACCTGCGCCAGATACTGAAGACCAAGCTCAATAGAGCAGTGCGAGCAGCTCTTGCGCTGTCAAGCCGGAAAAGTATTGATCGACGTCCACTTGTTCCATGCGCTGCCTTAAGCTCTGCGATTCGTATGGGCAATTCGCGAGCAACTCTTCCAGCTCGGATACATCCCGCTGGCTGAAGAAATCGCCATAGAACTTGACCGACTGTAAGCTGCCCTTCTCCACCATCAGCAGCGCTTCGATGCCGCCGCCAGTGTAGCGCGTTTCCCGCTTGAGGTTAAAGGCTGGCGAAGCGCCATAATTCCACTCCCAGGAGCGGTAGCGGCTCTGGGCTAGCTGCTCCACCGCCTGCCAGTCAGCTGGTGTGAGCTGAACCTCCGGGATGGGCTTAGCTCCCATGAAAATGCCTTCCAACACTTGCTGACGGAATTGCAGAATATCGGGCGGGTTGCTGAGGAACTCGCTGATATTTGCCACTCGGCTACGCACCGATTTAATCCCCTTGGATTCGATTTTAGAAGGCTTCACGCGCAGTGCATGCACAATTTCCTCTAAGTCCGAGGCATAGAGCAGCGTGCCATGGCTCATGATATGTGTGCTGGAGATATACTGCGCATTCCCAGAGATTTTCTTCCCTTCCACAACAATATCATTGCGGCCGCTCAGCTCAGCCGGCACGCCCATGCTGCGCAGCACTTCCACCACGGGCTCAGTAAATTTTTGGAAGTCGATGAAGGCGCCGCGGTCTTTTGGCACCGTGAAACTGAAGTTGAGATTGCCTAAGTCATGGTAGACTGCCCCTCCCCCTGATATGCGGCGTACCACGTGAATCCCATGCTGCTCGACGTAATCTACAGCGATCTCTTCGATGGTGTTTTGGTGCCTGCCGATGATAATCGATGGCTCGTTTATGTAAAACAGCAGAATGTCCTCGTCTTTTGCTATGTTGCGCACAACGTATTCTTCCAACGCCAAGTTGAGCGCAGGATCATGATGGTTTTGGTTGTCTACAAAGAGCATATTCATTTAGAAAGTCTCCGTAACTTTAGACAAACCTTTGGGCTTGTCGGGATCCAGACCGCGAGAAAGCGCCATTTGCCAAGCTAAGATTTGCCCGGGGATGACGGCAACGATTGGTGAGAGCCACTCCGGCACACCCTGGGGGATAGGCAAAGGCAACTGAGCATGGGAAAGCAACTCTGGAAGATCGGAAATAACCACCAGTTCTGCTTGTGTTGCTTTGGCTCTGGCAATAATAGCAGCCATATCTGCTGCCATCACACCTTGCGGAGCAATGGCGAACACAGGGTAACCTGAGGTGAGCGAAGCCACGGGCCCATGCAAAAAGTCCGCCGATGAATAGGGCACCGTGGTGATGCCAGTGAGTTCTTTAATCTTCAATGCTACCTCAAAAGCCGTGCTGTAATTATATCCACGCCCAATGACAGCACCATGCTGCATATAACGGTAGCGTTCCATACGGCTGGTTTGCTGCATGGTTTTCTCAACAGCCTCCTGCACCTGTGCTGGAAGGCGTTGAATCTCAGCAAAAGCTGCCTTATCCTTTTCTAGAGCGTTGGAAAGCAGCGCCATTGCAACGAGCGATGCCGTGTAGGTTTTTGTTGCAGCCACCGCTTTTTCCTGACCAGTTTGTAGGTCAAGATAAAATTGAGCAGCCTGCGCTAAGGGAGAGTTGGTGTCGTTGGTGACAGCAACGCTTGGGCGGCCTTGCCGGCTCGCTTCCTCAAGGACGGAAACGATATCTGGCGATTGCCCAGACTGAGAAATCCCGAGAATTAAAGCGCCTTCCAATTTGGGAGCCTTATGATAGAGCGAGAAGACTGAGGGCGTTGCCAAAGCAACTGGGACTTCGTTGACGATTTGAAAGAGGTATTGGGCATAACGGGCAGCGTTATCTGAACTGCCGCGAGCTGCAATCAGAATGTAGTTAAACTTCCCTCGCACCGAATCCATGATGGCTTGGGCTTGATCAGCGCTTGTTTCAATTAATCGACGGAGTACTTCCGGCTGTTCTCTGATTTCCTGTTCCAATATTGATGTCATTGTCACTCCTCTTTTTTTGCTTAGCTTTCAATTTATAAGTTCGCTGGCTTAGATTTCGTACGGGGAACATCATGTACCTGATTCATCATTGGGGCTGCGATGAGCGAAAGAACACAGGAAATAGCAAACATCACGCGGTAATCAAAACTTTCCACCAGCCAGCCGGCAAGGATTGGTGAAAGCAGCACAAAAATACCCGTAAGGCTGCGTGCCAAGCCCAAATAGGTCGGTCTCAGTTTCTCCTCGCCCAACTCCATCACTAAGAGCGAATCCCCTAACACCATACCAGCCGAGTTCAATCCGAACAGTACAAAGACAAGGTAGTACACCCAAATCACAGGTGCAATGATAGCCAATACCATGGTTGCAGCCCAAATTAATACCGAAATAACCACAACGCGCTTGGGCCCAAGTTTATCCCCCATTACGCCACCAATGCTGTATCCGACAATTCCGCTCAAGTACAGCAAGGCAGTAAAGATGGCTGCCTGCGCTTCTGAAAGGGCAAAATGTTGAATACCATATACGGCTAAGAAGCCACTGCCCATGTTTGCTAAGAAAATCATAGAACGAGCAATTAAGTACTTACGAAAGTTGAGATCCTCTTTAAGGATTCTCTTGAAAAGCTCCAAATCGACGAGTTTGGTCTGTTTGCCTTGCATTGATGGCTTTTCCAAGTTCTCTTCTTCTTGGGCTGTCTCTGTTTCCGGTTCTTTGTTTCGGCGATAAAAGGAGAACGAAATCCATTGTGCGATGATCGCAAAGGTAAAACAAAGGGCGAAATTTTGCGGATAGGGTAAACGGCTCAAGACAAACGTCGCGATTATTGATCCGATCACCCCAGCTACCTGAGCCACCACGCGTGAAATGCCCCAAAAGCGTGCCCGATGAGTAATTGGAATTACCTTCGCCTGCAACTCCTGCCAGGGTAACGCAACCAAACCGCTGGTTAAGCCGCGTAAGGTGATCAACAGCAATAAGAACGTCAGGGCTGCGTTTGAGGAAATTTTAGGTACCAGCAGTGCAAGCACAGGAAAAAAGAAGTACACCGAGCGTTCAATAACCGCCATGCGCAGTGTAAATGGTAGTTTTTTCTTTAAAGAGGAGACATAGCTCGCCATGAACATCTGAGGCATGAACCAGCCAAAATTTACAATAGCGGGAATTAATCCAATAATTAAAGGGGAGTCAGTGAGCGTAGCCGCGAAAACGGGGATGATGGTAACAATGGAGACGAAGCTATCTCCAAAGATAAAAAAGGCTAAATCCATTGTATTCACAAACACATTGTGTTTGAAATACATAGCCACCTGCTCAGGCACACCTTCCTCTGGGTGGATATGTAGAAAGTCAGAGATTGCTGCTTTAATCCTATTCAACATGGCTCATGCTCAAGCCTTAAATTATAAATTACACTCGAGTTTTTACCGATTATTCTCTTCAAATGGGTGAATCAAGTTTTCACGCTAAATATCAAAGCGCTTTCCGCTGGCAACCCCAGATGTTCTGCCTGGACCTGTACATATTGTTGGGTGACCTCATTCACTATCTGCGATCCACTTGGTAAGATCATCTGGGGAACAGTTAAGACCCTTGGGCTTTCGGAACGATTCAACGCCAGGTATAAATTCGCCTCAGGCGTGCTAATCTGCCAAAATGCTGTTTCCTGTTTATCATCTACCATCCATGGTTCCCATTGGGCAGCCACCAATTGCGGATAGCGTTCCCTGAATGCAGATAGCTGGCGCAGGAGCTCCGCTATGTCTCGATGCGCATCAATTTCCTGCCAATTCATCGGCAATCGTGCCTGGTCGAAGCCGATTGAATCTTTATCGTGGATCGAACGCGGCTGTGAGAGGCTGGACTCCGTGCCAAAGTATACCAAGGGCTGCCCCGGCAGCAGATAGAGCAGCGTCAAGGCTAATTTGAGCCTCTCTGAGTGGTTGCCAGCAGCAAAAATGAAGCGGTTCATATCATGGTTATCCAGGAATGCCGGCCGGCTAAAATCCCGTGGAAAGTAAGCCAAGCTATCCTGCAGGTAGCCGGAAAAGCGGGAAAGCGGCCAGGTTTGTAGTGCAAAGGTCTCGCGCAAGGCTTGGCAAGTCAAAAAGTCTAGAGTGCCATCCAGCCCGCCGGCAAAGCTTAGCTGAGCGTCAGCTGGCAGGGTTACTTCCCCAAAGGTCCAGCTTTCAGGGTTCACCTCGCGGCAAGCGCGGCGGAAATCCACCCAAAAATCCTGCTCCGGGCCGCTAGCATAATCCAAACGGTAGCCATCTATGCCCAGTCGCAGCCATTTCTGGGCTACTCCCAGTAGGTATTTACGTGCCGGTGCTCCATAAGTCAACCGCAGCTCTGGCATCTCCGGGACGTCAAAGTAGCTGCGATACTTCGGCCAAGGATTCCAGTAAAACCAATCCTTATATGGGCTCTCAGGTGACTGCAAAGCAGCCCGGAAAGCAGGATGTTGGTTGGAAACATGGTTAGCCACAAAATCCAGAATTACGCGGATGCCCAGTTGATGGGCTTTAGCAACTAACGCCTCGAAGTCAGCTTGCATCCCCAGGCGTGGTTCGATCTGCTCGTAATCGCTCGTGTCATAGCCATGATGCGAAGGGCTGGCAAATATTGGGCTGAGCCAAATAGCATTAAACCCTAAATCGTGAATGTAAGTGAGCTTTTCGATGACCCCGCGCAAGGTACCCCCAAAGGGCCTGGCTAAATCTTCGGTCTGTAGCCATTGTCTCCCCTCCCCCGGGTTGAAACGGTCGACGAAAATCTGATAGATGCGCGCTGTTCGGCTCCACTCCGGAACCTGGTCCTGGTTGTACCAGATAGCATATTGCGTTGCTTCTGCAGCGCTGCTTGCTTGGTTATCAGCGTGGCATATTACCGCCTCTCCGGCATCCACTGAAGCTGCTGGCTGCCGTGCGTATACTTGATAACGCAGCAAAGTGCCTTCAGGCTGCGCTGGTAAGTTTGCTTGCCAATGTTGCAGCCAACCCCAGCTCAAAGTATCCCAGACCAATTTGGTTTTCGTAAAAGGGATTTCAGTAATCGTGCTCCACTCATCCAGCGTATAACGCAAAGTCATCCTCTGAGCAGCTATTTCGCTTGAAGTGGTAGCAAAAAGACTGACCGGTTCGCCTGGCTTTGGTCTGAGCGGTCGTTTTTTTCCATAATGATGCACACCTTTATGACGTTTGAGCTGATAAGCAGCACCTATAGTGGGATCATCCAGATCCCCAAAGGTATGATCTCGCCGTGTGTTATTAGATGATAATGGCATAAATGAGAACCTTTATATTTGAAGTCGGCAATAATTTTACGCGAAATCCTTCTAACGCGTATCGGTTTTCCCATTTTATTGTTTTAGTTTAAAACTTTCTGGATTGGAACCCTAAAACAGCGCTGCAATAGCGCTGTTTTGAAAGTACTTTGGTTTAAATGCTACTTAAAGCCTTCTTCACCCACTGGTTTTTTCTTCTTCGGGTGATTCATCTTTACGCGAAAATGGTTTATATAGGCGTTCACGCAACCGCCGCAAATTGAAGGCATGCATACGATAAGTCCCCACAATACCGTAAGGCACAAACATCACGATAAAAATGAAGAGAAGACCAAAAACCAAGGGCCAACGCGCCCCAAACCAAGTGTAGAAGAATTGTTGGATCACTTGGCTAATTGCAGCGCCAAAGATAGGCCCAATTAGAGTGCCCATCCCTCCGATAATTACCATAATCAGTGCATTCACCGTGGTCACCACAGACATCATGGTTGGCGTAGCGCTCATGTTCCAAATGGAATAGAGCGCCCCCGCCAAACCAGCAAAAATCGAAGCAAAAACAAAGACGATCGTACGAAAAGTGACAGGGTTATACCCAATCATGCGCATGCGATCTTCATTTTCACGGTTAGCGATGACAATATGGCCAGTTGGGGAGCTTACAAAGCGTTTCATCAAAAAGTACGAGAGCACTAAAAACGCGAGACTGATTAAATACACGGTAAGTCGATTTTGGGTCGGATTCAACCAAACCGGCAAGGGGACGCCATGCAAGCCCTCATCTGCACCAGTCCATTGATGTAAATCTGTCGATTTAATAATGATATACAAGGCTGTTGAAAGTGCTAACGTGAGCATGGCGAAGTAAGTACCTTTTAATCGGATAGATGTCACCGCAAACATCAACCCAATCAAAATTGAAACAAGGAACACCGCCAATAAGACAATGAGCAAGACAACTATCATCGTAATATCGGTATTACCTATGACAATGGGAGTGTTCTTGATGAAATTTGGAGCCCAATGTTTCATCAAAAGGGCAAAAGTGTAAGCACCTCCCCCGAAAGAAGCCGCATGCCCAAATGAAAGAATACCACCATACCCAATGAGGAGATCGTAGCTCATTGCAAATACAGCCATAATGAAGAAGATGATAAATTGCCCCTGCCAAAATTTGGTGATCCCTTCATTGAGGCCTGTTCCGGTAATTAAATTCAACACAAAGGGAAATGCCAACATAACGGCTATAAAGATAAGAAATCCCCTCTCTGATTTAAACCAGGATTTTTGATTAATTTTCGTTTTTAAAGCGATATCTGCCATAGAGAGTTATCACTCCTTACTCCCAAAGAGACCCTGAGGCCTAGTCAATAAAACGATAACCATGATAATAACTGTTGAAGCTTCTGCGATCGCCGGGGAAAGTGAAAGTTTTAGAGCAAAATAATCCCCAAATGCGCGCGCCATGCCTAAGATCATTGCGCCTACAAAAGCACCCACATAACTTCCCATGCCGCCAATTACGACAGTTATTAACCCTTGCGTCTGGTAAGCGTCCCCCATCAAAGGTTGGACCGGGAGAAAAGGTGCTGCTCCAATGCCCCCTAACGTTGCCAATGCCACACCTAACGCAAACACCAAAGTGAAAACTGATTTCACATTGATGCCCATTGCTTCAACCATTTCTGGATCCTGAACACCTGCACGGATAATCATACCTAACCGTGTCTTTGTCATGAGCAAGGTCACCAAGGCAAACATTACGATGCCCAGGGCAATAATAAACAAGCGATAAGTTGGAACGGTAGCTCCCAATATATCAATCGTAGAGTTGCCATTTTGCAACCATTCCCCGATGGAAGCTGCTTTCCCAGGCATAGCAAAAAGCGGTGGCCGCGCCATCTGATAGGTCAGCGGATCCCAAAGAAATTGCACCAATTCACGAATCACATAGCTCAATCCTAATGTCATCAGGATAATAAAAGTGGGGCGTGCGTAGAGCGGCCTGATGAGAATAATTTCAATGACAGCACCAAACACGAACCCAAAAGCAACAGAGACAAGAATAGAGAGCAAGAAGCGAATATTCCCATTCATTAGCAATACGCTAACAGGTGCTGATTCGCGAATGAATATGCTTACCACTGTTACAACCAACAAAATTGCCGGCAAAAGCATTGCCTTTCCAAGATTTTCCTTTGGCGCATATTGAGTTTTATCCCCGGGTTTAGAAGATCCAAAGGCGATTAATAATCCACCTAACATCATTAGAACTGGTCGGATCCAAAACTCTGCTAACGGCTCCTGAGGAGAAATCTCCGCAAGAGGGTTACCTACTGTTGTTGTCGTCATAGCGACCATGGCAGTATTAGCTAATCCTAAAATATCAAAACCAAGCACAGCAAACACAATTACAACGGCGGCTAGGATATAGGCAATGGTTGGAAGAAGTTTTTGCATGCGCGGGGTCAAATTCCAAGCGATTAAATATGGCTTCAATACAGAAATGAACATAACGCCTGTGCCAAAGGCTAATGCCAAGGGCGCCACGCCAAAAATAAAGGTGGGATTCGTATAAAACTGCCAACCGATATACGCACCCAGCATAAACATAGAACCGTGTGCAAAGTTCAACACATCCATCAAGCCAAAGATAAGTGTTAGGCCGGCAGCGACCAAGAAGAAAAGCGAGCCCAGGGTAAGCCCAGAAAAGATAGTGCTAACAAAAGCGCGTTGGCCTGCATAAAGATAAAGGCTGACAATAATTCCCAACACCACCACAATAATGAGAGTTGTTTGGAGAATCCTCTTATTCCTCCGATCCATGTTCCATCTCCAATTCTTTACGTGTTTTGATGCTTGCACCCAAATAACGGTGAATAACTTCAGGTTGCAATACAAGGTCTTTTATTGATCCGGAGCTCACAGACTTACCGTCATCTATAATCACATATTGTTTTGCCAGTTGGCTTGCCATAATAAAATTCTGTTCAACGAGGAGAATTGTGGTCGTGTGGCTCAAAGTTTCAATGGCTTCCATCATTTGTTGGATAAGAATCGGCGCTAAGCCTTCACTCGGCTCATCAATCAATAGTAGCTTATTCTCGGGAACCAAAGCCCGCGCAACCGCTAACATTTGTTGCTGTCCGCCAGAAAGATGATTACCAGGTAATTTATAAAGACGTTTTAGGTCTGGAAAAAGCTTGAAGATAAACTCAGAACTGCGCTCGAAATCTCCTTTTTTGCGCTCAGCTAATTTCAGGTTTTCAAGGACACTAAGCTGCCGAAAAATCGCTCGGTGTTCTGGTACGTAACCGATTCCAAGATTGGCGATATTGTAGGGTCGCTTGCCTTGAATTTCCATCCCATCAAAAATGATTTTTCCTTCACGGGGTGGAGTGAGACCGATTATTGACTTGAGCGTTGTGGTTTTCCCCGCGCCATTGCGGCCTAGCATAACCGTTATTGAGCCTTTCTTGACACGTACACTAACCCCTTCAAGAATATGAAATTGACCAATAAAGGTGTGAATGTTATCCACATTCAAGAGGTCATCATGATTGACTTCGCTCATGCTAATTCTCCATACAAATCGCCAAGATATGCAGCTTGAACCTGATCGTTATTGGCAATTTCGTGCGGCGAACCTTCGGCAAGGATTCTCCCTTGATTCATCACCGTAATGACATCAGAAATAGACATCACCATATCCATACGATGCTCAACTAAAATTGCCGTGCGGTCATATCGACGAACCACTTGGTGGATAATCTCGATCAATTCTGGGACTTGTTCAGAAGACATCCCAGCTGTCGGTTCATCAAAGAGGAGTAGCTCTGGATCACAGGCAATCATAATGCCAAGTTCGAGTTTACGTTTTTCCCCATGAGAAAGATTGCGGGCTAATACCCACTCCCGACCAGCCAAGCCTACGATCGTGATAACCTCCTCTGCTTTTTCAATGTATTGAGTAAATTTTTCTACAGGTTGAAAAAACTTGAAATTATCTTTACCCAGAGCTTGAGCTGCCAAGCGGACATTTTCTAGGACGGTCAAGTTTGGAAAAATATTGGTAATCTGATAGGACCGCCCTATACCCAGGTGTGCACGTTTCTGTGGGGACACATTGGTGATATCCTGCCCTTTAAAGAAAACCTTCCCATTTGTGGGCGGCATAACACCACTAATGAGATTAAACAGTGTGGTTTTTCCAGCACCATTAGGTCCGATAATAGCATGCATGCTATGCACTTTCACTTGCATACTCACATCGTAAACGGCTATAAGGCCGCCAAATGCTTTTCTGAGGTTCTCAACTTCAACCAAAACATTATCAGTCATAAAAAATAAGCCTTTTGATATTACCGAAATTGTTTGTCTATTAATATAATATAATATTACTTAATAATTTATATTTTTTAGAAGGGAGGGGGTGGATGGACCCCTCCCTTACTTAGTCAACTACACTAACTCACTGATTCAAGCGGGGCAAATCTCCGCAACGCGATTCATATTCACCAACAAGCGTACATGGAATTCCAAGTTCATCGTATTTCGAAACATAAACTTTTTCGAAGAAACGATATTCATTGATGCCATCCCCATCCAAGTCGGGATTCAAGTTAACCAGCCTAAGAATGTTCATCGGCTGTTCGCACACATGATCTTCTGGACGTATGTGGTAGGTCCCTTTGGGCCCTTCGAACATCAAGCCTTCTAAAGCAGGGATCATCACCTCAGGATCGGTATTGCCACCAGTCTTTTCGAGAGCAGTAGCTAGAGCAATCGCAGAAGCCATACCACCGGCTGTGAAAAGATCGGGGTATGCATTAATTGCAGCATCGGGAGCATTTTTGTATTTCTCGAAATGGCGCTCCACTAGCCAATCATTGACTTCAGTATCAGCAGCGGTGTAATGGTAAACGTTCAAACCAACTGTACCAAGTACATCTTCGCCAAACACCGCAGTAAAGGAAGCGTTATCACCAAATCCCGTACCGACTGTAAGGACTTCTAACGCGCCCATGTCTGAAAGCGCCTGGAACAGAGTTACATAACCAGTGCCAGACCAGGTCAGGAACAAGTTGTCAGCACCAGAATCCATCGCTTGCTGGACATATGGTGTGAAATCCGTTGTTTCGAAAGGCGCGTAGATATCCGCGATCAATTCACCACCAAATTTCTCCACAGAATACTTGAGCGCCTCACCTGAACCGCGACCGAAGGCGTTATCAATACCGATATGGGCAAAAGTAGGGCCAACATTTTCAACCAAATACTTTGCAATGATCAGCGTGTCATCAAAGTTGGTGCGCGAAGTACGGAAGACATAAGGATTGAAATTCGGACCAGTTGGGTAGGAAGAAGCAGCTGGATCAATCATCAGGATGATTTTATTTTCCAGAGCTACGTTGGTAAGCGCAACAGCACTAGCTGAGGAAACTGGACCTTGGAGTAACTCTACGCCGTCTCTCTCAATCAATTCCAATGCTAGCGATACTGCTTTCTCTGCATTTCCCTCATCATCCTTTACGATGACTTCCACTGGACGGTTAGCAATAATCCAGCGGCCTTGCTCATCTTGCTTGCCGCCAGACATGTACTCAAGACCCAATTCGAAACCTCGCTGTTGCTGCAAGCCATACAATGCCATTAGACCGGACATCTGACCAATTTGGCCGATCTTCAGAACAGGACCAAGTTCTTCTGTTTCGGGTTGAGCTGGCACTGCAGATAGTGTCTCTAACCCTGTGAATTTATCTGCTGTGTAATAGCCAGAGTCAATGATGGCTTCAATCAGGTTGGTTCGGTCCACACTGATAACTTCTGAGGGTTTGGCAGGGACATCAATCACACCATTGTTATAGGTGGTGGTTGCTTCAGGTGTACCGCCCTCCAAGAAGGTCACAGCAGCTTTAATCGCGTCAGCAACCAATACGCGCACGTCCTTCAACACGGTCATGGACTGCTTGCCATCAATGATGTATTGCACGGAGGCAATTTCAGCATCCTGACCAGTGATCACGTAGGAAGTGACGTCTTTATCGGCAGCAAAGGCATCCGCAATCGCGCGAGCTGTGCCATCATTGG
>Ga0208826_1002545_pt1 | contig 13452 bp, 9 predicted proteins | sample AD_UKC115_MetaG_FD_184451 | JGI IMG/M metagenome (GOLD analysis project Ga0208826, IMG submission 184451) | Active sludge microbial communities of municipal wastewater-treating anaerobic digesters from Hong Kong - AD_UKC115_MetaG (SPAdes)... | ecosystem: Engineered > Bioreactor > Anaerobic >...
TTTTTTCCTCTTTTTCCCTCCTCTGGGGGCTGCCCTGGTCCGCCTCATAGAGAAGCGAAAAGGACGTAACTAAGCCGAAGAAGGACGTGGGCAACCTCAAGATCAAGGTCATCGTCAACCCCGCTTCGGGAGGCGGAGCGACGAGGGGAAGGTGGAGAAGGTTTCTGCTCCCTCTGGAGTCTCGCTACGGACCCTTGAACCAGGAGTTCACATCATGCCCGGGCGAGGCGGTCCTCCTGACTCGAAAGGCCCTGGACGAAGGGTTCAACTATATTATCGGTTTAGGTGGGGACGGGACTTTCAACGAGATTGTCAACGGCTACATGGAGAAAGACAAACCGGTCAACCCTGATGCCTCCCTCTCGCTCCTTCCCTCCGGGAGAGGAAACGATTTCCTCCGGAGCGTTCGTGGTGAGACGGGAGCAACAAAGACACTGGACCTGGTGAAGGTCAGCGCCTCCGGGAGAGAGAGATACTTCTGCAATGTCTCCTCCTTCGGAATGGGTGGAGAGGTAGCCAGGAGAGTCGCTAAGAGGGGGAACCTTCTCAAGACCGCCTACTTGGCGAAGGCCCTTTCCGCGATTCTCTCCTCTCCGGCCAGGAGGGTGAGAGCCCTTGTGGACGGGAGAGAGGAGATTCGGGGAGACTACTGGGTCGGCGCCCTCTGCAACGGCGGCTATTTCGGGGGGAAGATGAAGGTCTCTTCCCAGGCCTCCCTGGAGGACGGTTGGCTCGATCTCTGCATGGTCAGGAAAGTCGCTCGCAGGGACCTTCTCCCCCTTTTAATAAACAGTCTCACCGGAAAGGCCCCCGAAGGCTCCGAGACCGTGAGACGGCGTTGCCGGAGCCTGACCCTGGAACCCTTGGAAGGGGGGGAATTCCCCTGGGAGTACGATGGAGAGTTGGGAAAGGGAAGAGAGTTGTTTTACACCGTTGTGCCGGGAGTGGTAAAATTTCGAATCGAGAGGTGGACATGAAGGTGAAGGTTGGGCTTTTGGGGACGATAGTGCTGGCTTTCTTCTTTTGCGGCACTCTTCTTCAGGCCCAGGAGCAGAGTTTCGTACCGGTCAAGGATATCAAAGAGGGGATGATCCTTAAGGGGCAAACGGTTCTGAAAGGGCAAACCCTCTCGGATTTCGAGGTCCGGGTCTCCGGAGTCTTGAGGAACAACTACCCCGGTGAAAATTTCATCATCGGTGAGATTCTGGGAGATTACTACAAAGAGACCGGAGTGATCGCCGGCATGTCCGGGAGCCCTGTCTACCTGGATGGAAAGATCGTCGGGGCCGTTGCCTTCTCCTTCCCTTTCACGAAGAAGGCCGTAGCCGGGATCACCCCCTTCGAGGCGATGCTCAAGACCGAGAAGAAGGCGGCTCCAGAGGTCTCTATGGACCTGAACATCGAGATGAAGAGTGGTTTCAGGGACCCGGACCTTCTGGAGAAGATCTCCAAGAGGCTCCAATCCAGGCTCCCCTCTTTCATGAACTGGAACCTCCTCTCACATCCCGGGGGACTCTCCCCCCGTCTCTCTGAGAGCATGGGATCTCAACTTGCCCAGTTCCGCACGGCCCTCCGCTCCCCCGGTTCTTCCCCTCAGCAGAAGATGAACCTCGACATGAAACCCTCCGGGGAAAAGCTGAGGGACGGCGATGCCATCAACGTCCACTACACGATCGGGGATCTGGATATCTCGGCGGTGGGAACGGTGACCAAGGTGATCGGCGACCGTTTCTACGCCTTTGGACACCCCTTCATGAACTTGGGAAAGGTGGAGTACCCGGTCTCCAAGGCGAAGATCATCGATGTGGTCCCCTCCTTCGAGAGTTCCTTCAAATTGGCTGAAACGGACACCTACATCGGGAAGATCACCGAAGACAGGCTCTTTGCCGTTCGCGGTCAATTGGGCTCTTTGCCGGATCTGATCCCCATCAAGGTGAAGGTCAACTGGGACAAACCCCGGGAGTATCAGATCAAAATGGTTCGGGACAAGCTTCTCTCCCCGCTCCTTCTTTACAATGTGATCAGCAACGTTCTCATCGCCGAGGCGAAGGAATCCGGTGAGCTCTCGGTGAAGGTGAACGGCTCTTTCTTCACGGAGGGAGGGAACACGGTCGTTTACGACGACACTTTCGCGGGCTCTTCCTCGGTAAGCGATCTTTCGATGATGTTCGCCTCCCTGGCTTACGTTCTCATGGACAACCCTGTCAAGGAGTTCAAGATTCAGGAGGTCGCTCTGGAGGTCACTCCCTGGGAGAAACGAAAGGTCGCCACCCTCAACAGGGTTGTGGCAGAGAAGTACAGGGTAAAGCCCGGTGAGAAGGTCAACTTCACCCTCTACTACAAACCCCTCAACGAACCGGCAAAGAGCGAGAGCGTCTCCATTACGGTTCCTCCCCTCGCTTCAGGCGAGAAGCTCTCGATTCTTATCGGCGATGCCCAGAGTATGGAGAAGTTCGACACGGAGCAGTACAAGGATGGTTTCAAGTTCCCTGAGAGTGAAACCACCCTCCTGAGGGCCTTGAACAACATCAGGAAGAACAACTGCATCTACTTCAAAGTCTTGCGGAGCAACCAGACGGTTTTTCTCAACGGTTACGACTACTCCAACCTGCCCGCGTCGGTGTTCCACTTCCTTCTCCCCTCTCAGAGGGACTTCAACTATGCCTATCCTCCGATCAGTACCTTTCGTGAATACGCACTTCCCATCGAATACAGCTTCGAGGGGAGGGCCATGATCACCCTGGAGATTCAATGACAAAACTAGTGAGGCAGACCGCCATGAAGAGAACAACCCTTTCCCTTTTTGTCCTTCTTTTCACCCTCTCCTTGGGAGCCGTTGAACCGATAAGGGTCTCCTACAGGGAGTGGAAAGATTTCTTGTCCGGAGAGTTTCAAGGGCTTCGGCTCTCGGAGGAGGGAAGGCTCTCCCTCTCGTTGAACATCGTGGACTTGGCACAGCCGGAGGAGAACCTCATCTTCGCTGCCGTCGCCGATTCGAAGGGCGACACCTACATAGGCACCGGTCATAACGGGAAGGTGTACCGCCTAGGCAAGGATAAGTTTGAAGAGGTTTTCAAGGCGGCGGAGCCCGATATCTTTGCCCTTGCCTCGGACGGTGCGGGCAACCTCTACATGGCCTCCTCTCCCAACGGGAAGATCTACAAAAGGGATGGGTCGGGGAAGGTCTCCGACTTCTTCAACGGGGACGACCGTTTCATCTGGGACCTGGAGGTTAAGGGTCAGACCCTCTATGCCGCCGCCGGTGGAAACGGAGGAAAGGTCTACCTGATCAACCTCAAAGACGGCGCCCTCATGAAAACCTATGAGATCGACGAGTTGAACTGCGTTCGTCTCTTCCTGAGAGGCGATAAGCTCTGGGCGGGGGGGAGCGACAAGGGAACCGTCTACGAGCTTACCGGGGAGAGAAAGGAATCCCTCTACCGGAGCGGCGAGAAAGAGATCAAGGGAATCTACGTGAACGACCGGAACGAGATCTTTGTCGCCTCCGCCGGACTCTCCATGACGAAACAGGCCGAGAAGGAGAAGATCGTCTTGACCTCTCAGAAGGCTTCCGGTGAAATCGTCAAACTGAAATCCAACGGTGAAGTCGAGAAGATCTGGACCTCCGAGGACGAGATCCCCTACGACCTCAGAGGCGATGGAGACGAGATCCTTTGGGTTACCGGTGACAGCGGCCGTATCTACCACTACGCCTCCGGGAAGGTCTCCCTGATCGGCCAGAGTCGAGGAAAGATCGCCCTCTCCCTGATCCCCGCCTCCAACGGATGGCTGGGGCTGTGCAATTTCCCGGCCGGTATCTTCCGGCTCGAGAAGGGAATCCGCTCCCAAGGGGAGTATTTCTCCCGTATTCACGATACCGGTTCCCTCTCCACCTTTGGAACTTTCTCCTTCCGGACCGAATTTCACGGGAAGGTCTCTGTGGCGTACAGGGGAGGGAACACCGAAGAGGCCGATGGATCGTGGACCCCTTGGTCCGCCTATATGACCGACCCCTTCACCATAGGTCTCTCGAAGAAGAGGTACTTCCAGTTTAAGATCCGAATCGACGGGGGAGATCCTCAGAGTTCAGTCCATGGGTTGGAGTTCGTCTACCTTCCCGTGAACGTCTCTCCGACGGTGAAGAATCTGAAGATCTCCTTTCCCGCTCAGCCTGGGGCAGAACCGCCCGCGAACCCCGCGGACGTGGTGAAAGAGGGGACTCTTCGTTTCAGCTGGGAGGCCCGTGACATCAACCAGGACAAGATGGTCTATGAGATCTCCCTTCGAAGGGAGGGAGAGACTCTCTGGAACGTCGTGGAGAGGGATTGGAAGAGTACGACCTTTTCTCTCGAGAAGGCGGCCATGGAAGAGGGGGAGTACCAGGTTCGGGTGGTCGCCTCCGATTCTCCCTCCAACCCCGAGACTATGGCCTTGAAGGGGGAGATGGTCAGCGAACCCTTCCGCCTCGACTACACTCCTCCGGAAATCGAGGGGAACCTGGCCGTTGCCGGTGGCTCTCTGAGCTTCAAGGTCACCGATCGAATCTCTCCAATACGCTCTGTCTCCTACCATACCGGCGACAGGAAGTGGAAGCCCCTCTTTCCGGAGGATGGAATCTGCGATTCTCTGTCTGAAACCTTTGTGATTAAGGGAGCGGCTGGCAAAGTCTGGGTCATCCGCGCCGAAGATCTGAGTGGGAACGTGAGGGTCAGGGTAGGTAAATGAGATGTCCGAAGGCTACTACGCGTTAGGGGTCAGTCCCGAGTCTTCTCTGGCTGCAGTGTTTCAGCGCTATTTTTCTCTCATGGACGAGCTGGAGACGAAGATCGAGTATGAGATCGAGGGAAGAAGTCCGAAGGTAATCAACGATTTCGCCCATTATCAGGGGGCCATGAACGAGATTCTCCGTGAGAAAGAGCTCTCCGGGGAGACACCGGAGGGGTGTCTCCCCCCGGAGAGCCTGAAGAAGTTCTACTACTACAGGGGGAAACGGCTTTTTATCGAAGGGAAGCTCTACGAGGCAGGGCAGAGCTTCGAGAAGGCGAGCAGAATGGCCTCGAGAGATGGGAAAACCCTCTACTTCCTGGGCCGTTGTCTCTTGGCCTCAGGGAATCTCAAGTTGGCGGAGGATGCCTTTAAGCTCGCGTCGGTAAAGGAACGGAAGAACCCTTACCTTTGGCTCTACCTGGGGGATGTCTACTCCAAGGGGGGATTTCCGAAGAAAGCCCTGCCCATGTGGGAGCTCTGCCTGGACCTGGACAAACATTTCTTCCCGGCCCTTGAGAGGCTGGAGAAGCAGGGCGTGAACCTTCGCAGGAAGTTTATTCAAGAGGGGTTCGTTGAACTATGGGAGAAGTTGAAGGGGAAGTTCTCCTCGGGAAAGCGCTCGGACAGGGAGGAGTAAGCCCTTTCCAGAGAACATCCTCTCTCGCGGCACGTAGTAGGGGAGGGGGACTCTCCCGTGAAGTCTCCCGTGCACAAAAAAACAATTAAGGAGTGAAAGATGAAGAGAGCGTGGCGCTTCTTTACGGCCGGGATGTTTTGCCTGGCCTTTTCCATGGTCCTCTTGGCCGACGATGGGATGTGGATGCCCCATCAGATGAAGGATTTGGATCTTCAGAAGCTGGGACTTCAGATGGACCCCGGGGAGCTTTACAAGACCGACGGTACCGGCTTGATGAGCGCCGTGGTCTCCTTCGGCGGAGGAACAGGGGAGTTCGTCAGCAAGGAGGGCTTGCTTCTGACAAACCACCATGTAGCCTTCGGGGCCATCCAGAGAGCTTCCACGAAGGAAGAAAACTATATCGAGAAAGGGTTCCTCGCTTCCACCCTGGAAGAGGAGATCCCCGCCCTGGGATACTACGCCGATGTCCTTCTGGGTTACGAAGAGGTTACCTCCCAGGTGACCAAGGGTCTGACCCCCAAGATGTCCCCTCTCCAGAGGGCCGGTCTCCTCGAGAAGAACATCAAGGCTCTGGTCGCCAAGGCCGAGAAGGGAGAGTCAGACCTTCGAGCCAACGTTTCCACCATGTACAGCGGGAACCGGTACTACCTCTTCCGTTACAAGAGGATCAAGGACATCCGTCTCGTCTTCGCCCCCTCTCAGGACATAGGAAACTTCGGCGGTGAAGTCGACAACTGGATGTGGCCCCGCCATACAGGCGACTTCTCTTATATGAGAGCCTACGTCTCCAAAGACAACAAAGGTGTCGAATATAGTAAAGAGAACGTTCCCTACAAGCCCAAGGCGGTCTTGAAGATCTCTTTGGAGGGAGTCAAGGAGGGAGACTTTCAATTCGTCATGGGGTATCCTGGAAGGACCTACAGAACCTACTCCTTGGCGGCTTTCAAATACGATATGGAGAACCTGAAACGCAGGCGGGACACGCTGGCCGATCAGGTCGCCTTCTTCGAAGAGGCCGGGAAGAAGGACAAGGTAGTGGAGATCAAGTATGCAGGCCGCGTGAAAGGCCTCAACAACGGCCTGAAGAACTACACCGCCAAACTCGAAGGGTTTGAGAAGTTCGGCATCCTCGAGAAGAAAGCGGCTCTCGAAAAGGAGCTTACGGATTGGATCAACGCCGACCCGAGCCGTGTCAAGAGATACGGGAATGTGGTTGCTCAGATCGAATCCTTCCTTCAGGGGATGAAGGAGAAGGCCCTTCGTAACGAATCTTTGGGGAAAGTCGCGGGTGGAGCCTCTACAGTCGTTGGACAAGCCTATACGATCTACCGCGCCGTTCAGGAGAGACAGAAGCCCGACCTGAAACGGGAAGAGGAGTTCCAGGAAAGGAACCTGGCCTCACTCAAGATGCGTATGGAGATGGTGGAACGGGGATATGTCCCCGAAGTGGACAAGAGTTTTCTGAAACGGGAGCTTAAGAAGATGATGAAGCTTCCAGCCGAACAAATGCCCTTGGCGGTTAAACCCTTCCTGCAAAAAGGCTCCGAGGAGGAGATCGATCGGTATGTCGACGACCTTTACGCCAACACGGGGATCGTCGATCCTGCCAAGCGGGCGAAGATGCTTCAAATGACACCCTTACAGCTCAAGGCCCTCAAGGATCCCGCCATTCAGCTCGCCCAAGAGTTGGAGACGGAGATGAAGAAGATGAGAGACGCCGCCAAGGCTGAGAACCAGAGGTTCGGCGATCTGAACAAGGCCTACCTCGCCGCCCTTCTGGAGATGAAAAACAACCGTCTCGCCCCTGACGCCAACTCCACCATCCGTTTCACCTATGGAACCGTGGAGGGCTACTCACCGAAGGACAGCGTCTACCTGAAGCCCCAGACGACGTTGAAAGGGGTCTTGGAGAAAGATCAGGGAGTCTTTCCTTTCAGGGTTCCCGAGAAGCTGAAGGAGCTGGCCAAGAGCAGAGATTATGGCCGCTATGAAGATGCGGTTCAGAAGGATATCACCCCTTGCTTCCTGAACTCCACTAACGTTACGGGTGGAAATTCCGGTTCTCCGACAATCAACGCGAAGGGTGAACAGGTGGGGATCATCTTTGATATGACCTACGAGAGCGTTATCGGGGACTACCTCGTCATTCCGGAGCTTCAAAGAACGGTCAGCGTGGATATCCGGTATGTGCTCTTCGTCACGGACAAGGTCGCCGGTGCCCAGAGGCTTCTGAAAGAGATGGGCCTGGCGGAGTGAACAGGGAGATAGGGTGAGAAAATGAAGAACCTTTTGATCCTCGCGCTTTCAGGGCTCTTCCTGACCGCTTGCCTCTTTGGAGCGGACAAGGGGAGTTCCAGTGTCTCCTCAGGGACGGTGGAGAAGGTTTGCCGTCTGCTGACCGATCGGTACGGGAGTGATGCGGCCATGTCGATCGAGAGAGGCGTTAGTCAGGCCGCCTCTCTCTGGCGGGCCGAAGATGGTTCGGAGAAGGATTTCGAGACCTTTTGTCAGGAAAACTACGTCGGCGATCCGGCGAAGAAAGAACTTCTCTTCAGGCGTCTTGATGAGCAGTTCGAAAGTCTCATGGGCCACTTCAACAAACTCTCACTGGATCTGAAAGCCCCTCTCCACCTCGACCGGGGGGAGATCCAGCCGATCGACTTGATTCTGGGCCAATACGAGCCATCGGCCCATCTTTCCGACGACCTCTTCCTCAACAAGGCGGCCTTTCTGATCGTCCTCAACTTTCCCTACTACACGTTGACGGAGAAGAGTACCCTTGGGGCCGGATGGAATCCTCTCCAGTGGGGGTATGTCCGGATGGGGGAGAGGTTTCTGGCACGGGTTCCTGCTCATGTGAACCAGCTGATCTCCGATGCGACGACCAGGGCGGATAACTACATCTCCGGATACAACATTCCTATGGGAGGGCTGGTCACTCCCAAGGGGAAGACCCTCTTTCCTGAAAACCTGAGGCTCATCAGCCATTGGGGCCTCAGAGACGAGCTCAAGGGACGCTACGCTGACCCCAAGGGTCTGGAGAAGCAGAAAACCATATACGAGCTCATGAAACGGATCATCACCCAGGAGATTCCCTCCCGCTTCATCGATTCCAAGGGGCTTCGATACGATCCTCTCAACAACCTTCTCTACGATGATAAGGGGGGGAAGGTCGCCTTCAAGGTCGGGGAGGGGGCGGAACGGTACGAACGCTTTCTCGAGATCGTTCAGGCCATGAAGGCTCTGGACGCTTACTATCCCGAGCTTCCCACCCACATCGCCCGCCGTTTCGAGGCGGACAGGGAGATTCCTGAGGTTCAGGTGGAGGCGCTCTTCACGAAGCTTCTCACCTCGCCGGCTTTTGCGAAAACGGCCAAACTCATTGAGAAGAGGCTGGGAAGAAAGGTTGAACCCTTCGATATCTGGTACGACGGGTTCAAGAGCCGAAGCTCCCTGTCCGAAGAGCTTTTGGACAAGATGGTGGCGGAGAAGTTTCCCAACACCACAGCCTTTCAGAACCACATAGAGAAGATTCTTCTTACCCTCGGCTTCACCCCCGAACAGGCCGCTTTTATCGCCCCGAAGATCGAAGTCGACCCGGCCCGTGGATCCGGACATGCCTGGGGAGCCGGCATGCGTTCCGAGAAGGCCCATCTGAGGACTAGAGTGCCAGCGGGCGGTATGAACTACAAGGGTTTCAACATCGCCATGCACGAGTTGGGGCACAACGTTGAACAGACCATCTCTCTCCATAAGGTGGCGAACTACTCCCTCAACGGAGTTCCCAACACGGCCTTTACAGAGGCATTGGCCTTCGTCTTCCAGGCCAGAGATCTGGACATCCTGGGAATGGCCAAGAAGGATCCGAAGGGGAAGGACCTCAACGCCTTGGACGACTACTGGGCAGCCTGTGAAATCGCCGGTGTCGCCCTTGTGGACATGAAGGTGTGGCACTGGGCCTACGAACACCCCGAAGCGACTGCGGAGAGTCTGCAAGCCGAGACTATTAAGATTGCGAAGGAGGTTTGGAACCACTACTACGCGCCGGTCTTTAAAGTGAAAGATCAAACGGTTCTGGCCATTTACTCCCACATGATCGACGGGGCCCTCTACTTGCCCGACTACCCCTTGGGGCACATTATCGCCTTCCAACTGCAGAGTTACCTGGAAGGAAAGCCGCTGGGGCCGGAAGTGGAGAGAATCTTCTCGGCCGGTCGGATCGTTCCTCAGCAATGGATGAAGAACGCTGTAGGGGAAGAGATTTCTGTAGAGCCGCTACTGAAGGCGACGGAGACGGCTCTGAAGAACCAAGCGATCCGGTGACGAGAGAGGGAACGGTGCTTTCGGATTTATCCGGAAGCACCGAAACCCTTGATCTTTCCTGGAAGATCCTTTATAATCAATCCTTAAATTGAGGAGGTTGTTTCTATGGCGAATTACAGAAACGCAGAGAAAGCATTCCGCAGCAGCGAAAGAAAACGGGCTGTCAATAAAATGAACATTTCCCGTATGAGAACGGCGGTGAAGAAGTTCAAGAAGATGATCGGTCTGACGGATGTCCCCGCCGAGAAGATGGGGGAGACTCTTCGTCAAACCCTCTCCCTTATCGATAAGAGCGTGAAGAAGGGAACCATTCGCGAGAACACCGGAAACCGTTACAAGTCCCGTCTCACGAAACGCTTTAACGCCGTCGCCACTCCTTCCAAATAAGCGCTCGGGACGGATGTTCCGGGTCTCTCCATGAGTCAAGAGAAGAAGACGAGGACAGTTTCCCTCTTCAGGGAGTATTTTGAGCTGATTACGGAAACTCTTGTCTTCGTCTTCTTCGTCGTGACCTTCGTTTTTCAATCCTTCGTCGTTCCCACTGGGTCTATGGAAAAGACCCTCCTTGTAGGAGACCACGTTTTTGTCAACAAGTTTATCTTTGGACCTACGGTCTTCGATTGGGAGAGGGCAATTCTGCCGGTGAAAGAGATCTCACGGGGGGACGTGATCGTTTTCCGCTACCCCGAAAACCCTGTCCAAGATTTTGTCAAGAGAGCCGTCGGCATGCCCGGTGACTCCTTGTCTATTCGAGACAAAGAGGTCTGGGTTGACGGATCTCCCGTGAGGGTTGCCACGGCATGGCACAGTGACCCCAACGTCTACTCCTCTTCCAACACCGATATCCCCGACCTCATCATCCGAGACAACTACGACGGTCTGCTGATCGCCAAGGATCACTACTTCGCCATGGGCGACAACCGCGACAACTCCTTGGACAGCCGCTATTGGGGAGCTTTAAACCGGAGCTATATCAAGGGCTCACCCTGGCTCATCTGGTGGGGCTACGAAGGTTCTCGGGAACAGTACCTTGCCACGGGGATCGTCGATAAGATCAAGGGGATCGGTCGAACCATGTCCAACCTGATCTCCGGTACCCGTTGGGAAAGGACGCTGAAAAGGATTCGCTGACCCCTTAGGCTCCTCTCCTCAAAGACCTCCCTCCTCCTGCATCCGTTTAGCTTCTCCCCTTTTGTTTGACCTTCTCTCAACCAAGGACCGCTTTTGCCCCAGGCCTCCGCCTCTGAGGGAACGACTCTACGGAGGTGCTCCCCGGCCAGGAGGTTGTGCGTTCCCTTCTCCGGAAAAAGGGAGTGTCCCCAGTAGAGGCACGAAAAATGAAGTGTCCCTAGTAGAAGCGGTTAAGGCTTCCAGGTGGAAAGATCATTTTTTAAAACTATGAGAGGCTCGAAGAGTCCGGAGGATGGTTGTTGTGGTGAAACCCTGTCTCTTCAAGCTCCTTAGGGGTGAGAGGCGAGGACTGCTAGGGGATGGGGAAATTGAGAGAAAAAAGGGCAGGGGAGAGGGATCCCTCTCCCCTGCCGGGAAAGTCTATGAAAGGGTGGGTGTCAGTGTTTCTGTTCTTCCAGGGCCTTGTAGCGGTCGCCGGTGGAATCGACGATGGTTTTGTACCAGCTCTCCGGGTAGAGGGGGTGGTTGACGTTCCCCTTCTCGTCCCGGACGTTGCCGTCCATGTACTTGACGAAGAGGGTTTCCCAGAGGGATTTCCACTTCTCTAAGGTGATCCGGCTCTGACGGCAGGAGTACTCTGTCAGGTAGTCTCTTGCCCCTTGGGGGGCGTTCTTGTAGAGGGAGAGGGCCATCTTGTCGATCTCTGGGACTTCTGAGACGAACTTTCCTTCCAGTTCTCTCTGAAGGGTCTGAACCTCGGGGATCATGTCGCTGTAGCGGGTATAGGCGAGGTTGGAAACGGCGTTGAAGACCCAGAAGGCGGAGTTCCAGGAGAAGTGGTTGAAGGAGCCGCTCTTGTCGGAAAAGGGATCCGGGACCTTGTCGATGGAGCAGTAGATCGGTACGTAGACGGTGCTGTAGGTGTCGTCAACGCCGAACCAGAGGATGCCGCCGATCGGGTCGGGGAGCCATCCCCTGCTTTGGGCCACGAAGGAGAAGCCGGTCTGTTGAGTGGAGATCGCCCTTTCGTGGAAGTAGTCCTTCCCGTTGTACTTCCAAGTCATAGGGCGCCAACGGTAGGGGAGGGCGAAGGGCCCGGCACCGACATCCTTGGTCATATCCAGGTCGGTTCCCTCGTAGTGGTCCCGCATGAGCTCCATGGCGTCCCTGGCGGAGAGCTTCTTGTCCGGTTTGATCCAGAGAGGGAGGGGGGTGGCGTTCTTGTCCCCTTTGATGAACTCGGCGGGCAGCTTGAGGGAGGGGGAGATTCGCCGGAAGAGGCTCCAAACCCTCGCTTCGCAGAACCTTAGGGCGCCGAAGTCCAAGGGAGCGTAGGCGGCCTGGAAGCTGAAATCCTTATCTTCACCCTTGAAGAACCCCTTCTCTTTGGCGAAGGAGATGACTTCTTTGCTGTAGAGACAGTTCAGGGGATCGTTAAGAGGGAAGGTGGTAATTCGGGATTGGTTGGCGTGGGCGCAAACGTAACCGTCGGGAATCCTGAGGGCGACCCAGACGGCTCCCTTACCTTTGGGACCCTTACCGATCAGTTCCATGATCCAGACCTCTTTGGGGTCAGAGATGGAGAAGCTTTCGCCGGAACTGGCGTAACCGTACTCCTCGGCTAACCGTCCCATGGTTTGAACGGCTTCCCTGGCGGTCTTACTCCGCTGAAGGGCAACGTAGATCAAGGCGCCGTAGTCGACGACCCCTTCCGGGTCTACCAGCTCTTCCCGGCCTCCGAAAGTGGTCTCCCCGATGGCCACTTGGTACTCGTTGATGTTCCCGACCACCCTGTAGGTTTCCAGGGCCTGGGGTATCTTCCCAAGGTACTTGCCGCTGTCCCAGTCGAAGATGTTGATCGTCGTTCCCGGAAGGTGTTTCCCGGCGGGTATGTAGGAGAGGTATCCGTAGAGGGTATGGGAGTCCGCCGCGTAGGTGATGAGCGTCGAGCCGTCGGAAGTGGCCCCCTTGGTGACCAGCAGGTTTGTGCAGGCCTTCGAGGGAGCAGAAACGAACAGGGTTAAAAGGGTAAGGATTGCCAAGAGCGTAATAGACCGTTTCATCCGCGTGATTTTCGCCTCCTTTCTTTGAAGTCGTCCAAGGCCCGAACGGACCAAGAGTTTCATTGTAAAGGAAGCCTTGGACTTTGTAAAGGGAGGCCTGCTCTCTCCGACCTTGGATGGAAGAGCCACATAAGAAGCGAGGCCACCAAGCCTTGGTGGAAAAAGGGGAGTCGATGGAGTAGAAGAGGATGGATCCATCCATGGAGCCTACGGCAAGAACCTTGCGTTAGCCTTGGAGCGAAAGGGATCCTGACACAGTCCGCAGGCCGGTTAGGAGGGGAGTTGGTTCCCAGGGTGTGGAAGGAACAGAGCGCCTTCCTGAAAAGGTTGAAGCGGAGAAGTTTGATACCGACGTTCGGGAGGAGAAGAGAGCGGGGACCGGAGAGACCGGTCCCCGCTTCGGAGATTTAAAGGTTGAAAGAGTAGGCGGCGCCGACGAGAAGCCTCATGCCGCCGAGATCCACTTCTGTTTCGTAAGGTTCAACTTTGAGGGGGATGTATTTGACTTCCCCGTGAAGGCGAACATTCTTG
>Ga0208826_1002547_pt1 | contig 13450 bp, 12 predicted proteins | sample AD_UKC115_MetaG_FD_184451 | JGI IMG/M metagenome (GOLD analysis project Ga0208826, IMG submission 184451) | Active sludge microbial communities of municipal wastewater-treating anaerobic digesters from Hong Kong - AD_UKC115_MetaG (SPAdes)... | ecosystem: Engineered > Bioreactor > Anaerobic >...
AAGGATGTTGGCGTTGCCGTCGTTCTTGACAAAAACGTCCTTGGAATAGGAAGGCAGGATGCTCCGGACGCCTTCGACGCCGCGGACGGCCTCCATGTCGTTTTCATTGAAGCCGTAGGTGGAGACAAGGCGGATATCCAGAAGGTTTTGCTCTGCAAAATAATCGTCGCCGGTGGCGAGCATATCCGGGCAGACGGCTTTCAGCCCGGAGAAAAAGCCCGCGCCAAGGGCGACGATCGCAAAAATGGAGAGAAAGCGGTTCCGGGTACGCCAGATTTCCCGCAAAATATTCTTTACGGCCGCGGACCTCATGGAACCGCCTCCTTTCTCATAGACTTACCAAACGGCTTTTTCGGGCACCGTCACCACTCGATCTCCTCCACCGGGGTGGGATGCGCGTTTTGCTCGATATTGGTCACCCGGCTGCTGTTGATGTGGATCACGCGGTCGGCCATCGGCGCGATGGCGAGGTTGTGGGTGATCAGCACGACGGTCATGCCTTCTTTCCGGCAGCAGTCCTGCAGCAGCGTAAGGATGCTCTTGCCGGTGACATAATCGAGCGCGCCGGTCGGCTCGTCGCAGAGCAGCAGCTTCGGATTTTTGGCGAGCGCCCGCGCGATGGCAACCCGCTGCTGCTCGCCGCCGGAGAGCTGGGAAGGGAAATTGTCCGCCCGGTCGGCGAGGCCGACTTTTTTGAGCACGGAGGCCGGATCCATCGGATCCCGGCAGATCTGCGAGGCAAGCTCGACGTTTTCCTCCGCGGTCAGGTTCTGGATCAGGTTATAAAACTGAAAAACGAAGCCGATGTCGTAGCGGCGGTAGTCGATCAGGCGTTTGCCTTTGTAGGTACTCACGTCCTGCCCATCCACAAGGATGCTGCCCTCGTCGCAGGTATCCATGCCGCCGAGAATATTCAGAATCGTGGTCTTGCCCGCGCCGGAGGGCCCGACGATGACCGCGAACTCGCCTTTTTCGATGGCGAAGCCGACGTGGTCCGAGGCGGTGATCGTCACCTCGCCCATTCGGTAGCGCTTGCAGACATTCTGTAATTCGACAAAACTCGCCATGATCGTCCTCCGCTCGGAAATAGATTGAATTTAGCCACAAAAAGTGATAAAATTATAAAGATATCGTACGGGCAGGGAAGCTCCCCGCCCGGCACCGCGGGGCCCCGGCAGCCTCCGGGCAGCCTTTCGGATGCCGCCGGAGCAGACTCCCGGCATCGATTTTTCGGCACCGGTATCCGTTTTTTTGGGGAAGGCCCGCCGCCGGTTATGAGCTTTTAGTATAAGGATAAAATATGAACTTTTCAACCGAGCCGAAAGGAGTGCATTCGATGATGTTCATCGGATACTACAACTACACCGTCATTCTGACTTACGCCGGAGCGCTGGCCTCGATCCTGGGGGTCTATTTCGCCGTCTCCGGCAACAGCTTCTGGGCGGTCGTCTGCCTCCAGTTCGCCGGGCTGTCGGACATGTTCGACGGGAAGATCGCCGCCACGATGAATCGGAATGAAAAGGAAAAGCTCTTCGGCATTCAGATCGACTCCCTGTGCGACCTTGTGAGCTTCGGCGTGCTGCCGACGGTGATCGGCTGGTCGCTCGGCCTCCGCGGCGTGATCTTCTTTCTCTCCGCGCTTTTCTTCATCATGAACGCCATCATCCGGCTCTCCTATTTTAACGTCGACGAGACACTCCGCCAGCGCGTGGAGACCGGCCGCCGCAAGTTTTACTGCGGGTGCCCGGTCACGGCCTCGGCGCTGCTGTTTCCGCTGATCTACGGCCTTTCCGGCCTGCTCGGCGGGGCGGCCCCGGTGATCTACCAGATTGCGCTGTTCGTCCTCGGCGCGCTGTTCATCCTCAAATTTTATATCCCGAAACCCGCGAAGGCCGGTCTCTTCCTGTTTCTCGGGCTCGGTCTCGTGACGTCGGTGCTGGTGTTCACCGTGGGCCTCTGAATCCGATTTTCACAAAATCGACACGAAAATATCCGGAATTGTTCATTTGGCCTTCATGAATCCCTCTCAAACATCTGGTAGAGTAAAAAGCGAGCAAAGGATATTGTGTACTTTTTCCATTTTGTTTTCTCTCTTCCCCATAACAAGAAAAACGGCGGACCTGCAGTGAGGCCCGCCGTTTTTCGGTTGTAAAAAAATCAAAGAATGATGCAGATCAGCCCGGAACAACCCTCGTTGATGATGCGCTCGATGGTCTCCTGCAGCCGGAGCCTTGCCTCCTGCGGCATCCGGCTCAGTTTGTTGCGGAGGCCCTCGTTCACCAGCTCGTGCAGGGACTTCCCGAAAATGTTGGACTGCCAGATCTTCGTCGGGTCCTCCTCGAATTCCTTCAGGAGATAGGTGACGAGCTCCTCGCTCTGTTTTTCACTGCCGACAATCGGGGAGACCTCCGTCGTGATATCCGCCCGCATCATATGGATGGATGGAGCCGACGCCCGCAGACGGATGCCGTATTTGCCTCCCCGGCGCATGATTTCCGGCTCCTGCAGGGACAGCTCCTCCATGGTCGGCATCACGATGCCGTAGCCCGTCGCCTCCACCTGATCGAGGGCGCCCTTGATCCGCTCGTATTTTTGTTTAACGGCGGCCAGCTCGACCATGCACGGAAGCAGGCCGTCCTCTCCGGTGATGCCAAGGCCGGTCTTTTCTTCGAGGATCTTATAAAACAGCTTCTGCGGCAGCACAATCGCGACGGAGGTGCTCCCCTTGCCCAAATCCGTCTCGCCCCGGAACACGTTTTCCACATAATCGGTCCCGGAGAGTCGGCCGAGCTCCGTTTCGATATCGCCCATCTTTTTGAGGTTCCCGGCAAAATCCCGGATGCAGGCCATCACGGCGCAGCGGACGGGGTGCTCCTTCTCCAGCCCGACGAGCCATCCCGGCAGATCGAGGCCCACCTCGCGTACCGGGAATTCGTTGAGCATGAGCCCAAGGATCTCCAGGATCTCTTCCTCGCCCATTTTGAGGCAGTTGACCGCCGCCACCGGCACGCCGTATTTCTCCTGCAGGCGGTCGCGGAGCTGATGGGCGGCCTTTGTATCCGGATCCGCGCAGTTGAGCACGACGGCGAAGGGCTTGTCGATCTTTTTGAGCTCGTTGATGACGCGCTCCTCGGCCTCCTCGTATTCGGGACGAGGGATTTCGGTGAAGGAGCCGTCGCTTGTGACGACGACGCCGATCGTGGAGTGCTCGGTGATGACCTTCTGCGTGCCGATCTCCGCCGCCATGTTGAACGGGATCTCCTCGTTATACCAAGGCGTCATCACCATGCGGGGCGCGTCGTTTTCAAAATATCCGATGGAGGAGGGCACGATATAGCCGACACAGTCGATCAGACGGACTTTCAGCTTCACGCCTTCCGCCGGGCTGATCTCCGCCGCCTCCTCCGGGATGAATTTCGGCTCCGTCGTCATGATGGTCTTGCCGGCGGCGGATTGCGGCAATTCGTCGGTGGCACGCGCCTTCCGGAATTCCCCCGGAATCTTCGGCAGGACAAGCGTTTCCATAAATTTTTTGATAAAGGTCGATTTGCCCGTGCGTACCGGGCCGACCACGCCGATATAGATGCTGCCGTCGGTCCGCTTCGCAATATCCGCATAGACCGCGCTGCTTTTTTCCGCCATACGGATCTCCCCTTCCTCCGTTTTTTCATATTTCTCATGGAAATATATGCGGAGATTTTTTTTTCAGAACGCCGCGGACATATTCCCCGCGGTTTCGGGTAAACTTATAGCAAATCAATCTGGAGGGATAAAAATGAACGTTCGTGCAAACAAATGCATCGGCTGCACCGTCGCCGAATGCGCCTATCACAGCAAAGATGAAAATTACTGCTCGCTCGACAAGATTGAAGTCGGCTGCCACGAGACCAACCCGACCGTCTGCGAGTGCACCGACTGCCGTTCTTTCGTGCGCAAATCCTGACGGTCTTTCAGGGCGAAAGCCCTTACATAGCGTTCTGTTGGGACCCGCAATGCCTGAACCCGTGGAAAATTCCCGCCGCGCGGCATTTTTTCTATCCGGAGAACCTCCACAGGCGGAATCGCGCCGGAACTGCCGGACGGGCGGCGTTCCCGGATCCCGGGGAAAAAAACAGACCGCTATAAAAAGACTCTGCCGTGCGGCGGGGCTTTTTTTTATTTCCGGAAAACCTCCGCGAACAGCGCGAGATCCTTCCGCGTCAGGCAGCCCGTCAGCCGGAGAATGGCATAATACAGCAGCAGAAAGACCGCGCAGGCCAAAAGAATCCCCCCGGCTTTCGTGACGTCGAATCCCAGCAGGACGGCGCCGTATTTTGCGGTAAACACCGCCCCGAACGCGCCGAGAAACGGCACGACCGCCCAATGCGGCATATCCGCGCGGAAACCCGTGACGTAGACGAGCCGCCCCGCGCTGAGGATCATGTTGAAGATCTCGCTGATGACGATCATCATCATGTACCCCCGAAGCCCGAAGAGCGGCACCAGCAGCCACACCAGCACGACGCAGATCGCCGTATCCAGCACATTGATCCGCACCACCGCGACCTGCTCACCAAGCCCCTTCAAAACACCGTCGACGGAGCTGTCGAGGTACATGACGATCACCAGCGGCCCGAGCGCCCGGATGTAGGCCGCGGATTCCTCGCTGCCGTAGAGCAGGACGGCGAGCTCTTTGGAAAAGACGGTCAGCAGCGCCGCAATGGCGACGGAAAAAATCAGCGTCAGCCGGAACGTATAGCGGATCACAAAAAAGATTGAATTTTTGCGGCCGAGCTCCTTGTAGCGGGCGATCTCCGGCACGAGCAGGTTGGAAAAGCCCAACAAAAAGGCGCAGGGGGAGATGAGCACCGGAATCACCATGCCGCCGACGATGCCGTACGACGAGAGCGCCGCTTCCTCCGTCAGGCCGAATTTCTGAAGGGAGGCCGGCACAAGCAGGTGCTTTACCGTGCTCAGGGCCGAGCGCAGCACCGCCGACGCGCCCACCGGCAGCGCGATCCCGACGACGCGCCTCCACATCTCAAAGCGCCGCGGCAGAATGCCTCCGGAGAGCGAATGCCGCTTCCGGTCCGCCCGGTAAAGAAGCCAGGAAAGCAGAAAGGCCGCCGCCTCGGAGATGGTGCTGCCGGCGGCGACGAGCACGCAGCCCTCGGCCAGCGTATCCGGTTTGAGCACGGCAAAGACAGCGACCGTGAACGCCATCTGCGAGAGCTGCTCAAAGACCTGAGCGGCCGCGGCGGGCGTCACCCGCATAACCGCCGTGAAATAGCCGGTGAATGCCGCGGAAACGCCCACGAACGGCAGGCTCAGCGAAAGGATTCGAAACGGCTCCTCTGCGCGGAGATCGCCGACCCAGCCGCCCGCCGCCGCCCCGCTGAACTGATAGAGCAGCGCCATGCCGCCCAGCCCGAACAGCAGCGCATACAGAATGGTCTTTTTCATGGCGGCGGCCGCACCCCCGCCGTGCCCGACCGCCGTCTCCTCCGCGACGATGCGCGTGGCCGCGAGCCCGGAACCGGAGGAGGCGAAGGTCACCGCCAGCCGGTAGACCGCCATCATCAAAGAAAAAAGGCCCATGCCCGCGGAACCGAGATTCCGCGTGAGCCAGGCGTTGTAAACCACCCCGGCGGCTCCCAGGGAGAGCGAAGTCAGCGTCAGCACACCGGCGTTGACCGCAAAGGTACGGATTTTGGACACGGCACCACCTCCCCGCAAATTCTATGCGGGAAGACCCGATTTCAGCAGAACATGCCCTTTCGCCTCCGGAAAAGCGATAAAAAAAGCCGCCCCCGGAGACGGAATCCGGAAGGCGGCAGATGGAGTGGACAGCCATGGAATTTTAGCCCGGACCGAAAAAATGCTCCGGCGCCGGATTTCCCGACGGAAACCCGGCGGGCTCCGAAGGCGGAAAACCCGGCCGTTAAAACAGGCTTTCATGCGGCATAAAGCGATAAGCAAGCGGTATTTTTATAAAAGCGGCTGCCCGTCATCCCGAAAATAAATACACATCATTTTCTGTAAACAGGCGCTCCCCGGACCGGGAGCTTTTTCTGCCTCGGCATGGCAGGAACTTGCCCCATAAATCGAGAAAATGCCGGTACGGCGAAAAAAACAGCCCGCCTTGTTTGGTAAGGCGGGTTCCGGCGGCAAACACCCGGCGATCCCCGCTTGCAGGCACGGCCGCTCCCCGGGCCGAATGGCCTCAAGTCGTCACGCGGCGGTACGGCAGGCTTTTGCCCCGCAGCGGACGGAACGAAGCCGGGCCCGCTTTGAAGCCTCGATCGCCCGGTCGCAGACCAGGGCACCGCGGATTCCGGCAAAGGCAAAGAAGACGCCGACGCCGCCTTGGAGGAACAGCTCCCCGTTTTTGATGAGCCCCAGGTCGCTGGCGCCTGCGCTGCCGAGGACCATGAGGATGCCGGCAATCGCCAGCACAACAAACAGAATTCTAAAAACATATGTTCTCTTCATTTCTTTTTCCCATCCTTTTCTTTGCGGCGGGGGAGGTCTTCCCGGAATGCCGCGGGCAAATCGAACATCCGTTCTCTTTTCTGGTTTTATTATACCGCTCCTCCGGAAAAATGCAAGGGGTTTGACAAAAAAATCGAACGCTTGTTCTTTGATGGTGTTATTTTGTCGCATCTCGTGTTTTCCCTGCGGCCGCGCCCCTATTGCTTTTATATATGAAATAGAATAGAATGGTTTCATTCCGTCTTTTTTTGGAGGAACTATGCTCGCACCTGTCAAGGAAAAAACATTTTACAGGACTCTGCTCTCCATCGCCGTGCCGCTGGCGGCGCAGAATATGATCACGTTCACCGTCTCCCTGGCGGACACCGTCATGCTGGGGCAGGTGAGCGAGACCTCGCTCTCGGCGGCCAACCTCGCCAACGAGCTCTATTTCATGCTGATGATCATCGGATTCGGCATCACCTCCGGGGCGACGGTCTTTGCCGCCCAGTATTGGGGCAAGCGCGACACCGCTTCGATCCGCAAGATCATCACCATCATGCTGCGCATCACGCTGGCTGCCTCCATCCTTGCGACCTGCATCGCGGCGTTCCTGCCGGAGACCTTTATGCGCTGGTACAGCGAGGACGAGGCCGTGATCGAGCAGGGTGCCGAATACCTGCGCGTCATGGCCTTCGGCTATATCTTCTTCAGCATTGCGAATGCGCTTTTCAGCATCCTGCGTACGGTGCACACGGTTAGGATCTCGGTGGTCACCTACCTGATTTCGCTAACCGTCAACATCACGCTCAACTGGGTTCTGATCTTCGGCCACCTCGGTTTTCCGGCGATGGGCGTCCGCGGCGCGGCAATCGCGACCGTCATCGCCCGCTTCACCGAATTCGCGATTGCGGTCACCTATATGCGCTTTAAAGAAGATAAGATCCGCTACCGCTTCCGGGAATTCTTCGGATCGGTAAAGGGCTATTCCGAGGCTTTTCTGAAACTGGGCGCGCCGGTGGTTGTCAACGAATCCCTCTGGAGCGTCGGCGCCACGGTGCTCTCCATGATCATCGGCCATATCAGCACGCAGTTCGTCGCCGCCAACAGCATTGCCACTTTGGTCTGGCAGTTTTTCTGGGTCGCGATGTCCGGCATGGCCAACGCCACCGCCGTCGTGATCGGCAACGCGATCGGCGAGGGGGACAGCCGGGAACTTGTGCAGCGCAAGGCCGACACCGTCACCTACCTTGCATTGGGAATGGGGCTTCTCTCCGGTATGCTGATGCTGCTGATCCGACCGCTTGCCGTGCAGCTTTTTGCGGTCTCCGAGGAGACGAAGGCGCTCGCCATGGATCTTTTGGTGGTCCGCGCGCTCCTGATGATCAGCCAGGGCGCGACCTGCCAGTCGATCATCGGCATCCTGCGCGGCGGCGGCGACACCCGGTTTGCGATGTTCGTGGATACCTTCTTCCTCTGGACGGTTTCGATTCCGTTCGGCCTCTGCGCCGGTTTTCTTTTCAAGTGGGCTCCGCCGCTTGTCCTTTTTGCGCTGCGCTCCGACGAGCTCATCAAATTTCTCGTCGCCACCATCCGCATCCAGCGCGGCAAGTGGATCCGCGACGTGACCGCGACGGTTTCCTGCGATCAGGAAGCGATTTAGGCATGAAAATTTACCTTTTAAACGACAGGCAGTTTGCTTGACAGACAAAAATAATATGTTAAAATGATAGCGACTGGTTCCCTAAGTCCAAAGGGGTGAGGCAAATGGCGGCCGGCGAAAAAGATGGTTCCCTTGAGGAGGCGGTTCGCTCCGCCCGCTCCGGGGAAGAGGAAGGCCTCGAAACCCTGATCCGCCGCTGCGTCTACATATCCCCCAGGATCGTCGAGACCGGCGCCGGGCTGGGACTCGAATACGACGATCTCCGTCAGGAGGCCGTCATTGCTCTGCTCAAAGCGCTCCACTCCTACGGTTCCGCCGCGGGAGACGCGTCGTTCCGGACCTATTCCGCCGTCTGTATCCGGCGGAGACTCGCCTCCGTGATCCGCTCCGGCCTGCGGCAAAAGAACCTGCCGATGGTCGGATACCTGCCGCTCGACGGGAATTTTCCGTCGGAACCGGGCGCCGACCCGGAGGCCGCATGGATCGAGAAGGAGGATTCCTCCGCGGCGGTGCTGCGGATGCTCTCCCGTCTCTCAAAGTTGGAAAGCGCCGTTCTGCGCCTCTACCTCGCCGGAAACTCCTACGAGGAGATCGGCGCGGCGCTCTCCATTTCGGCAAAATCCGCCGGCAACGCGATGGAACGCGTCCGGCAAAAACTCCGGTCGGAAAACGGCCGGGGGTGATCCTTCCGGTATGCAGCCAAACAGGGCTGGATATACGCATGCCCCGGGGCAAACAGGCAACATCTATCGAACTTAGCGGTTGTGGTGAACCAAGGGCAAATACAAATCCATGAAAGAGGTAAAAGCATGTACCAAGACAAGACCTTAGTATGCAAAGAGTGTGGAAAAGAGTTCATCTTCACCGCCGGTGAGCAGGAATTCTATGCGGAGCGCGGTTTCGTCAACGAGCCCCAGCGCTGCAAGGACTGCCGTGATTCCCGCAAGAACAAACTGAAGACCCAGAAAGAGATGTACACCACGACCTGTGCCGCCTGCGGCGGAGAAGCGAAAGTTCCGTTCAAGCCCCGTGAGGATCGTCCGGTTTACTGCAGCGAGTGCTTCGCCAAGATGAAGTCCCAGCAGTAATTCCAACACTAAAAACAAAAACGCCCGGGTTTTTGCCCGGGCATTTTTATATCCGCCGGCGCTTCAGTTCATACCCGGTTCACGAAACGGCGGTAAGGTAGGGTCAGATTCGAAGAAAGGGGGCCTTCGGATGCGGGAAACATTCAAAAAGGAAAATCGGCGGATGCATCTTCTGGTCTGGGAGCTGCTCAAGCTGCCGCTTCGCCTGCTGCTGAAGCTCCGGCTCGGCTACCGGTATGAAAAAATCGACAATCCGCCCGAACCGTGTTTTGTCGTCTGCAACCACACCTGCAACTGGGATCCGCTGCTGGTGGCCGCGGCCTTCCGCCGGCAGATGTATTTCGTCGCCGGGGATCACCTCGCCCGGATGGGTTTTAAAAGCCGGCTGATCCGGTTTCTGGTCAGCCCGATCTTCCGGATGAAGGCCCGGACCGAGGCCCATTCCGCAGCAGAAATCCTGCACTGCATCCGCGCGGGATACAGCGTCTGCATTTTCCCGGAGGGGAGCTGCACCTGGGACGGCCGCACCGCGGCGGCTTATCCCGGAACCGGCCGGCTCGTGCGGAAGTGCGGCGTCCCGCTCTATATCTACCGCATCGAGGGCGGCTACTTCACCATGCCCCGCTGGACCTCCTTTGTCCGGAAAGGCAATCTGGAGGGATCGCTCGCGGCGCAGTATTCCGCCGGGGAGCTCGCCGCCATGACGGATGAGGAGGCCGACCGGCTGATCGCCGAGCACCTCGTCGCCGACGGATACGCCTACGAGGCGGCTCACCCCTGCATGCGGAAATGCCGGCACCGCGCGGAATCGCTCGAGGCGGCGCTCTATCTCTGCCCCGCCTGCGGAAAATTGAGCACTTTCCATACAAAAGGCGACCGGATCGCCTGCCCTGCCTGCGGCCTTGCGCTGATTCTCGACGAACAGATGAAATTCCGGACGCCGGACGGAGGCAAACCGCCGCTTTCCGATATCGGGGAATGGGTGCGCTGGCAGAAGGCCCGCACCGAAGCGATCGGGCCGGAGCTTGCGGGCCTTCCGCCCGAAACTCTCCTCACCGCGGACCCGGACGTTTTGCTTTTCAGCTGCCTGCCCGGCGCCCCTGAGAGCCGCCTGCTCGGCTCCGGCACGCTCTCCTTGCATCCGGATCGGATGGAATTTGCGGCGGAGGGCGGCAAGGTCTTTTCCTTTCCACTCTCCGGGCTCAGCGATATCTCGGTGCTGATGCGCTGCCGGCTCGAATTCTGCTGCGCCGGAACGTACTATGAGATTCTGCCGGGGAGTTCTCCCTATTCCGCGCTCAAATACGCCCAGCTCGCCGGCGCCATGAACGAAAAGACGCGGGTCATGATTTAAAATCGGATGGATAAGAAAACTGCCCGGAGCAGCCGCTCCGGGCAGTTTTTATGTTCTGCGAAAGGCGAAAAATTCTCCGGGGGGAAACCCCGGACCATCCGCTGAGGCGGAGGCCGTCATTCGGCCAGCAAGGTCAGGCGGTCCAGCCCGGCTCCTTTCATAAAGGTATCGGCGCTGTAGGCAAAGAGAACCTGCTGGTAGTCGGAGACCCGGATTGCGGCGAGCATGTCGTCCGTGGCGGCGCCGAGGTCGACGAAGGTGATGTGGGCGTAGTGGTTTGCCAAAAACGGCAGCCAGCCCTTTGCCGTTTCGTCGCCGAAAACGAGCAGCCATTCCTCATACGGGCCGTTCGTCTCGATCTCCGTAACCGGGGCGAGCCCGCCGAGCAGGATATCCGTCGGGTCGCTCCAGACCGTCTGCCGGTCGTACAGGCCCTGTTGCACGGTCCGGGTGCCGTCCGCGGCAGTATGGGTCACGGTGTATTCGCGCTCATACTGCGTATAGGCGTACATGGCGACGAAATCGCCGGACGCATACTCGCCGAGCGCGCCGGAAGCCAGGGAGCCCTTGAATCCGTGGGCGGCATAGGCGACGTTGAAATCGGAGATCGGCCTCACGCGGAGATTCATTGCGGAGGCATATTCGCTGTAGACGTAATACCCGCCGAGCGAGGTCAGGTTCTCCTCCGTATTGTAATAGATATATTCGCCGCGGTGCGCAAAAAGGGACTGGTAAACGTCGACGGTCACGGCCTTCCCCGAGAGGGCCGCATACACCGCGGAGATCATGTGGCGCTGGTTGTAGAGACGGTCCGCGGCGGCGCTGTTGATCTCCTGCTGCTTGATAATGACCGCCGTCGGGATCAGCATGACGCAGGCGCCGGCCCGGTGATCCGAGACGAACTCCCCGATCGCCTCCGCCTGACCCGCGGTGGAATCCGTCTCCGGCGGTTCGATATTTTTGAGCAGGGAGCCGTCCGCGCCGATGAAAATGCCGTCAAACTCGCGGCGGCCGGAGAGATAGAGAAGGCGCACCGCGAGCTGGGAAAGCCGATCTCTCCCGGGCAGATTCTCCGAGAAGAACGATTCGATCCCGGCGGAAAAGCTGCCCGACGAGAGCGCCCCGAAACTCAGAACCGGGAACCCGGTTCCGCCGAACAGCGCAAGCACTCCGGAAACCGTGAGCACGGCTGCCAGAAACAGAGCGGTCGCTTTTTTCATGGCGGTACCTCCTTTTCTAAAGAATGATGGGCCCCGGTCAGAGCAGATAGGCCGTGCAGAGGGCAAGCAGAACCGCGCTCATCACAAAGTCGTAAGCGCCGCCCGCGGAAGGGCTGCGGCGGCGAAGTTTATGGATGAGCATGCTCATGAAGTTGGTCAGCAGGATCGCGCCGGCGATCAGCGGGATGACGCTGCCGGAGATGTCGTAGGCGGTCTCCGCCGTGGAGAAATTGGCGCCGAAGCCGAACATCGCGCCGAAATAGCGGAGCATCTCCCCCAAAGAATCCGCGGAGAAGATGACCATAGACAGCATCGTGACGCAGAAGGTGTAGATGCCGGTGAAAAACCTCGGGATGCGTTCCAGATAGCGGCCGAGGAACCATTTTTCCAGCAGAATGAACGCCGCGATATAGACGCCCCAGACGATGAAATTCATCCGGATGCCGAACCAGACGCCGGCCAGCATGCAGACGAGCGACGTGTTGACCGCATCCTGCAGAGGCGTCGGTTTTTCGGATTTGAGGTTATCGTAGACGTAGTAGTGGAAAAACTCCGTGACCGTCATGTTGAAGCGGGAGAAAAACTCCGTGACCGAGGCGCTCTGGAATGGGAACCAGAAGTTCTTGGGCAGTTCGAGGCCGAAGCAGAGGCCGAGCCCGCGTGCCATGTCGCAGAAGCCCGAAAGATCGAAAAAGATCTTCATGGCGAAGGTGATCATTACCATCCACGCCCCGACCACCGTCAGCTCGTTGGCGGCTTTCAGATCTGCGCAAATTTTACCGATCGGCACCGACAGCAGCACATACTTTGCAAGGCCGCGGATGAACTTCACAAGCCCGTCGCCGATCTGCTCGGGTGTCGCCGCGGGCGAAAGCGGCTTCTTCCAGAGGTTGTCGATCCGCACCAGAGGGCCGCGGTAAAGTTTGGCGAAAAAGCCGAGAAAAAGTCCGAAACGGAAAAAATTTGTCTCATATTCCGCATCGTATTTATAGACGTCCACCAGATAGCCGAGCGAGGTGAAGGCGACGACCATCGTCCCCAGCGGAATCGCCCTGCCGGTGATCTGGTTGAGCGCAGAAAACAGGATCATCATGCCGGCGTTTTCCATGATGCCGAAGACATAGATCGCCTTGCGGAGTTTCAGGTTTCCTTCGGTCCTGCGCAGGCCCTCGGAGAGCGCATACTGGAATACCAGCACTGTGCAGAAGATCAGGAACTGATCCGGCTGCGAAAGGCCGTAGAACGCGATGGAGATCCAAAACAGCACGGCGCTTCTCCATTTTGCGGGCGTGATCAGAAAGAGCGCCAGAGAGACCGGCAGAAACAGGTAGAGAAATGTAAGGCTGTAAAGCTGCACAGGCGCCCTCCTTTTCTTTTTGATCCCGGTAAGCTCCGGATATAAGAAATATTTTTAAGCCCTCTTCTACGGAAGGAGGCTCTCACTTCGGAGAGTCGCCCTTTCCCCATAGGAAGCGGAAAAACTGATGTCTCCACGGGCGGCAATTCCCGTACTGCGGTTGAAGCTCCGCCCCGGTTTTACGCCTTGCTTCGGAGAAAAGCCCCCCGTCAGGTGCGAAGTTCCGTCAGGACCTCGCGCAGTTCCTCCTCCGTCGTCAGGACGGCAAGCACTTCCCCGAGGGCGCTCGCCGAGAGCCGCTTCGGCAGGCGGTAACGT
>Ga0208826_1002553_pt1 | contig 13438 bp, 7 predicted proteins | sample AD_UKC115_MetaG_FD_184451 | JGI IMG/M metagenome (GOLD analysis project Ga0208826, IMG submission 184451) | Active sludge microbial communities of municipal wastewater-treating anaerobic digesters from Hong Kong - AD_UKC115_MetaG (SPAdes)... | ecosystem: Engineered > Bioreactor > Anaerobic >...
ACAAGATACCTTTATCCAGAAGAAATCGAGATGAACTGGACTCCCGAGGTGCTTATGGATAAATTCTATTCCTATTGCAAAACTGTTGAAGAACTACAAAATAAATATATGCCCCAAATTACATTATTAAAAGGATTAGAAATTGAGGTAGTACCTCCTGATGACTATGTTTCCTTCACACAGGAATTAGTCCGTGAAGGAGATATTGAATATATAGTGGGTTCTGTTCACTGGGTTAACGGCTATATGATAGACTATTCACGCGACACATTTAATCAGGCAGTTCAAGCCCACAACGGATTAGAGAATCTGATTGTCGCCTATTATCAAACTCTGAAAGATATGGTTAAATTCATAAAACCTGATATTGTAGCCCACTTCGATTTAATCACCTGCTTCTTGGAGCCAGAAGAAGTCCGTGCCTACACTCCTCGTCATTCTTACGCCATTGAACTGGCACTTGAAGAAATAAAGAACAATGACTGCTTGCTCGAACTTAACACCAGTGGCTTGCGTAAGCCCATACATCGCATTTTCCCTGATAAATTTATTATTAAAAAATCTAATGAGTTGAAAATACCTTTCACCTTTGGGGACGATTCACACAACATTCAGCAAGTTGGATATGGACTGCAACTTGCGCGCCAGGCATTGGTTGATATAGGAATTACGGAAATCACTCGCCTCAACAAATCACATCAAAATAATTCAAAAATTGTTCGCGAACACATCTCATTAATATAACTAAATCAATATTTCTCTTATACTTATGAAAATATTTTTTTGTGTTCAATTTATTTTATAATCAAAATTGACTTTATAGATTATTTTTATAATAATAGAGGATAGGAAAGTTTATTAAGTTCAATTCTTTTATAGGAGTATAGTTATGTCAGAAAAATCGTTTAATGAAAATCGTAGAGAATTTTTGAAGACTACGAGTGTAATCGGTTCAGCAATTTATTTAGGTAGCCAGGTTAAGGTTTTGGCACAAGCAAATTCAAAAGACCTCAAGGCAGAGGCATTGGCTCTTAATGGTGGTTCTCCTGCTGTAACCGCTCAATCAGGAGACGCAACTAAATGGCCTATATATGGCGACGAAGAAATAAAGTTGGTAACTGAATTAATAAAAAATCCGGGTTATGCCCCCATTGAAGAATTTGAGAATGCATGGAAAAAATTTTTTGATTGCCCATTTGCCAAAGCACATTGCAACGGCACAAATGCTTTAACTTCTACCTTATTCGCATTAGAATTGCCTGCTGGTAGTGAAGTGCTTGTTCCAGATTACAGTACCTGGTTCCCAGTAGTTCCTATGCGATTCTTTAAATATGTCCCTGTTTTCGTGGATGTCAATCCTAAAACTATGAACATTGATGTAGAAGATTGTAAAAAACGGCTTTCTCCAAAAACGCGTGCCATACTGCCTGTGCATTGGTTTGGCGTTCCTTGTGATATGGACCTTATTAACGATTTTGCGAAAGAGAACGGCTTAGAAGTTCTTGAAGACGCCAGTCATGCTCACGGTGCAAAATTAAAAGGAACATATATCGGCAAATGGGGGCGTATGGCAGGTTTTAGTTTACAAACGACAAAACCTTTGCCTGCTATTGAAGGTGGTATGGCTATGTATAAGGATATCAGGGATTACGAACGGTCTGTTACTTATGGAAACTATGACTTACCCAGAACCTTTCCTGAGGACAGTCCTTATCGTAAATATCAGGGAACAGCCTTTGGTAGCAAATTAAGGATTCATCCCATCGCTGCTATACTGGGAAATGTTCAACTGAAATCTTTAACAGAACGAAATACAAAAGGCGTCGCACAAATGAAAAAACTTAATGATGCCATTACCCAACTTCCGGGCTTGTCTGCTCAATATGTTCGTCCTGATGCAGAACGAGTTTATTATTCTCGAAATCTGATGTTTATTGACGAAAAAAAAGCAGGTGCTTCCCGCTCTGCTATTGTAAAAGCATTAAAAGCCGAGGGAGTAGATGTCGTTGAATTTGAGTGGACATTGCTACATACCTATCCGATATTTAGTGAAAACAAGTGGTGGGAATACATGCCCGTCCTTCCAAAAGAAGGCACACCCAAAGGCTGCGAAGAAGCCAACCGCGCTGCTATCTCCCTGCCTTACTTTACAACAGAACAGCCAGAACTCGTGGAACAATATATTCATGCGTTCCAAAAAGTGTGGGCACATATTGACAATTTAGGGTAATCTTTATATAGAGAAACATTTTGAATTGTTTTTAGTCTAATACATCAAGTTTTTTATTTTAACCGACAATAGGAGAAAAAGTATGGAGACGGCTATGTCAACTCCCCCGACCGTAGAAGTGAGAAATCCAAGAACAGGAGAAATACTCTACTCGTTCCAGGAAATTTCCGAAGCAGATGTTAAACAAATGTATGATAACGCACAAAAAGCCTTTGAAATAATTAGTTCTATGTCTGTGCGTGAACGGTTAAATGAACTTGACAAAATTAAACAATACATAATTAACAATCGCGAAGAAATTGCACATTTTATTACAAAAGAAACAGGAAAGTGTGTGGCAGATGCACTTATTCTTGAATTATTCCCGGCAGCAGACCAGATTGATTATTATCAGAAGAATGCAGAAAAAATTCTTAAAGACCAAAAAGTACCAACACCTATTATCCTTATAGGCAAGAAATCAAAAATTGTCTATGAACCATTAGGAGTAATTTTAATCATCTCACCATGGAACTACCCTTTCCATCTCTCATTTGTTCCGTTTGTTTGTGCTTTCGTAGCAGGCAACTCGGTAATCATAAAGCCATCTCGCCTTACCCCATTGAAAGGTCTGTATGAAAAAATTATTGAAGAGTCAGGCTTCATGAAAAATGCCTTACAAATTGCTTATGCAAGCAGGAAAACAGCCAATCTATTAATCGAGAAGAAACCTGCCAAAATTCACTTTACAGGTAGCGTTGAAGTCGGCAAAACGATTATGAAACAAGCCGCTGAACACCTTATCCCTGTGGAGTTAGAATTAGGTGGCAAAGACCCGATGATAGTATTTGAAGATGTAAATTTAGAACGGACCGTTACAGGCGCTATCTGGGGTAGTTTTGCTAATTGCGGACAAACATGCACCTCAGTAGAACGAATCTTTGTGCAGGAGAAAATTTTTGAACCCTTTGTAAACCTTATGGTTGAAAAGGTTAAAAATCTAAGAACATTAGCAAACACACCAAATCTATCCGATGAAAAGGAACTTGATGTAGGTTGCATGACAGCCGAGTTTCAAATTGAAGAGATTGAATCCCAACTCAAAGAAGCCAAACAAAAAGGGGCAAATATCTTATGTGGTGGTGAAAGACAAAAGGGAAGTCATGCCTTTCCACCTACAATTGTTACAAATGTTGGAAGGGATTACCGAATACAGTATCACGAAACCTTTGGACCGGTTGTCACCATAACTCCTTTCAAAACAGAAGAAGAGGTAATTCAATTAGCCAACGATTCGCCTTTTGGCCTTTCTGCCAGTGTTTGGTCTGCTGACCTCGAACGAGCCGAACGGGTTGCACGAAAAATTGTAACAGGTAATGTTTCCATTAACAATGTCCTTGCTACTCAAGCCAATTCAGCACTTCCTTTTGGCGGAATTAAATATAGTGGTTTTGGAAGGTATCGTGGTCCTCAAGGCTTATATGCTTTTTCTAATATAAAAAGTATACTGATAGACCGACAGAGCAATCGAACCGAAGCATACTGGCATCCTTATTCCCGTCAAAAATTTGAATTGTTCTCTCAATTATTTGAATCTGCTTTCAAACGCGGAATTATCCCTCTATTAAAAACATCATGGATTGGGTTAAAACTTGAACTACTATCTCGAAAACATAGGCTTTAAAAGGCATAATATAAAATGGAAGAACTAACACAGATAGAAGAATTTGATAACATTGTTAAAGATAAAAAGGAGACACCCCTAATTATTTTTAAACATAGCACACGCTGTCCAATATCGTGGAATGCAAAAAAGGAACTTGATTCATTTTTAGAAAACCATCCAGAATATAAAAATTGTTCCTATTCGATAAATGTGATTGATTCGCGTCCCCTTTCAAATTATATTACTGAGACCTTAAAAGTAGAACATCAATCCCCACAAATTATTATTATTAAAAAAAGTTCCGTTTTAAGCCATTTCTCACATTTCACCATTACCGAGCAGAAACTTTTAGAAACTCTACAGGGTATAGAATAGTTTCTCGTTTATATTTATTTTTGATTATTTATTTTTATTTTTTTATTATATATAGTATTATATTAATTTATAAATACCATATAATGTATATTTGAAAAATGTAGAATTTATTATTTGGAGGAATGAATAATGCGGATTGGTAATCGTTCAAGGGGCTTTTGGCCACAGGGCAAACCTCTATTTGGTAAAAAGGACAATACTTTACCAACTGATGAGACCTCTAATGCCGAAGTAGAAAACACTTTATTATCAGAAACAGCACCTGATAATAATGGCGACAATAAAGAGCAGTCGTCAAAAACTGAGTTTGGGATAGAAGTAATAGAATTAGGGAAAAACATTTCGTTCTTGCTCACAGAACTTAAAAAATTTTTAGAAGAGGGAAAGGTTTTCCCAAACTCTCGCGATTGGGTAGGTTCTGCAATGTCTATTTTAGGAAAGTGTGTTGATATTGCCTCTGCCGAAAATCAAAAAGATTTAAAAAAACTATTCTTAGATATGGCTCGAGTAATTTATTCTTCTGACCGTGTAGGAAAAGTGAGTCTTTCTATTGACCCTGTTTTGGAATTGTATTCCTTTATCTGTGGCATTGTTACTGACTTTATAAGAGGCAAGCCCGACAAAAAGATGTTTGAACAATGGTCAACAATCTATCAGAGGGTTGTAAATAATTTAAATAATTTAGGTATTCGATTAGTTGATGATGATGAAGAACCTATTGCCACAACTATCAAAGAAGCAGATAAAGATATGAAGCAGACCGCATCTAAAATTACCAATTCAAACTTAACTGAAAAATCTGCTGAACATATTCTTCCTGAAACAACTGATTTTAACTCAAATACATTAGATACAAAGGGCCTCGAAATTCCGCAGACAGATGTTTTTCTTCAAGAGAAAGAAGCAGTAGAAAATCCTATGGAATCATCTGCATCTTTCTATGAAGAAAATAAATCAGAAGCAATTCAACAGACAGAAGAAACAGTTTCCACAGAAATTATTGAATCTACCCCAGAATTAGAAATATCTGAAGAAAAAGGAATTGATGAAGAGTCAAAACAATCAACAAATTACACAACAGTAGAAGAGGCAGAAACCGCATCAGTAGAAACATATACTACAGAAATAGAACCTACATCTGCAATTCCTCCTGAACCTCAAAAAAAGAGAGTTCCCGTAGATATTAATTTCTGTCTCCAATACATTAATCAAATTCCTAACAATGAAGTCAAAGAAAAACTTTTAGATACATTAGAAGCAATAGCAGGTGGAACTCCTGAAATAGCAAAGATGAAAGCATTAGAACTTGCTACAGAAATGGCAAAATTAGAAGTGGACAAGGTTAAAAAAGATTGTCGGAGCATAGAATTACAGATTGATAGTTTAACATCAGAAGTAAACCAGGTAGAAGGACAACTTCAAATTTGCCAAACCGAAATAAATACAACCCACGAAGAATTGAAGGAACAAGAATCGTTAGCAGAAAAATCAGAGAAAGAAAAAGAAAAATTGGAGAAAAACATTTCAGATACAAGTGATAAGATTGCAGAGATAGATAGAAAAATTCAGGAACTTCAGAAACAAAAAGAATTAGAATTAAAAAATCTTAAAGGATATGAAGAGAATTTTATTTCTACTGAAAAGATGATAGAAGAGTATAACAAGAGCATCTCTTCTCTTAAAGAAACAATTCAAGACCTTGAAAATCAAGCAACAACTCTGGTTCAAAGAATGGATTCACTTGAATCAATGAAGACAGAGAAAAACTCTCAATTAGAAAAATTAGAGAAACAAATTAAGGAAAAAGAAGATATAGTTCAGCACTTAGAACGAACAATAAAGGTTTTACAACCTCTGTCGAATTCCACACAAAATACAGGTATAGATGAGACAAATATCCAAAATGATGCTGATAATTCTCAAGCAACAATAGACCTCTTTAATGAGAAGGTATAGTCCATTGTTTAAAAAACCAACACGAGTTATTGCAATTGATTTTGGTTCAAGCCAGATACGCACACTTCTGGGTGAACAGACAAAAGATGGTAGTTATTCAATAATAGGATATGGAACAAGTCAATCTGATGGTGCTATCTCAAAAGGAGTGATTCAAGACATGGAGGCAGCCCGTCATAAACTCCGCGAAGCACTGGAAATGGCACATCAAAAAACAACTCAAATTTCACCAAAATTAATTGCTATAGGTGTAAATACACCAAGTGCCGAAACATGCACTAAAGAAGGTGTCCTTAAACTCAAAAATGAAGAAATTACAGAAGAACACCTATATGAAGTCCTCGAAATTGCTCAAAAAGAAATTAACGAATCTGGTCGAGAATTATTAACTTCTATTTCTTCTTATGAATTTTACATTGATAATCTTGGAGTCCAACAGCCTCTTGGAATGAAAGCAAACCAACTCAAAATTCGTGTGCATATTACCCTCGTTCCAAGGGCTATCATTGAGAATCTTCGCTCCTGCATAGAGAGTGAATTATATTCTAGTTACTCTATGATATATCATTTTATTTATAATCCAATTGCAACAGCATTGGGTTCACTAACCCCTGAGGATATGGAGTTAGGCACACTTATAATTGATATGGGAAAGACTACAACAAATCTAACGCTATTGGGTGAGCATAAACTTATATATGCCTCAACTTTTGACTTCGGAAATATTATCATGTCACGCGATTTATCTAATGTATTCAAAGTGACTTTCGAAGAAGCGGATAAACTTGTCTATGATTATGGAATTTCTGAAGAACTTATCAAAAAAGAAACAATGATAAATTTATCCCCAAATAATTCAAGTTTTTCCTATTCTTCCCCTACCAAAAATGAAGTAAAAGACAAACCTATTTTTTTACAAAGTACTCTGGAAGGCTTTAATAGAAACATTTCCCGAATAGATTTAGAAGGTGTTATCTATGCCAGGGCTCAAGAAATGATTCTTACCTTAAAAGAAGAAATAGAAAAGAAAAATTTTAAAAATTTATTTCTTAGAGGAATCGTTTTATCAGGCGGAGGAGCAAAAATTAAAAATATGGACATGCTTATAGGAAGAATATTTAACTCTCCTATTCGTATTGCTCGACCACAAGGATTTCCAAATATTCCACAACCTATAAACGACCCAGTATTTGCAACTGTTGCCGGAATACTTCGACATGGATTTGTCCAATATAATTCTATCCAGAGGGGATATGCTTTTCAAAACAAAAAAGTCATTAATCAACTCTGGAATAGTTTATCCTCTCCATTTAAAACCATTTTCTCTAAAACAAAAAGGGACTAACACAATATATATCAATCTGCGTTAGTCCCAATTAACAGAAGAAAAAGGAATTTATTATAATTTTGACTATTAAAACTTTTTTTGGTTTCATTATTGGACAAAAAAGTTAGTAAACATTTAAAATAATTATAAATAAAAATCCCTTCTTAATATTTTTTTATTGTTATAGAACTGCAAGGAGATGAAAATGTCAAAACAGCATGTAGAACCACGATTATTAAAAGGTTTTCAAGACCACTTGCCGCCAAAAAGTTATGAACGAAAAGAAATAACTGAAAAGATAATTTCAATATACGAAAAATATGGTTTTTCTTTTATCGAAACACCTGCAATGGAATTAAAAGAAATCTTGCTCGGACCTGGTGGTGAGAATATTAATAAGGAAATATTTTTTCTGGAGACTCCTGAACATGAACAAGCCTGTCTCCGATTTGACCATACCGTTCCTTTTGCACGCATTATTGCCCAATATCCTGAAACGATAAAGATTCCTTTTCGTAGATATACCATAGGTCCTGTATGGCGTGCTGATAAACCCGGTATCGGGAGGTATCGTGAATTTGTTCAGATGGACATTGACATAGCCGGAACACCAAATATTGCTGCTGATGCAGAAATCATAGCCATCATGGTAGAAATCATGAGAATTTTAGGATTTAAATTTTTTCAGGCACAAATCAATAACAGAAAACTTATTGATGCTCTACTAATAGTCAACGGTATAAATGATGTAAACATTCAAAAGCATGTATTACGGGTGATTGACAAATTGCAGAAAGTAGGCATTAACAATGTTCGAAAAGAATTTGGAGAAGGAAGAATTGACGATTCTGGTGACCCAATAAAAGGTGTAGGTTTATCAAAAGATATTATTGAAAAAATTGTAAGTTTCATTAGCATTACAGGTCAAACTCGGAAAGAAGTCCTCCAATACATCAAGCAACAACAAGGAAAACATGCAGAATTTCACCAAGCCATTTCAACAATGGAAGAATTAGATGAATATTTAACTGCCCTTGATATTTCCGATGCGGAAGCCATTTTTTCACCTTCTCTTACTCGTGGATTAGACTATTATTCCGGTCCTGTTTTTGAGGTAACATTAAAAGACACTCCACAGGTTGGTTCTGTAATGGGTGGTGGCAGATATGACGGACTGGTATCAAGGTTCACTGATAAGATTATCCCATGTACAGGTATGTCTATTGGCATGGATAGACTTATAAGTGCTATGGAAGAGTTAAGCCTTATCAAAAAAGAAAAGCCTCTATATGATGTCCAGATTGCCCGTGTCGGGAAAGTTCCTGTTACAGAAGCACTATCCCTTGCCAGAGAATTACGAAACGCAGGGTTACGCGTTAATGTGTATTTCGGCAAAAAGACAAAAGAAACCCTTGGTGAACAACTATCACATGCAGACCACTACAATATCCCGGTTGCAGTTATTTTAGGGGAAGAGGAATTAAAAAGGGGCGAGGTTTGCGTGAAAGACCTACATTATGGTGAAAAAGTGCGTAAACACATTATAAACAGGGAGGAATACCGAGAAGCAGGAACAATAAGCCAGGTAACAATTCCGCGCAACCAAGTAATAAACACAATCTATTCTCTTTTAGAAACTGCTAAATAATTAGTCTCTAACTTCCTACCATTTAACTAATATATATACTCATGTCTGCTAAAAGATTTGTGAAAGGTCCTTAGATATTTGGATAATCAGATAAAATTTTTCTTTTAATGTAATAACATGTTAATCTTACTATGTTTTGTAGGTGCTTATTTACTTACACCCTAATTACTATATTCCTGAATGGTTGTCTTTCTGATATTGTGTATTGTCTACTACAAAAAACTAAAAACCATTACAAAAACTTTTAATAGACAACTGTGTATTCTACAAATTAATTATTCAGATGTTTCATTAGTTCTGGTGTAAGGTAAACGAATCAATCCAGATAGTCACATTGTTCAAATTACACGGGTCAATACGAATGGTTTTAATTCTACCTGTCCAGTTGGGATTCTCTCGCAGAGTAAATGTGTAGGTATAGTATCCCCCGTCTATGCGGATTGGGATTGTGGCTGAATTGTCCTCATTAAAGTTTAAGCCATTTTTAGACCAATATAACTGTGCCTTGCTATCTGGAGAAGGTGCACCATCTACACGGAGTCGCAAGGTTGCTCTTGGGTATTGAATTGCTTTGAGCCCTTTTGTTTTATAGAAGTAGAAATAAATAGATGGGTCTCCTGAGTTGACCCTTCCTGTTAAACTTCCATCAATGACCTTAAGGCTATCCATTCCAGCAAATATTTTCCACCCGGCTAAGTCTTCATGAAAATCCCATGATGTTTGAAACTCAGGCATTGGAAAATCATAGGGACCCAGACCTACATCAGCAGGTGCAATATTTGTTGGCAAAGGTTGGGAATTGGATTCAGTAAACACATCGCGAATAGCTTCATACATAGCAAATCCAAATTCTGTGTTTGGCTCAATATAACTTCCTTCTCCCCATTCATTCACAGGACCCAATACTATGATTGGTTTATTATACTTCTTTGCAAAATCATTAGAAGATGAGAGCATTGTCTTAAAAAGTTCAGGGGTTCGCCCTTCAATGACCAGTGCTTTTGAACCATGCCAGGGTCGTGAATCCCACCCGGTCTCTACTAAGGGATAATAGGTCATACCTTCACATAAGGAATTTTTCTCTTCCCAGATAGCAGGTATAGTAGATACAACATCTTCATACCTTGCATAATTAGGAATTTTACTCATATATACTGCTTTATTAAATTCATGATAGTTGGTAAAGCATGTATACCCCTCTGCTTTCAACACTTGCAATTCAGTTGCAGTTTGGTTGTGGTTAATTGCCATAAATTCTATGCCATCGTAGGAGGCAGCCTTTGCCCAGTCTTGCGAGCGGGTTAATAATTCCTTTACTGCATCAGAACTACCAAGGTCACTTCGTAAATTTAAAGGTGACCAGATACAAACAAGGGGTTTATTATTAATCCGATAATAGGAAGGTAATGAGAAATAATTATCAATCCACTCTTTGTTGACCTTTTCCCAGTCTTCTGCTGAATGGGTTTTAGGCGGATTATGATTTGCCCACATTATCGCTACTTTCAGCATATCTCTGTATCTTGCACTGCGATATGCCTCAAACCAATGTGTCAATGTTTGATTGCCTGCAATCCAATACCAGTCCACAAAGAAACATGTTATCCCATTTTCAACAGCCCATTTTATTTGCCAATCAACACATTCAGGATTCCCTTCGTCATAATAACCTAATATAGGTTTTCTAATAGGTGCTACGGTCTGAATACAATCCCATCTTTCTGGTGTATCCCAACCGGGGAAATAGAAAGCACATATATCTAATTGTGTCTTAATTGGTTTAGGCTCCGGCACATAATCACTTTCAGTAATTTTTATATCAGGAAGGACCTGCAATTCACCTGTGTTTTCAACAATATTGTTACCCTTTGTTGAAGCAACAATTTTTATAGGATAGCGACCTGCTTCCTGAGCACTTACTGTCCAATAAACATCAAAAAAGTCATCATATCCAATTTCATAAGGCGGTTCTGGAGCAGGACCTTTCTCTATCTTGAGATTATCAGGACAAATAAAATCCACTTTATCAATATAAGCAATACCTCCACCTCGATTGGCAAGTCGCAATAATACAGGAAAATCTCTACTTGCTCTATTAGCACCTTGCTCTGCACCAAAGTATTCAACTGTAAGTTCCGATTGTGCTATTGGCTCTTCGCCAATATGAATAGAATAAATCTTCAAATTAGATTTTTCAGGAACCTGAAAACCTAATCCTACAATAGTTTCTTTCCATGCTGAATATTCTGTCATGTTAAGGGCAACAATATGTTTTTTGCCATCGTTTTGTATAGGTATGGAACAGGTTTCCGGACCTGCTGAATTTTGAAATGACCAAATAAGATTAATTAAATTTGCTTCTCCCAAAGCAGAATATTCTAGGGTTAAATATTCTTTTTTGCCGATGGATAAAGAAATGGGTTTTGCAAAATAATATCTATTATTGTTATCGGCAATTTTCCATACTGAAATATCCCCGTCAGGAAATTGCCAGTCATATATATTTGTAAGTGGAGCAACACCATTATCCCACGATTTTATAGAGATACTTTTTATCTCAAATTCAAGGTTATCATATAAATCTAACCTCATCTTTCTAATTACTCCCTCTTTATGCCAAAAGGGGAAAACATATATATCCTGCCAATCATTTTTTTCCTCAATATTAAAGAATGTAGATTTTTTGTCTGACAGTCCACCATAAGGACCTTCTGTTGTTCCTGTCCAAAATAATTGCGCTCTTCCCCCACAACTTGCTTTAATTACAATATGTATATATTGATAAGGAGAAGCAGGTATTTCTAATCCTTCACATAAAAAAAATGGGTCTGTGCCCTGAGTCTTTCCACATAATCTACTTTCTTCTATCTTCACATTTACAATTTGTCCATTAGAGACCCATTTTTGCAAGATGCTTTCATTATCAAAATTCCATTCAGGAAGTTGAGAATTTATAAGAATTATTAACAAAAAAGACAACAGCATACATACCTCCATAAAAAAGAGTTATTCGTTATAATTTGATAAGTTGACGACAAATTGCCTATACCGACAAATTAGAATGGAATTATATCATAATAAAATATATCCGCCGAAATTTTCAGTATTTCGGCGGATATATTAGAGATGTATCAAACTCCTCGCAATTTTTTGTTTTTTTAATTTAATCCGGGACAGAAGCCATCTTCCTGGTCAGGGCACAATCTATAGCCACCTATATTAAATATTTGTATCAATCTTAAAAGTTCTCTAAGGTCAATACGCCAATCCTGTGGATTGTAATCACTCGTGTGAGGTAGGCAATTTCTTAGATTTGTATCTGTTCCTGGAGCAAATCCGTCTTCAGTAGAACTATCACAATGATATCCAAAGAAATTGAATAACTGAATTACACGGAGTAATTCTCTCAGTTCAACTTTCCAGTTATGATTGGTATCTGATGAGTGCATTCCCTCTGGAATTTCACCTTCATTTACACCTTCAGGGATTCCTTCAACTACACCTTCTGGAATACCTTCAGGGATTCCTTCAACTACACCTTCTGGAATACCTTCAGGGATTCCTTCAACTACACCTTCTGGAATACCTTCAGGGATTCCTTCAACTACACCTTCTGGAATACCTTCAGGAGTGCCTTCAACTATGCCTTCTGGAATACCTTCAAGAGTCCCTTCGACTACACCTTCTGGAATACCTTCAGGAGTGCCTTCAACTATGCCTTCTGGAATACCTTCAAGAGTCCCTTCGACTACACCTTCGGGAATACCTTCAGGAGTGCCTTCAACTACACCTTCTGGAATACCTTCAGGAGTGCCTTCAACTACGCCTTCTGGGGTCCCTTCAGGGATTCCTTCAACTACACCTTCTATAACACCTTCGATAGAACCTTCACCTTCAATAGATGGAAGGAAATCTTCACAATCAAGGACGCCATTTAAATTCTTATCTACTGCATTCAGTTGGTCTGCTGTAATATTTGAATTTAAACCATGTAATTCGTCTAATGTAAGGATATTATCATTGTTTGAATCTAAACCCGGCAATAGATTAAATATTGACTGAACTTTTACAAATTCATCCAGAGATAGTTGATTATCCTTATTAGAATCTACCAAAAGCCATAATGGAGCAATAATAATATCACTCCAACCTGTTATAGACTTTAGTTCACTTTTAGAAATCATACCATTATTATCCGTATCTCCAAACATAATCAGGATAGCGTAATAGTGGGTTATATCATCAATATCACAAGAA
>Ga0208826_1002564_pt1 | contig 13401 bp, 9 predicted proteins | sample AD_UKC115_MetaG_FD_184451 | JGI IMG/M metagenome (GOLD analysis project Ga0208826, IMG submission 184451) | Active sludge microbial communities of municipal wastewater-treating anaerobic digesters from Hong Kong - AD_UKC115_MetaG (SPAdes)... | ecosystem: Engineered > Bioreactor > Anaerobic >...
GCTTCCCAAAAACATGAAAGATCAGATGCATTTTCTGCCCTTCAGAAAGAACTGACCGAATATTTAGGTGGCGAAATTCCAGATGAAGATAAAAAACTCGTTGGCCATTATTTTGGGGAATTGCAATACCATGTAGTAAGGGATATGATCCTTGATGAAGGCCGCAGGTTAGATGGAAGAGGCACAGAAGATATCCGTACGCTTACAATGGAAACGGATTTACTTCCTACTCCACACGGTTCTGCCTTATTCACAAGAGGCGAAACCCAGTCTCTAACTACCGTTACTTTAGGTACTCCGCTAGATGAATTGCTGGTTGAAAGTGCCTTCGAATCAAATTATACCAAGTTTATTCTTCACTACAATTTCCCTCCGTTTTCAACCGGGGAAGTGAAGATGCTACGGGGTGTTGGTCGCCGGGAGGTAGGGCATGGTAATCTGGCCATGCGTTCCTTGAAACAAATGATGCCGGGTTCCGACTACCCCTATACGGTTCGGGTGGTGAGTGATATCCTCGAAAGTAATGGATCTTCCTCCATGGCCACCGTGTGTGCCGGTTCTCTCGCCCTGATGGATGCCGGGGTGCCCATTAAAAAACACGTGAGCGGGGTAGCCATGGGATTAATTAAAAAGGATGATAAGTTTGCCATCCTTACCGATATTCTGGGTGATGAAGACCACCTGGGAGATATGGATTTTAAAGTAACAGGAACCCGCGAAGGAATTTGCGGGGTTCAAATGGATATAAAAGTGGATGGGCTTAGCATGGAGATTATGCGGAAAGCCCTCGAACAGGCACGCCGTGGACGGCTCCATATTTTGGATGCCATGTATGCAACAGTAGACCAGGCTCGCGAGGATGTTAAACCACACGCTCCGCGTATGGTGAAAATCACCATCGATAAAGAATTTATTGGCGCTGTAATTGGGCCAGGCGGTAAAGTGATCCAGGAAATCCAGCGAGAAACCGGAGCCACCATCAATATTGAAGAAATTAATGGGGTAGGCGAAGTAAGTATTTTCTCAAAGGAAAAAGCAGGCCTCGATAAAGCGTTAGCCTGGATAAATGGACTGGTAGCCGTTCCCGTTATTGGTGAAGTGTATGAAGGTACAGTGAAGAGTATTAAAGAATTTGGCGCCTTTGTTGAATTTATTCCTAAGAAAGAAGGCTTATTGCACATTAGCGAAATAAGCTGGAAGCGCTTAGAAAGCATGGAAGGCGTTTTGAAGGAAGGAGATTCGGTTAAAGTTAAATTACTCGATATTGACCCCCGTACCGGCAAATTTAAATTGAGCCGGAAAGTATTAATTCCAAAACCCGAACCACAGCCCGGGATGGAGCACGAAGGAGGACACCGGGGCGGAAACCATAGCCGTGGCCACAATGGAGGCGGACATGGGGGAAACCGTACCCACAACCGCCCAAGGCCCAGTAATGAGGGAGAGCAAACCGTGAATCAAAATCAACCTTCAGAATAATTTATTTGGCTGCAGAAATTGCAGCCTTTTTTTATGAATAAAATATTTCAGTTTGAATTTGATATTCCTCCAGGAGAAAAAAGAGAAATCGTTATGGCCTTACTGGAAGTACTGGATTTTGACGGGTTTGAAGAAAAGGAACATTCTTTACTGGGAGTACGGGAAATGGAAGAAAATTGTTTAGCGGCTGAAAAAGAAAAAATAGAAAAAATTTCCCCCATTAAATCGGTAGTGCTGTTGGAAAATAGGAACTGGAATGCCGTTTGGGAATCCGGTTTTGATCCGGTCCTGGTGAATGATTTACAGGGCCGGCCATTTGTATATATCCGGGCAGGATTTCATCCCCCAATAAGCCATGTGCCCCATGAACTGGTCATTACACCCCGAATGAGTTTTGGTACAGGTCATCATGCCACCACTGCACTGATGGTGGCAGCCATGGGATCTCTTGATTTAATAGGGAAATCGGTAATTGATTTTGGAACCGGTACCGGAATCCTGGCAATTCTCGCCCAAAAACTTGGCGCTGCCTCCATCCTTGCCTTAGATAATGATGAATGGAGTATAGCGAATGCCAGAGAGAATATAATTGAAAACAAGTGCGGGGATGGAATTATTGACCTGATTCGAAGCAATCAGTTTCCTTCCGGTAAAAAATTTGATTTTATTTTGGCTAACATTAACCTGAATGTAATATTGGAGAACCTTCCGGTCCTCATCTCTTCCTGCAAACCGGGGGGAATAGTATTGCTTTCGGGATTATTGGTTTCGGATGAGGCAAAGATTCTATCCCGGATTCCGGGTGGGTATTTTGAAAAAACGGAGGTACAAACCCTGGATGGCTGGATCTTAATCAGGCTCAATATCCGCAGATACTCAACGGATTATCGGGCTAATAATTAATGTTGTATATTTGCTGCGTTAAAATCCGTGGTAAATATCATGAAAGAATTTTTACTGATTGTTTTAGCTTATTTATTGGGTTCAATTCCGAGTGCGCTTATTATCAGTAAAACCTATTTTGGAATTGATATCCGCGACTATGGCAGCGGAAATATGGGCGCCACCAACACCTTCCGGGTTCTTGGTTCTAAGTATGGCTCCATCGTTATGGCGATGGATATGCTTAAGGGGATGGCTGCCGTAGGGCTTTATCTATTACTTCCTCCCAATCATTCAAACGACTGGTACCTCATTAATGTCATGATAGGTTTGGGTACCGCCGCAGTTTTGGGTCATATATTTCCCATATTTGCCAATTTTAAAGGAGGAAAAGGAGTAGCTACTTTATTTGGAATGGTGCTGGCAATTCAGCCGGTGGTGGCAATTACCTGTGTAGGGGTGTTTCTCCTGGTTTTATTCTTAACCCGGTATGTTTCTTTAAGTTCCATCCTGGCTGCGGTCATGTTGCCGGTTTCGGTTTTATGGATTTGGAATGAACACGAAATTTTGTACCGTGCTTTTGCTTTACTTGTAGCGGTATTGGTCATCATCATGCACCAGAAAAATATCATCCGCCTTCTGAGAGGCATTGAAAGCCGGGTTCCCATTCTGCGATACCGCGACAGGCGGAAAAGCCGGAGAGAAAACAGGTAAGCATTTTATGAATACCTTAATAAACGGGTACATAATTTGCGTATCAGTAGCTGGAAATATTAATCCCTTTACTTCATGAAGAAATTTTATTTTATCCTGGCTACTACTATTTTTCTAGTAGCCTGCACCACAAATAGCATTACGGGAAGGAAACAATGGATCCTGTTTCCTGAATCCACACTTCAGGCAGAAGCGCTCACCCAATATCAAAGTTTTTTAAATCAGAACAAGGTGGTTAGTGCTAACACAAACCGCGATGCAGAGATGGTAAAAAGGGTGGGAAGCCGAATTGCCAATGCAATCACTACCTATTATAAAAGCAAGGGGCAAAGTTCAGAACTGGAAGGGTATAATTGGGAGTTTAATCTCGTAAACGATCCACAGGTAAATGCCTGGTGTATGCCGGGTGGAAAAGTAGTAGTTTATACGGGGCTGTTAAATGTTACCCAGAATGAAGCGGCCCTTGCGGTGGTGCTGGGGCACGAAATAACGCATGCAGTGGCGCATCACGGAAACGAAAGGATGAGCCAGGTTGCCACCGCTCAGGGGTTGGAAATTGCCGGAAATATCTTTACCCAGAATAATTCAAAGGCCAATGCCATTTTCACGAATGTATTTGCCCCAACTGCGCAAATTGGAGTATTATTACCCAACTCCAGGAAGCAGGAATATGAGGCCGATCATTATGGATTAATTTTTGCCGCTATGGCCGGATACAATCCCCAGGAAGCAATTCCTTTCTGGCAACGGATGGCAACGGCAGGGGGGAAATCCGGGACGCCTGAATTTCTGGCTACCCACCCCTCCGATGAAAACCGAATTACACGATTGAAAGAATATATGCCAGAAGCCCTAAGTTATTATAAGCCAGTAAATTCAAAATAGCTGATTGGAATAATATTTTAATTGATTCTTCTTCCTCCATAGCCATAAAGGCAATGAATTTTTGTTGAGCCGGGCATTTTTTTGTACCTTTGTAATCCAATTGCAATTTATCGATTGAATTGCGTGCTTTTCTACCTGCACCGCTGTTTTTTAACCTTAACCTTTTGTATTTATGGCATTACAAACAGTATTGGAGAAACTTCAAATACAAGACGAAAAAAATATCCTGATCCAGGGTCTTCCTTCTTCCATCGAAAAACAGTTTATTAAGCTCAATTTTTCAAAAAGTGTTACTCCCTTACTTAAAAGCCGTAGAATAGACCTGGCAGTGGTTTTCGCAATTTCTAAAAGCCAGCTTAATCAAATTTTGAAGGATGTTTTACCGGCATTGCATGATGAATGCAAACTTTGGATTGCTTTTCCCAAAACTTCTTCAAAAATCGCCAGCGACCTTTGCCGCGATTGCCAATGGAAGGATATGACTTCATTTGGTTTTGATTCGGGCGAGTTGGTAATGCTCGACAGTACCTGGTGCGCATTGAATTTTTGCAGGGCAGAGGCCTTGGCATCTACCTTACCTGTAAAATCAATGCAGGTTCCTATTTCCGATTCATTAAAGAAAGAAGTAAAGCCTTTCGACCATTTGCCATTGAGGAAAAATATGCCTTCGGTAATTAAAATGATGGATCACAAGGGATCTATAAAACAAGCAACTGCCAGGCCGTAATTTATTTATAAACTACCGTTCCCACTTCTTTTGTTAGCTGCATTTCCAAAGTCTTTAAGGTAGCGTGGGTTTGAATCAGCGTAAGTTGATCCATAGGATCGGTACAATTTTCCATGTCCTGCTGATTTAATTCGATCAATCTTTTTACTTTCCGGAGTATAAGGTAATTGAGGGTGCCCTTTACTTCCGCCCTGTATAAGTCTTCGCGGGTGGCAATATGCCCTTCGTAAAAATTTTTCCAATTAGGGCTAATTTCAACATTTGTTTCCATTACACTGAGGATAAGAGAATGGAGATTTTTATCTTCATGGTATAAAAAATTCTTTTCTGTGGGTTGAATACCTTCATCATACCATTTCCTATACAAGGCAATGATGTCTAAAAGCACCTTATTATCGAATGATTCACTAATTTCCTTTTCATCAAACTCAAAAAGGAGGAAATCGGCCACTGATTTCTCTTCATCCCAGGGCTTCAGCCCAAACTCTATTAAACTTCTTACAAATGCACGCTCCTGGAGGTCGTCTTTGGGTAATAATTCTGGTATGACATCTAAACCGGTTGTTTCGGGTATTGGAGTGGCGGAAAAATCCTGGGGTTCGGAAAATTTCTGTTGAAATTTCTGGATGCGTTCCCTGATGAATTTATTTACCAGGTTGAGCATACCGGCTTCATCTATCTTTAGAATTTGCGAAACCTGCCGTATGTAATCCTGCCGGCGGGTAAAATCTTCCGGTTTATCTAACCTGGAAATAGTATCAGCAATTTGATTTACGATAGCCGATTTTTTTTGGCTGTCCTGTCCGGCATCTTTAAGTGAAATACCAAGTTGAAACAGGATAAAATCCTGTTTATTTTCTCCGATAAACTCGAGAAATGCTTTCGCCCCGATCTTGTGCATGTAACTGTCGGGGTCTTCGTTATCCGGAATCAGGGCAAGTTTTACATTTAGCCCTTCTTCCAGAGCAAGATCCAACCCCCGCATGGCTGCTTTAATACCGGCGCTATCTCCGTCATAGAGGATCGTCAGGTTATTGGTGTATTTTTTTATGAGCCGGAGTTGATCGGGCGTGAGGGATGTCCCCCCACTGGCAACCACATTTTCTATGCCTGCCTGATGTAAGCTGATTACATCGGTGTAACCCTCCACCAACAGGCATTCATCCGCTTTATCAATGGCCTGCCTCGCAAAATAAGAGCCATATAAAATCCGGCTCTTTACATACAGTTCATTTTCGGGGGTATTGATATATTTGGGAGCCTTGTCGTTGGATTGTATGATGCGTGCCCCAAACCCCAGCACTTTTCCGCTTTGGTTATGAACCGGAAAAATGATTCTTCCCCTGTAATTATCCACCAGTTTCTGGTTTCTTTCAACCGAGAGTCCCGATAGCAAAAGCATTTCTTTTTGGTACTGTGCCTTTTGTGCGGCGGATGTAAATCCGTTACCCGAAGCGGGATTATAACCCAATTGAAATTTGCGGATGATATCTTCCCGGAAGCCCCTTTCTTTTAAATAGCTTAATCCTATTTCCAATCCTTCTCCTTCCTCAAATAAAAACTGAGAAAAGAAATTTTGAGCAAAATTGTTGAGGATGTACAGGCTGTCTGCTTCCTGTTGTTTCGCCTTTTTCTCTGGACTTAGTTCCGTTTCTTCAACAGGAACATCATATTTTGCCGCCAGCCATTTTAAGGCCTCTACATAGCTGTATTTTTCGAGGTCCATCAAAAAGCCAATGGTATTACCACTCTTTCCGCAGCCAAAACATTTATAAATTTCTTTCACAGGAGAAACGGTGAAAGAGGGCGTTTTTTCATTGTGGAAGGGGCAAAGGCCGAGGTAATTTACACCCCGCTTTTTCAATTTCACAAAGGAGCCAATGATTTCAATTATATCAATCCGGCTTTGAATTTGCTGTATGGTTGCCTGGGAAATCATGGTTTGTGGCAAAAATAGCGCAAAGTCGGATTAGGGATTCGGTCAATTCCTCCATTTCGTGTATACCCTGCCATAAATTTTGATTTTCATCAACAGGGAGCAAGGGAGAAATTAATATCTTTAGCCCTTAAATTGATAATACATGAAAAAAGTTCTCCTTATGATGGCCATGTCCTTTGCTGTGTATTGGGGTTACTCCCAAACCATGGAGGATATACGGAAAATGTTAAATGAAAAAAGATACACAGAAGCAAGGGCTGCAATTAATAAGGGGATGCAGGATCCCAAAAATGCTAATAATGCAGAATTGCAATATCTGAAAGGGAGGGCCTTGAATTTCATTTCAAACGATAGCGTTACTCCGATTTCGGAAAAGTATGATTTAAAATCGGAAGCGTATGAATCGTTAAAAAAATCGCAGCAACTGGATCCCAAAGAAACCATGATGAAGTTGGAGCAATATATTTCTTACCTGGATTTATATTATGGTTTTTACGATTTAGGTGCCAGTGAATTTAATTTGAAGAACTTTAATAAGTCGTTTGAAGCCTTTAAGAAGGCATTGGAGGTGGAAGATTTTATCAGGTCGAAAGGATACACCTATAACCAGGTAAAAATTCCTGCTTTCGATACGGCGCTGGTTGTAAATACTGCCATTGCAGCCAACCAGGCAAAGAATACGGATGAGGCAGTGAATTATTACCGGAAGATTGCTGATGCAGGTATTGGAGGAGAGGGGTATAAAGATGTATATGAATTCCTTGTTGATTATTATAGCCGTAAAGACGACAATGCCAATCTGTATGCCATGTTAACCAAGGCCAAGGCACTTTACCCGGATAATAATTTTTGGAATGAGGTAGAGTTGGACCGGATTCAAAAATCGGGTGATGAAAATGCCTTGTTTGCCAAATATGAGGAAATGATATCGAAGCAGCCTAAGAATTTTTCACTGATATATAATTATGGAGTGGAACTTTATAACCGGATTTGGGGTAAATCAAACGAAAAGCCTGCAGATGATGCTTCAAAAGCCAAGCTGACTGCAGTTTTACAACAGGCGATAGCTGTTGATCCGGGCATTGATGCTACCATGTTACTGACTAATCATTTGTATAACGAGGCGTCCGACCTTACAAATGCCGCCGCCATTATAAAAAGCAAGAAACCGGAAGATTTAAAGAAGAAGGCCGATTTAAAAGCTGCCGGCGAAAAGAAAATGGATGAAGTTATTACCTATTCCAACAAGGTGGCAGAATATTATGAACCCAGGCTGGCAGAATTAAAACCCGGTCAAAAAGCGAATTACAAAATTGTGTTGGGCTACCTTTCCGACATCTACAGTTTAAAGGGTGATGCCAGGAAATCGGCGGAATATGAGAAGAAAAGATCCGCTGTCAATTAATTTTTCCAGATAATAAAAAGCCTCCAAACCGGAGGCTTTTTATTATTGTCTTGGCATCATCCGCATTCCAGGCATTCCTCTGAACATTTGCGAAAATTCGGAGTAAGGTTTTACATCAAAATCTTTTGGCACGCTGAAATCCTTTTCGGTTAATTCTTTTTTCAGATCAACTTTGGTCACCTCCATTTGCAGGGTTCTTCCCCGGCGCATTTTCATTTCATATTTAATGGCCAGGCCCTGCAACTGGTTTAGCCCGTTGAGGCTGGTAAAATTGCTCATTCTTGAAAATCCGCCAAAACTGTTTCCGGAAGATGCGGGTTGATTATTGGGAAGGTTTATAGAGGGGGCATACCATACGGCCACGGAATCTTTTGTTCCCAGGAAGCCGGTATTAATTACCCAGGCCATTTTACAATCCAATCCGGAAATTCTTTTAGAAATGCCGGTATATACAATTTCTGCCGGTTGGCGTTCTTCTTTCTCCCTTGGGGGAAAACGATGCGTAGTATCTGCCTCCTGTCTGGCTTTAATGAGACTGTCCATTTGTTGTTTCATCAGTTCCTGTTCGGCATCTGTCATAACAAACCCCATTTTATTACCCATCACTTCAATAAGGGTTGTAGTAGTTTTAGCAGCGTTATTGCGGATAATAGTAGTACGCCCCATATCACTTTTCATAATTGTTTTAACCATGCTATCCATAATATAGGTAGTGATCTGAGTTTCCCCGTCTCCAAAATTGCGCATCGAGAAACCCATGCCCTGTTCGCCGGGGGAGGGTACCCGGGAAGCGTCTTCCTCTTCGGGGGCAATAACCGTCATCGTAGCATGGATAACGGCATGGTTAATGGAGGTGGTTTGTTGGGCGAATACGGAAAAGGGGAAGAGGCTTAGAAAAATGGAGATGAATTTCATACTGTGAATTTCTGCAAAATTAGCGGGTAGGGGAGATAAAACTGACGGATATTTCCAAAGGCTAATTTCAAATACGGCTCCATTGTTGAAGCCGTATTTAATAAAGAATTCAGCTTAATTCGATCGAACCAATTGCACTTCAGCATTAATTCTCACTTCATCACTTACGAGTACACCTCCTGCCTCTAACGGGGCATTCCATTTTAAGTTGAATTCGCCCCGGTTTATTTTCCCGTTTACCGAGAATCCTGCCTTTTCATTACCCCAGGGATCTTTTTGGATTCCTCCAAACTCTACATCCAGTTTAATATTTTTGGTTACACCCGCAATGGTAAGGTCGCCCCAGAGAATATAATTGCTGTCGTTACCCGGATTTTCAACCCTGGTACTTATAAAACTGATTTTTGGAAATTGTTCCACATTAAAAAAATCGGCGCTGCGCAGGTGCTGATCCCGATCAACATTACCTGTATCCACCGAAGAAGAGTCAATGCTGCATTCTATCTCCGCCTGTTTAAAATCGGAACCCGGTGTAAAAACGGAAGCCTCAAATTGATTGAAATTCCCTTTAACATTCGACACCATGAGGTGCCTTACTTTAAATTCAATTTCACTGTGGCCGGGATCTAAAACCCATTTCTGCCTTGCTGTATTATCTGACATGGTTTATAATTTAATGTTTAAACATCGAAATTAGAAAATTGTTTTGATTAAAACAAATAAATCAAATATTTAAACATTATTTTATTCACGTTTGTTCTGCTGAACTGTGAATAAAAATTGAGTAAAATGCAGCTTACAGCGGGAATCGCCTGTAACTATGCATTAATTTTACATTTCCGTGAATTTGAAAAATACCGATTTCAATCTCAGGCATTCCGGAACCTATTTAGTTTACCACCAACCCCAATTATAGTGAGATTAAAGAGTTTAGAGATTAAGGGATTTAAAAGTTTTGCCGATAAGACTGTACTGCATTTTGATGAAGGAATTACGGGGGTAATTGGCCCCAATGGATGTGGGAAGAGTAATATTATCGATAGTATCCGATGGGTGATCGGAGAACATAAAATCAGCAATCTCCGGAGCGAAAACCTGGAAAGCCTTGTGTTTAACGGGTCAAAAACACGGAGTGCCAGCGGTCTGGCCGAAGTGAGCCTTACCTTCGAAAATACCCGCAACCTGTTGCCTACTGAGTTTAGCACGGTTACCATCACGCGCAAATATTATAAAAGTGGCGAAAGTGAATACCGCCTCAACGATGTGGCCTGCCGGTTAAAAGACATTCATAACCTTTTCCTGGATACGGGGGTTAGTACCGACAGTTATGCCATCATCGAATTGGGGATGGTAGATGATATCATTAAAGACAAAGAAAACAGCCGGAGAAAAATGTTGGAACAGGCGGCCGGCATTACCATCTACAAAACCCGGAAAAAAGAAGCCAAATTAAAGCTGGATGCCACCGAGCAGGATCTCGCCCGGATAGAAGACCTGTTGTTTGAAATTAATAACCAGCTTAAAACCCTTGAAAGCCAGGCAAAGAAGGCGGAACGGTATTTTGAAATCAAAAAGGATTACAAAGAAGTTAGTATTGAACTGGCCAAAGCAGCCCTGGAGGGATTCAATATTACCTACCGCGAATTAACCGATCAGCAAAAACAGGAGGTGGATAAACAAATCGAGCTCGAAACGATTATAGCCACTGAGGAAGCTGCATTGGAAAAGGATAAACTGGGTTTAATTGAGAAGGAAAAAGCATTGCACCAAATGCAGCACGATTTTAATGAAATGCTGGAAGAGGTGAGGGCAAGAGAAAGTGAGAAGAGTTTAACCACCCAACGGCTCCAGCACCTGAAAGAAAAAAAATCGGGCCTGGAAGCATTTATCTCCAAAGCGGGTGGCCAAATTTCGGGGTTAGAAGAAAGCATTCTATTTTCCAGTAAGCAAATTTCCGATGAAGAAGCCAATCTCACCGAGTTGGAATTAAACCTTGAAACCTTGAAAAAGGCCGTGGAGGGGAAAAGAGAAGTTTTCGACAAGAACCGTTCGGCTATTGATGTTATCCGAAATGAAAACATGGTTTTGCAACGCAGCCAGTTTGATGCAGAAAAGAAAGTGGCAGTGGCCGATACCTCCATTCAGAACCTGCAGCGAAATATAAATCTGATTAAAGAAGAAAAGGCACAACGGGTAAAACAAATTGAGCAGCATACAACCGAAAAATCGGCCAGGGATGAGGCACTTAAACAAAAGCAGCAGGAGTTAACTCAACTCCAGGAACAACACGAACGAACTAAGCAACAAATTCTGGATACCCAGAACCTGATGGAAGGGCTTAGGGGTAGGTTGGCAGAAGAGAACCGCAAACTGGATTCGGGGAAAAATGAACATGCTCTTTTGAAAAGCCTGATCGATTCGATGGAAGGCTATCCGGAAAGTGTAAAGTTCCTTCATAAAAATCCGAGTTGGAACCATAATGCCCCGCTTCTTTCAGATATTATTTATGTGCAGGAAGATTATCGCGCCGCTATTGAGAACGTGCTGGATCAATACCTGAATTACTATGTCGTAAATAATCTCTCCGAAGGATTGGAAGCGGTACACTTGTTAGATGAAAAAAAGAAGGGAAAAGCCAATTTCTTTTTGCTTGATAAATTTTCTGCATCTGCCAGTGTACATCAACCGGCCGATACCATTCCTGCCCTGCAGGTAGTGGAGTTTGATAGCAAGTACGCCAATTTGGCCAGCCATCTGCTGAGTAATGTATTTATTGCAGAAAATGACGACGCCCTTCAGAATAGTAATGGCGCGGTTGTTATTGAAAAAACAGGACGGTATGTAAAAGGGAAATATTCTCTTTCGGGTGGAAGCGTTGGATTGTTTGAGGGAAAGAAGATTGGGCGGGCAAAAAACCTCGAAAAGATGGTCAAAGAAATTGCAGCGCAGGAAAAGATTGTGGAGGCCTTGCGAAACGACCTTAAAGCGCGGCATGATGAAGTGATTACGTTTAACAGCCAGTTAAATGAACAAAGCATCCGCCAGGCACAACAGGATATTAATGGGCTGCAAAACCAGGTATTTTCTTTGCAAAATAAACTGGAGAACCTTAGCCATCTCGAGAACAGCAGCACATCCCGTTTAAAAGACCTGGAAAACCAGCTTCAGGATAATAACAATGCCATTTCCAGTACCAGGGTAGAACTTGAAAAATTAAATGCCCTATTTAAAGATCTGCAGGACAGGATGCTTGCGGCTGATGCTTCTTATTCCAATGCTGAAAAAGAATACAATGCAGCAACGGTAATTTTCAATGAAAGCAATTTGCAACATACCCGCCAGCAAAGTAAACTTAATGCCAGCAGGCAGGAACTGGAATTTAAAACCGGCCAGTTGAACGACCTTCGTTTGCAGATCACTTCCAGTAACGAACAGTTTAACGAGACAGAACAGTCCATTTTATCAACCAATAAATCCCTCGAAGATCTCCAGCAAATACTGGTCGAAAAACTTAAGGGTAAAGATGCATTTGAGCAGGACCTGAACATAGCCGACCAGGAATATTATAATATCCGTAACCAGGTTACAGAAAAGGAGAATGAACTCAGAACAAAACATCGTTCTAAGGAAGGGGTTGTTTCCCTATTGAATGATATTAAGGAGAAACTGGCAGAGATCAAAGTGCAATTAGCAGGAATGAAAGAAAGACTGCAGGTTGAGTTTAAGGTTGATCTTGAATCTATAATTGAAGAACCGCGAATTTCGGATACTCCGTTGGATGAACTGCGGGAGAAAAACGATAAGTTGAAGAAGCGACTCGAGAATATTGGTGAGGTAAACCCAACCGCCATTGAGGCCTATACAGAAATGAAGAAACGCTACGAGTTTATCCTCGAGCAAAAGAACGATTTGGTTTCTGCCAAAGACAGCCTGATGCAAACCATCCAGGAGGTGGAAGCTACCGCCAACCAGCAATTTCTTGATACCTACAACAAGGTGCGTGAAAATTTCCAGAAAGTATTTAAGGCCCTCTTCACCGAAGAAGATACGGCCGATATGTTGCTATCTGATCCGGAGAATCTCGCCGAAACAGGAATCGAAATTGTGGCTAAACCCAAAGGAAAACGGCCGAGCAGCATAGGGCAGCTAAGCGGGGGAGAAAAAACACTTACGGCCACCGCCCTTTTATTTGCCATTTACCTCATTAAACCCGCTCCATTCTGTATTTTGGATGAAGTGGATGCTCCCCTGGATGATGCCAATGTGGGCAAATTTACCAACATGATTAAACAGTTTAGCGATAATTCCCAGTTCATTATCGTTACCCATAATAAAATGACCATGAGTGCAGTGGACGTAATTTACGGTGTTACCATGCAGGAAGCGGGTGTAAGTAAATTGGTTCCGGTGGATTTCCGAAACCTGAATTAGCGGGTAACCATTATGTTGAGGACT
>Ga0208826_1002565_pt1 | contig 13391 bp, 9 predicted proteins | sample AD_UKC115_MetaG_FD_184451 | JGI IMG/M metagenome (GOLD analysis project Ga0208826, IMG submission 184451) | Active sludge microbial communities of municipal wastewater-treating anaerobic digesters from Hong Kong - AD_UKC115_MetaG (SPAdes)... | ecosystem: Engineered > Bioreactor > Anaerobic >...
TTTCCCGTTAGCAAATCGATTTTTTCTTCCAGTTCCATGACAGTATCCCTCCGTTTCAAAGTCATATCCGCAGAGCCTCCGTTTTAAAGCCGTACCCGGAGGGCCTCCGTTTCAAAGTCATATCCGCAGAGCCTCCGTTTTAAAGACGTACCCGGAGGGCCTCCGTTTCAGAGCCGTATCCGGCAAACCGGCGTTCCCTGCTGCGGGAATCGGCGGCGGGCGGATTTTCGGTCACATTTTTGCGTCTTATCTCATGCTCATGCGTTTTCTTCCGGATCGGAAGAATCCTCCGACGGCGCGTCCTGATCCGGCCCTTCCGCAGAAGGCTCCTCGGCGGAAGCTTCCTCAGTCGGGAAAAGCTCCTCCGGCCCCGCCGACTGCTCTCCCGCCGGGAAAAGCTCCTCCGGCTCGTAGGCCTGCTCGTTCTCCTCCGGAAGAGGACCCTCCTCCGGCCCGTAAATCGGTTCTTCGCCGTCGGAAGAAGGGGGCTCCGTTTCTCCCATCACCCGGTAATCCTGCAGTGCAAGGAGCGCGATGCCCACCGTCATCAGGAAGACGCCGAGTTCGATCACCCAGATATTGCCGATCACGCCGACGGAGTAGAGAACGGCGAAGCAATCCACCAGCGCATGGAACAGGACCGCCAGCAGCCAGCGGCCGATCCTGCGCTCCCGGACCGCGCGGAAAACGAGGACGGAGAGCGCGATGTGCAGCGCGATGGCCGTTACGCGCTCCAACCCGCCGACCAAATAGAGGCCGGGGGCGGTTGAGCGATAGGCAGAGATCAGCGTCGCCGCGGTGTCGCTGCCGACGATCGCCGTAAGCCCGGCTTCCCCTTCCGTCGCCAGAAGGATTGCCAGCGCCAGATTGGAGAGCATGGTGGTGCCGGTGATCAGGATTGCCTCGATCCCGCCGTGGCCGATTCCGTAGGTGACCGAAGTTTCGCGCCCGCGGTATTTTTTCAGCAGGAAGCGGAAGGCAAACCAGCGGCCGGTCTCCTCAAAGATGCCCGCCGCAAAACCGGCGTACAGCACATAGACCACCGTGTTCCCCGTGACCGCCGGCAGCTTCAGGACCACGCTGTGCAGCAGCCGCTCCAGCACCAGCGCGAACAGGACGAACGTCGCCGCGCCGATCACCGCCGGAAACAGGCGGGCGTGCGTCTTTTTTCTCCAGAAGATGAGCAGCGCAACCGGCAGCCCAATGGAGAGCAGGGCGGAAACCGTGATGCAGAGGATCAGAGATGTGTAATTCATAAAAGCCTCCTGTCAGGCTGTCCGGCGGAGCCGGCAGCGAATCGGGCGGAGATGAAATCGGGTCTGTTTTTTCACTCCCCGCCAAAAAGAAATGTTTCGAGCGCTTCCTCCGAAGCAAAATAATACTTGCCGGCCCTGCGCATGGAATCCCGGATCTCCGGAACCTCATACGCCCATCCGGCGGCCGCGAACTCCACGCCGCAGCAGCAGGCCATCTCCGCGCCGGATTTCTGATCGTCCACGACCAGAATATCCGACGGCTGAAGCCGAAGCCGCCGCATGATGTCTTCGAGCGGAAACGGCGACGGTTTTTTCTGCTCCTCCGGCAGTTCCCAGCCATAGACGAGATCCGGCTCCGGCAGGCCGTTCTCCCGGTAATCCCGCAGGATATTGCAGCCGACCGAATAGGAGGCGACGCAGACGGAACCGCCCGCCGCCTTCTGCCGCCCGATGATGCGGCGCATCGCCGGATAGACCTCCGGGATATGCTGCTGCACATAGTTTTGCCAGATCCGGTATTCCAGATCGAGCTCCTGTTCCGTCAGGCAGACCACGTCGCGGTAGTAAACCGGGAGGCCGGGATGAAAGTTGAGGCGGTAATAATCCTCCAGCGTCATGGTGATACCGGGGCGCAGAACCTCCATGGCCTTAAGAAACGCCGGATAATGAATCTCCCGTGTGCTGTCCATCACGGTATCGTCATGGTCGAGAACCAGACACCGGTATCGCAGGCCGTCCGCCATCCGCTTCCTCCTTCCGCCGCACGGGGCCGGTGTGCGGAACCCGCAGGTCCCCGGCCGAAAGGGCGTTTGTTTCTTTTATCATAAGGTATTATACCCCTCCGCGTAAAGATACTTCGTAAAAAAAATGTGTGCGGGCGGGGTACGGCTTTCTTTCCGCGCATGCCGGTTTCGGCTGCATTTTTCTCCGCTTCGGGATGCTCCGCCGAAGAATCTTTCCGAATTCTTCTGGAAAAAATGGAGGGTCTGAGCCTCCCTCACGCCGGTTTTTGAGATCGGGCATTCCTTGAGCAACAACTTTTTTGGTTATTTTGCACAAGAAATTCCCTAATAAATGTTTGGGGGAAATCTTGCAAAACCTTTTTTTGCATGGTATAATTTTGTTTTACATCTGATTGTTTTGTTGGAGGCGAAGCCATGCCCACCCTGAAAGACGAGATTTTCCGGCGACGTACGTTTGCCATCATCTCCCACCCTGACGCCGGAAAAACGACGCTGACCGAGAAGTTTTTGCTCTACGGCGGCGCCATCGCGCAGGCCGGAGAGGTCAAGAGCCGGAAAGCCAAAGCCGCGGCTTCGGACTGGATGGAAATTGAGAAACAGCGCGGAATCTCTGTCACTTCCTCCGTCATGCAGTTTCAGCACGACGGCTTCTGCATTAACATCCTCGACACCCCGGGACACCAGGATTTCTCTGAGGATACCTACCGCACGCTGACCGCCGCGGATTCCGCCGTGATGGTCATCGACGGGAGCAAGGGCGTGGAGCCGCAGACCCGCAAGCTCTTCAAGGTCTGTGCGATGCGTCACATCCCGATTTTTACCTTTATCAATAAAATGGACCGCGAGACCAAAGACCCCTTTGATCTCTGCGAGGAGGTGGAGCGCGAGCTCGGCATCGAAACCTGCGCGGTCAACTGGCCCATCGGCTCCGGAAAGGAGTTTCAGGGCGTCTACGACCGGGAGAAGAAGTGCATCCTCTTTTTTCAGGACGAGGGCCATGGGAATAAAGCCCCGATCGTGGAAACGGAGCTTGACGATCCGAAGGTCGGCAAGATGATCGGCGAAAAGCGCTGGGCTCAGCTCCGGGAGGACGTGGAGCTGCTCGGCGCGGGCCGCGAATTCGATCTGGAGGAGGTCCGGGCCGGCAAACTCAGCCCCGTCTTCTTCGGTTCCGCTCTGACGAATTTTGGCGTCGAGCCGTTTCTCGAGGCCTTTCTCCGCATGACGACGCCTCCCCTGCCGCGCGTCGCGGACTGCGGCGAGATCGATGCCTTCTCCCCCGATTTTTCCGCCTTTGTCTTTAAGATTCAAGCCAACATGAATAAGGCCCACCGCGACCGCCTCGCCTTTATGCGGATCTGCTCCGGAAAATACGAGCGCGAGGCCGAGGTCTACCATATGCAGAGCGGCAAAAAAATGCGCCTCTCCCAGCCGCAGCACCTGATGGCCTCCGAGCGTGAGATTATCGACGAGGCCTACGCGGGCGACATCATCGGCGTATTCGATCCCGGCATCTTCTCCATCGGCGACACCGTCACCGTGCCGGGCAGGTCCTTCCGCTATTCCGGCATCCCGACCTTTGAGCCGGAGCATTTCATGCGGGTGCGGCCGAAGGACACGATGAAGCGCAAGCAGTTCATCAAAGGCACCGAGCAGATCGCGCAGGAGGGCGCCATCCAGATCTTCAAGACGCCCCGCACGGGCATGGAGGAGGTCATCGTCGGCGTGGTCGGCACGCTGCAGTTCGACGTGTTCCAGTACCGGATGCTCAGTGAGTACGGCGTGGAGCTCGTGATGACGAGCCTGCCCTACGAGCACCTGCGATTCATCCTTTCCGGCCCTTCCGACCCGAGGGATCTTGTGCTCTCCGTCGGCGCAAATGTGCTTGAGGATTTCCGCGGGCACAAGGTGCTGGCCTTCGGCGGAATCTGGTCCCTCGACTACATGCTCAAAAAAAATCCCGGCCTCGTGCTCGCGGAATCGCTGCCGGTATAAGGCGGTAATGAAGATTTTTTCGCCGTGTCAAAATTCTTATGGAAGAATTCTTGACGCGGCCGGTCTTTTTGTGGTATTCTTTTTTATGATTTTGAATCTTTTTCTTTGGTTTGGAGGCTTTCGATGCTGCGAATGCGGAACGAACCGAACACAGGAACGCTCTCGGGATGTACCGGAAACATCCCGTCTGTGGCAGTCACTCTTCATCAGACGGCAACGCGCCCACACAAGACGGCGTTGCCGCCTTTTCTTTTAAGCAGTTCCGCAGATTCGCACGCGGGAACGGGCTCCTGCCCGGACGGGTAGTGCCCTTTAAAGAATCCGAAGAGCGATATGATCCTGAAAACGAACCGAAAGTGGGGATTTCCATATGCATACGAAATTTATCTTTGTGACGGGCGGTGTCGTCTCCGGGCTGGGAAAAGGCATCTGCGCCGCCTCCCTCGGCAGGCTGCTCAAGGAACGGGGACTCCGTGTGACCATGCAGAAGTTTGATCCTTATATAAATGCGGATCCCGGCACGATGAGCCCCTTCCAGCACGGCGAGGTGTTCGTCACCGAAGACGATGCCGAGACCGACCTCGACCTCGGCCATTACGAACGCTTCATCGACGAGAACCTGAGCCGGGCCTCCAGCGTCAGCTCCGGCCTTGTGTATAAGGATGTCATTGAGCGGGAGCGCATGGGCGGCTATCTCGGCGGCACCGTGCAGATCATCCCGCATATTACGAACGAAATCAAATCTCATATTTACGCAATGGCCTCCGAAGACGTCGACGTGGCCATCGCAGAGATCGGCGGCACCGTCGGCGACATTGAGAGCCAGCCTTTCCTCGAGGCGATCCGTCAGGTCGGGAACGAGCGCGGCCACGGGAACACCATCTTCATCCACGTCGCGCTGATCGTCGAGATCCCCGGCACCGGCGAGCTCAAATCCAAGCCCGTCCAGCACTCCGTCAAGGTGCTGCTCGGCACGGGCATTCAGCCGGATATCCTGGTCTGCCGCTCCGGCGAGCCGATTCCCGACCATATGCGGCGCAAGATTTCCCTCTTCTGCAACGTCGAGCCGGAGTGCGTGATCCCGAACCTCACCGCCCCGACGCTCTACGAAGTTCCGCTCTATCTGCACCGGGAGGGCCTTGACGACATCGTCTGCCGGAAGCTCGGCGTCGGCTGTGAGGAGACGGATCTCACGCAGTGGAGCGCCATGGTGGAACGCATCAAGACGGCCTCCTCGCCGGTCACGATCGCCATGGTCGGAAAATATATGGATCTGCACGACGCTTATCTGAGCGTCTTTGAGGCGCTGAGCCACGCCTCCGCCGCGAACGGCGCAAAGCTCGAGGTCAAATGGGTGGAATCCGAGGACGTCACCGACGAGAACGCTCCGGAGATCCTTGGGGACTGCGACGGCATTCTGGTGCCGGGCGGCTTTGGGGACCGCGGCGTGGAGGGCATGATCTGCACCGCGAGGTATGCGCGCACGCACGGCGTGCCCTATTTCGGCATCTGCCTCGGCCTGCAGATCGCGGTCATCGAGTTTGCGCGGGATTGCGCCGGGCTGCCGGAGGCAAATTCCTCGGAATTTGACGCGGAGGCCGCCGACCCGGTCATCAGCCTGATGGAGGAGCAGAAGCGGCGTCTCGGCAAGGGCGGCACCATGCGGCTCGGAGCCTATCCCTGCATGCTCGCGCCCGGAAGCAAGGCTGCCGCTCTCTATGAAAAGGATGCCGTCTCCGAGCGCCACCGCCACCGCTACGAGCTCAACAGCGAGTACCGTGAGCGTCTGGAGGAGGCCGGCCTCGCGGTCACCGGGCAGTCGCCGGACGGCGTGCTCGCGGAAATCATCGAGAACCCCAACCACCCGTGGTTCGTCGGCGTCCAGTTCCATCCGGAATTCAAGAGCCGCCCGAACCGCCCGCATCCGATCTTTTACGGATTCATCCGGGCTTCTCTCGAAAACAGAAAAAAGAGCCATATCTGACCGGCTGCCGGCATAGAAATTCCGCAGGAACGGACGGGTGAAAGGGACTCTCCAAAAAAGAAGGGGCCTCTTTTCACCTGCAAAGACAGGTTCCCGGAACCGCGGCGGAGGGCTTTGCCTTTTCCGGCGAAGACCTGGAGCTTCCGAAATATTTGAATAACGCAAAGACGGGCGGCGTTTTTGCCCGACAGGAGGGATCGTATGAGCAACGCAGCGGAATTATTTGGATCGATGGTATTTTCGGACCGGGTAATGAAGGCCCGGCTGCCTGAGACGACCTATCAAGAACTTCAGGAGTGCATCCTGACGGGAAATAACCTGCAGCCCGGCACGGCCAATGTCATTGCCGGTGCGATGAAGGACTGGGCGCTTGAGAAAGGCGCCACGCATTACTGCCACTGGTTTCAGCCGATGACCGGCTTTACCGCGGAGAAACAGAACAGCTTTGTCTCGCCGCAGGACGACGGCAGCGCCATCATGGAGTTTTCCGGCAAGGAACTGATCCGCGGCGAACCGGACGCCTCGAGCTTCCCGAGCGGCGGCCTGCGCGCGACCTTCGAGGCCCGCGGCTACACCGCCTGGGACCCGACCTCCTTCGCTTTCCTCAAGGACGGCGTGCTGTGCATTCCGACCGCGTTCTGCTCGTTCGGCGGCGAGGCGCTCGATAAAAAGACCCCGCTGCTTCGCTCGATGCAGGCCATCAACACACAGGCTTTGCGCATCCTGCGGCTCTTCGGGAACCAGACCGCCACCTGCGTGCGGCCGACCGCCGGCGCAGAGCAGGAATATTTTCTCGTCGACCGCAAGCTCTTTGAAAAGCGCAGGGACCTGATCTACACCGGCCGCACGCTGCTGGGCGCCCGCCCGCCGAAGGGGCAGGAGATCGGCTGCCATTATTTCGGCGCCATCAAGCCCCGGATCGCCGCTTTCATGCGCGATCTCAACGACGAGCTCTGGAAGGTCGGCGTTCTCGCAAAGACGCAGCACAACGAAGCCGCCCCCGCCCAATATGAGCTCGCTCCGGTCTTCATGACGGTCAACATCGCCGCCGACCAGAATCAGCTTGTGATGGAGACTATGCGCAAGACCGCCGACAAACACGGTATGGTCTGCCTGCTGCACGAAAAGCCGTTTGCCGGCGTCAACGGCAGCGGCAAGCACAACAACTGGTCGCTCTCCACCGACACCGGCGAGAACCTGCTGGAGCCGGGCGACACCCCCGCGGAAAACGCCCAGTTCCTGACCTTCCTCTGCGCCGTGCTCAAGGCGGTGGACGACTATCAGGATCTGCTGCGCGTCTCCGTTGCCAGCGCGGAAAACGATCTGCGTCTCGGCGTCAGCGAGGCGCCGCCGGCCATCCTCTCGGTCTACCTCGGCGAGGAGCTGACCGCCATCCTCGAGGCCATCGAGCAGGATACCGTCTATCATCCGGGAGAAAAAAAACAGTTTAAATTCGGTGTATTCGCCCTGCCGCGCTTCCCGAAGGACACGAACGACCGGAACCGCACTTCGCCCTTCGCTTTTACCGGCAACAAGTTTGAATTCCGCATGGTCGGCTCGTCGGCCTCGATCTCCGGCGTCAACACCATCCTCAACACGATCGTGGCCGAGGAACTGTGCCGGTTCGCGGACCGCCTCGAGCAGGCGGAAAACTTCGACGGCGAGCTCCATGCGCTGATCCGGGACGTCATCCGGGAAAACAAGCGCATCATCTTTAACGGAAACGGCTACGGCGCAGCCTGGGAGGAGGAGGCCGCACGCCGCGGGCTCCTGAACCTGCCCGCCACGCCGGACTGCGCCCCCTATTATATCAGCGAAAAAAATATTCAGCTCTTCACCCGCCACAAGGTCTTCAGCGAGACGGAGCTCCGCGCCCGCTACGAGATCCTGCTGCAGAGTTACTGCCAGGTGGTCTCGATCGAGGCCAAGACGATGATCGGCATGGCGTGGGAGGAAGTTTTCCCGGCCGTCAGCGCCTTCTCCGGGAAGCTCGCCTCGGATGCCGCCGCCAAACAGGCTCTCCTCGGAGGCGGCGCCGGCGCCTATGAGACCGATACGGTCTCCTTGCTCACGGAGCTGCTGGATTCCGCTCACAACATCGTCAACGACCTCTCCGCCGCGCTGGAGACCGCCCATGCCAAGCAAACGATCGAGGAGCGTTCCCGCTGCCTGCTCGAAACCGTGCTTCCGCTGACGCGGGAACTGCGCGGCGCCGTCGATGCGATGGAGCGCCTGACCGACCGGAACTGCTGGCCGTACCCTTCCTACGGCGAACTGCTGTTCAACGAAGACTGAATTTCACTTTAAAAAAATAAAATTTGACAACAGGCCTCTCGGCTTTGCCGGGGGGCCTGTTGATTTTACGATCCGGAGAGGATGGAGTTTTGCCTGCGCGTCTCAAAAGCCGTGGGATTCCCGTTCCGGCACGGAGAGCAAATCTCCCCGCCGGCCGGAGAGCTAAGAAAGTTTCCCTTTCCTTGGAATTCCTCTTCATTTTCTATTTTTTATTACGCATACTAAAAAGAAGAGGAGAGGTGGTTTCTTATGCCCATATGGGTCGTCGTTTGCTATGTGATCGTTTCCGCAGGGTGTATCTTTGCCATTGCGGGACTGTATGAAAAGCGAAAGAAACAAATTGCGAAATCCGCGCTATCCGCATATCTTTCCTATACGCTCGTTTTTCTTGCCATATGGATTTTTAAGCTGACCGTTCCGTCCTATCTCATTCTGCTGACCATGCTGGCGGTTTTGCTCGCCTGCTTTTTCGGGGACTATCTTGGATATTACACGCGCTCCAAAACGTTCGACCGTTACCTCCATGTATACGGGTCCTTTTCCTTCGCGCTTTTCACCTATTGCCTCCTTGACGACGTCATGGAGGTCGGCGGCTCGAAAATCTTTCTGGCGCTGTCCGTATTTTTGATCGGAAACACGCTCGGAGCCTTATTTGAATTAATTGAAGCGGGCCATGACGCAAGAAATAAAATCAAAAGCCAAAAAGGGCTTCGGGATACGGATATGGACATGCTCTCGAACCTGATCGGCTCGGTGCTTGCCGGCGTTTTTGCGTATGTCCGGCTGCTCTGAAGCGCCGCTCCGGCGGACCGGAACCGCCCAATAAAAAGATCCGAACGCCTCATAAACAAACGGCAGCCGATCGGTTTCGGCTGCCGTTATTTCTTATTTTTCTTCATATCCCTCTAAGATTTCACGAAACCTTGAGGCGTGGAGCCCCTCCTCCTCCGCATAATCCGCGAATGTTTTTGCGGCCTCCTCGTCGTCCTCGGTCTCCTTGGAATAGGATTCAAAATCCCTCACAAGTTCCATGGAATTCTGCCATGCCCGGAGAAGCCTGTCCCTGGTGGTGATTTTAATATCGTTTTCGCGATCCGTTGTGCATTCCCCCTATCGATTGATTCTCTTTTAGCATTGACTTTTCGATTTCTTTTATTCGATCCGGCTCAGATCATGAGCGGGAGGCATGCAGCTATGGCCCCGGCATACATAAAAGGTGGTTTCCCCATCCTTGAGAGGATACTCCTTCGTGGGCCCGTTCAAGACCCGAATCATGCTTTCCGGTGAAACGACAAAGGGCAGTTCTTTTAAATCGTCCCGGTCTTTCGGCACCACGGTGATCTCCTGCGGCGGCTCGAAATAATCCGAAAGCGCGGTCAGGAACATGGCGTATCCGGCGGGATCACGCTCCGCCTCCGCAGACTGAAAATTCAACTGGCGCTTCAGGATCGTATCTCCGGCATGTTTCTCAGCGGGGGCGGATTCCCCGGCGGGTTTTCCGGCAGGAGTGAGCGCCCCGCCTTTGGTGAACGCCTTGTCTCCGGTAGGCATTTTGCCTTCGATGAGCTTCTCATCTTTGATGAGCATCTCATCTTTGATGAGCATCCCATTTTCAACGAGCATTTCGTCTTCGGTAAAGAAAGACAGGCGCACAAGGTTATATGCCATCATGGAATTGCCGCTGGGCGCCGCGCCGTCGTAGGTCTCTTTCGGCCGCGCGATCAGCGACTCGGCATCCCTTCCGTACAAATAAAAGCCGCCCAGTTCTTCGTCATAGAAATCGGACACGACCTTTTGGCAGAACTGCCGCGCCTTTTTGAGAAAAGCCGGATCCAGCGTCGCGCCGTACAGCGCCAGCAGCGCAAAGATATAATTGGCATAATCGTCAAGAAATCCCTTTTCACCGTGTTTTCCGGCCCGGAAGCCGGTAAACAGCGTATCCTTTTGGCATAGCTTTTCCTCAATAAACCGCTGTGCTTTCTTTGCCGCATCCAGATATTCGGCCTTTCCGCAGGCGCGGTATAAATGGCACATGGCCGCGATCATCAGCGAATTCCAGGAGGTGAGGATTTTGTCGTCCAGATGCAGCCTGCGGCGCTGCCGGCGGTAGTCATAGAGGATCGGCAGATACCGGTCAAACTCCCCGCGGAAAGGATCGCTCTGCAAAAGATTCGGGATGCTCTTTCCTCCGAAATTCCCTTCCTCCGTAATCCCGTAATACCGGCTGAAGGCTTCGCCGGTCTCCCCGCCGAGAAGGCTCGCGATCTCGGAGGGCTCGAACACATAGTATTTGCCTTCTTCGCCCTCGCTGTCCGCATCCTGCGCACTGTAAAAGCCACCTTCGGGGGAGGTCATCTCGCGGAGGATATACGAAGCGGTTTTCTCCGCGACATCCCGGTAAAACGTCTTTTTCGTGACCCAATACGCCCCGCAGTAGGCGAGAATCAGCAGGGCGTTGTCATACAGCATTTTTTCAAAATGAGGCACCAGAAAATATCGGTCGGTGGAATACCGGCAAAATCCGTATCCGATGTGGTCGAAGAGCCCGCCGCGGTACATCTGCAAAAGCGTCGTTTCCGCCATTTCCAGAGCGCCGCGGTCGCCGCTTTTTTTATAGTACGCCAGTAAAAACAGAAGAATATGGGGAGCCGGAAACTTTGGGGCTTCTCCGAACCCGCCGAATTCCTTATCATAGTCGCTCTTGTAAAATTCGACGGCCCGTTCGATCAGGCTGCCGTTTGCCTCCGCCCGAACCGATTTCGCCCTGTTGAGAAGGTCCGTGATCCTGTCCGCGGATTCAAGCAGGGTCGCCCGGTCGTTCTCCCACTCCTCGTGGACGGCCGTAAGCAGCTCCTTGAGGCCGATCATGCCGCCGCGCGCGGTTTTGGGGAAATAGGTTCCGGCAAAAAACGGCTTCTGTTCCGCCGTCATAAAGATGGTGGTCGGCCAGCCGCCGCTCCCGGTGAACTGCTGACAGACCGTCATGTAAACGCTGTCAATATCGGGGCGCTCCTCTTTATCCACCTTGATCGGGACGAAATCCCGATTCAGGAGATCCGCAATTTCCGCATCCTCAAAGCTCTCGTGCGCCATCACATGGCACCAGTGGCAGGTGCTGTAGCCGATGCTCAAAAAGACCGGTTTCTCCTCGGCCTTTGCCTTTTGAAAAGCTTCGCCGCACCACGGATACCAGTCGACGGGGTTTTCCGCATGCTGCAGCAGATAGGGACTTGTTTGGTCTTTCAGATGGTTGCTCAAATCACTGCCCTCCGCTTGTTTTATTTCAAGTCCCCGGTCGCGGGGTTATCGATCAGTTTTCCGGTTTCCGTAAAGCGCGAGCCGTGGCAGGGGCAATCCCACGAATGCTCCTGCGGATTCCATTTCAGCGCGCAGCCCAGATGTGGGCAGCGCTTTTTTGAAATCGTCAGCAGGTTTGTCACGGCTTCAAACGCGTTGACGGCGAGCTGCGGGCGCAGAATCGTTCTCGACGGTGAGAACACCGGCGCATAGGGATTTTCTTTTCCCGTTACCAGATCCGCAAGAAGCATCGCCGACACCATCGAGGAGGTCATGCCCCATTTGTTGAAGCCCGTCGCCACATAAAAATCCGGGGTATTTTTTGAGTAATGCCCGATATAGGGAACGCTGTCCAGCGTCATGCAGTCCTGCGTCGCCCAGCGGTACGCTTCATGGGAGCCGGGATACTGCCGCCCGGCAAAATCCGAAAGCTCCCGCCAGTTTCCGCCCTGCTTTCCGGTGCGGTGATCCCCGCCGCCGATCAGCAGCATATTTTCATAATTGCGGAAGGACATCCCCTTTTCGGCTTCGTCGACATACATCCCGCCGACATCCGGCGCGCCCTCGAGCGCCAGCACATAGGAGCGGTGCTGGTACATCTTCAAAAAATAGCTGCCGTGCTTGTTGATAAAGGGAAAATGTGTCGCCACGATGATCTTGTTTGCGGTGATCAACCCGTGATCCGTGCGCGCCGTATGCTCGGTCAATTCGCGGACGGTGGTATGCTCGTAAATCTTCAGCCCCTGCGCGACGGCCGAAACAAATTTCAGGGGATGGAACTGCGCCTGGTTTTTGAATTTGACCGCCCCGGCGACAAAAAACGGAAGCGGAAGCCGATCCGCGAATTCCGCGGGGAAGCCGATTTTACCGAGCGCGGCGAGCTCCTTCTCAATCTTGTTTTCATCACGGAGGGAGTAGACGAACGCATCTTTGGTTTCAAAATTGCAGTCGATCTCCCGGCAAAATCCGCGGTATTTTTCCAGCGCGGCTTCGTTCGCCTCCAGATACATCCGGGCCCTCTCCACGCCGAATTCACGGATCAGCTTGTCATAGAGCAGACCGTGCTGAGAAGTGATCTTTGCCGTCGTATTTTTCGTAATTCCGCCGCAGATTGTATCGGCTTCCACAAGCGCATAATCCACGCCGGCCTGCGCCAGCATGTACGCGCAGAGAACGCCGGCCATTCCCCCGCCGATAATCAGGACGTCTGTCTTTATTTCTCCATTCAGGTGCTCAAAGCCCGGAAGCTCCGATGTATCCGACCATATGGAAATCATATCATCACCACCATGATGTAGTATGCCTGATTTCGGCAAAGTTATCTGGATCCTGCGGGCATATTCTTTTTTGATCGGACGGAACCGGGCAGCCTCATGCCGGAAACTATGCCCGGATTTTCTTCAGAATATTTTGAAAACCGGAACGGCTCGGTTATCCGGGCGGCAGGGCGGCCTCCGGCGTATTTCCTCTGTTTGGATATTTTCGGCAGGCGAATCCCGTCGGCATCCGATCGGACGTTTTTATGGATGAGCACCGGGAAGGCCGGAAAAGTACCGGAGCCGAGGCCGAAATTTCCCGTAAAAAGAAGAACCTCAAAGCCGAAACAGCTCTGAGGTTCTTGGGATAAAAGCAAAACGTACCGCCTTCCGGTAGCGAAAGCTTTTTTCCCTTTTTATAAAATTCCGTTATTTTTTTGAGTTCCGCCATTCGGTGATCCCCACGCAGATCATCACCGCGACCGGGAAAACCAGCCAGCCCGGGTGCCACGCATCCCAGAGAAATCCGATTGCCAGATAGGCCATCGCGGTCAGCGGCATGACG
>Ga0208826_1002567_pt1 | contig 13387 bp, 10 predicted proteins | sample AD_UKC115_MetaG_FD_184451 | JGI IMG/M metagenome (GOLD analysis project Ga0208826, IMG submission 184451) | Active sludge microbial communities of municipal wastewater-treating anaerobic digesters from Hong Kong - AD_UKC115_MetaG (SPAdes)... | ecosystem: Engineered > Bioreactor > Anaerobic >...
GAATTTACTGTCGTTTTTCATAAAGACATTTTTAATGAGGAAGAACTAAGGAAAAGAGGGCTAAACGAAAGACAGATGAAGGCAGTAATGTATGTGAAAGAAAAAGGAAAAATTACTAATAGGGAATATCAGGAAATAAATGCTGTATCAAATAAAACTGCTTTTTTTGAACTATCAGACTTACAGAAAAAGGATTTTTTAATAACTCAAGGAAGTGGTAGATCTTTAATATATACTTTTAAGAGAAGGTAATAATTAGGTAATGAAAGTAATGATTAGGTAATGATTTAAATGAAGGCAATATTAAAATATGAATTATAGCCAAAGAGTTTTATAAAATAACATTTACGAAAGCAATACTTACAAAAACTGTTAAAGTTTGAAGTACTGAATATTTTTATATAAAAGTCAATGGGCTAAATTGACTAAATTGCCTAATAAAGGACGAATTTGTACAATGTGACGTGGAACTTGTAGGAAAGGGTAAAAATGCTCATTATGTATTTTAGCAATTTGGCGATTAGTCGGCGAATTTGGCTTTGTGAAAATGAAATAGACATTTCGGTATATGGATGATTGGGGTCAGAGAAAATAAAGATAATCGAAAGAAAAAATGAATTACCTTCCAGATAAACATCATCGTCGTTCCATTCGATTGCAAGGATATGATTATTCCCAACCGGGAATATATTTTATTACCCTTTGCACACAAAACCGCGAATGTTTATTTGGGGAAATTTTAAATGGTGAAATGCGATTAAATGAATTTGAGAAAATTGCAAATCAATGTTGGTTGGAAATACCCCATCATTTTCCGCACGTACAATTGGATGAATTTGTGGTGATGCCGGATCATATTCATGGGATAATCGTATTGAATGATATCGTAGGGGCAGGGGTTCAAAATTTTGAACCCCTGCAACCCCGACAACAACAAAACGCATATCAACACATTATACCGAAATCTATTGGTTCCATTATTCGTGGATTTAAAATTGGCGTTACCAAATGGTTTCGTCAAAACACAGATATTTACGTTGTGTGGCAACGAAATTTACCCTGTGAGATAAAATTTTAAAAATTATGAATTATTATTATGTTTATGTATTATATTCGCAAAAAGATCATAAATTCTACGTTGGATATACATCAAATTTACAAAAAAGATTGGATGATCATAAAAATGGATTGGTAAAATCAACAAAATACAGATTGCCTGTAGATTTAGTTTATTGGGAAGGTTGTTTAAATCAGCAAGATGCAACCAGAAGGGAAAAATATTTAAAATCAACATGGGGTAAAAGATATTTAAGACAAAGATTAAAAGAATATTTTCATATCTCACAGGGTTAATTATGAACATATTATTCGAAATGAAATTGAATTAAATCGAATACGGAAATATATTATTGATAATCCTAAAAAATGGAAATCAGATGAAAATTAGATTTGATATTCTCGTTATTTTTTCCACGACGACGGGTCGGGGTTCAAAATTTTGAACCCCGACTGCCACTACTGCCCGAAGAATGGGAAGTGATGAAATGAGAAGAAAAATATTTAACTTTGAAAATAAAAAATTTTAAAGATTAATGTATGAAAGCAACCGAAGCCAACTTATTGGAATTCATTAAAAAGTCCAACCAGTTTTCAATTCCTATTTATCAGAGACTTTACAGTTGGACAGAAAATGAATGTGAACGATTATGGGATGATATAATAACTACAGGAAGTAAAGATATTCCGAGTCATTTCATAGGCTCTATTATGTATATAGAAAAAGGCTTGTACCAAATATCGAAACCGGAACCGTTACTTGTCATTGATGGTCAGCAACGTTTGACTACAATAAGTTTATTGCTTGAGGCATTAGCACGTAAAATTGGTGATAACGAAATAGAAGGATTTTCAGCAAAAAAAATTAGAAATTATTATCTTATCAATCCCCTCGAAACTGGAGATCGAAAATATAAATTACTTCTTTCTCAAAACGATAGAAGCACTTACATTTCTATTATTGAGCAGAAGGAATATCCAAAAGAATTCTCAGTAAGAATTAAAGATATATTCGAATATTTTACAAATAAAATTGATGAGTTATCTGAAAATGATATTCAAAATTTATGTCTTGGATTATTAAAACTGTTTATTGTGGATATTTCCCTAAATCGAGATCAAGACAATCCTCAATTGATATTTGAGAGCATGAATTCTACCGGTAAAGATCTCTCACAGGCAGATCTCATTAGAAATTTTATGCTTATGAGATTAGAAGGGGACATACAAAAACGTCTATATGAAGATTACTGGCGTCCAATGGAACTTGAATTTGGACAAGAAGCATACGGCAGCTCTTTCGATAGTTTTATGCGTCATTATTTGACAATGAAAACAGGAAATATCCCCAATATTGATAAAGTTTATGAAGAGTTTAAAAAATATTTTTATAACTCACGAAGAGATAATGAAGAAGAATTGAAAGAACTTAAAAAATATGCAACGTATTTTTGTGCAATGGCTTTAGACAAAGAAGAAGATAAAGAACTGAAAGAAGCATTTTCTGATTTACGCGAGTTAAAAGTGGATGTGTCTTATCCGTTGCTACTTGAACTATACAATGATTATAAAATAGGCGCCCTTTCTAAAGAGGATTTTATTGAAATAATCAGATTGATAGAATCTTATGTCTTTAGAAGAGCGGTATGTGGTATCCCTACCAATTCGTTAAACAAGACCTTTGCAACCTTCGGCAAATCAATCATAAAAGAAAAATATCTTGAAAGTGTAAAAGCTCATTTTATCAAAATGACTTCCTATCGAAGATTTCCAAACGATGAAGAGTTTGTAACAGAATTAAAATATAGAGACTTATACAATTTTCGGAGTAGAAGTTATTGGTTAAGACGTCTGGAAAATCACGATCGTAAAGAACGAGTGAATGTAAGCGAATATACCATCGAACATATTCTGCCTCAAAATACTAATTTGAACCTTGATTGGAGACAAGCTCTGGGACCGGACTGGGAAAAAATCCAGCAAAAATATGTCCATACTATTGGGAATTTGACCCTTACCGGATACAATAGCGAATATAGTGACAGGTTTTTTACTGAAAAAAGGGATATGAAAGGAGGTTTTAGAGAAAGCCCATTAAAATTAAACAGAGAATTAGCAAACCTTGAAACATGGAATGAAGAAACAATATTACAACGCGCGGAAAATTTATCAAAAGAGGCTTTAAAAGTATGGCAATATCCGCAACTTGGTCAAACTATTCTTGAACAATATAGGAAAAAAGAAGAAACCTTAACTGAGTATTCTATAGACTCTTATGAATATCTTAAAGAAGGCAAAGCAAAAAATCTGTTTGAAAAACTCCGTAAAGAACTCCTATCATTAGATTCTGAGATTAGTGAGGAGCATTTAAAACTCTATATCGCTTACAAACTAGAAACAAATGTAGTAGATGTAGTTCCACAAAAAGATAAGCTAAAGCTATGTATAAACATAAAATATAATGAACTTAATGATCCTAAAGAATTATGTAGGGACGTTTCTCAAACGGGTCACTGGGGAAATGGTGATGTTGAATTAATTTTGTCATCAGAAGAAGATATTGCATATGTGATTAGTCTTGTGCGACAGGCAATTGAAAAACAATATGAAAATGGGGAAAGCTTATGAACTCACCCACCAACAATACACCCCCACAAGGCTACAAAATGACAGATAATACAGACGTTCAAAATTTTGAACCCCGACCCCGACCACAAACAAATCGCTTAAGTTTCATGCGGTGGATTATTGCAATTCGGGTGATGTGAAGTATTATGGCGAGCGGGACAGGGTTGTGGGTTATTGGGCTATAGCAGTTGCCGAAAGTAAACATGCAGCCGAAGATTTTTATCTCACCGAAAAAGACAAAAAGGATCTGCTGAAAATTTCGAGAAAAACGCTTGAAGAGCATTGCCGCACCGGCAGAGTTTCGGAAGTGGATACGGCAACATTGTCGGAAACCGTTAAAAAAAATTGCGGAGCCTTTGTTACATTGCACAAAAGAGGCGCTTTAAGAGGTTGTATCGGCATTTTGACCGCCGAAAAACCTTTGTACAAAACCGTTCAGGAAATGACGATAGCTGCAGCTTCCCACGATCCACGATTTATGCCGGTCGAAGCATCCGAACTTCCTTTTATCGATATTGAAATTTCGGCTTTGTCACCCCTAAAAAAAATCAACGATATTTCCGAAATCGAATTGGGGAAACATGGAATTCTGATTGAGAAGAACTTTCACAGGGGCGTATTTTTGCCTCAAGTAGCTACCGAAACTGGCTGGAGCAAAGAAGAATTTCTCGGACACTGTTCGGCCGACAAGGCAGGTTTGGGTTGGGATGGCTGGAAAACAGCCGATATTTACATTTTTACGGCTACCGTTTTCAGCGAAAAGGATTTTCTGGAAAAATAGAAAGTTGGCAAATTTTGGTATGGTGGAACGGTTTGAGGATAAATGAAATTTATATTTTCTGTTCATTTTAACAAATTTACCTTTGCTGGCGCAAGTATTCACTTGTGCTTTGCCTGAAAGGCAATAAATAATTATCCAAGAATAACTATGCCCAACAATCCTTTTTTCTACATTTAGCGTAGGTTACAAACTTATATTTTTCAAATTTTATTATTCTTATTTCCTTTTTTACTCTACCGAGTAACGGCACAGGTAGATACCTGCGCCAGCGTAGGGTAATATTCCGGCTTGAAAAGCCAAATTTTCATAACCATAGAATTAATTCTACGGGAAAAGATACTCTCACTTTACACACTGCCTGAAAGGCAGAACAATGAAATGTAATTTTGCTTCGAATTGCAAATCCTCGCTTCGAGGGGTTGCCAAACGTTTGTATCTTGCAATAAGCAGCTAAATTAAAATCACATTTAACAATCCTTTTTCTTCTGCATAGTCAATCGCATTGCAATGTTGAACTTAAGCCTTTTTAACGACCGAGGCTAAGCGCAGTAGCCGAATAGCGGGTGTATTCACTGTCGCATTACAAAAAGTTAAAGCGGGAGATAAACCTTCAAAATTGCACAAATTCGGCTATTGTCGCCTAGGCGTGTGTTGGCAGCTGGCCGTTCTGTCGTTCTACAGTCGTCATTTATTCATGTCGTATTAATTTTCTGTTAGTCAATGCAAGTCTATTTTTGTTCCTTCTCTTTTCTATACAGCCAGCCGAAATTACTCAATATTCTTGTATAGACACAAAGCTAAAATTTAAACTCTTCACAGTTCATTGTTTTTTTCTTCAAAACGCACTTCAATCGTCTAACCGAGCAAAAAACAATGTACTGTTTCCGCTCTGCCCTAAGAAGAAACGATAAAAGCCACTGCATGACTTTTCGAAATGAGCCCTAAATTTGTAGTGGTTTTTTTGCTTTTTAGGCGGTTAGATAAATACTATTTGATTTGTCAATGATTCTTTACTTCATACGAGCTTCCGTTTGCACATTCAAATCCTGCATCAAAAAGAATTTCTTTACAATCAAAAATTATATTTGCCCCATTATTGATTAAAACATCTCCAAATGTTTTAGAAGTTGTTACGTGATTTCCTACAAAGATATTTTTGCCTCCAATATATCTATTAACAGATAAAGTTTCATTTTGAATATAAACATCTTGACTATAATCTACAATTGTTCCATTTCCAGTTTTAGTTATTGATGATGAACAAGAAGGAGATGGAAATAAAGCAGGATTTGCACCATAATTTGCGCCTTCTTCCAATACTATTAAACTTGTATAGTCCTGAAGATTAATATTAGCTCCAGATTCAATACAAATATAACCACCTGATTTAATTACTATTTTAGCACTTCCAATTAGCTTAAAGTTTGCGCCAGTCTTAATTTGTAATGTTGAACCGGATTCAACATTGAGTAAACTCCCGTTTTCCATTGTAAAATCAGCATTGCTATTTATTATAAGTGAACTCTTATCTTTTAAAATTAACTTTGAATTTGGTTTCATATTAAAAGCAGAATTAGACTCACAAGTAAAGAATGTGGTTTTAGCAAAAAAATTTGACACAGAATCTTTATATATTTGATTTGGTGTAAGATTTTGTTCAAGAATAATTTGTTTATCGGATAGCAGATTTAAATGTTCTTTTAAAACAATATCACCTGTCCAATTTATATCTCGTTTAATGTCATAATCATCCCAACGGACATCTAATTTAAAAATATCTCCAAATTGATTACTTCCCGATTTAGTCATTGTTATATTTAGACCTGTCAAATATTTCTTTCGCGTATCTCTATTATCATCCAATTTTTCATAGTATACCGATGTACTAGTAGGTTTATAATATTTTGAATAGTAAGTAACCATATTTATAGGGGTTGGATTTGAACTAATATTCATTGTACTACTATCATTAAAACAATCTAATTCATCACCTATTGACGGAAAACGATTATAATGTGAGCCATCTTTAAATTTAGAACCCATATAAGAAAAATCAGAAAATTTTTGTAATGTTGAATTATTAATATTATAATTAAATACTTCTGTTTGATCATTATTACCTGATATAGCATTTTCATCATTATATAGAAATTCTACTCTCTCTCCCCATCCTGCACAATCATTATAAACGCCATTATATGTCATATTATAATTACCTTCTGCATTAATCATTCTCAAATTATCAGTTTCATTACCAGGATAAATTAAAGTATAATTTGTACTCTCTAATATATCTTTCCCCACCTGTACATAAGAATATATCCCTGGCTTTCCTTTAGGAACACATGTTAATCCTGGAAAGGTACTATATTGAAAAACATCTATATCAATTAGTTGATTTTTCCCGATTTGATGATTTTCGAACCAAATATACTGATTTGAAGATAGTTCACTATCTTTATATGGTAGTTTAATCCTTATTGCATCACCATAAGTAAAAAAATCTCTTAAATAGTAGGCCTTAGTTCCACTAAATTTTTCATTTATTTCTCCATTTATGCCAGAAGCCGATATTTTATATATAGAATTTGTGGAATGCTTCCAATTTAATCTCCAACGTTCATATCCATTACAAGATCTCAACCCTCCACCAAACAAACCATACCCATGTTGAAAGCCGATAAATGTATTTATATAACTTGATCCAAAATGATTCCCTCCTGAACTATGAAAGGAATTTGGGCCTAATAAAGCATGAGCAAATTCATGAACCATTATATATGGTTCATATTTCAAATTATAATGCCCAACTCCTATCATCATTGAATTTTCAATATAATATTTTTGGCTATCTGACAAAAGTAATGGAACGTCAGGTATTACCCCTCCATATCCTGATCCATATGAAAATCCATAAAGTGAACTAGAAGGATTTCTAATTGCAAAAACAATATAATCAATTTTATTATTCGTTGTTTTAGTAATTCCTGACAATTTATCATAATCTTTTATATTATTATGACCGAATACTGCATTTAAACCTCCTTTATCGTTAATATATTTAATTACACCATCAGCAATTTTTTGATATCCTGCAGCATTTGCAATTTGATTTATTCTTGATGCTTTAATTTCAACAGAAGTAAAATCACTTATTAATATTAAAGAATCAAATGAACAGGCAGACATAAAGCGCGTAAAATAGCCTGAACGAGGCTGGTTGGTTGAGCTATCTAAAATGTCATTGAAGTATGAATGCAAATCAAGTTGATTAATTCCTTCAATATTATTTATTGGCCAGTATATATTACTAATATTAGGGTCATAAGAATAATAAATACTATCATAAATAATATTTACAAAAATAGTTAATAATCTATAATTGCCTGTTGTTGGAAAATTATATCCATCTTCTGACCTCCGTATAGAAGATGGTTCCTTTTGTTGTATAGATGTGAATTCTAAAGTACTGGGTAGTAAAAAATATTCATCCCAAAACTGATTTTGTCCTTTAAGAATAGTAACAATCAATAAAAAAATAATTAGAAATATTGAATTTTTCATTACAAACATTATTAATTTAAAATGATTTTTTTTGTTGTAATTGCATTATTATGAATAATTTGCAATATATAAATGCCATTAGGATAATTTATCGTGTTAATCGTGTGTTCAGTATCTTCCCTGAGAGTTCTTTGATAAAGAAGACTTCCCGTTAGTTGAATCAGTCTAATTTCACCATAAAAAGGATAATGAAATTGAAGTAATATTTTGGAAGGAATTATTTTAGCTGAAAAAAAGTCTTCATTAATGTTCCTGACTCCAACATCACAAATGAGAGGTGGTAAATTTCGCTTTTTCTTATTATTAAAGTAAGTCAAACTGTCATCAGAAACAAAACAAATCAACTTCCATATATCAGATAAATAGGCCATGCCATCATAATCTAAAATAGGAGATAAGTTAGAACCTATCCCTTCAATAAAAGTTAGCGAAGTATAATCGTTATCAAACAATTCATTTTTCGAACTGAATAATGCGGAAGTCCGAATGTGTTTTAAACTGTTTTTTTGATATACGCTATCAACTATTGCATAATAATTACCACCAGAAGTTTTGACCACATTTTTCCAGAAATTGATATTGATATTGCCTAACTTAACAGAATCTCCAACTTTCAGTGTCATATCAGAAACAAGAATATCTGGAGAATAGGACGTGCCATAGTCAGAGTAAATTTTATACCTGTAATATAATTTTCCCGTCAAGATATCTTCTCTTAAAAATTTGTTAGTTGATTCATTTGCGGGCATACTATTTATTGGATTATCGTCAGAGGATTCAAAGACTTCAAATAGTTTCCAATATGTTTTTTCATTAATTATTTCTGTCCTGTTTGAGCAAACAAGAAAATCAAAAGTATTGGGGCATGAATAACCATCATATAAAATATACCATTTGGTATAAGATTCTCCGAAGTAGGATCTATAGGCAGTTTGAGCATTGCACATGTAATAACACAAGATGGCAAGTACTGCTATCAGTTTTGTTTTCATGATTTTATTCAGTTAATATCATACGTTTTACATCCACCTCATTGCCATCGACAATTAGTCCATATAAGTAGATCCCAGCTACAAACTCAGAGCCTCGAATAATTACATTTCCTTTTCCTCTTTCGGTGATTGGGTAACTTTTTAATTGAGTTCCGTTCATGTCATATACATAAATTGATGCATTGGAAATTGTTGTTGGCAGATAATATCCTATTGTAGTTGTAGTGTTAAATGGATTTGGTATGTTTTGATCTAATACAGGGTAAGTTAAAGAATTGGCTTCAATAATTGCTTTGTCGGTAGAATTGCTTTTACTCTTTTGGGGTTGAGATTGATTTTCAAGGAATAAGATTCTTTCATTCAAATTTTCAATAGTTAGTTGTTGTTCTTTCATCCCTTCCACAAGTATTGCAATCAAATCGGTATAAGCAATTGCTTTAGTGCCATTTACCGTAGTACGTACAACTTCAGGTATAATTTTTTCTATTTCTTGTGCCAAAAATCCAAAATGTTCAAGATTCACATCTTCGTCAGCTATTTGTTTCAGGGTTGATTGTTCTAATTTCGGAATATCAATTTTTGTTGTTTCTCGATTTTTAGAATCTTTATTTTCATTAACTGGATAGTTTGCTATTACTTCTTCGTTGTTTATTAAGTTTTCATTAACATCTTTATACTTATAACTTACGCCACGCATTTTCATAATCTTTTGCAAAGGATTTTCAATGGTTCTGATATTCGTTTTTAAGGTTGAATCGGATGTTACTAAAATTCCATTTGTGTATGCAGTTCCATCTCCTTTTACATAAAAATTATAATTTGAATATCCTAACCCGCTTGCAAATGCAAGGCTTGTTCCCCTAAAAACACGAGAGTATATTGATGTACCATTCACTGTGCTGCTGCTATGTTGGGAATAAATACCTAAACCATCATTACTTTGAGTGGTAACACATAATCCCATTGGATAGTAATTAGAATTTGTTTGTACGATATTTAATGCTCCCCCATACTCGCCTAAGTAATCTTTTTCAGAAACACATACTGATCCGAACATAAATCCTATACCTCTTTGTGGTGTTGATTTTGCGTCTGTTATGAAAGTGTAAAATTCATCTGATGTGATTTTCAATGCAGGTTCATTCCATGTGGTTTTGAACAAGCATAATCCTGTATTATCTCCATCTCCTATATTAATTTGAATATCTCCATAGTTGGAGGTAGTACTTCTTAATCCAATTTTCCCGTTGTTCAAAACTTTTAATTGAGCGCATAATGTTGCAGAAATAAATATAAAAATTGCAATACTAGTGATTTTATTTGTTTTCATAATGTTAAATTATTTTGAATACATTGATGTTTAATCATGTATTCTGTTTATAATCATGTATTTAAAATTTAAGTATAATTTTCAATAAATTCAATTTATAGTTGAATAGAGTATATGCTTTAATCTCTCTCCTGCATAATATGAGATTAGTAAATTTGTGAATATGGATATTGTTGTTATCGGACACCTCCTTTCTTGTTTATATGTTTAGTAAAGAAAAAGTTAAGTAAAAATATTTTTTTTATTTATTTCTCAATTAAAAATATAGTTGTTTTCATATAAATTCAGCTGTTTTGTTTTTTCGGCTTGCTGCCAACGTCTTATTTACGCTATAAATATATAACTTTAGTAAATACAAAATTTAAAACTTGTAATAATCACTTTTAGCTTGCTTTTACCATAAATCCCCACAAATATACTCAACAATTTTAATCATTCAAAACAAATAATTAAAAAAATTAATCTTTTGTTGAATTGATTGAATTATTGGAAAGTAAAAAGATAAAATTCATTCATTTTACTGCCAAACGCCAGGAATAGGGGCGTGGCAAAACATACATTTGCCTTCGTTAATGAAATTTTTGTTAACGGTGAAACCGGTTCGTTCTATCAGCAATTTTTTGCAGGAAGGACAGAAAGTATTTTCGTAGCCAAGTGCAGGAACATTTCCTACATAAACATATTTTATTCCTGCAGTTTGGGCAATTTCTCGAGCGTTGAGCAATGTTTTTATGGGCGTTGGAGGTAAATCGGGCAATTGGTTGGCAGGAAAAAATCGACTGAAATGCAGCGGTGTATCTTCAAATCCATTATCAACCAGCCATTTGCACATGGTTTCAATCATTTCAAGTGAATCGGAATATGTGGGAACAATCAGATTGGTAATTTCCAGCCAGACGCCTTGCGCCCTCAGCGTTTTCAAGGTTTTTAGAATAGGCTCCAGACTTCCGCCGGTGAGTTTTCGGTACAAACGATCGTCAAAACATTTCAAGTCAATGTTGGCGGCATCCAAAAACGGACACAAGTCCAGCAAAGGTTTTTCGTTGATATAGCCGTTGGAAACGATCACCGTTTTCATGTTTTTTTGATGTGCCAATTTCGCCGTGTCATAGGCATATTCGTAAAACACAGTCGGTTCGGTATAAGTGAAGGCGATGCTGGCAATATGTCGATTCGAGGCAAGTTCTACAATTGCTTCCGGTGGCAAATCGTAATGACTCAATTCTTCGGGTGAATTTTGAGAAATTTCCCAATTCTGACAGTTTAAACATTTGAAATTGCACCCGGCTGTTGCAATAGAAAAGATTTTTGAGCCAGGCAGGAAATGAAACAACGGTTTTTTCTCGATTGGATCGACATTCAGTGAACACGGATTGCCATAAGCAAGCGTATAAAGAACGCCGTTGATGTTTTGCCGAGTATGGCAAAGTCCGGTTTTTCCTTCGTGCAAGACGCACTGATGGGGACAGAGCTGGCATTTTACCGTTCCGTTTTCCAATGGTTGCTGATACAGGGCCGGTCGAATCCAATTTGAAGCAATAAAACTTTCCATGATAAAATCATTATAAAAAAGGTTCTTTTTTTAAAGGAAATTATTTCTTCAAAAATATCCAAACTTCTTTATTAAAGCAACATTTTTGTTCAATTTCTGCTTTGTATCAATATGATTGTCAGAGATAGCTTTAATAAATTCCAGTTTTTTTCTCCGGCACAAAACTTTTGCCTGCACATTGTCAGGAATGTAAAGGAACTTTATTTGTTATTCGTTGAAATTGAGGTAATAATCAATGTTTTCCTTGATTAATATGTCAATAGGCACATAATTGATTCTGTTTATTTCTCGGTTGAAAATCAAATGGTAACTCATATCCCTTATGGAGCAGTAAGCCTGTTTTTCGGGACGTTGCGCAATCAGATAAGAAACAATATCCTCTTTTAAATAATTGATGTTTTCTTCCAGTACATCGTACCCGATCAGTTTGATTTCGGGGTGAGAAAGGATTTTAAAGTATTTTGCCAATCGATGCACCTTCGAGTTAAATGTAATGGCAGCCTGTATTTCCTGATGCTCTTCAAAAATTTTCTGTAGTAATTTTAAATTTCTTTCGTCGTCGTCTTCAAAAATTTCTACCGACAACAATTCGTGCGTATTGTTCAACTGATTTTCTTCCATGTACTGCAAAAATCCCTTTTTTCGATTTTCCGTTTGAATGGCACCCGAACTGCCTTTCCGATAAGTATGCAGGATCAATATTTTGCTGTCGGCTGGTAAAGATTGAAACAGTAATTTTCCGCCAATATATCCGCTTAATGACGAATGTTGACCGTAATAGGCGGTAAAGTCGGCATCTTCTATCATGGAATCGATAAAAGAAAAAGGAATATTTTCTGCTGAAAGCTGTTTGGTAAAGTCCAACGTTTCCTTTCTGAAAACCGGAGCCATAATCACTGCATTTGGTTCATACTTCATTACCGTTTTTGCCGCTTCCACAAACGAACTGCTGTCAAACTGATTGAAGTTTTCTATCAGCACTTCCACCTTATAATTTTCAAATTCTTCGGCTGCCTGCCGAAACCCCTTTTCTATACTTTCCCAATATTCTCCTTTTTGATAGGCAGGGAAAAGACATATAAACCGATATTTTTTTTTCGAAGCCAACGAGCGTGCCAATAAATTGGGCGAGTAATTGATTTCTTCCAATACTTTATTTACAGCTTTTCGGCTTTTTTCGGATACAATCCCTCGTTGATGAAGCACACGGTCAACCGTGCCGGCTGAAACACCTGCCATTTTGGCGATGTCCTTGATACGTATTTTGCCTTTCGCTTTTTCCATATCTTGCTTTTTAATTGTTATTTTGTGTACGTGCACAAAAAAAATCTGTCCAAAATTAAAATAAATTTTTTTTTATGATTATCCGCATAAATTCCTATTGTAAATTCTTGACTTGAAATCAGAGTTGTAGCTTACGGCAGCAACAAGCAACCTGTCGAAGATGGCTTCACCAAAATAGCGTCTATTGAATTTATAACAGA
>Ga0208826_1002571_pt1 | contig 13358 bp, 8 predicted proteins | sample AD_UKC115_MetaG_FD_184451 | JGI IMG/M metagenome (GOLD analysis project Ga0208826, IMG submission 184451) | Active sludge microbial communities of municipal wastewater-treating anaerobic digesters from Hong Kong - AD_UKC115_MetaG (SPAdes)... | ecosystem: Engineered > Bioreactor > Anaerobic >...
CCGGTCGCTGACGATCAGGATGTTGTGGCCGCCCTTGATGGCGTCCACCGCCTGCGCGCTCAGGCTGGCCAGGCGGGCCTCCACGCCCTGCGGGCCCCAGGCCAGCGGGTAGGTGATGTCGAGCACGACGGAGCTGAACTTGCCGTGCGTGTGCCGGCCGATGTCGCGCAGCTTGGCCATGTCGGCGGCGTCCAGCACGGGCTGACTGACCTCCAGCCGCATGGGCGGGTTGACCTGGTTGATGTCCAGCAGGTTGGGCTTGGGGCCGATGAAGCTGACCAGGCTCATCACGATGGCCTCGCGGATCGGGTCGATCGGCGGGTTGGTGACCTGCGCGAACATCTGCCGAAAGTAGTTGTACAGCGGCTTGGCCTTGCTGGAGAGCACGGCCAGCGGGCTGTCGTTGCCCATGGAGCCGATGCCCTCCTCGCCGTTGGCGGCCATGGGGCTGAGCAGGAACTTGATGTCCTCCTGCGTGTAGCCGAAGGCCTGCTGCAAGTCCAGCAGCGCGCCCGGCTTGCTTTCGACGCCGGCGGACTGCGGCTCGGTTTCGGCGATCGGCAGCTCCTCGGCATCAGCGCCGGCCACGGGCCTGACCACATCGTCCAGGCGGATGCGCAAATCCTCGATCCAGCGCTTGTAGGGCTTGGCGTTGGCCAGCGTGGCCTTGAGCTCCTCGTCGTCGATCATGCGGCCCTGGTCGAGGTCGATCAGGAACATCTTGCCCGGCTGCAGGCGCCACTTCTTGACGATCTGGTGCTCGGGAATCGGGAGCACACCGGATTCGGAGCCCATGATGACCAGGCCGTCGTCGGTGATGCAGTAGCGCGCCGGGCGCAGGCCGTTGCGGTCCAGCGTGGCGCCGATCTGGCGGCCGTCGGTGAACACCATCGAGGCCGGACCGTCCCAGGGCTCGAGCATGCTGGCGTGGTACTCGTAGAACGCGCGGCGGCGCTCGTCCATGGTGGTGTGCTGCTCCCAGGGCTCGGGCACCATCATCATCATGGCCTGCGCCAGCGGGTAGCCGGCCATGGTCAAAAGCTCCAGGCAGTTGTCGAAGATGGCGGTGTCGGACTGGTCCGGAAAGCTGATGGGGTAGAGCTTGGCCAGGTCGGCGGCCAGCACCGGCGAGCTCATCACGCCCTCGCGCGCGCGCATCCAGTTGAAGTTGCCCTTGAGCGTGTTGATCTCGCCGTTGTGCGCGATGTAGCGATACGGGTGCGCCAGCGGCCACTCGGGGAAGGTGTTGGTCGAAAAACGCTGGTGCACCAGGCCCAGCGCCGAGACGCAGCGCGCGTCCTGCAAATCGCGGTAGTAAGTGCCCACCTGATCGGCCAGCAGCAAGCCCTTGTAGATCACCGTGCGGCTGCTCATGCTGGGGACGTAGTACTCCTTGCTGTAGCGCAGCCCCAGCGCCTGGATGTGCGCGCTGGCCGTCTTGCGGATGACGTAGAGCTTGCGCTCCAGCGCGTCCTGCACGATCACGTCGTGGCCGCGGCCGATGAACACCTGGCGGATGATCGGCTCCTTGTCGCGCACCGTGGGCGACATTGGCATGTCGCGGTTGACCGACACGTCGCGCCAGCCCAGCAGCACCTGGCCTTCCAGCTTGATCGCGCGCTCCAGCTCTTCCTCACAGGCCAGGCGGCTGGCGTGCTCCTTGGGCAAAAAGATCATGCCCACGCCGTATTCGCCCGGCGGCGGCAGCTCCACGCCCTGCTTGGCCATTTCGGCGCGGTACAGCGCGTCCGGCAACTGGATCAGGATGCCCGCGCCGTCGCCCATCAGCGCATCGGCCCCCACCGCGCCGCGATGGTCCAGGTTTTTCAGGATCTGCAGCGCGTTGGTGATGATGGCGTGGCTTTTTTCACCCTTGATGTGAGCCACGAAACCCACCCCGCAGGCGTCATGCTCATGTGCCCGGTCATACAGGCCCCGGGCTTGCAAATGTTCTTGTTCGGCACGCGTCGACATCGCCAACTCCATCAGTGACAACACAAAGGAGCCCGAGCATATTGCAGCGCAACAAAATCGCCAAGAACTTTAATTGGGGTCAGATCAACATTTACAGTGGAAATCACGGGACGAGGAAATAAATGGGGTCAGATCATATTTATTAAAAAATTGAGCTGGCGATGACCACGATCAGCCGATTCGCTCGGCCCTTCAGTCAACCGGTTTGCGCGGACGCCCTCGCGGCGCGCGAGCTACGCGGCGCTGGGTGCGCAGCTCCAAGTCGGCGACGAAGGCATCGCCCCCCATCACCCAGGCTGTGTGCACGCCGCGCGCCAACTCGGCCTGGCGTGGTGAGCCCAGGGCCGCTTCGACCAGCTCGCCATAGGCGCGCTCGCGCGCAAACGGGGTGTTGCCCAATTCCCAGTACAGCGGATGGGGCGTGATGAGCGGGTCCACGCGCAAGCCCACCAAATGCCCGTGGCCGGACCAGGGGTAGTCGGCCGCCGCGGCCACCATGCCCGCGCGCACGGGATTCAGGTCGATGTAGGCCATGCACGCCAGCAGGTAGCGCTCGGCCTCGATCAGGGTGCTGCGGTAGCGTCCCTCCCACAGCGTGCCACTGCGCCCGTGGCGCCGATTGAACGCCCGCACGTAGCTGCGCCCCAGCGCCTGCATCATGTGCGGGATGCCGTCGGCGGTTTCGGGCGTGAGCAGCAGATGCAGGTGGTTGCTCATCAACACGTAGGTGTGGATGGCGACCTTGGCCAGGCCCGCCTGCTCGCCGATTCCCTCCAGGAGACGCCGCCGATCCTCGTCATCCAGCACCACGGCCTGGCGGTTGTTGCCACGCAGGATGACGTGGTGCGGGTATCCGGGAACGGTGAGGCGCAGAGGGCGTGCCATGGCGAATTGTCATCAAAATGTTGATCTGACCCCATTTATTTTAAGGGAAGTGCGGGCGCACCCCAGGTGCTTGCCGGGGCGGGCTCTGGTCGGCCTGCGGAATAGGCGGCGGTGGCAACGTGTCCGCGGCGGCACGCGTCTGTTGCAGCCAGGCGGCGGGGTCGGGCAAATCGGGGTTAGGGGCGGGGGGCTCGGCAAACCGGAAGGCCGCCGTCAAGTCGCCGAAGGTTTGCCGTCGCCAGGCCGAGATGTTGGGCTCGCGCACGCCGGTCACGCGCTCCAGGAATTGCAGCACGGAGGTGTGGTCGAACGCTTGACTGCACACCCAGCCGCCCACCGTCCAGGGCGAGATCAGGATGCAGGGCACGCGAAAGCCGCCGCCGATGGGCAGGCCATCGACAAATTCACCCGGCGTGCCCGCCGGCGGCACCGGCGGCGGCACATGATCGAACAAACCGTCGTTCTCGTCGTAGTTGAGGATGAAGGCGGTCTTGGCCCAGACGGACGGGTTGGCTGCCAGGGCGTCGAGCTTGCGGGCGATGAAGGCGGCGCCGGCGGCAGGCATGGCGTCGGGATGCTCTGAAGCCTCGAAAGGCGGGCACAGCCACGACACGGTGGGCAGCCGGTCGTGGCGCACGTCGTGCTCGAACTCGTCGTCACTGGGCGCGGGCAAGCCCCGGCGCCGCAGCGCGGAGCTCCGGGGCGCGTCATGAACCGCCTCGAACAGGCCCAGCAGATTGAACGGCCGCCCCTTGGGCGAATGCTCGTACACGCGCCACGAGACGCCGGCCTGCTCCAGCCGCTCGGCATAGGTCGTCCAGCGCAGGCCGCCGGGCGGCTTCCTGTTGTAGATCATTGGGCCGCCGGCGCTGGCCTCGGGGTCGATCGTGCCGCTCAGGTACATCAGGCGATTGGGCCAGGTCGGCCCCATCACCGATGAATGGTAGGCGTCGCAGACGGTGAAGGCATCGGCCAGCGCGTGGTGGAACGGGATGTCGGCGCGCTCGAAGTACCCCATCGTGCAAGGCCCGCGCGCGCCGTCGGCCTGGCGGTGCGCACGCACCCACTGGTCCATGCGCCCCTGGTTCCAGGCCCGGTGCTGCACCGCCCACGCGTGGCTGGTCGAGGGCAGCTTTTGCGCATTGCTCGATCGCGTGTCCAGGTGAAAGGGCAGCAGATAGCCCAGCGGGTTTGCGTCGTCGGGCTGATGAAAGACGCTGCGGCCGCTGGTCAGCCGCAGCGCGTTGGGGTCGGCAAAGCCGCGCACCCCCGCCAGCGTGCCGAAGTAGTGGTCGAACGAGCGGTTTTCCTGCATCAGCAGCACGACGTGCTTGATATCGCGCAGCGAGCCGACGCGCGCAGGGGTCTGCGCGATCGCCCGGCGCAGATGGGCCGGCAGCAGCGTCGCCGCGGTGCCCAGGGCCGCGGACTGCAGGGCGCCACTCAGCAAGCGCCGGCGGGTAAAAAACGCAGACATTCGATGCCGTCCCGGTTTCTCGAATCAAAATCACTTCACATAGGCCAGCGGCTGCACATGGGTGTCATCAGTGGCAACTTCAGCGTGCAAAAAGATCTGGTATCCACGTCGCCATCCTCTTGATGAGCCGATACGTCATGACGCGCCGTGGTCACGCGCCGATCCAGTCGGTCCATGGATCGGCGCCAGACGGCAAGCGCTCCAGCAGCGCCTGCCCCAGGCTGAAGCCCAGCTTGCGATAGCTCTCCCACTGCGCGTCGTCGAAAAACTGGTCGGTGGTGGACTGTTGCGGAAAGTCCGGATACGTGGCCTGGTACTGCACCAGGTCCAGGCTGGCGTGCTGGGTCAGACGCGGCTTGACGAACACCAGGGTGCAGGTCGCAGCGGGCACATCGCCCGCAGCCGGCAACGCGACGCGATAGCCGAGCAGAAACTGCTGGCCCTGGCGCGCACCCCGCTCGAAGCCACCCGGATTGCCGAACAGGTCGACCAGCGCCGCAGGCGGCACCAGTGGCTCGAACACCGCGCCGAAGTCCACGCGTGCCAGCCGCATCAGATTGGCGACATCGCCGAACTGGTAGTCGGGGTCGGCCCCATTGTCCAGCGCCAGGATGAAACCGACGCGCCGGCGCAGCAGTTCATACACCGCGGTGTTGTCGAAGTGTCCACCGTCGGTGAGATACCAGAAGCGCTGGCTGGTGCCGAAGAACTGGCCGCGCAACTCGCGATACAGGTGCACTTGCGTTGCGAAGGCCCAGGCGCCGAGGTCGCGGGCGCGCGTTGCGGCGGCCCGCCACCAATAGCCCAGGCGCATGTTCAGCAGCACCGCCAGCAGCGCCCGCTCGGGCGTGGTCCCGCGCCCAAGCCCCGGTGCGAACGCCGCACCCGAAATGCCGATCCAGCGCCCCAGCGACAGCCGCTCGAAGCCGCCAGGCCCCGCGTCGCCACGCGAACGCAGATGACCATCGACCAGATAGCCTTCGGGTGTCACCGCCATCGGCAGGCCCTTGCGATCCTGATACACCAGCGCCTGTTCGGACACGACGGTGTCGTTGATGGTCACGTTGATCAGGTGCAGCGGCGCCAGCGAGGTGGGCCCCTCGCCCGCTCGGCCGTAGTACTGGTCGAGCGTCATGTCGTCGCGCGGATGCGCTTCGGTGATCGCGGCGCCGCGCGTGCTGTCGGCGCGTGCCGCGTTGCTGGCACCCAGGTAGGCCCGCACGATGCGCGCCGTGTAGAGGTTCTGCAGCGTCGAGAGGTTCAGGAACTGGAAGGTCACGCCGGTGATCAGCCCCAGCAGCAGCAACCCGAGCAGGGCCGGCCAGGGCACGCGCCGCAGTTCACCCCCGCCCAGCCAGACCGCGGCCACTCCCCACATCAGCAGCAGCCACAGCCCCAGCAGCAGCGCCAGCAGCAGGGGCGCCAGGCGCATCAGCGCCCGCCTTGCACCGGCATCCGGCGCCGGCGCAGCGCCCGACGACCAGAACTTTTGCAGGCTGAGCAGCACGGCGGCAAACGCGCCCACGCTGATGCCGCTGACACCCTGCCTCGACTCGACCCAGCGCAGCACGGCGGTGGCCGCAACCAGCACCAGCGCAATCGCCAGCAGCGACAGCGCGGCGCCGGTGGCGCGCGCCAGCCACTGCGTCAAGCGCGTGCGCGTCACCCGCATCGTTTCGCGCGCACTGCCGCCTTCGGGCGCCAGCACGCCGCGGGTCCACCCAATCGCAAACCACAGCCAGCCGAGCCAGGCCACCGCGCCGGCCAGCACCGCCCACATGGCCCAGCGCTGCCCCCAGCCGGCGCCGGCAATGACGGGCCCGGCGACAAACGCCAGGATCGACGAGCGCGTCAGCAGCCCCGCACCCCAGCGCCCCCAGGCCGAGGCGCCCGCGCGCGTCGGCAGTTCGGTGCACCAGTAGCCGACCCCCAGCGGCAACACCGCCACCAAAGCCACCGCCAGCGCGAGCCAAAAATACAGCGCGCCGGCACGCCACGCGCCGGGCAGTGCCGGCAGCCCATCGGCAAGCGCCGGCGCCAGGGCCAAATTCAGCACCGCCAGCAGCGCCAGCGGCAGCACCAGCGAGATGGCGATCACATAGTGCACGGCGATCACGTTGCGCAGCCAAAGCACGACCATGAAGAAATAGTCGCCGCCGCCATTGGGGGCCAGATAGCGGCCGCTGTCGCGCAGCCATTCGATGGCGCGCGCTTCGCCCGCCCGCGCCGGGCCGATGGGGTCGGCGCGTTGCTCGACCGCGGCCAACTGACGCAGGGCCTCGTCGCGCGCCGACATCATTTCGTCATTCGATGGCCTGACCGTCGCCCCATTGCGGACCGACTTGGGCGTGAACAGGCTGCCCACGAAGCTGCCGGTATAGCCGCCGCCGGAAACCGTGGAGAGATAGTCGAAGCTCTCCAGACGTCCCCGGCGCGCCAGCGCCTGCAACATGCCCAGCGAAATCGTCGCGCTGCGAATGCCGCCGCCCGACAAGGCCAGGCCGGCGCGGGGTGCGGCGGCCGGTTGCCCCAGAAGGTTCCGCCGCCACCGCAGGCGCTCGGCTTCTGCGCGTTGCCAATCAGCGTCATCGGGCCGGGGTCGGAGGCTTCGCACGTCGATCTCCTGGACGCCGCAGGCATCGATGCGCTGCGGCGCGCTTCAGTGTGACGCGCGCGCCGGCGACTGGCAAGCCCCTGCACAGCCGACTTGCGGCCGGCACGCGAGCGGGCTTCAGGGCCTTTTCGGGTAGCCCGCCTCGCGCATGCGGTGTGCCCCACGATGTAGACCTTGAGCGCGGGCTGCGACTTGAGCAGCACCGTCATCTGCGCCAGCGTGGCGTCGGAGTCGGCGGTCAGCGCGGCGCTGTCGGTGACAAAGCGGATGCCGTGCATGACCATGTGGCCGGCCTGCGCCATGCCTTCGCCCATCGCCTTCGCGTCCACGCTGACCTGGCCGGCGGCCATCGCCTTGGCCTCCACGACCTGCTGCAGTACGCCGACCGGCTCGCGCGGGCTTTGGCTGCGCAACGTGAGCGCCCGAAAACTGTTGATCTGGCCCTGAGGTTTCCCCTCAAATTTGCTTGGTTGTTGATTCGGCGCGAGAGCATGGCGCGGCGGCGCTCTGCCTCAGGCGCGCGAATCAGCCGTCCTGCCCATTGCGAGGGCTGCGCCTGGGCGCCATCAGGCCCGCTGCGGCTCCAGCGTCTTGGTGTAGAGCGACGCGCCGTTCAGGTCCTTGAGCACCACGGTCAGCGCCTGGCTGCGGTGGTCGATGTCGAGCTGGCCAAAGAACTGGTAGCCCTCGCTGGGGGCCGAATTGGCCCGGGGCGGCGCCTTCTGGAAGACCACGTCCAGGCCGAAGGTCTTGTCGGCTTCGTTGGGGCCGAAGCTGCCGGCATTGAGCGGGCCGGAGACGAATTCCCAGAACGGCGCGAAGTCCTTGAACTGCGCGCGCTCAGGACTGTAGTGGTGGGCGGCGGTGTAATGCACATCGGCGGTCAGCCACACCACATTGCGGATGCCCGCGTCCTTGATGGCCTTGAGCAGGCGCGCCATCTCCAGCTCGCGGCCCTTGGGCACGCCGTGATCGCCGTTGGCCAGGGCTTCCCATTGGTCGCGGCCTTCGGCGTCCTTGCCATCGGGCACGAACAGGCCGATCGGCATGTCGGCGGCAATCAGCTTCCAGGTGGCCTGGCTGGCCTTCAGGCCCGCCAGCAGCCACTCGAACTGCGGCCGTCCGAAGAAGTCGGTTTCCGCGCCTTCCGTGGCCTGCAGGTTGTGGGTGTTGGGGCCGCGGTAGCTGCGCATGTCCAGCACAAAAATGTCGGCCAGCGGGCCTTGCGGCAGGTGGCGGTACACGCGTTGCTGCTCGGCCGCGCCGAAGGGCCGCATCGGCGCGTATTCCATGAAGGCGCGGCGCCCCCGGGCGGTGAGCAGCGGCACGTTCTTCTCGGTATAGCGCTTGTCATTGGCCACGCTCTTGCTGTCCGAATAGTTGTTGGTGACCTCGTGGTCGTCCCACTGCCAGATCTGCGCGACCTCGCTGCCCAGCGCCTGCACGTTGCGGTCCATCAGGTTGTAGCGGTAGCGGCCACGGTACTCGTCCAGGGTTTCGGCCACCTTGGCGACCTGCGGGGTGACCAGGTTCTTCCAGGTGCTGCCATCTGGCAGCGCGATGGTTTCAGGGATGGGGCCATCGGCATAGATCGTGTCGCCGCTGTGCAGGAACACGTCGGGGTTGGTCTTGCGCATCTCGTCGTAGATGCGCATGCCGCCAATGTTCTCGTTGATGCCGTAGCCCTGACCCACGGTGTCGCCGCTCCACACCAGGCGAAAGGGGCGCGTTGCCGGGCCATCGGCCGCCAGGGGCGTGCGGAAATGCCCCAGTGCGGCGGGCGAGCGCGTGTTGGCGCTGGCCAAATCATCGAGCACCACGCGGTAGAAAATGTCCTGCCCGGCCGGCAGGCCTTGCAGGTCGATGCGGCCGGTGCCATCGGTGTCGGGCAGCAGATCGGGGCCGCGCACCACCATGCTCTTGGCGAAGTTGCTGGTGGTGGACCATTCGACATGCATGCGCGCCTCGCGGCTGGCGCGGGCCCAGACGATGGCGCTGTTGGCCAGCACATCGCCGCTTTGCAGACCCGACAGCAGCATCGGCCGCGCTGCGTCCCGCGTGATGGCGGCAGGCGCGCTCTGCGCGCGCAGGATGCCGGGCAGCAGGCTGGTGCCGGCGATCGCGGAAGAAGCAAGCAAGAAGTGGCGGCGGGCGAGCGGATGGTGGCGCATGGTCATGAAGCGGCGATGTGAAAACACCCACCTTAGCCATCGCATGTGACAGGCCAGTGAAGACAGCCCGGCCGCGTTGGTTCGACCGCAGGGGGCCGGACCAACGGCCAACTACGCGCCCGACATCAAGGTGCTGGGCACCGTCGCCACCGGCACGCCCTATCTGGGCGCCGCCGCGTCGGACGTGTCCACCGGCCTGGATCGCGTCTCACCCCAGTTGGCCTATCTGATGTACGCGACGGTCACGGCCAGGCTGGTTCAACCGGATTTCGACCCCGCCAGCGTCTTCCTGCCCGCCGCGATGGCGGACGTGCAGGCCTCGGCCGGCACCTGCGTCGGCCCGATGTTCAACCGCCTGATCGCAGAAAAGCGCACCGAGCGCAACACCTTGCAGCCCGACGGCTCGAAGCGCCTGCTCGGCCTCCTCGCACCGGTCACCGGCTACGCCACGCTCAAGCTGGCGCAGCCCGTGTTCATGGGCATCGGCGGCAAGGACGTGGACGTGCCCACCGCCATGCAGCAAAGCCTGGTGCGCGACGCCTGCAAGGCCGGCTCGCTCATCCAGGCGCACGTCTATGCCGACAAGGACCACAGCGGCACCGTGAACGCCTCGCTGAAGGACTCGCTGCCCTTCGTGCGCAGCCTGTGCTGGCCGGCCAGCCGGTGGCCTCCACCTGCGGCGGATAGGCCGGTCGCCCACCGGCACCGCGCTCGCCCGGCGGGCTGGGGATCGAGCGCGTGCCGCACAAGCCGCAGCCCACCATAATCGGCCCCATGCCTCGCCCCAGCCAACTCCTGCACGCCCAGCGCGAACCCGCGCCCACCCGCCCCGCCGCCACCGTCCTGCTGCTGCGCGATGCGCCGGCCGGCGTCGAGGTGCTGATGACGCGCCGCTCGATGACGGCCAGCTTTGCGCCCGGCGCCTACGTGTTTCCGGGCGGCGGCATCGACGCGGCGGATGCGGCTGCCCACGCGCAGGCCACGCGCCGGCCCACGCAGAGCGACGCGCACCTGACGCAGGCCATTGCCGCCATCCGCGAGAGCTTCGAGGAGCTGGGCGTGCTGCTGGCACGCCATGCCGACGGCACGCCGGCGACGGCGGCCGACCTGGCGGCGCTCAAGCGCGACGCACCGCTGGCCGCCCAGTGCAGCGCGCGCGGCCTGACGTTGGCGGCCGCCGACGTGTTCGTGCTGGCGCACTGGATCACCGACCGCGACCTGCCGCGCCGCTTCGACGTGCCCTTTCTGGTGGCGCGCATGCCCGAGGGGCAGACCCCGGTGGCCGACGAGGCCGAGCAGTTCGAGCCGGTGTGGGTGCGCCCGGCCGACGCCTTGGCGCGCCACGCAGCGGGCGAGTTCTTCATCATCTTTCCCACCATCCGCACGCTCGAGCGCCTGCAAAAGCACGCCACGGTGGATTCCGTGCTCGCCGCCTGTGCCTGCGAGCAGCCGCTGTGGACGAGCTGCCCGCGCGCCGGCCTGCTGGCCGGCAAGGAGGCGCGCTACATGGAACACGAGATGCCCTACGGCGAGCTGCACCTGGTCAGCCCCGACGGCCAGATCGTGCACGCGCTGGACTGGCAGTGCGAACGCCCCGTGCCGCTGCTCAAGAACGTGCAGCGCCTGACGGCGCCCAACCCCGGCTTCATGACCGGCCCCGGCACCAACAGCTACCTGGTGGGCGATCCGCGCACGGGCTACATCGCCATCGACCCCGGACCAGCGGATGCCGCGCACATCGAGCGCCTGTGGCGCGCGGCGGGCGGCGACATCCGCGCCATCGTCTGCACGCATTCGCACCCCGACCATTCGCCCGGCGCGCGCCCGCTGCAAGCGCTGTGCACCGGCAAGCCGCCCATCCTGGGCTTGCCCTCCTTGCCCACGGCGCGCGCCAACAGCCACTTCACGCCCGACAGAAAGCTACAAAATCAAGAGCTGCTTGCGCTTGATGGGCAAGCGCCAGATGGCAAAATCACCCATAGCCTGCGCGTCATCCACACGCCCGGCCACGCGGCCAACCACCTGTGCCTGCTGCTTGAGGAAGACGGTTTGCTGTTCAGTGGCGACCACATCCTGAACGGCAGCACAACCGTGATCGACCCGCCCGACGGCGACATGACGGCCTATCTGGAATCGCTGGACGTGCTGGACGCGGCCTGTGCCGAGCACGACGCCTGCTTCATCCTGCCCGCGCACGGCCACGTGCTGGGTTTTGCGCGCCAGGTCATCGCCCAGCTCAAGGCCCACCGCCTGGCGCGCGAGGCCAAGGTGGCGGCCGTCATGCGCGCCGACCCCGAAGGCACCATGGACGACTGGGTGGCCAAGGCCTATGACGACGTGCCCGAGCGCGTGTGGCCGGTGGCCAAGCGATCGCTGCTGGCCCATGTGGAGCGCATCCAGGCGACCGCGCCGGGCAACGATTGAGGCTCGGGGAAGCGCCGGCATCTTGCCGGCACAGCAGCGCCCCATGGATGCGCCGCTGGCCCTCACCCCAACCCTCTCCCAGAGGGAGAGGGTTGAAAAAGTGTGAAGTCCACCGATAAGCCGGATTCTGTGCGCCCCGGTTGCCCGGAGCGTGACCGCCATCAATCTGGGCCGCCGGTCGCCCGGACGGCTCGGTGCCACCTACCCGCACACTCGGCGGGCCGCCTCATCGTGTGCCTACTTGGTGTTGCTGCGCGCAGAGATTGCCCGTTTCACCCGCGCGGGTTGCCCCGCGCGACTCGTCTCTGTTGCTCTGATCCTCACCTCACGGTGGACAGGTGTTGCCTGCTGCGCTGCCCTGTGCAGTCCGGACGTTCCTCCAGCGCGCCCTTTCGGGCCTTGCGCCAGCGGCGGTCTGGTGGGCTTCACGGGCACAATTATCGCCTGCCGGCGCGGCGGGCCGCTCACGAGACCCAGAACGGCTGGCCGGTGGTCAGCACCACGATGCTGTTGAGAATGATCACCAGCAAGCCGACCAGGCCCAGGCCCATGGCCACGCCACCCAGCCTGGTGCGGTTGGCGGTGTAGCCCCCCACCAGCAGCACGCAGCTGATCACCATCGCGATCATGTTGAACTCGAAGAGGGTCATGGCAAGAGGGATTCAATCCAGAAAAAGCATCGCATGAGGCCAGTATGATGCCAGTGGCCCGCGGACGGCCTGCGCCAGCGCAAGTTGTGGTCAAACGCACCGCGTGGCGTGGATCAGCGCCGGACGCGCGCGCCGGACCCGCCGCGCGAGAATGCGCACCCGCCGCGCCCCTGCTCTCCAACCCTTTCAGGAGCCCCCTGCATGAAAGCCGACAACATCCTCCAGACCATCGGCCGCACGCCCGAGGTGCGCATCAATCGCCTCTACGGCAAGGACCACGCGGTGTGGATCAAGTGCGAGCGCGCCAACCCCGGCGGCTCGCTGAAAGATCGCATCGCGCTGGCCATGGTCGAGGCGGCCGAAAAGAGCGGCGCCCTCAAGCCGGGCGGCACCATCATCGAACCCACCAGCGGCAACACCGGCGTGGGCCTGGCCATGGTGGCGGCGGTCAAGGGCTACAAGATCGTGCTGGTGATGCCCGACAGCATGAGCATCGAGCGCCGCCGCGTGATGCTGGCCTATGGCGCCACGTTTGATCTGACGCCCAAGGAAAAGGGCATGAACGGCGCCATTGCCCGCGCGCAGGAGCTGGCGGCGCAAACGCCCGACAGCTGGATCCCGCAACAGTTCGACAACCCCGCCAATGCCGACGTGCACGAGCGCACCACGGCGCAAGAAATATTGGCTGACTTTCCTGAAGGCCTGGACGTGCTGATCACCGGCGTGGGCACGGGCGGCCACCTGACGGGCTGCGCGCGCCTGCTGAAGGCGAAGTGGCCCCGGCTGAAAGTGTTTGCGGTCGAGCCCAGCGCCTCGCCCGTCATCAGCGGCGGCGCGCCGGGACCGCACACCATCCAGGGCCTGGGCGCGGGCTTCATCCCCAAGAACCTGGAAACCGGCCTGCTGGACGGCGTGATCACCGTGGACAACGAGGAGGCGCGCGACTGGGGCCGGCGCAGCGCGCGCGAGGAAGGCATGCTGGTGGGCATCAGCAGCGGCGCCACGCTGGCGGCCATTGCCAAGAAGCTGCCCGAGCTGCCCAAGGGCAGCCGGGTGCTGGGCTTCAACTACGACACGGGCGAGCGCTACTTGTCGGTGGAAGGCTATTTGCCCGCCTGACGCGGCTCGGCGCACCAAGCAAAAAGGGCGCCGATGGCGCCCTT
>Ga0208826_1002573_pt1 | contig 13350 bp, 11 predicted proteins | sample AD_UKC115_MetaG_FD_184451 | JGI IMG/M metagenome (GOLD analysis project Ga0208826, IMG submission 184451) | Active sludge microbial communities of municipal wastewater-treating anaerobic digesters from Hong Kong - AD_UKC115_MetaG (SPAdes)... | ecosystem: Engineered > Bioreactor > Anaerobic >...
ACGGTTGGCTGTCCACGCCTTGTGCTGAGTCCGGGAATGCAGTGCTTCCAGAGGGGGGTTCGGGCTGTGGACAACTTCCCATTTCCGTGTCCTGAACATCGAGGATTTAAGGATACAAGGGGGGTGTCACTTCAGCCTATAGCGTTCAAGGGCCAGCGTGGCTTGACGTCGAAGGCATAGTCGCGGTTGGCCTGCTGCTGGCCCGACTGCAGGCGCATGGCCGCAGCCAGGGCGATCATGGCGCCGTTGTCGGTGCACAGGTGCAGTTCGGGGTAGTGCACACGCACGCGGCGCTTGGCACAGGCCGCGTCGAGCTGCTCGCGCAACTGGCGGTTGGCACCCACGCCCCCAGCAACCACAATGCGCTGCAGGCCGGTTTCCTGCAGCGCCGCGAGCGACTTCTTCACCAGCACCTCAACGATGGCGGCCTGCGTGCTCGCGGCCAGGTCGGCCTTGCGCGCCTCCAGCTCGTCACCGAGCTTGCGCGCCTGCGTGAGCACCGCCGTCTTGAGCCCGGCGAATGAAAAATCCAGGTTGCCGCTGTGCAGCAAAGGGCGCGGCAGCTTGAACGCCGCCGGGTCGCCCTGCTGGGCCAGGCGCGAGAGCGCCGGGCCGCCGGGGTAGCCCAGGCCCATGAGCTTGGCCGATTTGTCAAAGGCCTCGCCCGCCGCGTCGTCAATGGTCTCGCCGAGCAGTTCGTAACGGCCCACGCCATCCACCCGCATGAGCTGCGTGTGACCGCCAGATACGAGCAGGGCGACAAAGGGAAACTCCGGCGGGTCGGCGCTCAGGAAGGGCGAGAGCAAATGCCCCTCCAGGTGGTGCACGCCCAGCACGGGTTTGCCCAGGGCCATGCCCAACGCACAGGCCACGCCCGCCCCCACCAGCAGCGCCCCGGCCAGGCCCGGGCCGCGGGTATAGGCCACCACATCCACCTCGGCCAGGCTGCGCCCGGCTTCGTTCAACACGCCCGTGGTGAGCGGCAGCACGCGCCGGATGTGGTCGCGGCTGGCCAGTTCCGGCACCACGCCGCCATAGTCCTGGTGCATCTCGATCTGACTGTGCAAGGCATGCGCCAGCAATGCGGGCACCCCGCTGCCCTGCGACTGCACCAGCGCCACGCCGGTTTCGTCGCACGAAGATTCGATGCCCAGCACCAACAGGTTTTTTTGCACTTCCATGGTGGGCGCAAGTGTAGGGCTTGCGCCCCACCCTTCAGAAGGCGGCATCGGGTTGGTTCACCCCGCCTCAGTGCTGCGACAAAGCCTTTTGTCCTGCGCCCGCGAGCGCCGCAGGCGCCATGGACTGTGCGGAGGCCACGGACACTGCGGGAGCCGTACGCCGCATCTCACTGCCCTGCTGGAGTCGGAACGTGGCGGCCAGGTGCGCCAGATTGCGCGCCTGTTCCTGCAGCGCGCTGGATGCGGCCGAGGTCTCTTCCACCAGTGCGGCGTTTTGCTGGGTCACCCCATCAAGGTGTGCCACGGCCTGGTTGATCTGGCCCAGCCCCATGGACTGCTCGCGGCTGGCGGAGGCGATCTCGTCCACGATGTCGGCCACGCGTTGAATACCGCTGACGATCTCCTGCATGGTCGCGCCCGCCTGGGCGACCTGCCCGCTGCCGACCTCGACCTTGGCCACCGAGTCGGAAATCAGCGTCTTGACCTCCTTGGCCGCCTCGGCGCTGCGCTGCGCCAGGCTACGCACCTCGCTGGCCACCACGGCAAAGCCCCGGCCCTGCTCGCCCGCACGGGCCGCCTCCACGGCGGCATTGAGCGCGAGGATGTTGGTCTGGAAGGCAATGCCGTCGATCACGCCGATGATGTCCACGATCTTGCGCGAGGACGTGTTAATCGCCTCCATGGTGTCCACCACCTGTGCCACCACCGTGCCACCGCGTTGGGCCACTCCCGTGGCCGATGCCGCCAGCTTGCTGGCCTGCGCCGCGCTGTCGGCGTTCTGCTGCACGGTGCCCGAGAGCTGCTCCGTGGCCGATGCCGTCTGCTCCAGTGCACTGGCCTGTTGCTCGGTGCGCGAAGCAAGATCGCGCGTCCCCGCCGCCACCTGCGTGGAAGCGCCCGCGATGGTGTCGGCACCACCGTGCACCTGCGCGATCACATGGTGCAGGTTGCTACGCATGGTTTCCATCTGGGTCAGCATGGCACCGATTTCATCCTTGCCTTCGGAGGCTATGCGCTGCGTCAGATCGCTGGCGGCAATGGCCGCCGCAGCCGTATTGGCGGTGCGAAAGCCCGTGGCCAGGCGCGCCAACAGCAGCACGCCCATGGCCGAGGCAGGCAGGCCCAGCAAGAGGGTGGCGAGCGCAAAGACCAGCAGGCCGATTTCGTAGCGTTGCTGGGCGGCCTTGTAGGCGGCATCTGCCAGGTGAACCTGGTGATCGCGGAACCCCACCAAGGACTTGACCAAGGTTTCGCCTTCGGTGCGTCCTGCAGCCAGGAAACCGGCCATGATGTCGGGGCTGAAATTCCCCTTGTCGATCGCCCCCACCACCGCGTCGAGCTTCTCGGTCCAGGCCTTGCGGTGCAAGCGTGCGGCATCGAACAGGCGCTTTTCATCCGAGTCAGTAATGCCTCGCTCCATGGCCTTGAACAGATCTTCAGCCTTGGCACGGTTGGCGGCAATCGCCTCCAGGTGCATGTGGGTGGGGTGTCCGTGGATGCTGGCCAGCACACTGTCCGGGGCATGCTGGAACGCCAGCAGCACCTGCAGGCGGTTCTGCACTGTGATATCGATGGCCTGGTCAGCCAGCAAAGCCCGGTACATGGCCTCATCGTGCAAGGTCTTGAGGCTGTCGCGCGCCGAAGACAAGCCCCAGAGGCTTACCCCGATGATCGCGGCCAGGGAAAGCCAGAAAAAGCACAGCACGATGACGAAACGTTGGGTGATCCTCAGGTTGTTCAGCATAGAAAAAAATACTTCCAATGGGCAGAAGCCATTGGGCAACAACACTCCGTACATCAACTTACACATTTCCGAGCCCGCCACTGGGCATTTTTTGATGGCCTCTCGAAAAACCGCCTTTGGCACGCATGGGACAATCACGCCCCATGACTCCGGAACAGTACGTTCAGCAAAAGGCCGCAGCTTCAGGCAGCAGCTTCTATTACGCCTTCCTGTTCCTGCCCCGGCCCCGGCGCGAGGCCATCACAGCGTTTTACGCCTTTTGCCGCGAAGTGGACGACGTGGTCGATGAGGTCTCGGACCCTGGCGTGGCCCACCGCAAGCTGGCCTGGTGGCAGGGCGAGGTGGCCCAGGCCTTCAAGGGACAACCCACGCACCCGGTCACGCAAGCGCTGATGCGCCATGCGGGCGCCTACCAGATCGAGCCGCGCCACCTGCTGGGAGTGATCGAGGGCTGCCAGATGGACCTGGAACAAAGCCGCTACCTCGACTACCTCGGCTTGCAACGCTATTGCCACCTGGTGGCCGGTGTGGTGGGTGAGGTGGCGGCGCGCATTTTTGGCCAGACGCAGGAAGCCACCACGCAGTACGCCCACACGCTGGGGCAGGCCTTGCAGCTCACCAACATCATCCGCGACGTGGGCGAAGACGCCATGCGCGGGCGCATCTACCTGCCCGTCAACGAGTTGCAGCAGTTCGACGTCAAGGCCCACGAAGTCCTCAAGCGCGAGTATTCCGAGCGCTTTGTGGCACTCATGCGCTTTCAGGCCGAGCGTGCGCACCGCCTGTACGACCAGGCACTGGCCCTGCTGCCCGCCGCCGACCGGCGCGCGCAGAAGCCTGGGCTGATGATGGCCAGCATCTACCGCACGCTGCTGCGCGAGATCGAGCACGAGAACTTCCAGGTGCTGCACCAGCGCATCAGCCTCACGCCGCTGCGCAAGTTCTGGCTCGCGTGGAAGATGCAGGCCCTGGGCCGCATGTAGTCAAGGCCGACCCCATGCACATCGCCATTTTGGGCGCGGGCTGGGCCGGCCTGGCCGCCGCACTGGAACTGACCCAGGCCGGACACCAGGCCACCGTCTTCGAAGCCGCGCGCACCGTGGGCGGCCGGGCGCGGGCGCTGCCCGTGCCGCTGCCCGATGGCCGCACGCTGGTGCTGGACAACGGCCAGCACATCCTCATCGGCGCCTACTCCGAAACGCTGCGCTGCATGCGCCAGGTGGGCGTGGATGAGCAAGCCGCATTGCTGCGCCTGCCCCTGGCGCTGCGCTTTCCCGACGGCAGCGGCCTGCAGTTGCCCGATGCGCCCGCCCCTTGGAACGCCCTGCGCGGCATTGCCGCCGCACGCGGCTGGCGCTGGGCCGACCGATGGGCACTGCTGCGCACGGCCCATGCCTGGCAACGCAGCGGCTTTGCCTGCGAGGCCCAGGACACCGTGGCTGACCTGTGCCATGCCCTGCCCCAGGGCCTGAAGGACAGCTTCATCGACCCGCTGTGCGTGGCCGCACTCAACACCCCGGCGAACCAGGCCAGCGGCCAGGTCTTCCTGCGAGTGTTGCAGGACAGCCTGTTTGGCGGACGCGGCAGCAGCGACCTGCTGCTGCCGCGCCAGGATCTGGGCCAGGTGTTTCCGCAGGCAGCGCTGGAATGGCTGCAAGCCCATGGCGCACTGGTGCGTCTGGGGCAGCGCGTGCAATCGCTCGGCGCTGCACCCCAGGGCAGTGGCTGGTTGGTCGATGGCGTACCCTTTGACGCCGTGCTGCTGGCCACCCCCAGCACCGAAGCGGCGCGCCTGGTCTCGCAATGCGCGCACACCGCACCCTATGCCTGGACCGTTGCGCTGTGCGACTGGGCCGCCAGTGCCCAGGCCCTGCGCTTCGAGGCCATCACCACCGTCTATCTGCAGGCCGTACCCGGCGCAGGGGGGCGCACCCTGCCCCTGCCCATGCTGGCTTTGCGCAGCAGCCCACAGGCACCTGCGCAGTTTGTCTTTGACAGGGGCATGCTGGGCGGCCCCAGCGGCCTGCTCGCCTTTGTGGCCAGCGCCAGCCAGGGCGAGCGTGAGCACATCACCCAGCAGGTGCTGGCGCAGGCACGCACGCAGCTGGGCCTGGTGCAGGCAGAGCCCGTGCAGACCGTGGTGGAAAAACGCGCCACCTTTGCCTGCACACCGGGTTTGCAGCGCCCGACGGCCCAGGTCGCCCCGGGCCTGTGGGCCTGCGGCGACTATGTGCAGGGGCCCTACCCGGCAACGCTGGAGGGTGCGGTGCGCAGCGGGATGGAGGCGGTGCGCGGCCTGCTGGCACCGGCCTGAACCCGCCTGCGCGCAGGCGTCAGACGCTCAGTGGTCGTCCGCCGGACCGTGGGACTTGCTCAACAGCCGGTCGGTGAGCGCGATGGCCAGGGCGCTGAGCAGGAACACCACGTGGATGATGGTCTGCCACATCAGCACCTTGACGTCATAGTTGGCGGCGTTGATGAAGGTCTTGAGCAAATGGATCGAGCTGATGCCGATGATGGCCGTGGCCAGCTTGACCTTGAGTACCGAGGCGTTGACGTGGCTGAGCCACTCGGGCTGGTCGGGGTGGTCTTCCAGGTGCAGGCGGCTCACAAAGGTTTCGTAGCCGCCCACGATGACCATGATGAGCAGGTTGGAGATCATCACCACATCGATCAGCGCCAGCACCACCAGCATGATGATGGTCTCGTTCAGCGCCGTGATCTGTACATCGGTCTTGTAGCCAATGCTGGTGATCAGCGCCTGCAGCGCCTTCTCGTTGCCAAAGGCCGCCTCCAGCAGGTGCACCAGCTCCACCCAGAAGTGGAACACGTACACCGCCTGTGCTGCGATCAGCCCCAGGTACAGGGGCAACTGCAGCCAGCGGCTGGCAAAAATCAGGGAAGGCAGGGGGCGCATGGCTGCGCTCTCACGGCGGTCTGAGGTCATGGCAAGGGGAGTGGGAAAAGGGTCGCAGATTGTAGAAGACACCGCCGCCGCCTGCCCGCCCGCCAACCGACCGCCCCGCAGGGCGTAGCCATTTACCTACCAAAAATGGCTACAGCACCCATGGATAAAGCGCAGGTAGCTATATTTTTAATAGCAAATTCAGAAACTCTCCCAATCGTCGTCCTTGGGTGCCGCCGAACGGGCCGGTGCGGGCGCTGCCGCAATGCGCTGCGGCGCTGGCGCTGCGGGGGCCTTGGCAGACTTGGTGGCACCGGGCAGTGCCGACTTGGCCCGTGCAGGCGCCGCAGCCACCTTGGGACTGGCGGGCGCTGGCGCGGAAGGACGGGCAGGTGCTGCCGGACGGTGCACCGCCATGGCACCCACGTTGAACACCGACACCACCTCGCTCAGGCGCTGCGCCTGGTCGCGCAGCGAAGTGGCGGCGGCGGTCGATTGCTCGACCAGCGCGGCGTTCTGCTGCGTCATCTGGTCCAAGTGGGTGACGGCCTGGTTGACCTGGGCAATGCCGTCACGCTGCTCGGTGGACGACGCGGTGATCTCACCGATCAGGTCGCTCACGCGCTGCACGCTGGCCACGATCTCGTCCATGCTCTGACCCGCCTCGGCCACCTGCTGGGAGCCGGTCTCCACGTTCTCGACCGAGGCGTTGATGAGCTGCTTGATCTCCTTGGCGGCCTCGGCGCTGCGCCCGGCCAAGGATCGCACCTCGCTGGCCACCACGGCAAAGCCCCGGCCCTGCTCGCCCGCACGGGCGGCTTCGACGGCGGCGTTGAGCGCCAGGATGTTGGTCTGGAAGGCGATACCGTCGATCACGCTGATGATGTCGGAAATCTTGCGCGAGCTGTGGGTGATCTGCTCCATGCTGGCCACCACCTGGCCCACCACCTGCCCGCCGCGCGTGGCGGCCTGCGCGGCATTGGCGGCCAACTGGTTGGCTTGGCGCGCGGTGTCGGCCGACTGGGTGACCGTGGCGGTCAGCTCTTCCATGCTGGCCGCCGTTTGCTCCAGGTTGGAAGCCGTTTGCTCGGTGCGCGCTGACAGGTCCTGGTTGCCGGTCGCGATTTCGGACGAGGCCAGCGACACGGCCTCCACCCCCGTGCGTACTTCACCCACCACGCCGCGCAACCGCTCGGCCATGCGCGAGAGGGCGCGCAGCATGTGGCCGAATTCGTCCTTGCGTTCGGAGCGCAGCTCCTGGGTCAGATCGCCAGCGGCGATTGCATCGATCATCGCGCTCGCCTGGTCCAGCGGCACGGTGATGGAACGCACCAGTTTCCAGGCCAGGGACAGAACCACCACCATCAGCAGTGCCGAGGCCACCAAGCCCTGCACGGCGTACGCGGTGCGGCGGCTCTAGGCGTCGGCAATCACGGTATCGCGCTGCTTCTCCAGCATGGCGACAAATGCATCTTGTGCCTTGAGATAGCGAGCAATCTGCAAGGTGAACCCCTCATCTGCATAGCGCTGGGTCTCCACCACATCGCCAGCGCCCTTGAGTTCCCACACCTTGGCCACACCGGCCAGCGTGGCCTTGCGCTCCACCAGTGCCTGGTCGAGCACCGCCTTCTCTTGCGGGTCAAGGGTCTGGGCAACAATGCCCTCCTGAATCTTGCTGATCCCTGCAATGACCTCCTTGACCTTGGCGTCGTACTGCTGGGCCAGCACGGCATCGGTGGTCACTGCCGCCCCCATCAACATGACGGTGGCCGTTTCCGTTGCGCCACGCCAGCGCACCGCCTGAATAATGCGGCCATTGATGGAAATGACCTCCTCAGTGGCCTTGGCCATGGAACTGTTGGCACGGTATTGCTGGAAGCCCGAAATCACCAGCATAGCCAGCATCAGCACCAGGAACATGCCCTACAGCTTGCGGGACACACGGATAGTGTCGAGTTGCATGGTTCTCTCCGAATTCACAAGGCGGCTGTAGCGCCCACCCCATTAGATTACGCCAGCCAGGCCCCGCCACACCGCCTGTGCAGGCAAGGACAAACCCGTAGAATGGCTTGGTGACCCGCACCCCCTACACCAACCCCGACCTGCACTGCCACAGCACCGTGTCCGACGGCACACTGGAGCCCGAGGCCGTTGCCGCCAGAGCGCGGGCCAACGGGGTGGACTTGTGGGCCCTGACGGACCACGACGAGGTGGGCGGCCTGCAGCGGGCCGCCGCCGCCGCCAGGGCGCAAGGCCTGGCTTTTTTGACAGGCGCGGAAATCTCGGTCACCTTTGCCAACACCACGGTGCACATCGTGGGCCTGGGCTTTGACGCCAGCGACGAACGCCTGGTGCAGGGCCTGCGCCAGACCCGCGGCGGGCGTGGCGAACGCGCCCAGGAAATGGCAGCCCAACTGGCCCAGGTGGGCATTCCCGGCGCCTACGAGGGCGCGCTGCGCTACGTGGGCAACCCGGAGCTGATCTCGCGCACGCACTTTGCGCGCTTTCTGGTCGAGCAGCGCGTGTGCCGTGACACGGGCGAAGTCTTCCGTCGCTTTCTCACCGAAGGCAAGCCCGGCTTCGTGCCGCACCGCTGGGCACGCCTGGGCGATGCGGTGCGCTGGATCTGCGACGCAGGCGGCGTGGCCATCATCGCCCACCCCGCCCGCTACAGCCTGAGCGCCAACGAAGAGTTTGCGCTGTTCTCCGAATTTCGCCAGCACGGCGGCCAGGGCGTGGAGGTGGTCACCGGCAGCCACACCTCGGCCGAATGCGCCACCTATGCCGGCATGGCGCGTGAGTTCGGCCTGGCGGCCTCGCGCGGCAGTGACTTCCACAGCCCTGACGAATCCCACACCGACCTGGGCACGCTGCCACCACTGCCGGGCGATCTCACCCCCGTGTGGGATTTGCTGGCAGACCGCATCCAACACGCCTGACCCATGGCCCAGTATTTCGAAGTTCATCCCGAGAATCCACAGCCGCGCCTGCTCAAGCAGGCCGCTGCCCTGCTGCACAAGGGCGGCGTGCTGGCCGTGCCCACCGATTCGAGCTACGCGCTGGTGTGCCACCTGGACGACAAGAACGCCGCAGACCAGTTGCGCCGCATCCGCCAGGTGGACGACAAACACCACCTGACGCTGCTGTGCCGCGATCTGTCGGAACTGGCCAGCTATGCCCGCGTGGACAACCGGCAGTTCCGCCTGCTCAAGCTGGCCACACCGGGGGCCTACACCTTCATCCTCGAAGCCACCAAGGAAGTGCCGCGCCGCGTGAGCCACCCCTCGCGCAAGACCATCGGCCTGCGCGTGCCCGAGCACAAGGCGCTGCAGGAACTGCTGGCCCTGCATGGTGCGCCGCTGCTGGCCACCACGCTGATCCCGCCCGGCGAGAGCGAGCCACTGAACGACGCCCACGGCATCCGCGAGCAGTTCGAGCATGCGCTGGCTGCCGTGGTCGATGCGGGGGCCTGCCCGTCCGAGCCCACCACGGTGATCGACCTCACCCCCATGGGCACAGGCGGCGAGCCCGAGGTGGTGCGCGAAGGGCGCGGCAGCCTGCAGGCCCTGGGCCTGTGATCGCCCCACGGGCCAGGCGGGCGCGCTGCGTCTGAGACAATCGGCGCGTGGACACCTCCAACCTCATACAAACCGTTCTGATCTACGCCCTGCCGGTGCTGTTTGCCATCACTGTGCACGAGGCGGCCCATGGCTATGCGGCGCGCCACTTTGGCGACAACACCGCCTACATGATGGGGCGCATCACGCTCAACCCCATCAAGCACATCGACCCGGTGGGCACCATCCTGATGCCGCTGCTGCTGTACTTCGCCACCTCGGGCGCCTTCCTGTTCGGTTACGCCAAGCCGGTGCCGGTCAACTTTGGCAATCTGCGCAAGCCCAAGCAGCACATGGTGTGGGTGGCGCTGGCGGGGCCAGCGTCCAACTTTGTGCAGGCGGTGCTGTGGGCCGTGTTCCTGGTGCTGCTCGTGGGCCTGGACATCGACGAGCGCTTCTTCCTTGAAATGGCGCGCGCCGGGGTGCTGGTCAACCTGGTGATGTGGGCGTTCAACCTGTTCCCGCTGCCACCGCTGGACGGCGGGCGCATTCTGGTGGGGCTGCTGCCCTGGAAGCAAGCGCACCTGGTGTCGCGCATCGAACCCTGGGGCTTCTTCATCGTCATGGGTCTGGTGATTGCGGGCGTGGTAGGCAGCCTGTGGCTGCGCCCGCTGATGAACCTGGGCTACGGCATCATCAACCTGCTGCTCATCCCCATCACCGCATTGATGCGCTGAGCCTGTTTTTTCCTCCCTCCTGCTGACTTCGTCCCCATGAGCACCACGCGTTTTCTCACCGGCATCACCACCACGGGCACTCCCCACCTGGGCAACTACGTGGGCTCCATTCGCCCCTCGGTCCAGGCGAGCCTGCGGCCCGGCGTGCAGAGCTTCTACTTCCTGGCCGACTACCACGCGCTCATCAAGTGCGAGGACCCTGTGCGCATCCAGCGCTCCACGCTGGAGATCGCGGCCAGCTGGCTCGCTGCGGGCCTGGACCCGGAGAAGGTGGTTTTCTACCGCCAGTCCGATATTCCGGAAATCCCCGAACTGACCTGGCTGTTGACCTGCGTGACCGGCAAGGGCCTGCTCAACCGCGCCCACGCCTACAAGGCAGCGCAGGACAAGAACCAGGCGGCCGGGCGCGAGCAGGACGACGGCGTGACCGCCGGCCTGTTCATGTACCCCGTGCTCATGGGCGCCGACATCCTGATGTTCAAGGCACACAAGGTGCCCGTGGGGCGCGACCAGGTGCAGCACATCGAGATGGCGCGCGACATGGGCGCGAGCTTCAACCACCTCTACGGCGAGCACTTTGTGCTGCCCGAAGCGGTGATCGACGACCACGTGGCCACCCTGCCCGGCCTGGACGGCCGCAAGATGAGCAAGAGCTACGACAACACCATCCCGCTGTTCTGCAGCCGGGAGCAGTTGCGCAAGCTCATCCAGGGCATCGTGACCGACTCGCGCGCGCCGGGCGAACCCAAGGACACCGAAGGCTCGGCCCTGTTCCAGATCTACCAGGCCTTTGCCACCCCCGAGCAGACCGAGGCCCTGCGCCAGGCCTATGCCGCAGGCATTGCCTGGGGCGATGCCAAACAGCAGTTGTTCGAGCATGTGGACGGCATCGTGGCCCCCCTGCGCGAACGCTACGAGGCGCTGATCCAGGACCCTGCCCGCATCGAAGCCACGCTGCTGGCTGGCGCCCAGCGCGCCCGCGCAATGGCCACACCCTTCCTGCGCGAACTGCGTGCCGCCGTGGGCCTGCGCAGCCTGGCCCAGGGCAGCAGCAACGCCAAGACCGCGAAGGCCGCCAAGACCGCACTGCCCGCCTTCAAGCAGTACCGCGAAAAGGACGGCAAGTTCTACTTCAAGCTCGTGGCGGCCGACGGTCGCCTGCTGCTGCAAAGCACCGGCTTCGACGCCCCCAAGGACGCCGGGCAGGCCATCGCGTTGCTGCAACGCGAGGGGCTGGGTGCTTTGGCAGAGCGCTGCACACTGACCGAAGGCGCGGCGCAGGCAGAGGTACAGGCCGCGCTCCAGGCCCTGGCCGAGGCCGCAGCGGCCAAGGAATAGCTATTATTTTGATAGCGCATTGCGCTTATTTCATAAGCGCTGCAGGCCAAAAACACCATTAATCCATACGGTAGCGCAGGCTGACCCACAGCGCGGGCCGCACGGTGCCGTGCAACGGCGTTTGCAAGGTACCGGTCCAGGCCCAGCGGCGGTCTGCCGATTCGCGGAACAGTACCAGGTTGAGGTTCCAGCCTGCCCCCAGCGGCGACTGGGCCGCCTGGTCGGCAAAGCGCGAGCCCCGGTGCACCAGGGACGCCAGGCTCAGGTCGCGCCCGCCATGGCGCCAGGCATGGGCGAGTACCGCCGTGTGGCGGGGCACACCAGGCAGCGGCAGGCCGGCATAGGCCGCACCGGTGTTGCGCGAACGGGCCCAGGTGTAGCTGGCCAGCACGCTGCGGCGCGGCGCCCACACGTGGTTGACCGCCACCCCCATCTGCTGCAGGCTGCCCTGCCCGAAAAAGGGGTTGCCGTTGTAGGCATCGATCGCAATCTGGCCCGAGGCCGACACCGGCGCCAGCACATCCGCGCGGTCAGATACCGCTACGCCCATGCCGGGGATGAGCACGCGCCCATCCGGCCCCTGGGGGTTGACGATGTGCTGGCTGCTGGCCATGGCCCAGGCGAAGGTGCGATGGTCGATCTCCCAGTCCCATTGCAGGGCACGTTTGCGTGCCAGGCTGCCCATGCGCTGGTACTGGTGGTCTGCGGCAATCGCGCCCACGGCGACTGGCGCCAGGGTGTGCGTGGCGGGTGCGTGCACGTTCTCGATGTAGGCTGCATGCAGTGCCCGGCCCGGCCCCATGTGGTACGACACGCCCACGCGGGGCCGCAGCTTGCGGGCGTGCCCGGCCTCGGCGATGGCGGGCGGCAGCAGGTCGGCGCCGTCGGTCTGGCGGTAGTAGCGGCTGGCGCTGCGCACCTGCAGGTGCGGCCAGTAGGCACCGGCCTGCCAGGTCCAGGCGCCCTGGCGCCATTCGGCATCGACCCAGGGCATGTCAAATGCCACACGGGTGCTGGCCTCGGAGGCTTCCCAGGGCGTGCCTGGGTCGTACAGGCCGTTGCGCGTCTGCGCCCGTGCATGTTCCCAGCCCAGGCTCCAGCGCTGCCCGGGCCACTGCACCACGTGGCGCAGCATGGCGCCCTCCAGACGATCGACCAGACGCGAATCCTGCGGCCCCCAGTCCACCAGGTCCAGGCTGCGGGCATTGCTGTTGCGCGCATGGTGCAGCTTGAACCAGGTCTGCGCATCGGCAGACCAGCGCCAGGAGCCCCCCAGGTCGGTGCGGGTAGAAGTGCCACGGGCCACGCCGTCAAAGCGGGCCGTGCCCAGGTCCAGCCCGCCGGGATAGCCCGAGCGGTCGCTGCCCTGGTTGTGCACCGCAAACAGGCCCAGACGGTCCACCGGCCGCGCCCCCCAGGCCAGATCCACCATGGGCGCCGTCAGCCAGTACGAGCCCGAAGCGCCGCGCGGCCACAGGCGCAGCCCATTGGCGCGCACCAGCCAGGCCATGGGCATGGGTGCGGCGCCCAGGCCCCGCAGCACGCCATCGGCGGCCAAAGAGGTCTGCCGCGCATCGCGCCCGGCGCTGGCCACCACCACGGCTTCGATGCCCAGCGTGCGCAGCACGGGCACCTGGCGCTCGCCCATGCCAAAGGCCAGGGGGTCGGCCAGATAGCCCTGCATGAGCTCGGAGTTGCGGCTGAAGTCGCTTTCGTAGCGGTTGGCCATGAAGAAATGGCTGCCCGCCCACAGCGGGTAGTACGACTGCTGCGCGTACGCACGCGCCCAGTGCTCCAGCCCGAAGTCGCCCAGGGCCTTGCCCAGGTTGGCCGAGCCCTGGGCGTCGCTGGCCAGCGGGTTGAGCGATTTGAGATAGGGCAGGCGACC